>Ga0209415_10016028_pt1 | contig 12095 bp, 8 predicted proteins | sample PeaSoiSIISIP2007_FD_187696 | JGI IMG/M metagenome (GOLD analysis project Ga0209415, IMG submission 187696) | Peat soil microbial communities from Weissenstadt, Germany - SII-SIP-2007 (SPAdes) (version 2) | ecosystem: Environmental > Terrestrial > Soil > Wetlands > Peat | place: Germany... | reverse complement strand
TGTCAGCCGGCAGCGCCACTGGAACGTCGACCACCGATCCTGCAGCGCCGGTCCCGGTGCCGGCCTCGAGCCCGTTGCGGTATTTCCTCAAGATCGACGGCGTGACCGGGGACGCGACTGACAAGGATCACAAAGGCTGGTTCACGGTCGACGGATACGACATCGAGGTAACGACGCCGACTTCGTCGGCGACGGGCGGCGGCACAGGGGTCGGTAAATCGGAGTTCTCGCCACTGACGGTCGACGTTCATTCGTTGACCGGATTGGCATCGCTGTTCCGCGACGAGCTGAAGGGCTCCGACATCAAGTCGGTCGAGCTGGTCGGGGTCGACAGCAAGGACCAGACGGTCTACGACCTGAAACTCACGGACGCGCTGCTTGCGAGCTTTGACAACACGCCCGGCACCCACGGGGTCGAAGCGGGGTTGGCCTTCGACTTCAAGGCCATCAGCCTGACCGATCACCCCGTCAATGCCAACGGCAGCCTTGGCAAGGCGGAAACCTTCGCTTTCGATTTGACCACCAACAAGACAACGTCCATGCTGTCGAGCTTCATGGCGGCCAGCGACGCCTCGGGGTCGGTTGTCACCCCTCTCATCCACCAGGACACTCCTTGGCTCAAATAGGCGATGCGCTTGAACGAAGGGCCGTGAGCGCGCGCAGCCGGGCTCACGGCGGTGGCCGAAACCGCAAGCGGTCGCCGTGATGTCCGACTGGGCGCAAGGCTATTTCGTCGGCAGCCCCTACACGCTGGGGTTCTATCCCGAGTTGTCGCCGAACCATCTCGAAGCGGCGCTGCTGTTCGCCGGGTTCAAGGTCAACCTCGCCAGGGCCGGGGCGACCTATTGCGAATTGGGCTGCGGTTACGGGCTGTCGACGCTGATCCTCGCCGCCGCGAACCCGCAGATGACCTTCGTCGGCGTGGATTTCAATCCGATCCACATCGTGGCGGCCAATGCGCTGGCGGAGTCGGCGCAACTCCAGAACGTGCGCTTCGTCGAGGCGAGCTTTGGCGAATTGCTGGATGCGCGCTTCGCCGACCTGGGCGAGTTCGACACCATCGCGCTGCACGGCATCTACAGCTGGGTCGCGCCGGCGGTGCGGCGCGCCATCGTCAAGTTTGCCGACGCCAGGCTGAAGACCGGCGGCGTGCTCTACGTCTCCTACAATGCGGCGCCCGGCTGGATGCCGCGGGCGCCGCTGCAGCGATTGCTGTTCGAGTACGTCAAGCGCGATCCGGCCGATCCGAGGACCGCGACCGCGGACGCGCTGCGCTTCGCCAAGTCCATGCGGGAGGCCGGCGCGTTCTACTTCAAGGGCAACCCGCAGGTCGGCTCCTTCATGGATTCGATGGAGGGCAAGGACATCGCCTACCTCGTCCACGAGCATCTCAACGAAAGCTGGAGCGCCCTCTATCATGCCGACGTGGTGGCGGACTTCGCCTCGACCAGGCTGAGCTATGCCTGCTCGGCCCATATCGCCGACTTTCTCGACGAGACGTCGGTGCCGATCACCACGCACGGCATTCTGTCCGGGATCAACGACAGTGTCTGGCGCGAGACCGTGAAGGACTTCCTGGTCGGGCGCTCGTTCCGCCGCGACATCTTCATTCGCGGCTCGCTGAAGCTGACGCCGGCCGAGCGGGCGAAGGAGCTGGAGCGGATCTACGTGCTGACCGTCCCGCGCTCCTCCGCCACGGCCAAGATCCGCACCGCCATGGGCGACGTCGAAGGGCGCAGCGATCTCTACTCCGCGGTGCTCGATCTGCTGGCGGGCGGTCCGATCCGCCTCTCGCAAATGATCGCGCGGGCCACCGGCCCGGCCGAGAGCACCGTAGCCCTGATCCAGGCGCTCGCCCTCCTGGTCCATTCCGGCCAGGTCAAGATGGTTCGCCCCGATGCCAAGATCGATCCCGGCCCGGCCCGGCGCCTCAACCTTGCGCTGGCGCGCGAAATCGCGGCGGGCAAGCCCTTTCATTTTCTCGCCGCGCCGGCGATCGGCACCGGTGTCTCGGCCGAGCTGACGGACTTCGGCTACGTGGCGGCGGCGGAGCGCGGGCTCGCGCTCGATGCCGCGACCATCGCGCGGACCACCTGGGAGATGATCGAGCACACGTCCATCCGCCCCAAGAAGGATGACAGGGTGTTTCAGAATGAAGCCGAAGCGGTCGCGTTTCTGACCCAGGCGGCGGAACGGCTGATCGGGGAAAAGATCGGCGTGCTGAAGATGCTCGGCATTTGACGCCGGCTATCAAGTTGTCATCGCCCGCCACCGGGTCCGGCCATCGGCCGGCCCGATGACAGGCTCCGGCGGGCGACCCGGTAGCCACCGGATTGTGAATTGGGCACACTGTCAGTTCAGCTGATGACACTGTTGGATGGGAGGGAACGATGACACATCATTTCGGCGCGGCGCTCGTGGTCGCGGCACTCGGCGCCGCCGGCGCGTCGAGCGCCATTGCGCAACCGGCGGCGAATGCGATCGATGCGCATCTCGCGGCCGCCAAGGCGGCGGCGGGATTCGATTTCACCGGCACGCTCGCCCGCATCTGCGTCGCGCCGCAGACCGGGCCGGGCGCCGACGTGCGGCCGCCGCCGCCGCCCGATCGCGCGACGTGGTTCACCGAGCCCGGGAAGGTGTTCGACAATCTCTATTTCGTCGGCACGAAAATCCATTCGTCGTGGGCGCTGACGACCAGCGAAGGGATCATCCTCCTCGATACGCTCTACGACTACGCATCCGAGGAGGCGATCGTGGGCGGCATGAAGAAGCTCGGCCTCGATCCGGCGGCGGTGAAGTACGTCATCATCACCCATGCGCACGGCGATCATGTGGGCGGCGCCAAGCTGATGCAGGATCGCTTCGGCTCCCGCATCGTGATGGGCGCCCCCGACTGGGAATCGATCGAGAAATCCGTCAATCAATATCCGAATGGCAAGCCCAAGCGCGATATCGTGGCGACGGACGACGGAAAGGTCACGCTCGGCGACACCGCGGTGACGCTCGCGCTGACGCCCGGCCACACCCCGGGCACCGTCTCGATGTTCTTCCAGGTCAAGGACAACGGCCGGCCGCTCACCGTCGCATATTCGGGCGGCACCGCGTTCAATTTCCAAAACGACGTGCCGCACTTCGACACTTACATCGCCTCCCAACGCAAGATGGCGGAGCTCGCCGGCAGCCTGAATGCGACCGTCCTGATGTCGAACCATTCGGAGTTCGACAATGCGGTGACCAAGATCAAGCTCGAGGCGGCACGCAAAGCGGGCGAGCCGCATCCCTTCGAGATCGGCCGCGATGCGGTGCTGCGCTATTTCAAGGTGATGGACGAATGCGCCCAGGTGGCGCGGACGAAGCTGCAGTAGGGGAGCGTTCGCCTACTTTTGCGCCGCGATCGCCATGTCGATCACGTCCTTCGGCGTCGCCACGATGGCATCGCTGATTTTCTGGATCTCGATGCCCGGTGTTGGGTCGACCTCGACTCCCCCGCGTTCCGCCTGGAAGATGAACTCCGGGTCCTTCACCACCTGGGCGAAGGCATCGCGCAGCGCTGCGATGCGATCAGGGGGTGCGCTACCGTGAACCAGGAGCGCGCGGCCGATCGCGGACCCGCTGCTGATGAACGCCACCACCTGCTTCTGCTTCGGATCGTCCAGCAGTTCCTGCATCAACGGAATGTCCGGCAGCTCCTTGTGGCGCACGAGGCCGGACTGGATCACCGGCCGCAGCGTGCCGTCGATGACATCCGGACGCCGCCGCCATGCATTCCAGGAGCTCGATATCAGGTCCACTTCCCGGCGCGCGAGCACCACCGGAAACTCCAGGGAGCCGGGGTAGCCGCACACGATCTGGAACTTGAATCCGCCAAGCGCTTTCAGAACCGCAGGATTGATATAGCTTTGCGAGAGCCGGGCGCTGCACCCGACCTTGGTCTCGATATGGCGCAGCTCATCGACGGTCTTCGCCGGCGAACCCTCGCGCATCATGAAGACCGCGTTCACGTTCGAAAACGATCCGAGATACGCCAAGTCCTGCACCTTCCATTTGCCGATCTCCGGTTGGAGCAACTGGGTATGCGCGATGGTCTCGGGAAACAGGCCCAACAGGGTGCCGTCTTTCGGCCCATAGGAGTACAGGAATTGTAACGCACCGGCGCCGGCGCCCCCCTGCTTGGTTTGCACCACCACTTGAGGATGCCCGGGAATGTATTTCCCGATGTGTGCGGCCGCGAGCCGGGCGTACATGTCGTAGGAGCCGCCCGCCGGATGCCCGATCAGGATCGTGAGGGTCTTGCCGCGATAGAAGGCTTCCGGACTTTGCGCCAGCGCGAGTGAGGCCGCGAGCGCGACGGCCGGAAGCGCCAACGCGGCTCGCGTCGCGTACCGCAACAACGATGCGAGATTTCCGATCATTGCACTAATTCCCGGCGCGCATCAGGCCGGCCTTGAGCGCCGCGCGATCGACTTCGTTTCCCGCGATGTACAATTTGGCGATGCGGCGGGTGTTGCGGATATCGTCGAGCGGATTGGCATCGAGCACCAGGAGGTCGGCGCGCTTGCCGGGCGCGAGCGTGCCGCGGTCCGCAAGCCCGAGGAACTCGGCCGCGCGGCCGGTGGCTGCGCCGATCACCTGCGACGGCGTCATGCCGGCCTCGGCCATCAGCTGCAGCTCCTTCTGCTCGGCGTAGCCGAAGGGGTGATCTTCGAGCCCGGTGTCGCTGCCGAGGATGATGCGCGCGCCGGCGGCGCTGAGCTTGGCGACGCTCCTCTGCAGGATCGCGTAGTTCTGCCGGTTGCGCGTCGCCGTCGCGGCGTCGCGGTCGGTGAAGGATTTGCGGATGCGCGCGATCACCTCCGCGGGCTCGGTGTCGCGCAGCAGGCCGGCGAGATAGGGCTCGTCGAACCATGCCGGCGGCGCCGTATGGGTGCCGCGCTCCGGCGCGCCGATGTTCGGCATCACGTAGATGCCCTTCTGGTTCATGGTGGCGATCAGCGCGTCGCTCATTTCCGTATCACGCACCAGATGCGCGAAGTTGTTGATCCCCGCCGCCGCGAGCTCGACCGCGTCCTTGTGATAGAACACATGCGCCGTGACCTTGAAGCCGAGCCGGTAGCCCTCGTCGATGACGGCGCGCGACAGTGCGATCGGCAGGCTCGGGGCGCGGCCGCCGCGGTCGTCGACCCAGATCTTGATGGCATCGACCTTTTTCGCGGCGAGCTCCTGCACGGCGCTCCGCGCCTGATCCTCGGTGGTGATCTCGTAGGCGATGCCCGCATAGGCGGCGGCGCCGGGGCCGGCGTTCGGCGCCCCGATGCCGCGCCCGGCGAGCATCAGCCGCGCGCCGCCGAGGCGGCCGGCGGCCTGGTCGGCGCGGATCTGGTACATCACCTCGCCCTTCTCGATGCCCTGCGACATCACGGTGGAGATGCCGAAATAGAGCGCGCGGTTGAGATCATCCATGATGGTCTCGCGGGTGAAGTTCTCCGCCGAATACGAGAGGCCCCGCTGGAATCCCGGATGCACATGGGGGCTGACGATCGCCGGCATCACGGTCTTGCCGGTGAGATCGATGCGGACGGCTCCCGCCGGCGCCGTGATGTCCCCCTTGCGGCCGATACGCGCGATGGTGCCGCCGTCGATGAGCAGCGCGCCGTTCTCGATCGCCGGGCTGCCGTCGCCCGGGATGACGCGGGCGCCCTCGAACAGCACGGTCTGCGCCGCGGCGGGGGACGTGAGCAACGCGGCCGCAAAGAGGAGCGTGCCAAGCCGAGCGATGATCTTGTGGGACATGAGCGATCCTTCGAACCCCGTAGGGTGCGCAAAGCGAAGCGTGCGCACGCGGAAATGAAGGTGGTGGGCACGCTTCGCTTTGCCCATCCTGCGTTCTACTTCTCGATCGCCGCGTAGATCATGTCGCGGAGCAGCGCGCGGTAGCGGATGCGCTGGGTCGGCGATTGCATCATGAAGACCACGAACATGTCCTGCGCCGGATCGACCCAATAGGCGGTGCCGCTGGCGCCGCCCCAGTTGTACTCGCCGATCGAGCCCTGCACCGGCGAGACGCCTTGCTCGCGCCGCACCGCGAAGGCGAGGCTGAAGCCGTAGCCGGGACCGGGCAGATAGTAGGGGCCGGGCACCGCGCTGCCGAGGTGATCGGCCGTCATGTAGGCGACGGTGCGGGGGCTGAGGATGCGCTTGCCGTCGAGCGTGCCGCCGTTGAGGAGCATCTGCAGGAATCGGGCATAGTCAGCCGCTGTCGATACCATGCCGCCACCGCCGGATTCCCATTTTTCGGCGACGCGCGGATCGTTGAACGACGCTTCTACTCCGAACGACCGGTCGTTCGCGAACGGCTCGGCAACGCGGGCGTGCTTGGCCTTGTCGGTGACGTAGAAGCCCGTGTCGGACATGCCGAGCGGGTCGAGGAGGCGCTCCTTTTCGAAGGCGTAGAGCGATTTGCCGGAAATCACTTCGATCACGCGCCCGAGCACGTCGGTCGAATGGCCGTAGTCCCACACGGTGCCGGGCTGGTAGGACAATGGCAGCTTGGCGAGACGATCGACGAATTCCGCGTTGGTGAAATCATCCGCCAGCAGCTTCGCCTTCACGTAGAGTTTCTTCACCGGAGTGTCGCCGTAGAAACCGTAGGTGAGGCCGGAGGTATGGCGGAACAGATCGTGGATCGATATCGGCCGGTTGGCCGCAACGAGCGCGAGCGTCTCCGGATCGGACGGCGCGCCCGGCTGGTTGACGGCCGCCACTTTCACCTTTTCGAATTGCGGCAGGTATTTTGCGACCGGCTCGTCGAGGATGAAGCGGCCCTCCTCGAACAGCATCATGGCGGCGACCGAGCTGATCGCCTTGCTCATGGAATAGATGCGAAAGATCGCGTCCTTGCGCATCCCCACCTTGGATTGCGGATCGAGCAGGCCGACACTCTCGAAATACGCGACCTTGCCGTGGCGCGCGATGAGCAGCACCGCGCCGGGGATTTCGTTCGTCGCCGCATTGGCCTGCAGCATGGCGGTGACGCGGGCGAGCCGCTCTGCGGAAAGGCCGACATCCTCGGGCCTGGCGGTGGGCAGCCCGTGGGGCGCCTCCTGCGCCTGGACTGCACCGAGATGCGCGACCAGCGCAAAGGCGATCGTCAGGATGACAGCGCGCTTGAATTTCATGGCGGTTCCTCCCGGGTATCTTGACCGCAGTGTAGTCCATGTGCCGATGCGGCGGGAGGTCTCACGTTTGACGCAAGTCATGGTGCCGGCCGGCTGCGTCCTATTTACCCACCTGTTGAAAATTGGTCTCGGAATCGGGAAAATCCCGGACCCGATACACCGCGTGAGGGGATTTGCGACGCGGATCGGTCGAAGGGAGTGGCGCAACGTAGACGGAGGAAATCCATGAATCGACGAAACGCTTTTGCCATTGCCGCAATGGTGGTGGGTCTCACGATGCCGCCGGGCGGCGCGTTCGCCCAGCAGAAATCGATGAAAGACCAACTCGCGGGGACGTGGACGCTCTTGCTGATAGACAACATCAAGGACGACGGGACCCATGTGCCGGGCTACGGCCCCAATCCGGAAGGCACGCTCATGTTCGCCCCCGACGGACACTATTCATTGCAGATCATACGATACGGCCGGCCGGCCTTCGCCTCCAAGGACCGCCTGAGGGGCACTGCCGACGAGAACAAGGCCGCCGTGCAAGGCATGATCTCGCACTTCGGCACCTACGCGGTCGACGAGGCCGGCAAGACCATTACGTTCCGCATCGAAGCAAGCTCGTTCCCCAACTGGGACGGGACCGTGCAGAAATGCCCGGTCACGGCGGTCACCAACGAGGTGCTGACCTACAACACGCCGTCGCCGTCGGGGGCCGGCTATGTGCGCGCGGAGCTGGCGTGGAAAAAGGTGAAGTGAACACCTACACCTCTCCCCAACGGGGAGAGGTGTAGGCAAACTACCGGCTCAGCGCCGCGGCCTTCTCGGCCTCCGTGCGCACCCGGATGTAGCCCGCCTTGAAATAGGGCTGCGCGCCGTACCAGATGCGGTTCTTGGCATCCACCACCATGTCGCGCGTGCCGCGCTCGCCGTACGGGGACGGATACTCCGTCACCTTGCCGGTCTTGGGGTCGAGCTTGCCCATGACGTCGGTGTACATTGAGGCGTACCAGACATTGTCGTCGTGATCGACCTCCATGCCGTAAGGCGTCGGCATCGGGCCGGGCAGCTTGAAGACCTTGAACTCGCCGTTGGCGGGGTTGAAGCGCGTCAGGCTGCCGCCGAAATAGTCGCCGATCCACACCATGCCCTTGGAGTCGATCTTGAGGCGCCGCGGCGTCACGCCCGCCGGCGGCTTGAACTTGGTGATCTGGTTGGTCTTGACGTCGACCATGCCGATGTCCTGGTTGTCGCGCGAGTTGAACTGGGCGAACCAGATATTGCCGGCGCGGTCGAACGCGATGCCGTAGGAGTCCGGGACCTCGACCGGGAAGTAGGTGTACTTTCCGGTCCGCACGTCGAGCTTCTTGAGCGGCCGCCCCGACACCCAGATGTTGCCTTCATGATCGGCCGCCGCCGTGTGGCTGCGGGCGCCGCCGCCCTGCGTGCCTTGCGGGAGCGGCAGGTTGGGGAACGGATCGTTCGGGTCCTTCTGGACCGGCTTGGCGAGGTCGTACTTGTTGTTGGCGTCCTGGTCGATATAGACCTCGAACTTCTCGGTCTTGGTATCGAAGCGCGCGAGCCCGCCCTGGGCTTCGAGCGTGAGCCACACCGAGCCGTCGGCCATCGGCAGCACCTCGTGGATGAAATTGCTTGAGAGATTGGTGAGCCGCCAGGTCTTCAGTTCCCCGGTATCGGGGTCGAGCCGCGACAGGCCGCCCGACATCTCGAGCCACAGTTTGCCATCCTGGTCCGGCCGGGCGCTGCCGGGCCGATCCTTGGGGTCGCCCGTCAGCGGATAGTCGACATAGACGATGTTGAGAGCCTCATCGCCAAAATGGTCGCGGTCGACCTTTACGTCCTTGTAGCCCGGCAGCTCGGCGGGCGACTCCGGCGTGGTCGAGTCGGGACCAAACGCGGCGGCGAGATACTGCGAGACCTCGTTGGTGACCTCGGGCCTGATCCGGGCGACGCCGGTCAGCCGCATGACATCGATCTCGTCCTTCCAGCCGTTCACGTCGTGCCGGCCCACCGCCCCGATCTTGCCGAAGGCGTGGCAATTGAAGCACTGCTGGACCAGCACGTCCTTGCCGTTGCCGTGCGCCTGCGGCAGCAGGCTGCCGGCCTGGTACTTGGTGAGCTGGCTCCATTCGACGGGAGCGTTCTGCATGGTGAAGTCGAGCGTCAGGCGGGAGTTGTCCTCCAGCGTCACATTGCGCCGCCGCACCGGATCGCTCTTGTAGCCGACCCAGGTCGCCGACACCTCGTAGGTGCCGGCATCGAGCTTGTCGGTCCAATATTTTCCCTGACGGTCCGACAGCACCATCATGGTCATTTTGGTCTTGGTGTTCTGGACGCGCACGAACGCCGCCCGGAATGGCGACCCGTCGGGGCTCTTGACGGTCCCCGAAATCGTGGCCGCCAGCGCGCCATGCCCGACCGAGGCCAGCAGCAGCGCCGCAAGGCTGATGGTAAGTTGTTTCTTCATGGTGTCCTCCACAAACGAAATTGGCCTGGTGCGAAACCGTGCGGCCGGATCGGGGATGCTTGAAGCGCAGAATGGTCGCTCTTCCGCCGCGCCGCAAGGCCGTGGAGGCAGAGCACGCCGGCTTTCGGCAGTCATTGCGCTTTCGGATCAGCGGATGCAGTGCAGAGACGAAGTCCCGAAAAGGCAGCGCGCTACCGCACGCCGTTGATGGCTTCGAGGATCGCCTCGGCGTCGAGGAACGGCGCGATGCGCGACAGCGCCGACATGTTGGCGGGGGCCACGATGGCGAAGTCGAGCCCGGTGCCGCGGCGCATATAGGCGAAATAGTCGCTCTCCTCGCCGAGCGCCGCATTGGCGTAGAGGGTGAAGCTGACCGGCTTGCCGTAATAGGCCTTGGTCAGGTCCTGGAATTTCTGCAGCGTCTTGAAATTGGGATGGGGATCGCTGAACAGCAGCGCGCCGCGGATGGCGGGCAGATCCCGCGCACCTTGGGCCCGCGCGTGTGCGGCCGCGACCATGCCGGCCGCGGCCCCAATACCATCCTGCGCGTTGGCGCCATCGAACCTGCCCCCAAGGCGGATGTGCAACGTGAGGGAACCTAGCACGGCGGCATTGTGGAAATCCATGCGGCACCGTGCCGTCAGGCCGCGGGTCGGTCGCGCGCCGTGCGGACGGCGCGGCGAACCGGCGAACTGCCATATCGACGATACTGCGACAAAAGCAGTAAGATGCGCAAAACCCTAACAGGAGGAAATGATCATGGCGCCGCGCAATTGTCGGCCGTATCGCGGTTTCCCCGCAGGTGAACTCTCCGCCGGCATCGACCGCCGCGCGTTCCTCGCCGGCGCGACGGCCGGCGCCGCCGTGGTGCTGCCGGTGCTACGCGCCACCCGCGCGTTCGCGGCCGACGGGCCGGTCGCGGAGACGACTGCCGGGAAAATCCGAGGTGTCGCGGTCAACGGCGTGTATAGCTTCAAGGGCGTGCCCTATGGGGCGCCGACCGACGGACGGGCGCGCTTCATGCCGCCGAAGAAGCCGCAGCCGTGGGCCGGCGTGCGCAGTGCCGAGGCGTGGGCCGGACATGCGTCGCAGTTGCCGCCCGAGCTCAAGCAGCGACCCGAGTTCGCCGGCCTCGGCGGCGTCCGGGACACCGTGCCGGAAAGCGAGGATTGCCTCACCCTCAACGTGTTCACCCGCGGCCTCGGCGACGGCGCGCGGCGGCCCGTCATGGTGTGGTATCACGGCGGCGCCATCGCGTACGGCTCCGCCAACACGCCCCGGCTCGACGGCAGCAACCTCGCGGCGCACCACGACGTCGTGGTCGTCACCGTCAATCATCGCCTCAACATCCTCGGCCATCTGCATCTCGCCGAGCTGGGCGGGTCGGAGTTCGCGCAGTCCGGCAATGCGGGCGCGCTCGACATGCTGGCGTCGCTCGAATGGGTGCGCGACAACATCGCGCGCTTCGGCGGCGATCCCGGCAATGTCACGATCTTCGGCCAGTCGGGCGGCGGCGGCAAGGTGTCGACGCTGCTGGCGATGCCGGCGGCGCGCGGCCTGTTCCACCGCGCCATCGTGATGAGCGGCGCCGCCATCCGCCTCACCGACCGCGAACGTGCGGCCAAGCTCGGCGAGGCCGTGCTGGCCGAAGTCGGCCTGTCGCGCACCCAGCTCGGCGAGCTGCAGATGCTGCCGTTCCGGCGCCTCATCGCCGCCATCGCTCCGGCGCAGAAGAAGGTCGGCCCATCGTCGTCGCCGCTGTTCGACCGCTACGATTTCGGGCCGGTGGTCGATGGCGCGGTGCTGCCGGCCCATCCGTTCGATCCGGCCGCGACCGCGATCTCGGCGGACATTCCGGTGCTGGTCGGCGGTGTCAAGGACGAGATGGCGATCTATCTCGCGCCCGACGACCGCGTCTGGGAGCGCAAGCTCACCGAGGACGAGTTGCGCGCGCGCATCGCCAAGGTGGCGAACGGTGCGACCGACCGCGTGGTCGCGACCTATCGCAAGCTGTTCCCGTCAGCGACACCTTCGGATCACCTGATCTCGATGCTCACGGATTCCAACCACCGCATCCGCTCCATCACGCTCGCCGAGCGCAAGGCCGCGCTGGCGCGGGCGCCGGTCTGGTATTATTCATTCGACTGGGAGACGCCGGTGTTCGGCGGCAGGCTCAAGGCGTTTCACGCCCTCGACGTGCCGTTCGTGTTCGAGACCATCGATGCGGTCGGCTGGACCGACCGCGGCGAGGTCGCCCACGACCTGTCGCGCCGCATCGCGGCGACCTGGACGGCGTTCGCCCGCGCCGGCAATCCCGACAATCCGGCGATCCCGCACTGGCCCGCCTATACGGCGTCCGCGCGCGCGACGCTCGTCCTCGACCGCGACTGCCATGTCGACAACGATTACGGCCGCGAGGTGCGGCTGCTGTGGAAGGAGATCACCGG
>Ga0209415_10016027_pt1 | contig 12095 bp, 10 predicted proteins | sample PeaSoiSIISIP2007_FD_187696 | JGI IMG/M metagenome (GOLD analysis project Ga0209415, IMG submission 187696) | Peat soil microbial communities from Weissenstadt, Germany - SII-SIP-2007 (SPAdes) (version 2) | ecosystem: Environmental > Terrestrial > Soil > Wetlands > Peat | place: Germany... | reverse complement strand
TGGTGGAGCTAGTCGGGATCGAACCGACGACCTCATCGTTGCGAACGATGCGCTCTCCCAGCTGAGCTATAGCCCCGCGCGGTGGCGAGTTTCCTTTTGTTGATTTTACCAGCCACTCCTTGATTTCGCCTAGACGCGCGATCCTGTTAAGCAGATGCGCGATGAGTTCATGAAATCGAAGGCTATAATTTAATTGTGAGTTCTTCCAAAGTAAAACAGGTGGCGTCGGCGGACTTCCCTACGCGCTGGGGACACTTCCTGATTCACGGATTTGCCACCAGGGCGTCTGCCTCGGGCGACGGCGCCAAAACCGAAGAGGCGGTGGCGCTGGTCATGGGCGAGGTGCACTCCGGGGCGCCGCTGGTACGCATCCACTCCCAGTGTCTAACCGGCGATGTATTTGGCTCGCTGCGCTGCGATTGCCGCCAGCAACTTGAAATGTCACTCTCCATGATCGCGCAAGCGGGGGCGGGTGTTCTCATTTATGAGCAGCAGGAGGGCCGCGGCATTGGTTTGATGGCGAAACTGCAGGCCTACGCGCTCCAGGACAGCGGACTCGACACGGTGGAAGCCAACGAGCGTCTTGGCTTTAAAGCCGACCAGCGCGAGTTTCTCATGCCGGTCGAGATCCTGAAGGCGTTGGACATCAAACGGGTGCGCCTGCTTTCGAACAATCCTGACAAAGTGGCTGCGCTCGAAAACGCCGGCATTCAGGTGACCGAGCGCGTGCCCTGTGAAGTCGCGCCCACTGAACATACAGAAGAATATTTGAAGACGAAGCAGGAGAAGCTGGGGCATCTTTTCAGCGACCGCAAGGGTCAGCATTAGGCGGCAAAATCTTGGTGGGCAGCCCATCTAACCTCGGCGGCCAAAGCGCGTTTCGGCCGGAATCACGTCCACGGCGAGATATCTTTATATTGTTGTGATGGCGAAAACAGCAGGAACAAAGTCAGCAGTTATGAAATCAGCGTCAGCTCGCGTCCTTTCTTCACGAATCAGTTACCGGGGCCCAGTGTTCAGCGTCAGCACTGACGAAGTTGAGGAACCCGGGGGCGTGCGCGCGCGCCGCGATGTGGTTCGGCATTCCGGTTCCATCGTTGTTCTGGCGGTCGCTGATCCAGCCAACGGTCGCCCGGCTAAGGCAACCAGCAAGGCTGAACCTCGCATCCTGCTCGAGCGCCAGTATCGTCACGCGGCGCAATCGATGATGTGGGAGCTGCCCGCCGGACGCATTGACGATGGCGAAACGGCGCTCACCGCCGCCAAGCGCGAGTTGCTCGAAGAAACCGGCTACAGCGCCCGCCAGTGGAAGCGAATCCTGCATTTTTACGCCAGTCCCGGTTTTCTCGACGAAACCATGACCATCTATCTCGCCCAGGGCCTCCAGGCTGGCGAAGCCCAGCCCGAGGCGGACGAGAAGATCACGACCAGGTTTTTTCCTTTATCGGAGGCGAAGCAGATGGCGCTCCATGGCCGCATCCGCGATGCCAAGACGATCGCCGGCATCCTCTGGTTGGCTCAGACGGGGCGCGGGGCGCGGTAAGAAGAGGAAACCTTGCGCCTGTGCAGTCCGCGTCAGAAGCCGGTAGCCCCTCCGGGACGAAATCAGGAACTGCCCCTGTCGCAGGTGTGTGATCCCAAGCCTTGACAGTCCCCCCGGTGAGCAGCACAATGCGTACACGATTTCTTGCGAGTCCCTGGAATTGCGCCTTTCCGGGGGAAAGCGCAAGAAAGAGGGGGCGCACGTGGAACGTCTGAAAGGCACCGTAAAGTGGTTCAACAACGCCAAGGGATACGGATTTCTTGGCCGAGATGATGGTCCGGATGTGTTCATTCACTACAGCTCAATCACCACCGAGGGCTACAAGAGCCTGCAGGAGGGCGACAAGGTGGAGTTTGAGATTGTCCAAGGACAGAAAGGGCCGCAAGCTGCCAATGTAACCAAGTCCTCCTGATCGGAGGCCGTTTCTCTCTGTCCGATTTTCGGAAGCAAGCGCTATACCCCTCGACGCCCGTGCTGGCAGTGTCCTCCAGCAACTACTCACCCTGCTGCGGCGCTTCGCCGGCGTTACAATCATCCCCTCGAGTCAACTCTTTCCCCATGGACAACAAGGCCATTGCCGGACTTCTTTACGAGACTGCCGATCTGCTGGAGATCGACGGGCAGGACTCGTTTCGCGTGCGCTCCTATCGCAACGCCGCCGAGGCCATTGAAGCGCTGCCGCAACAGATTGCCGATCTGATTCCAGAGCCGAAAAAACTTCTCGAAATCCAGGGCATTGGCAAGGGCATGCAGGCCAATCTGTTGCAGCTTTTCAAAGATGGCACCATTGAAGCTCACTCCGAGCTCCTGAAGAAGTACCGTCCCTCGATGCTCGAACTGCTCAAGATTCAGGGCCTGGGGCCGAAGACGATTGCCTTGATCTGGAGCGCCTATCAGGTCAGCGACCTCGAGGGCGTGGAGAAGCTGGCGCGCGAAGGCAAGATCCGCACGCTGCCGCACATGGGCGAAAAGCATGAACTGAAGCTGCTCAAGGCGATCGAAGATTATCGGCGCATCGCGGGAAGATTTCTGCTCGATACGGCAGAAGAGCTAGCGGAAAAGTTGGTGGAGCATCTGTTGTCGACTCCGGGCGTCGAAAAAGTTACGCCCGCCGGCTCCTTGCGCCGCGGACGCGAAACCGTCGGCGACCTCGACATTCTGGTCACGGGCAAGGCTCGCACCCAGGCAGAGCCGCGACAGAAAATCATCGAGCATCTGCTGCGCTTCCCTGGCCTGATGGACGTGATCGCGCAAGGAGAAAACAAAGTCAGTTTTCGCCACCGCAATGGCATGCAGGTGGATGTGCGGTTGCTGCCTCCAGAGTCGTTCGGAGCGGCGATGCAGTATTTCACCGGCTCCAAGGCTCACAACGTCGCCTTGCGCCAGCGCGCCCTAAAGATGGGCTTCACGCTCAACGAATACGCCCTCGCCAAAGTTGAAGATGAGAAGCCGGTCGCGCGCAAAACGGAAGAAGAAATCTACGCCAGGCTTAAGCTCGACTTCATCCCTCCCGAACTGCGTGAGAATTTAGGGGAAATCGAAGCGGCGGCAAATCACGCGCTGCCCGTGCTGCTCGAGCTGTCCGACATCCGCGGCGACGTTCATATGCACACCGTCGAAACCGACGGTCGCAACACGATTGAAGAAATGGCCGAAGCCGCGCGGGAACGCGGCTATGAGTACATGGCGATCACCGACCACTCCAAAAATCTCGCCTTCGCTAACGGCCTTACCGACGAACGGGCGCTGGCGCACATCGAAAAGATTCGTGCGGCCGGAAAAAAGATGAAGGGCATCCGCATTTTTGCAGGCATCGAGGTGGACATTCTTGGCGACGGCTCGCTTGATCTGTCCGATTCTGTGCTCGAGCAAATGGACATCGTTATTGCCAGCGTGCACTCGCAGTTCAATCAGGATCGAGCCACCATGACCGAGCGGTTGCTGAAGGCCATCGCCAATCCCAACACTTCGCTGATCGGGCATCCCACCGGGCGCCTGCTGCTGCGCCGCGACGCCTACCAGTTCGATCTCGACGCCGTTCTCAAAGCGGCGGCCAAACACAAGGTGGCGATGGAGTTGAACGCATATCCCGATCGTCTCGACCTCAGCGACGTTCATCTGCGAATGGCGAAACAACATGGAGTAAGAATCGTCATCAACACCGATTCGCACCACACATCGCACCTGGAAAAGCTGCATTACGGCGTCACGCAGGCGCGGCGGGCCTGGCTTACGAAGGAAGACGTGCTGAATACCCTGCCTGTAGCGGAGTTTGCCCGGGCCATGAAGCATGTTTGGTAAGCGGCTGGGGCAAAAGAGGGAAACAAATTACCCATCGTTGACGTTGCCCCACCCGAGAGGCTTTCGCACCACTTCCGGCAGGCGGTAAACATCCATTAAAATCAAAACGTTAGGCGGAGCAAGATGAAGCGGGTTTGGACTCCGGTTTGCTTCATCTGATTATGGGAGAGGTGTGAATCTTGGGGGAACGGCAACAGCCTCTGGTCAGTGTCATTATCCCTGCGTATCGAGCGGCGAGTTATATCCGGGAAACGCTGGATTCCGTGTTCGCGCAGACCTATCCCAACCTTGAGGTCGTACTGGTGAATGATGGGTCGCCGGACACGGAGGCATTGGAAGATGCGATCCGGACCTACGGCGAGAGGTTGATCTACATCCGGCAGGAAAACCGAGGGCCATCGGGGGCTCGCAACACGGCGATCCGCGCGGCGCAAGGCAAATACATCGCATGTCTGGACAGCGACGACCTCTACCTCCCAGACCACTTGGCAAACATGGTGGCCTTCATCGAGGAAGAAGGGCTGGACCTACTCTACTGCGACTCGTACCTAGTCAAGAACGGTATACAAATTGGCCGGACTTTTGAACGCGAACGGCAAATTTCGCCGGTCACATTCGAGAGCCTGCTGCGGGTGGACTGCTGTGTCTCGACCTCGACTACAGTGGCTTCGCGGCAGGCCATGATCGATGCCGGACTCTTCGACGAACGCTACCGCCGCTGCGAAGACTTCGACCTCTGGCTGCGCATGTCGTTCCGCGGCGCAAAGATGGATTTTGTCCGCCGCGTGGGAGTCGAGCACCGGCTGCTCCCGACCGGACTTGCCGCGGATGGTCAGCTTTTGCGGGAGGCACGGATCGAAATCTATCGCAAGACGAGTGCGTCACTGCCTCTTTCCGCCGCACAACAGGCAATCATCGCTGCCATGATTGCGTGGAATGAGGGAACCTGCCAGACAAGTCTGGTAAAACGCTACGTGCGGGAGGGCCGTTACCCTGAAGCACGCGTGGCGGCGGACAAAGCGGCAGTACTGTTGCAGGACGGTAAGAGCCGAAGAATAGCGCTGGCGGTGCAGATTGCGCCTTGGGCAGTCCGTCGCTTTCTGCGCCTGCAGGAGGCGCGGTTGGCACGGAAAGGCAAGCAGAGAGGCGGTTCTAACAGAAGTGGACCAAGCGAAGGCGGGAGCATTAAGATAGAAGCGAGAGACTTGGAAACCAAGGAAACTTGAAGCAAGAGACGCCCCCAAGCGGCGCGGCCACCCCGGGTCCAAGCCGCGTCTCCCGCCGAAGTCCCGGGGGTAATCGATCAGGATAGCGAGAGGTTCGACTTATGATGCAGAGGCTGGTCCGCGGCATGCGTCGGGCGCTGGGGCTGCACCACCCAGGACGCAATCTGGAAGTGTGGCCGGATGACATATTTATTCTTTCTTTTCCGAAGTCGGGCAATACCTGGAGCCGGTTTCTGATCGCCAACCTGGTGTATCCGGAAACCCCGGCGGACTTTTCCAATATTAATCGGCTGACGCCGGACCCGGAGGCGCTCTCGAAGCGCGAATTGGCAAGAATGCCCCGGCCGCGGATCATTAAGAGTCACCAGTACTTCGATCCGCGTTACAAGCGCGTGATCTACATAGTTCGCGATCCCCGCGATGTGGCACTCTCGCAGTTCCACTTTCATCGCAAACGCGGTCTCATCGACGACGGCTATTCTCAGGAGAAGTTTGTGTCCCGTTTTGTGGCCGGCGAGACGAGCCCGTATGGGTCATGGGGAGAGAATCTGGCTGGATGGCTGGCGACGCGTCAGAACCGGCCGGGATTCCTGTTGCTGCGCTACGAAGACATGCTGGAAGATGCCGCGCGCGAGCTGAACAAAGTCGGGTCGTTCCTGGGAATTCCGCTGGGCGCGGAGCGGGTTGCAAACGCGGTGCGTCGCAGCACTGTTGATGAGATGCGCAAACTGGAGAAGTCGCAGGCGCACCTCTGGTCTTCGACCCAGAGCACACGACAGGATGTTCCTTTTGTGCGGGCAGCCAAGGCCGGAGGCTGGAAGACAGGTTTGCCCGAAGCGGCGGTGGCACAACTCGAAGGCGCGTGGGGACACCTGATGACCTATCTGGGATACGAACTCCTGTTCCCGGCAAAGACAACGGATTTCGATTCACAGTTTGTGGAAGCCCTTCTGCACGGGCCATCACGATGATCTACGGGATCAAGCGCGTATTGAACTACGCGTTGGGGCGGGACATTGCGGGACACACGCTGGCGGTTCGCCCTGACGATACGTTCATCGTTTCCTATCCGAGGTCCGGCAACACCTGGACGCGCTTCCTGGTGGCGAACTTGCTGCATCCGCAAGAGGCGGCAACGTTCGCGAATATCGAGCGACTGGTGCCAGACGCCGAGGCGCAGTCGAGCCGTTATATGCTGCGCATTCCAAGTCCGCGGACCATTAAGAGCCACTCCTATTTCGATCCGCGCTATCCCAGGGTGATTTACATCGTGCGCGATCCGCGGGACGTGGCTCTTTCCTACTACGATTTCTCGCGCAAGTACGGGCACATCGAAGACAGTTATCCGCTGGAGCGCTACATCGGGGATTTCGTAACCGGCCGTTTATCCTCGGCGGATTGGGGTACCTGGGGAGAAAATGTGGCTAGTTGGGCCTTTGCTCGCGGTGCGCGGCCAGGATTCCTGCTGCTCCGGTACGAGGACATGAAAGCGCTTCCGGACCGGGAACTGACGCGGATCGCGAAGTTCCTGGGAATCCCCGCGTCACCCAATCAGCTGCAAACAATTCTGGATCGCAGTTCCGCCGACCGCATGCGGGAGATGGAAAGAACACAAGGCAAAGACTGGGTTTCAACTAAAGACAAGCGCAGTGACATCCCCTTTATCCGCACGGCGTCGGTCGGCGGATGGAAGAACCAGCTGCGTCCCGAATCTGTGGCGGAGATCGAATCGGCCTGGGGGAACATCATGGTGCATCTTGGGTATGAGTTGGTCACGCACACAGCGGAAAGCAGGGTGACGCAATTGGCAGGCGAAACCGTTCTTGGGGAACAGCGCGGATGACGGAGCGGATCGGGCTGGCGATTCTGGGTTGCGGAGCCATCACCCGCAGCGAGCACATCCCGGCAGTCCAGGCACATCCCGGCGTGCAATTGGTGGCGCTGGTGGATACCGACCTGCCACGGGCCAATGCGCTGATCCAGAGCCGGGGCCTGGGCTGCAAGGCAGTCGCGGATTATCACGAAGTGCTGGGCCAGGTGGATGCGGTCATTAACGCGCTGCCCAATCATCTGCATGTGTCCAGCAATATGGATTGTCTGGGGGCCGGACGGCATGTGCTGTGTGAGAAGCCGCTCGCGATCCTGGCGGCGGGAGCGCGCTCCTGCACCGAGTTTGCGGAAGAGAAGAAGCTTGTGCTCGCCGTGGGCATGAACCGCCGTTTCGCCGCAAGCCATTCCCTGCTCAAGCTGGTCCTCGAGGAAAACCTGCTGGGTTCCATTCAAAGCTACGACTTTCAATATGGCGGCTCGTTCGATTGGCGCAGCGCGTCGGGCTTCTATTTTAATCGCGCCAAAGCGGGCGGGGGGGCGCTGGTGGATTTCGGCGTCCATATGCTCGACAGTGTGATCGACTGGTTCGGGCCGGTAAGCGCGTTCGACTACCAGGATGACGACTGGGGCAGCGGGGTCGAGGCGAATATGTTTCTGGACGTGAAGCACGCGGGCCGCTTCGGCGACATTCCCGGACACTTACGAATCAGCCGCACTTTCGCGCTGAAAAACCGGATCTTGGTGCGCGGCACTGCGGCCATCGCCGAGATCTCCGTGCAGGATCCGGAGGTGGTGGTGATCCATCGCACGATCGGCGGCACTCCGGCGAGCCAAACCTTGCAGCTGGAGAAATTTCCCGCGGGCAGCTCGTACTGGCGACAACTCGATAATTTCGTGCACTGCATCACGAACCGCGGCAGGCCGGAGGTGGATGGCTGGCAGGCAGTCCGGGTGCTGGAGTTGATCGAGAGTTGCTATGCCCATAAAGGCCGCATCCCGGAGCCTTGGGCGGAAAGCGCAGGCGAAATTGGCGCCAGCAACGGCAGGGTCGGGAAATGAACTGGCGCAACGAGACCATGTTCGTGACTGGCGCAACTGGATTCATTGGTGGTCGTGTCTCGGAACGGATGATGCAGGCCGGTGTGCCCAAAGTCCGCGCGCTGGTGCACGGAATGCACCGCGCGGCGCGAATCGCGCGCATGCCAGTCGAACTCTGCATAGGGGACCTGCAGGATCGCGAATCGTTGCGGCAAGCGCTGGGAGGGGCCAAGGTCGTGATCCACTGCGGGCTTGGTCTGCCGGGTACGATCGTGCGGGAGACTGAAAACATGCTGGCGGTGGCGTACGCCGCCGGGGTGAAGCGATTCATCCATGTCAGCACTGCGGCCGTCTACGGGATCACACCGCCTGCGGGATCGGAGACCGAGGAGGCTCCGCTGCGCCGGACGGGCGATCCCTACTGCGATCAGAAAGCAGCCGCGGAAAAGGTTGTACTCCACTACGGCAAACGCGGACTACCGGTGGTGATCCTGCGTCCTTCGATCGTGTGGGGACCCTACTCGGCATGGTCCACGCGGCTGATGGACGATCTGCGTGCTGGGCAAGTCGCGTTTATCGATGGTGGACGCGGCGCTTGTAATACGAGCTACGTGGACAACTTGATTGACGCTATGGTGCTTGGATTGGAAAACGACCGTGGGCTGAACCAGACTTTTTTCATCACCGACGGCGAGCGGGTGAGTTGGGGAGACTTCATTCGCGCGCATATGGCGCTAATGGAACCGTCCCCGGAAGTAGGGGTGATCTCCCGGGCGGAGATCGAGGCAAGCCGCGGCAAGAGTTCGGGACTGCTTCTGGGCTCGATCAAGGCAACCGCACAAGTGGTGCGCAGCAAGGAATTCCGCCAGATGCTGATGCAGATTCCATTAACGGAAGCGGTGATGAAGAAGGCGTGGATTTGGGTCAGTTCTCTGCCCGCGGAGAAACGGGAACGGCTGCGGGCGCGTTTGGGCGTGCCGCGCAGGGCGGCGAAGTCCGCCAGTGCGCAGTTCATTCCGGACGCAGTGACGGAAGCGACTCAGAGCACAACCGTGTTCTTCAGCATCGAGAAAGCGCGAAAAGTGCTGGGCTACGAGCCGCGGGTACGGTTCGCCGAGGGAATGAAGCTGGTTGAACAATGGCTGCGGTATGCGGCCTATCTTTAAGAGCTGCATGCGAGAAACGGGACCGGATCGGAGCAGATGCGGAAGTTTGAAAAAACTCAGATCCTGAAAAACGTCGGGTCGAGCTGGTCGGCGCTGGCCATTAACGTTGTGGTCGGAATTTTGATCTCGCCGATCATCGTGCACCGGTTGGGAGATACCGCGTTTGGAATCTGGGTTCTGATTTTCTCGATCACCGGCTATTACGGCATGTTTGATCTGGGAATTCGTTCCTCGATCGTGCGCTACGTCTCCAAGTACACTGCGACCAACGAAACCGAGAAGCTGGCCAGGCACGTCAACACCAGCCTGTTCACCTACACTGTCATCGGGTCGCTGGCGATGATAGTGACCGTCGCGCTGGCGGCGTCAATCGATCGCATCTTTCGAGTTCCTCCCGCCATGCAGACCCAGGCCCGCTGGTTGATGCTGATGGCCGGAGGGTCGGTAGCCTTGGGCTTTCCGCTGGGCGTCTTCGGGGGAATACTCGACGGCTTGCAGCGTTTCTACCTCACCAACTGGACAGGCATTCTCTCCACCCTGCTGCGGGCCGCGCTCATCGTGTACGTTCTGCACCTTGGCTATGGGCTGCTGACGGTGGCAGGAATCACAGTGGGAATGCCGGTTCTGACTTCGACCCTGCGGGGTGTCGTTGTGTTCCGCCTACTGCGGCTGCCCATCGGCCTGAAGTACGTGGATCGCGAAACCTTCAAGCAGATGGCGCACTACAGCGCCACCACGACGATTGTGATCGTGGCTGCTCAACTACGCTTCCGCACCGACGAATTGGTAGTGGGTAGCATGATCTCCGCCACGGCCGTGACCTTCTTCGCCATCGGGGTGCGGCCTGTGGACTACGCCCAGCAATTGGTCGCAAGCTTGGCACAGATTTTTGTCCCCATGTCGAGCCAGTCGGAAGCCGTCGGCGCCATGGATCGGTTGCGGAAGACCTATGTGGCGGGAAATCGCGCCTGCGCCCTTACCATCTTCCCCCTGGCCGCTGCCTTGTTGATCCTGGGGAAGTCGGTCATCGAAGTATGGATGGGATCCAAGTATGTGGCGGCAAGTTATCCCGTTATGGCAGTTATGATCGTCCCGATCACGCTGTTTTTCATGCAGGGGGCCTCGGGACGCATTCTGATGGGAATGGGAAAGCACCGGGATTTCGCCATCGTGATTTTGATGGAGGGGGTCGCAAACCTCATTCTCAGCATCGTGCTTGTACGCCCCTACGGTATCGTCGGCGATGCCATGGGAACGGCGATCCCGATGCTGCTGACCACGCTTTGGTTTATGCCGCGGCATATGCGTAAACAGCTCGGAGTGCCGGTGAGAACACTCATTCGCGAAGCCTATATTCTGCCGTTGCTGCTGGCGACCCCGCTTGTGGCAGCGCTGCTTATACTAAAGCGCTGGAGGCCTGCTCACAATTTGCGGCAGTTCGCGGTCCAGTGTCTGGCCGGCGCTGCCGTGTACGGTGCCGGTCTGTTGTGGGCTTACAGGACCCACCGGGTCTTCCATGTGGGGGATCTGACTCCGATCGGCGAGATTTCCACGGAAGGCTTGGAGCTGCCGCCGGTTGCGGCTGGCTATCCGAAAGAAGAAGGATAGGCTGGGATTGGACCAGGTTCGAGCTTCCCCGGGTTGGAACAGTGCAAGATTCTGCACACCCGGCAAGTGGGGCAACCTGGCATTCGGGGTTCTTCGCTAGCATTTTTAGTTTCAGCAGGTTAGAGAGGATGAATGAGCGGCCTACGGAAGCGGAATTGCTCGCTTTATCCTGTAGTATTGATTTCGTATGGAAATGATGGAAGTGGTTTATGGCGCCGCATGACGAACGGCGGCCCGCACCCTCAGCGGGCTGATGGAGCGAAGAGCGGGATCGTCCTTCGCCATTTCTAGACAAGCCACAGATTTAAAGTACACATCCGGGAGGAATACTGCTTTGAATGCAATGACCAGTCATCTTATCGCCCCCCACGGCGGAGAACTTATTCAGCTGCAAGTGCCGGCCGCGCGCGCCGCGGAGTTAAAAGCGCACTCGAAGGATTGGCCCTCATGGGACCTGACCGCCCGTCAGCTTTGCGATCTGGAGCTGCTGATGAGCGGCGGCTTCTCGCCGCTGCGCGGGTTTATGAACCGCGCCGATTACGAGGGCGTCTGCCATAACATGCGGCTGGCCGACGGCACCCTATGGCCTATTCCAATCACGCTCGACGTCAGCGAGGAATTCGCCAAGAAACTGACGCCGGGCAGCAGCAAGATCGCGCTGCGCGATCCCGAAGGCGTAATGCTCGCCGTGCTTAGCGTTGAAGATGTGTGGCAGCCTGACCGCAAAGCCGAAGCGCAATCCGTTTTCCATTCCACCAGCGCTGCGCACCCCGGCGCCGACTATGCCATCAACAAATCGAATCCCTGGTACGTGGGCGGAAGCATCGAAGAGTTCCAGCCTCCGTCCCACTATGATTTCCGCTCGCTGCGCTTCACCCCTGCCGAACTGCGCGCCGAATTCAGCCGGCTCGGCTGGACCACCGTCGTGGCCTTCCAGACGCGCAATCCCATGCATCGCGCTCACGTCGAGCTGACCATGCGCGCCGCCAAGCAAGTGGAGGCGAATCTGCTGATCCATCCCTCGGTCGGTATGACCAAGCCGGGCGATGTGGATTATTTTGTGCGCACACGCTGCTACCAGCTGCTGCTCTCCAAATATCCTCAGGGCACGGTTAAGCTGTCGATGCTCCCTCTGGCCATGCGTTTGGGCGGCCCCCGGGAAGCGATCTGGCACGGCCTGATTCGCAAGAATCACGGCTGCACCCACTTCATCGTCGGACGAGATCACGCCGGCCCTGGCAAGGACACCGATGGCAAGCCCTTCTATGGGCCTTACGACGCCCAGGAACTGTTCAGGAAGCACGAGGCCGAAATGGGCGTCAAAATGGTTCCGTTCCAGATGATGGTGTATCTGCAGAACGAAGACCGTTACGTCCCGGCCGA
>Ga0209415_10016026_pt1 | contig 12096 bp, 10 predicted proteins | sample PeaSoiSIISIP2007_FD_187696 | JGI IMG/M metagenome (GOLD analysis project Ga0209415, IMG submission 187696) | Peat soil microbial communities from Weissenstadt, Germany - SII-SIP-2007 (SPAdes) (version 2) | ecosystem: Environmental > Terrestrial > Soil > Wetlands > Peat | place: Germany... | reverse complement strand
ACACCATCAGGCGGCCGCCGAGCCGCAAGGCCTCCTCGATCGAGTGGGTGATGAAGATGGCCGTCGCCCGGGTTTCCGAGAGCAGGCCGCGGAACTCCTCGCGCAGCACGTTGCCGGTGTGCTCGTCCAGCGCCGAGAACGGCTCGTCGCACAGCAGAATCTCCGGCCTGGTGGCGAAGGCGCGCGCGATCGAGACGCGCTGGCGCATGCCGCCCGACAGGGCATGGGGGAAGTCGCCGCCGTGATCCTCGAGGCCGAACCTGGCGAGCCAGGACGCCACGATCTCGGCGCGCGTTTGTTTCTCAATCTTGTTGAGCTCGAGCCCGAGCGCGACGTTCTCGAAGGCGGTGCGCCACGGCATCAGGCGATCGTTCTGGAACACGATGCCGATCTTGCCGCGGAACCATTCGAATTCCGCAAACGGGTCGTGGCCTTTCACCGTGACGCGGCCGGAGGTCGGGCGCAACAATCCGGAGATCAGGTTGAAGGTGGTGGACTTGCCGCAGCCGGTGCGGCCGAGGATCGCCAGCAGCTCGCCGCTCGCGACCGAGAAGCTCAGTTCCTTGACGGCGTCGAAGGTGCCGCCCGCCCCGTCGGTGCGGGGGAACGACTTGGTGACGCGGTCGAACGCGATTTCCGGGGCCTGGTCCTTCATGGGCTAGCGCTCCGACACCGCCCGGTAGCGCAGCGCACGCCTTTCGATCAGCGTGATGAGGCTTTGCACGACCAGCACGAAGATCACCAGCACGATGGTCCACGCGATGGCGCCCGCCATATCGAACACCTGCTGCTGGAGCAAGAGCTGGTAGCCGACGCCCCCGGTGGCGCCGACCAGCTCCGCCACCACGACGACGCGCGAGGCGTTGCCGAGATTGACCTTCCACGAGGTGAAGATGCCGGGCAGCACGGCCGGCCAGATCAGCGTGCGCAGCAGGTCGTAGCGGCTCGGCCGGAACGACAGCGTCATCTCGTAGAGATCGTTCGACATCGAACGATAGGCGTCGAGCAGCTGGAACGTGAAGCCCGGCAGCGTCGTCATCACCATGATGAAGAAGATGCGGAACTCGATGCCTTTGAACCAGATGATGGCGATCACCACCCACGACAGCGCCGGAATGCCCTGGTTGAAGCTCAGCAGCGGATAGGCATAGCGCTCGAACGTCGAGGATCGTGCCATCAGGGCCGCGAGCGCGCCGCCCAGGATGAAGGCCCCGGCGAGGCCGAGCAGGATGCGGCCCCCGGTCGCGAACGCGTCGAGCGTGGTGTCGAGGGATCAAAAGATCTCGACGAACCGCTCGGCGATGGCCGGAACGGGCGGAAACAGGAAGCTCGGAAAGAAGTACGAGGCGATCTGCCATGCGACCGCGAGCCCCGCGATCGCAACCACGCCCTCGAACTTTCCGAACCGACGCGGTGCCCCCGCATGTCCCCCCGCCGCCTTCGGCGGGGGAGCGCCGCCGTCACTCAAGCTTGCCACCGTAGACCGACGTCGCCATGTCGGGCATGGTCTTGAACAGGCCGACCGCGATACCCATGCGGTAGACCGCCTCGATCTCCTTTGCGGCCTTGCTGGCCGGATAGAGGTTCATGGCGAGCCGCGAATTGTCGCGGATCATGTCGGCGATCGCCTTGCGCTCGCCTTCCTCCTTGACGGGCGCGACCATCGGCGCCGCCTCGGCCGGATGGGCCACCACCCACGCGGCCGCCTGCTTGTAGGCGGCATAGAGGCGCGGGATCAATTCGCGATTCTGCTCGACCCAGTCCTGATGGGCCGCGACCCCGAGATTGGGGAACAAGTCGCCGCCCGAATAGGCGTGCCACACCTGCGGAATATTGAGGTCGATGGCGTGAATGCCGGGCCGCTTGGCGAGCAGCATCGAATAGGCGGGCTCCCAAATCTGCACCGCATCGGCGCGGTCGGCGAGCGCGTAGCCGAGCAGGCCCGGGGTGGCGGTGTTGAGCACCTGGAGCGCCTTCGGATCGACGCCCTGCTGCTGCGCAAACCATTCGAACACGGTAAAGTTGGTGGTGCCCTTGGCGGCCGCGATCTGCTTGCCCTTGAGGTCGGCCAGGGTCTTGATGTCGGCGCGGTTGGTTACCGCGGTGCCCCAATAGTCGAACAGGTTGAACAGGTAGCTGATCTTGATGCCCCGCGTGTTGCCGAGGCCGAGGATCAGGACCGAAGCGCTGCCGCCGACCTTGAACTCGCCCGAGTTGAACTGCGCCGCATAGGCGTCGGGCGGCCGCTCGACGAAGCTGATGTCGACGCCGTTGGCGATGTCGTATTTCTGCTGCTTGATGATGGCGGGAAACACCGCGCCGAGCGAGGGCGGCGTGAACACCACGATGGTGACCTTGGCGGGATCGGCGGCGTGCGCGGCGGAGGATGCAAAGATCATCGCCGCCGCGTTACAAGCGAGTGTCGCGCAGGCCACCCCCCAGGCGAGCGCCAGCGCTTTCATGATCTATCCCCCGTTTGCGTTGCCGGCGTTTTATCGGCCGAACCGGCGGTTTCCTCAAGCCCGCCGCTCTGCGACAAAGCGTGCCGCCGCCTTGAGCAATGCCGCATCGGCCCCGAACGGCGCGAGTGCCGTCTCGGCTTCTTCCACCAGGCCGAACAGCTTCTCCTTCGCCTTGGCGACGCCCAGAATGGCGACCGCGGTTGCCTTGTGGGCATCGGCGTCCTTGCCGGTCGCCTTGCCGACCGTCGCGGCATCGCCTTCGACGTCGAGAATGTCGTCGGCGATCTGGAACGCTTCCCCGATGATGGCGCCGAAGCGGTCGAGCGCGGTGCGCTTGCGCGCGTCGGCGCCGCCGAGGATCGCCCCGGCGACGCAGCCGTAGCGCAGGAGCGCCCCGGTCTTCATCGCCTGCAATTCCTCGACATCGGAGAGGCCGAGCCGCGGCGGCGTTGCGGCAAACCGGCCTTCGGCCGCGAGATCGAGCATCTGGCCCCCGGCCATGCCGCCGAGCCCGGCGGCGCGCGCAAGCGCCAGCACCAGGGCGATGCGAACCGCGGCGTCCGGGTGGGTCTCGGTCCGCCCGAGGATATCGAACGCAAAGGTCAACAGGCTGTCGCCCACCAGGATGGCGGTGGCGTCGTCGAACGCCTTGTGCACGGTCGGCCGGCCGCGGCGCAGGTCGTCATTGTCCATGGCCGGCATGTCGTCATGGACCAACGAATAGCAGTGCACGCATTCGAGCGCGGCTCCCGCCATCAGGGCCTGCTCCCGGGGCACCGCGAAGAGCGCCGCGCTTTCGACCACCAGAAACGGGCGGAACCGCTTGCCGCCGCCGAGAGTAGCATAGCGCATGGCCTCCAGCAGGCGCCCCGGACGGGCGCGCTCGTGGGGAACCGGGCTGGAGCCGAGTAGTTGGTCGAGAAGAGTTTCCGTTGACGCCGCAATCTCGTTGAGGCGCGCCACGAATTGCGCGCCGCCGTCGTTTACCGCCATGACAAATCCTGCGCTGTAAGGCTTCGATTTTGGTCGTCTGGTGTTGTAGAAAAAGCGGACTATGCCACTTTCGATCCGCAAGGGCGTTATATTGCCTATCCGTTTCAGGTTACAACAGTTCCCGCCGGCGCGCGGGGCAGGCAGGTAGGCTGGCGACAGGATGGTCTTTGAAATCATGGCGTTTCTGGCACTGGCCGTATGGTCCTATGTGGCCGTCGGCAGGGGCTTCTTTTGGCGTTGCGCCGAGCGCGACGACGGTGATCCGCGCCCGCCGGCAGCCTGGCCGCGGCTCGCCGTCGTCATTCCGGCGCGCGACGAGGCCGAGGGCATCGGGCGTTGCCTCAATTCACTGCTCGGCCAGGACTATCGCGGGGCCTGGTTGGTCATCCTGGTCGATGACAACAGCAGCGATGGCACCGCCGAGGTGGCACGGCGCACCGCCGCGAATTACGCGCCGGAGAGGCTGGCGATCGTGCCGGGCGCGCCGCTGCCGCGCGGATGGACCGGCAAGCTGTGGGCTGTGCACCAGGGCATCGCGGCCGCGCAGACGCTCGACCATCCCCCCGAATATCTTCTGCTGTCGGATGCCGATATCGTATACGCGCCCGGGATGCTGAGCTGGCTCGTCGCCCGGGCGACCTCGCGGTCCGCGGTGCTGGCCTCCCTCATGGTCAAGCTGCGCTGTGAAAGCGTGGCGGAACGCTGGCTCATCCCGGCCTTCATCTTTTTCTTCCAGATGCTGTATCCGTTCTCCTGGGTCAATCGCCCCGGCCGCGCGACCGCCGCCGCCGCCGGAGGGTGTACGCTGGTCCGCGCCGACAAGCTGGCCGAAGCCGGCGGCATCGACGCCATCCGGGATGCGCTGATCGACGATTGCGCCCTCGCCCGCAGGCTCAAAGCCAAGGGGCCGATCTGGCTCGGCCTGACCGAGCGCGTCATCAGCATCCGCAGCTATCCAGGCTTTGCCGACGTGGCTCAGATGGTGTCGCGCTCGGCTTATGCGCAGCTCGGCTATTCCCCGCTGTATCTCGCCGGCACGGTCCTTGCGATGGCGCTCGCCTTTCTGGTCCCGCCGCTCGCCGTGATCGCGGGCTCGGACGAGACGCGCCTCCTCGGCATCGGTGCGTGGGCCGTCATGGCGCTGCTGTTCTGGCCAACGCTGCGACTCTATAAAATCTCGCCTCTCGCGGGATTGGCACTGCCGGCAATCGCATTTGCCTACCTGATGTTCACCATCGATTCCGCGGTAAAGTCGATGCGCGGGCAGGGGGGCTTCTGGAAAGGCCGCTTCCAGGCGGCGAGGGTGAAATGACCGGCGCAACCGAGCTACGTTCCGGCAAGGGACATCGGGACGAGAATTTCCCGGTCGCATCGCTCTTGATCAGCGCGAAGCATCGCGGCCCCATTCTCGCCTTCTACGACTTCGTCCGCACCGCCGACGACATCGCGGACCATCCGACGCTCGCTGCGGGCGAGAAGCTCGTCCACCTCGACGCGCTCGAGGCCGGTCTTCTGGGCCACACCGAGGGCGAGGCGGTGGCGCGGCGGCTGCGCGCCACGTTGGAGGAGCGGCGGCTATCGCCGCGCCACGCCCAGGATCTGCTCACGGCATTCCGTATGGACGTGACCAAGCTGCGCTATGGCGGTTGGGACGAACTGATTGAATACTGCAGCTATTCGGCCATGCCGGTCGGGCGCTTCGTGCTCGATGTCCATGGCGAACCCCGGTCGACCTGGCCGGCCAACGATGCGCTGTGCGCGGCGCTGCAGATCAACAACCACATCCAGGACTGTCGGGCCGATTACGCCAATCTCGATCGCGTCTATGTGCCGCTCGATGCGTTGGCGGCCGCCGGCGCCAAGGTCGAGGACCTCGCCGCGCCGAAATCCTCGCCGGCACTGCTGCGATGTCTGCATGACCTGGCACACCGCACCGATGCGTTATTGCAGGAGAGCCTCGGCTTCTCCGCGATGATCGGCGATTTCCGGTTGTCCCTCGAGGTCGCCGTCATCACCGCCCTGGCGCGGCGGATATTGGGGCTGATCAGCAGGCGCGATCCGTTGAGCGAGCGCGTGCATTTGACCAAGTTCGGCGTTATGGGAGGCACGCTGGCGGGCGTGGCGACGGGTTCGTTCGCGCGCCTCGCACGTGGCGGGTTTGCCTCGCACAGATCAAAGGATGCATGAGCGGTCGCGTGACACAACCCGACAACACCCCCAACCCCAATCGTGCATCCGGCAGTTCGTTCTACACGGCGATGCGGATTCTGCCGCAGGCGCAGCGCGACGCGATGTTTGCGATCTACGGCTTTTGTCGACAGGTCGACGACATCGCGGACTCGCCCGGGCCGCGCGATGGGCGCCTCGCGGAACTCGCAGCATGGCGTGCCGACGTCAAGGCGCTCTACGGCGGGCATCCGACGGCGCGCACCCGCGATCTCGCCAAGCCGGTGCTGGATTATGGCCTCGAACAAGCGGACTTTCTGTCCGTCATCGACGGCATGGAAATGGACGTGGTGGCCGATATTCGGGCGCCGGCGTGGTCCGAGCTCGATCTTTATTGTGACCGCGTGGCGAGTGCTGTTGGCCGGCTGTCGGTGAAGATCTTCGGCCTCGAGGCCAAGCCCGGCCGCCAACTCGCCCACCACTTGGGGCGCGCGCTCCAACTCACCAACATCCTGCGCGACCTCGACGAAGACGCGCAAGTCGGACGCCTCTATTTGCCGCGCGAGGCTCTCGCTCAGGCCGGCATCGAAACCACCGACCCGGCGGCCGTCCTGGCGAGCGCGACGCTCGATCGCGCCTGCGCGCAACTCATCAAGGCGGCGCGCTATCATTTCGACAAGGCGAACGAAATCATGGCAGGTGCGGGGCGCCGCACGGTGCGGGCGCCGCGCATCATGGGCGAGGTCTATCGGCGCATTCTGGAGCGGATGGTGGCCCGTGGATTTGCGCCGCCGCGCCCGGCGGTGCGGCTTCCGCGACTGTGGCTCGTCTGGATCGTCACGCGCTACGCGTTCATCTGATGCCGCAAACCGTTCACATCATTGGTGCCGGCATGGCCGGCCTCGCCGCCGCCGTTCGCCTGGCGGGGCGTGGCATCGCGACCGTCATCCACGAGGCGACCGAGCAGGCCGGCGGCCGTTGCCGCTCCTACGATGATGCCGCAAGCGGCATGCGCATCGACAACGGCACCCATATCCTGTTGTCTGCCAACACGGCGGCGCTCGGCTTTCTGGCCAGCATCGGGGCAACCGATCGTATCACCGGTGCCTCGAGCGCGCGATTTCCATTCGTCGACCTTGCCACCCGAGGGCGCTGGACGCTCGATCTCGGCGCCGGCCGGCTGCCGTTCTGGGTGTTCGACCGCCGGCGCCGCGCGCCTGGCACGCGGGCGCTCGATTATGTTGCGCTGGCACGCATTCTGTGGCCGACGCCGGACCGGCCGCTGGGCCAAGTCATTTCCTGCAGCGGGCCCGCCTATGAGCAGGTGGTGCGCCCGTTTCTGCTCGCGGCGCTCAATATCGACCCCAGTGCATCGTCGTCGGATCTCGCTCGCGCCGTGGTGCGGGAATCAATCGCGCTGGGCGGCGCGGCGTGCCGTCCCTATCTGGCACCCAAGGGGTTGAGCGCGGCCTTCGTCGAGCCCGCGATGACGTATTTGAACGGCCGTGCGAGTGGGCTTCGATTCGGCAATCAGCTGCGCCGCCTCGTCGTCGCGGCGGATACCGTCACGGGTCTCGACTTCGGCAATGCCGTGATGGCGGTAGCGCCCGACGATGCTGTCGTGCTGGCAGTGCCGCCCTATGTGGCGAGCGCGCTCGTCCCAGGCCTGCAGACGCCCGACGAGTTCTGCGCCATCATCAATGCCCACTTCCGCATCGTGCCACCGCCGGGCCTCGCCCCGATGGTCGGCGTGTTGAACGCCACTGCCGAATGGATATTTGGCTTCGAGGATCGTATATCGGTCACCATCAGCGGGGCCGATCGGTTCCTCCAGCATACGCGAGACGAGATCGCCAAGATGATCTGGCATGATGTGCAACGCGTCGCCGACGTTCCAGCCGAGCTGCCGCCGTGGCAGATCGTGCGCGAGCGGCGTGCGACCTTTGCGGCGACGCCAGCGCAGAATGCCAAGCGTCCGGGAGCCCGGACGGCGTGGCGCAACCTGACGCTGGCCGGGGATTGGACCGATACCGGGCTGCCGGCCACGATCGAAAGCGCGGTGCGCTCCGGAAACCGGGCCGCCGATCTCGTCATGCAGCAATGAAAGGTTCACATTCGAATATGCAGCTCGACACGAATCTCCAGTCGTCCCCCTCGCGGCTCGATCGGCCGGCGCTCGACCGCGCCATCGCGTCGGCGACCCAAGCCCTGCTGGACTGCCAGCGCGGCGACGGACACTGGGTGTTCGAGCTCGAGGCCGATGCCACGATCCCGGCCGAATATGTCCTGCTCAAGCACTATCTCGACGAGCCCCTCGATGCGGCGCTGGAGCAGAAATTCGCCGTCTATCTGCGCCGCCAGCAGGGCGCCCACGGCGGCTGGCCGCTGTTTGCGGACGGCGACTTCGACATGAGCGCGAGCGTAAAGGTCTATTTCGCGCTGAAGATGATCGGCGATCCCGCGGACGCGCCGCATATGGCGCGGGCGCGCGAGGCCATCCTGTCGCGCGGCGGCGCCAAGCAGTCGAACGTGTTCACGCGCGTGTTGTTGTCGCTTTACGGCGTGATGACTTGGAACAGCGTACCGGTCATGCCGGTGGAAATCATGCTGCTGCCGCGCTGGTTTCCGTTCCATCTCACCAAGATTTCCTATTGGGGGCGCACCGTCATCGTGCCGCTCCTCGTGCTGCAGGCGCTCAAGCCGCTCGCCAAGAACCGCCGTGGCGTCACGATCGACGAGCTGTTCCTGGAAAATCCGCGCGACATCGGACCGCCGGAACGGGCGCCGCACCAGAAGGCGGGTTGGTTCGCGTTCTTCCGCATCATCGACAGGATCCTGCGTGCCGCCGAGCCGCGGTTCCCGGCCGCGATGCGCCAGCGCGCCATAGCGCGCGCGGTCGATTTCGTCACCGAGCGGCTCAACGGCGAGGACGGCCTCGGGGCCATCTATCCGGCCATGGCCAACAGCGTGATGATGTTCGAGGTGCTCGGTTACGCGAAGGATCATCCGCACGCCGCGTTGGCGCGCGCCTCTGTCGACAAGCTCGTCGTCGTCGCCGAGCACGAAGCTTATTGCCAGCCTTGCGTCTCGCCGGTGTGGGACACCGGGCTCGTATGCCACGCCTTGCTGGAAGCGGGCGATGACGCTGCGACGGCGAGCGTCGGCCGCGGCTTGAAGTGGCTGCTGCCGAAGCAAGTCCTCGACGTGAAGGGCGACTGGACGGCGCGGCGTCCGCATGTGCGTCCGGGCGGTTGGGCGTTCCAATACGCCAATCCACATTATCCCGACCTCGACGACACCGCCGTGGTGGTGATGGCGATGGATCGCATGCGCAAGCGGCAGCCGACCCGGGAATACGAAACCGCGATCGCGCGCGCACGCGAATGGATCGAAGGCTTGTTGAGCCGTAACGGCGCCTGGGGCGCGTTCGATGCCGACAACACCTACACCTATCTCAACAACATCCCGTTCGCGGACCATGGTGCGCTGCTCGATCCGCCGACCGAAGACGTAACGGCGCGTTGCATTTCGATGCTGGCCCAACTCGGCGAGCGGCCAGGCACCAACACCATGTTGCGCGCCGCGATCGATTATCTGCGCGACACCCAGCTTCAAGACGGCAGCTGGTACGGACGCTGGGGCATGAACTACATTTACGGCACTTGGTCGGTGCTGTGTGCGCTCAACGCGTCAGGACTCGATCCGCAGTCCGACCTCGTACGTAATGCCGCCCAATGGCTGGTCTCGATCCAGAATCCGGATGGTGGATGGGGCGAGGACGGAACGAGCTACAAGCTCGGTTATCGCGCCTATGAACGCGCGCCCAGCACCGCCTCCCAGACCGCGTGGGCGCTGCTCGGCCTGATGGCGGCCGGCGCGGCCGATCATCAGGCCGTGGTGCGTGGTATCGCATATCTGGCCAAGACCCAGGACGGCGATGGTTTCTGGACCGAGCCGCGATTCACCGCGACCGGATTCCCGCGCGTGTTCTATCTGCGCTACCACGGCTATCGGCGATTTTTTCCGCTGTGGGCGCTGGCGCGGTACCGCAACCTGCAGTCCGGCAACAGCCGTGCGGTGGCGTTCGGAATGTGACGCGAAAGCCACGCTCGTTAACTAATTGATAACTAAACTTGAACACTCGCCGACCGCGTGCTTAATTCGCATTTCGGGCGACGGCCGGGGTCGCGGACTTCTTGCATTCTGGATGTGGATTCAGGATTCGGGAACCGAATACCTCAGGGGGGCTTCATTGGGTGGCTTTAATGGGCCGCAATTCGTCGCGGTAACCGGACTTGCGTTCGAGGCGCGAATTGTGGCGGGTCCTGGCGTCACCGTGGTTTGCGGAGGCGGAAAGATACAGCTCCGGCGGTCACTTGAGATCGCAATTCGGCAGGGCTGCCACGGTATCTTGAGCTTCGGCATCGCGGGGGGGCTCGCACCGCATCTCAAGCCAGGCTCGTGCATCGTCGCGCGCAACATCATCGCCGACAACGGCCGTTACGCGAGCGATAACGGCTGGGCGCAATCGCTGATGGACATGGTCCATGGTTCTACCCCACGGCGCGCTGCCCTTCGCGACGTTTCGTTCGGCGACATTGCGGGTTCCGATGTGCCGCTCGCCAGCACCCACGCCAAACGCAAGCTTCATGAAAAAACCGGTGCGGTGGCGGTCGATATGGAGTCCCATGTGGCCGCGCGCATTGCGGCCGAGCATCGGGTTCCGTTCGCGGCATTCCGGGTCATCACCGACCCTTCGCACCGTTCGCTGCCGCCGGCGGCGCTGGTCGCGACGAACGCCAATGGCGCGCTCGACCTTCAAGCCGTCATGCGATCGTTGGTCCGGCACCCGAAGCAGGTGCCGACCTTGTTCCGTCTCGCGCTCGACAGCTGGGCGGCGAGGCAGGCTTTAGTTCCGAGCCGCCGTTTCCTTGGCCCGAACCTTGGGCTGCCCGATATGCGTCAGCATCTTCTCGACGTGGCGTGAGAACACATACTGCGCCGGGCGCTGCTGCTCGAGCGAGATCTCCGGCGCCATGGCGCCGTCGGTCCGCACCCCGAACATCGCGACCCGCAACGCTTCGAGCGGCTGCGCCAACGTGGCGGTCGCCGCGGTCGGCTCATAGCCGCAATGTGCCATGCAGTTCGCGCATTTTTCGTACCGGCCGGTGCCATAGGAATCCCAGTCGGTCGTCTCCATCAGTTCCGTGAAGGAGCTCGCATAGCCTTCGCCGAGCAGGTAGCAGGGCTTCTGCCATCCGAAAATATTGCGGGTCGGCATGCCCCACGGCGTGCAGTGGTAGGTCTGGTTGCCGGCGAGGAAGTCGAGGAACAGGCCGGAATGCATCAGGTTCCAGCCCTTGCCGCGGCCGAGCGCGAACACGCGGCGGAACAGTTCCTTGGTCTTGCGGCGGCTGAGGAAGTGATCCTGGTCGGGCGCCCGTTCATAGGCATAGCCGGGCGACATCGACACGCCGACATCCAGCGTCTTGGCGAAATCCAGGAACGCTGCGATGTCCTCCGCCGAATGCCCGTCGAAGATGGTGGCGTTGACATTGACGGCGAAGCCGCGCGCTTTGGCGGCCCGGATCGCCGATACGGCGCGATCGAATACGCCCTCCTGGGACACCGATTTGTCGTGGTGCTCCTTGAGCCCATCGAGGTGCACCGAGAAGAACAGGTAGGGCGAAGGCTCGAACAGATCGAGCTTCTTTTCCAGCAGCAGCGCATTGGTGCACAGCGACACGAACTTCTTGCGCGCCACGATGCCTTTGACGATGGCGCCGATATCCTTGTGGATGAGCGGCTCGCCGCCCGGGATGGCGACCATCGGGGCGCCGCATTCGTCAACCGCCGCGAGGCACTCTTCGACCGAGAGCCGGCGATTGAGGATTGGATCGGGGTAATCGATCTTGCCGCAGCCAACGCATGCCAGGTTGCAACGGAACAGCGGTTCCAGCATCAGCACCAATGGGTAATGTTTGCGGCCAAGCATCTTCTGCTTGAGCAAGTACGCCCCAATCTTCATCTCCTTGAAGAACGGTATCTTCATTCCCGGCTCTCTCTCCAAACAAAGGCACTCAAATCCCCACCGGCGCGGGAGCGCCGGCAATCGAACTCAGCAATGTCCTGGCGCCCGTCATGGCGCAGGCAGCGCGGCTTGATGCGGTGAAGCCCCTCTCCCTGCCGACATTTCTAGCACGGATTTGTGTTGCCGATGCACCACCATTGCGAATTATCCTTATACCTAACACGTTCACGTTCATGGCCAAACTGGGGCAGAACCAGACGCCGATTTCTGGTCCCTGCGTTCCGCTGCGCCGCAATGCCCCTGGAAGATCAGGTCCGTCCGGGTTAGTTAGAGGGTGACGCGTCACAATATGGCCCTCGTATCTTGAACGTTGTCGTCATGTAACGGTTTGGTCCGGGAACTGGTTGCACGGGATGGAATTCGGCTGCGGGCCGAATGGATTGG
>Ga0209415_10016023_pt1 | contig 12097 bp, 7 predicted proteins | sample PeaSoiSIISIP2007_FD_187696 | JGI IMG/M metagenome (GOLD analysis project Ga0209415, IMG submission 187696) | Peat soil microbial communities from Weissenstadt, Germany - SII-SIP-2007 (SPAdes) (version 2) | ecosystem: Environmental > Terrestrial > Soil > Wetlands > Peat | place: Germany... | reverse complement strand
GCTGCCGCTTGCAGTTCGAAATTGAAGCCGCGGCAGAAGCGCTTGCGCAGCGCCAGTCCCCAGGCTTTGTTGATGCGGCCGCCAAAAGGCGCGTGGATGATCAACTGCATCCCGCCGCCCTCGTCAAAAAATCTCTCGGCGATGATCGTCGCCTGCGTGGGCACATCGCCCAGCACCGCGCGCCCTTCGAGGATGTACTGAATCAGTTGCTCGGCGCCCGATAGATCAAGCCCGCATTCTTCTCGAAGCCAACTCACGGCGTCAGCCACTACAGTAAGATTGCGCCATCCTTCCACCGGAACCACGCCGGGCAGCCGGTCGCTGATCTCCTTGCGCAATTCGCCCAACTGCAACGAAAGTTCCGCAGTGCGTGCCGGAGCTTCCCCACGCCAGAACGGTATCCCGGGAGGAGCCCCCTGCGCGTTTTCCACCAGTATGCGCGACGATTTGCCTTCGATCCGGCGAATCCTCCACGATGTGTTCCCCAGCAGCATGACCTCTCCCGCCATGCTCTCGACCGCGAAGTCTTCATCCACCGTGCCCACCACCACTCCCTCGGGCTCCGCCACCACGGTGTACAGAGCATTGTCAGGAATCGTGCCGCCGCTGGTGATCGCCGCCAGGCGTGCGCCGCGCCGCGCTCGCAGCTTGCGGTTGATACGGTCGTGATGGAGGTAAGCGCCATAGCGGCCTCGTTGCGAAGCGATTCCTTCCGAAAGCATCGTGAGCACCGCGTCGAACGTTTCGCGCGCGAGATTGCGATAGGGATAGGCTCGCTTCACGAGCGCGAATAATTCGTCCTCGTCCCATCCGTCGCTAGATCCGTCACCCGATCTGTCACTCGGAGCGGCGTTACCAGAAGCCGCGCAGCAAGCTACAATCTGCTGCGCCAGCACATCCAGCGAAGCTTCCGGAAAAATCAGGCGGTCGAGTTCGCCCAGGCGAATTGCCCGCACCAGCACGGCGCATTCCGCCAGATCATCGCGCGTGGTGACAAAAAATCGTCCTTTGGGGACCGCTCCGCGCCAGTGGCCCGACCGGCCGACCCGCTGCAAAGCAACCGCAATCGAACGCGGCGAACTGATGTGGCACACCAGGTCCACCGTCCCCACGTCAATGCCAAGTTCGAGCGATGCGGTCGCCACCAGAACCTTTACCTGGCCTTCTTTCAGCTTCCGCTCCGCCTCCAGACGCAGCTTGCGCGACAAACTGCCGTGATGCGCCGCCACGTTTTCCTCGCCCAGCCGCTCGCCCAGTTGATGAGAAATGCGCTCGGCGAGCCGCCGCGTGTTCACGAAGACCAGAGTCGAGCGGTGCGCGTTCACCAGTTGCACAATCCGCTCGTAAATCTCGTCCCACATTTCGTTCGACGCGACCGGCCCCAGTTCCGAAGACGGAACCTCGACTCCAAGATCGAGCGTGCGCTTGTGGCCAACGTTGACGATCACAGGAGCCGCCCGCGCTCTTTGAGGATCAGAGCTGCCCGCGAGAAAACGCGCGACCTCTTCGATCGGTTTCTGCGTAGCGGAAAGGCCGATGCGCACGGGCGGCCGCTCGGTCAGCGCTTCCAGCCGCTCCAGCGAAAGCGCGAGATGCACGCCGCGTTTGTCATCGACCACGGCGTGAATTTCGTCCACAATCACGGTTTCGACATCGCGCAAGATGGCGCGGCTCTTCTCCGCCGTCAGCAGGATGTAGAACGACTCGGGCGTAGTGACCAGAATGTGCGGCGGCCGCTTCAGCATGAGGCGCCGGTCTTTCATCAAAGTGTCGCCCGTGCGCACAGCCGTCCGGATCTCCGGCATCAGCAGCCCGCGATCGCCCGCCATCTGCAGAATTTCGCCGAGCGGGACTTCAAGATTTTTCTGGATGTCGTTGCCGAGCGCCTTGAGCGGGGAAATGTAGAGAACTTCCGTGCGGTCGCGCAGTTCGCCGGCCAGGGCCTTGCACACCAGCCGGTCGATGCAGGCGAGGAAAGCGGCGAGCGTTTTGCCCGATCCAGTCGGAGCCGAGATCAGCGTGGTGTGCCCGGCGAGGATGTGGGGCCATCCCTGCTCTTGCGGTTCAGTCGGCGTGGAGAAGCGCGCGGTGAACCACTCCTGAACCAGCGGATGAGCCCAGGCAAGCGAAGGAGAGACTGCGGACGGCATGGGAATGATTGTAGCGAGAATTTGGAGTTTCGTAAAACATTCGCCTGGGCGCTACCTTCTTGTTAGCTCTTTCGCCTTCGCTTACGCAGGGGCAATCACCAGGTCGCTGAGATGAGCGATCAGCAATTCCTTGGACTTGTAGTGGTGGGGTTCAAGGACCCAGTGGTATCTCGCCATCAGGTCCGGGAACATTGAGTACTCTCGCTGTCCTTCCAAATGATCGTCTGGACCGGGACCACGGTACCCGGGACGACCATCGCCAACTCATGCGGTACGCTGCTCGGGTCGGTCAGATCGGCGACGATGAACCCAGCCATGTTTGCCAGTGTGGTGATTGTCCCCGTGAGATCCTTACTTGCACGCTTCTCGAAATCAAACAGCACCGGCATTTCACTAGTGGCGGCCGCGAACGTAACCATAAGTGTGACGACCGTCTTCGCAGCGAGAAGCTGAGGGGTAAGGGTTAGGCAGAGGCGGAGCTTCGCTCCGCTGGACGGGCGAGACGCCCGTCCCCACACAGGCGTCCGAATGCTAAAATCGCGGCGATGCCTAAGCGCTCTGCTGCCGCTCGTGCCCGTAAAATTAAGCTCATTCTTTTCGACGTCGACGGCGTTCTTACTGACGGCAAAATCTGGATTTTCCCTGCGCCCGGAGGCTTGCAATCTGGAGCTCAGCAAAGCGTGCTCGAACCGCCCCCTCAGCATGGCGGCCAGGGCGGCTTCGGGATCCACAGCACCAGCCTGATCGAAGCCAAGGGTTTCCACGCCCACGATGGGACCGCGATTTCGCTAGCCCGCCTCGCGGGAATCAAGACCGGGATCATCACCAAGCGCATCTCTGAAACCGTTGCCCTGCGCGCGCGTGATCTGAAGATTGACCACGTCTACCAGGGCATTCAGGACAAGGCGTCGGTGTTTGCGCAAATTCTTGAGAAAGACGGAATCACCGCCGCCGAGGCCGCTTTCGTTGGCGATGACGTGATTGATCTGCCGGCGATGCGAAAATGCGGCCTGGCGATCGCGGTGAAGAATGCGCGCCCCGAGGTCAAAGCTGAGGCCCACTGGGCTACGTCCCACGCCGGAGGTGACGGTGCGGCCCGCGATGCGGTCGAATACATCCTGAAAGCGCAGGGCAAATGGAAGCAGGTCGTAGAGGAATATGTTTCGGAGAGAAGCTGAAATGTTCGTCGTTCGCGATTCGCTGTTCGCGAAAACCGTTTGCTTGGCGAAAAGCGAGTAGCGAACGACGAACAGCGAAAGGCTAACGGCCAAGAGTCCAAGGGCCTCAAATTCAACCCACCGGTTGCTTGCTTGGGGCGTGCTCGGGTTAGCAACCGGTGGGTGGTTGTTCTCCCTACTCACCCTGTTGTTTTCAGGAGCAATAACTCTAAAAACCCGGTCTCGCCGGGAAAGTTTCGGGGGTTCTCCTATTTTCCTGCTTTTTTCTAACTCATTCCCTGCCAGCAAGTTAATCGGCATCTAATCGGGGATGGCCGTCGTCTTCGCCGCCATCAGTTCCGTAAAGCGGGGGTCTTTGCGCAGGGTGCTGAACTCGTTGTCCTTGTAAACGTTCTTGATGTCCTTGTAACCCTCTTCCATCGCCTTCTTCAGGTAGTGCAACGAGCGCTCCGGCGAGCCAGTTCTGGCGTACAGCTTGGCGAGAACATAATCGTATTGCGCCCGGTCTTCAGGAGAAGAAAGCTGGGCCTGAACTCCGCCGCGCGAGGTTCGCTCGAAAATGTCGGGATCGAGCTCCATCGCCTTGGAATAGCATTGTGCGGCTTTGTCGAACTGTTTCTTGCCGAAATAAGCCGCGCCCATGTTGTTGTAGAAGGAGGCTGCGTCGTCCTTTACCGAGATCGCTTTCTCATACTGCCGGATCGCGGCGTTGTAGTTACGCGCCTGGTAATAAATGACCCCGAGATTGTTGTAAGCGTCTCCATCTTTACGATCGGCCTTGATGGCGCGTTCGAAACTCTTCTTGGCTTCCTTGTAGCGCTGCATCATGAGCTGGCAGATCCCGATTTTGTTGAACAAGGCCGCGTTCCCTAGCGCCCCTTTCAGGGCGGCTTGATAGTAGTCGACCGCGTCCAGATAGTTCTTATCCGTGCGCAGTTCGTCACCGCGTTTTTCGAGTTCCTCAGGCGATGCTCCGGGAGCGGGTGGACCGGCGCGGTGCGGCGGCGGAGGGCCGACTTCCAACTGCTCGGTGTTCTGTGCCTGGAATGGGAGAACGAGAAGCGCAGAGAAGAGAAGTGCTACGCAGCTGATGCGGATACAGGAAAGCATATCTACCCCCGGCCGAACATACAAAACTTCAGAGTTTCATCGCGTTTCAGCGTCCGGCGTTAGGTCGCTTGCAAGTTGAGGACCGCGAAGCCGAGCTCTCTGAAACTGGTCTGTCTGGCCCTCAGGGGCTAAAGCCCGCATTTCTTCTGGCCCTGAGCGCCACGGCTGAACGGGTTGCGGAAAGATTCGGGTTTTGACTTTGTCTTGAAGGGGTGCGGCTTCAACCGCGCCGTAAGTGCCACAAAATCAGCGGCTTTAGCCGCTGAGGGCAGCCGCGGCCCACAACTCGACCTTTTCCGCAGCCTCTGAAGTCCTGCCCTTCCTAAATCCGTTCATCAGACCACTTCTATACGGCGCTACTCCTGTTGTATACGGCGCTACTGCTGCGGCGGTGTGCCGCTGTCACTGCTCTTAGACGGTGCAGCCGCGCTTTTGTCATTTTTCTGGGAGCCGCTGTCTCCCTTAAACACGCCGACAATCTTGCCGAAGAAGCTTTTCTTTTTCTGGGCCTCTTCCTCGGATTGGACACCGGTGCCTGCCTGCGGGTTCCCGTTCGTGGGCGGAGGCAGCGCTCTCTCGGAATTTCCGCCGAACATGCGGGAGAAGAACCCCTGCACACCGCTGCTCTGGTCGCAGGTATCGTGAGGCTCGGTGCCCGATACGAAGGCAATCGTGTAAGTGTCGGGACAGGAAGGCGTCGCCAGGCGGTTGGTGATCTTGTCGAGTTGCACATCCACTACGCCTTCCGGCTGGGTGAAGGGCTTTACGTCCGAATATTGTGGCAGCGCAACCGCCTTCTTCATGAACTCGGCCCAGATGGGAGCGGCGGTCTGCGCACCGCTCAGGCGAAGATCGCTGTAATCGTCGTATCCCACCCAAACGATGCAAAGCAGATTGCTGGTGTATCCGGCGAACCAGCCGTCGTGGGAACTGCCGGTCTTGCCTGCCGCCGGGGCGCTGAATCCGCGGGTGCGCACGCCGTAGGCGGTCCCGAAGTTCATAACTCCCTCCAGCATGTTGGTCATGACGAAGGCGACGCGCGGATCGAGCACCTGATTCTTCTCGGTCCCGAAGTTGACGATGATGTCGCCCTTGGCGTTGCGCACCGAATTTACGAAGACGGGCGAGAGTCTCATGCCGCCGTTCGCAAAACTGGTGTAGGCGGCCGTCATGTCGACGGGTGTGGCGTCGTAGGCGCCGAGTGCCATCGCCGGCGTGGCTTTCACCGACGCGATTCCGGCGGCTCTGGCCAGATCCGCCACTTTGTCATAGCCCACTTCTTCCGCCACTTTGACCGTCGCGTTGTTGAGCGAAAGCGCCAGCGCATAGCGAAGTGTGACGTCGCCGTGATACTCCTCTTTGTAATTGCGCGGCTCATAGATCTGGTCGCCGTAGGAGAACGTCGTAGGCTGATCGGAAACCGTGGAGGCCGGAGTGATCACGGTCGTCGAGCCGTCAAGCGCCGTATTCATGGCGGCCGCATACACAAACGGTTTGAAGATGGAGCCGGTGGGACGCTTGGCGAGCGCGTGGTTCAACTGGCTGGCTCCGTAGTTTCGTCCGCCGACCAGCGCTCTGATTTCGCCGGTGTGAGGGTCCATGGCCACGAGCGCCACTTGCGCCTGCGGGCCGGGCGTGACCGTGGTTTCAAACTTATTCTTCCCGACCTTGGTCTTGTGGGTCCGCATCTTCGTGACCTGCTCGTCCACCAGCTTGATGCCGGTTTCGACCGCTTGCGCGGCTGCCCGTTGCAGTCCCGGATCGAGCGTGGTGTAGATCCGGTATTCCTGTTCGTTGACCTCGTGCTCGTTTAGTTTGCTGACGATGGTGTCGCGCACCATATCCACGAAGTACGGCGCATCGCTGGCTTCAACGTTCGGCGGCGCCAACTTCAGCGGCGCCGCCTTGGCTTTATCGGCTTGCTCGCGCGTGATGGCGTGAGTCTCGACCATGGACTCGATCACGGTATTGCGCCGTTCCAGGGCCCGCTCGGGATGGCGATAGGGCGAAAGATAGCTGGGTGCTTGGATCAATCCGGCGAGCAGTGCGGCTTCGGGCAGGGTGATGTCTTTGAAATCTTTGTTGAAATAAGAGCGGGAGCCTTCGGCGAGCCCTGAGATAGTGAACGAGCCGCGCTGTCCCAAATCGACGCGGTTGGCATAGAACTCGAAAATCTGTTGCTTCGAAAATTTTTGCTCCAACTCCACCGCGATCAGCATTTCGATCAGCTTGCGTTTGAACGTTTTCTCTGGGGTCAGAAAGAATGCCCGCGAGAGCTGCATCGTGATGGTCGAACCGCCCTGCTGATGGCGCTGATGGGTGAAGTCGATCCAGGCAGCTTCAGCCAGCCGTATGAAATTGACTCCGCTGTGCTGGAAGAAGCGGCGGTCTTCGATCGACGTAACCGCTTCCATCATGACCTTGGGAATGTCGTCGTACTTGACCAGTTGACGTTTGGAGCGTTGCTCGGCGTCGAACAGCGAAGCCAGCATCTGGGGCTCGAGTTCATAGGCCTCCAGGTCTCCGGCGGAGCGGCTGTTGATGGCCGAAACCGCTCCGTCCGCGACGGTGATGGTGGCCGGTTCTGGGCTGTGATAAGACTGGGGTCCGGGTACAACTTCAATCGAGCCGCCATGCAGACGATAACTGCCCAGCGGAGACTCGCCTTGCTTTTCGGAATAGCCCGCGTGGCGCAGCTCCGCCGCAATTTCAGAGACGGTCAACTTCGATCCGATCCTCACCACCGGCGAAGCAGCGAAAATCTTAGCCGAAGTGGCGAACGCCGGCCCGCGGAAGCGCTGGTCGATGATGCGGTCGTACTTTACATACCAGTAGGCAAAAAAGCCGACCACCAGCAGCGATACCGAGAGAAAACCGAGCAGGGCAATGCGCACGATGGGATCGCGGGACAGCAGGCGGCTTTTGCCGCGGCTTCTCCCGCGCTGGCCGCCGCTTCGAGCCGTCGGGATTTTCATTTTAATGGCCATGGAGATAGCGGTGCATCATCCACAAAGGCAATTTTCGGTCCGCAACTGATTTTGGCGCTAAGGTGCGTTTTGGTTGATTCTAAATCACAAGGCGACCGCTACAACTATTTGGATGCGTGTCAAACGATGGACGGGTGTGGTAGTAGGGCAGTTTTCGCGTAGGCCGTGAGCCGGGCACAATCCCGAGAGGCCTCGCTAATCGACTGCGAAGGGGGGACTTCTACGAGAAAGCGACGGCACGGCCAAGTGGCCCGACACGACCACCCTTCAGCCTCCGCGCACTCTGGGCGCAATGTGTCTGAGCCAGACGGTTGGCAATGATGGTGTATACCGAAGAATTGAAGGCCAGTCCGATGTGGGTGCCTGAAACTTGGAAATCGGCATCTGGGTTGTTTGTCTTGCAATACCGCCAATCAACCACTCCGTCGTCGCGCGTGTAAACCGCAGTTTCTAGCACCCCCGGAGGTACGCTGCGCTGCAGGGAATCCACAAAATCGCAAGTGCAATGCCCGGTGTAGCAAGTGGGAAGCACTCCAGTGCCGTGCTCTTTCAGGATACGCCGGCGGACCGTTTCGGCCGCACGCAGGATGCTGGAGTGAGCCACGGTGCCGCGGAACGGCGCGCCCAGCGTGATGACGGAAGCGATGTCCTGTGGCCGTTGCCCGGCGATCGAACGGGCGATAACGCCTCCCAAACTGTGGCCGATCAGATGGATCCTGCGGCCGGTCTTGGCCAGCGCCTTCTCGATGGTTTCATTCAGGCAGCGTTTAATCAGGAGGTTCGGGCACTCTGCGTTCAAACGGATGCCGGAAAAGAAGGCTTCGTACCCGATCCGTCCCAGCCATTTATGCAGCGGGAATAAGTAATGATCGGGGCACAGGAAGCCGGGGATGAGAACCACTCCTGAACCGTCGCCGTGAGGTGTTCCTAGTCCGTAATAGATGGGCGCGGCATGCAGCAGAAGTAACTCGGCCGCAAACAGCACTTCGCTCAAAATGGGGAGATTAGCTTCCTCATGATCCCGAGTGAGAATATTGCGGCCCCGATCCTCAGATCGAACGTTCGTTCTTCTCATTGACCTACTGCCTCGTTGTTGGCGACATGGCGGCCCTTGGTCCAGACTGGCTTACTTTAGCGGCGCACACGCATACCAACTGGTGCTCTTTCCAGTCGCTCTTGGCGCGCTCCATATCGACGTTCTTGCAGGCCGCAAGCTCGCTGCTGACCCGATAATAGGCCGCGGAACGGGCTCGATGTATTGGCTACGCCGAGATGCAAAAGCGCGTTCCAGATCCTTGCACATTAGGCAATCCACGGCTGTCCTTCCAGCCTTCCAGCAGACCCACGGGTGGCGGTGGATGTAATCCTTCACCGCTCCCGTTTGAGGATTTCCTGCTCGGCGCGGAGCCAGTCCTGTTCGTCTTGGCCGGATTCACGGCCACGGCTTTCATCTGGAAACCTCCACGTCCTCCGTTAACTCCAACGTACCGCCCGGCTGCAGCACCAGCTTGCTCGCGAGCTGAAGTTCATTCCGAAAGTTAGCGATGCTTTGCGGGATGCTTGGCGCTACGTTTCAAACCGGAATTTCCTTTTTGATCCCAAAAACGGCTGTTATTGTCCCCCCAATCCCTGATCGCGTCAATGTGAAACAAATTTGCGACGTCGCTCGACCGTACACACTATCAAATCGGGGATAAACCGACGTTCGAGGTCACTGTTGAGAACGTCGGCTCCACACCCCTAATTAAGGATTCCGTTTTCCCCGCACTTGGCCGACCTTCAACCCGAGGACCCAGCCCAGAAATTCGGCTACTCCGAGCTCCAACTGGTGGTGGATTGCTGCTGGCACAGAATGGAGCACAAATACGGGCGGCGGCGACACTCTGTATGGCGCTGACGATCACGCGGACACCATGTTGACACTGAACCCGGGCGAATCGGCACGAATCATCGGTAAGGGCAAGATCGTTCTCCCGAAAGACGGAGTGAGCATCGACCTCAGCGATTCGGGCCATGGAGTCGATCATGTTTACGCCCAAGTTTCCCTCTACCGAGTTGAAACATTGTTGGCACCCACAGCCGCGGCGACCGTTAGCCGCGAAGCATGTCTCAGACAAACGCAGGGACAAACCGTTCCAATTGTCCTCACTGATTCCCAACAGTAGGGGTCCAGACTGCCTAACTGTCGAAACATCCCCATTTCACTAACTACCCGGTTCGATCAAACGAGGCAGCCAACGCAGAGGCGGCATCTCCACCTTTAGCGGCAGGAGTTCGGGTTCGCTGCCACAGATCGTGAATTAAAAACCAGCCGTATGCAGCCAACATCCGTGCATTCCGACACCGCCAACTCGTAGCACACACGCATAGGTGATGTTCATCACTACGCCTCAGTGAACAAGCCTGTAGACTTCCCTTGACAGGTCATTGACCGCTGGCCTGCATTGGAAGGACAGTTCTTAGTCCTCGACTTCCGCAAAACTCCTTCCCCTAATCGGTGGCCGAACTGGGCCCTTTTCTACCTGATCTCAGATGCGACGGAAGGACCCTATGAAGCGTATCTACTTCGTCTGCCTTTTTCTGTGTTTGACCACCACATTTGCTGCTCATCCAGCGCAGGCCCAAACTGAGACTGTGGTCTACAACTTCACAGGCGGCAGCGATGGCTTCACTCCCGATTCCCGGCTCACCTCTGATGGCGCTGGCAATTTCTATGGCACGACTGGCTTCGGCGGTTTGGGAGCTGGAACGGTGTTCGAGCTTTCGCCGAACGGCAGCGGAGGCTGGAAGGAGACCGTACTTTACAGCTTTACCGGTGGAGCGGACGGATCGGTCCCATATTTTTCGTATGTGCTCTTCGACTCCGAGGGAAACCTTTACGGCACCACCTACGGGGGCGGTTCCTACGGATATGGCGTCGTGTTCGAACTTAGTCCCGAGGGAACAAGCTGGACGGAAACCGTCCTGTACAGCTTTACTGGCGGGGCGGATGATGCCAATCCGTTAAACGGCCTGATCATGGACACGGCGGGCAATCTCTACGGCAGAACTTACGTGTCCGGCGGCGGAAATGGAACCATCTTCGAGCTGAGCAAGTCCGGTGACGGTTGGACGAAGCAGGTGATCTACAGCGGCGCACCCGGCTACGCTGGGTTGACTATGGACGCCGCCGGAAACATCTTCGGAGTCACAGCTGACGTAGTGTTCGAGTTGTCACCGAACGGCCACGGTGGTTGGAATCCGACCGTGATCCACACGTTTTCTGGTAGTCCTAAAGATGGCCTCGCTGGAGAAGGCACTCCCGTGCTCGACCACGCCGGTAACCTTTACGGTACAACATTGGGAGGGGGCTACAAGAACAATGGAACAGTCTACGAGCTGAGCCGTGGAACGAATGGATGGACAGAGAAGATTCTCCACTCTTTTGAGGGCGGCAGCACGGATGGCAGTGATCCCTTTGCGGGGATCGTGTTCGATGCCGCCGGAAACATTTACGGCACTACGGAATTCGGTGGCAATCCCCTCGCGGGCACTGTCTACGAGCTAGTGGCACCGGTTGGCAAGGGCGGCTACAACGAAAAGGTTCTCTGGAAATTCGACAAAACGGACGGATATGAGCCGGTTGACAGCCTAATTCTGGACAGCGCAGGCAAGCTCTATGGCACGACCCCCGAGGGCGGCTCGAACGGATACGGCGTTGTATTCAAAGTGAATGTGCCAGCTGCATGGACCACGACTACGCTCACGCCTTCTCCGAATCCGTCCGCTTATGGCGAGGCGGTGACCTTGACTGCGTTGGTCACTTCCAGTTTGGGTGCGCCGCCGGATGGAGAAACGGTCTCGTTTATGAAAGGCACAACAGTACTGGCAACGGAGACATTGAGCGGCGGCTCGGCTAGCTTTACGACCTCGAAACTGAAAGTGGGCACCAACTCGATCACGGCGGTGTACGGCGGCGACTCGAACTTTGGCGGCAGCACGTCGAAGGCAGTGAGCCAAGTGGTCAGCAAAGCCACGACCACGACCGCTTTGGCTTCGTCGCTGAATCCGTCGAAAGTTGGGCAGTCTGTGACCTTTACGGCGACCGTGACGCCGCAGTTCAGCGGGACGCCCACCGGGACCGTAACCTTCTACGATGGCACGACGGCGCTAAAGACAGTGGGCCTGAGCGGAGGGGCGGCAAAGTTCACGACCAAAACGCTGACCTCGGGCACGCACAACCTCACGGCGACCTACAACGGCAGCACCAGCTTTATCGGCAGCAGTTCGGCTCCTCTGATACAGATGGTGATTTAGGGGCTGGCGGGTGACCTTTACCGGAGAAGAGACGACTCGTTGGCGAGAGCGCCGGAATGGTGCGGGTTCCTGTTTCCAACCGGAACTCGGTGGACCGAACCAGCGGCAGAAGCCGCTAAACCCAAGAAAACCAAGGTTGGCCCCAAAGGGGATAGTTTTCGGGCCGCCCTGAGAACCCGCAAGTGCCGATGTTTCAACGCGGCAGTTACTATCTGGTAAGAGGCCCGAGTCGCTGGCCCACGGGTATACCTTACTGACCACAAGTCCCCTATTTCCGCAAACTCACTTTTTTCCGTAGTAGGTTGCGGAAAAACTCGATTCGAAGCGGACGCAGTACCACGAAACTCTCTTGTTTCCACAGCACAACCTGATAAGA
>Ga0209415_10016022_pt1 | contig 12097 bp, 10 predicted proteins | sample PeaSoiSIISIP2007_FD_187696 | JGI IMG/M metagenome (GOLD analysis project Ga0209415, IMG submission 187696) | Peat soil microbial communities from Weissenstadt, Germany - SII-SIP-2007 (SPAdes) (version 2) | ecosystem: Environmental > Terrestrial > Soil > Wetlands > Peat | place: Germany... | reverse complement strand
ATCGAGGCGCTTCAGACGGTTCCGGGATCGGATGTTCTCCAGGTCCAGCGCCTGAAAAAGCGCAAGCTGGTGCTGCGCGACCGCATCACCTTCATCGAGGACCAGCTCACCCCCGACATCATCGCGTGAGGGCGGCACGCCGGTCGCGAGCGCCGGAGCCTTGCTGCCCGCCGATAATCCTTGCCATAATGAATGGTTCGGCTTGCGACCGCAGGGGCCATTCCTATAATCCGCGGCTTCGTTTCCGGGCCGGTGAGTGGCGCCGGCAAAAACAGCCGTTTTGGAGCGTTTCTTGAAACGTCCCGTGGTCGCAAAGCCCGTCGCCATCATCATGGGCAGCCAGTCCGACTGGGCGACCATGAAGCACGCCGCCGACACCCTCGCGGCGCTTGAGGTCGGCTACGAGGCGCGCATCGTCTCGGCCCACCGCACCCCGGACCGCTTCATCGCCTTCGCCAAGGGCGCCAAGGCCCAGGGCTTTCGGGTGATCATCGCCGGCGCCGGCGGGGCCGCGCATCTGCCCGGCATGACGGCCGCGATGACGACGCTTCCGGTGTTCGGCGTCCCGGTCGAATCGAAGGCGCTGGCCGGCGTCGATTCGCTCTATTCGATCGTGCAGATGCCGCCCGGCGTCCCGGTTGGCACGCTCGCGATCGGCCGGGCGGGCGCCATCAATGCGGCGCTCCTCGCGGCGGCCGTGCTGGCGCTGTCCGACGATGCGCTCGCCGGCCGGCTCGAAGCCTGGCGCAAGCGCCAGACCGAAGCGGTCGCGGACTTTCCCGCCAGCGAGGGCGGCGCGTGAGCCCTCCCGTCTCGCGTTGCGTCGGGCCCGACGCGACCATCGGCATCCTGGGCGGCGGCCAGCTCGGCCGCATGCTCGCCATGGCGGCGGCCCGGCTCGGCTTCAAATGCCATGTGCTGTGCCCGGAGCCGGGCTCGCCCGCCTTCGACGTGGTGCGCCGGGTAACCGAGGCCGATTACGGCGACAAATCCGCGCTCGATCGCTTCGCCAACGACGTCGACATCATCACCTACGAGTTCGAGAACGTGCCGGCCGAGACGGCGGCATTCCTGTCCGCCCGCAAGCCGGTGCTGCCGGACCCCAAGGTGCTCGCCGTCACCCAGGACCGGCTCGCGGAAAAGAACTTCGTCGCCGCGCTCGGCATCGCGACCGCCCCCTATCGGGCGGCGGCGTCGCAAGCCGAGCTCGCGGCGGCGCTCGGCGCCGTCGGGCATCCGGCCGTGCTCAAGACCCGGCGGTTCGGCTATGACGGCAAGGGCCAGGCGACGCTCCGTCCGGGCGACGATTCGGCGGCGGCGTGGCGCGCGGTCGGCGGCCAGCCCGCGATGGTCGAGGCATTCGTCCGGTTCGAGCGCGAGATCTCCGTGGTGGCGGCGCGCGGCCATGACGGCCGCATCGAATGCTTCGATGTCGCCGAGAACGAGCACCGCGACCGCATCCTCAAGATCTCGCGGGTGCCGGCCGAGGTGACGCCGGCGGTCGCCGCGGAGGCGCGGCGGATCGCCGAACGGATTGCCGAGGCGTTCGGCTATGTGGGCGTGCTGGCGGTCGAAATGTTCGTGATCGCCGACGGCGCCGGCGATGCCGTGATGGTGAACGAGATCGCGCCGCGCGTGCACAATTCCGGGCACTGGACCCTCGACGGCTGCTCGGTATCGCAATTTGAACAGCATATCCGGGCGGTGGCCGGCTGGCCGCTCGCGGTCCCGCTGCGCCACGGCCGGGCCGAGATGATCAACCTCATCGGCGACGAGATCGCCGACCATCGCAAATGGCTGGACGTGCCGGGTGCGTGCGTTCATCTTTACGGCAAGCAGGCGGTGCGGCCCGGCCGCAAGATGGGGCATGTCACGCGGGTGTTCCGCTAGCGATTTTATTCGACCGCAATTTCTTGTCGGCAACCGATATCCGTTTGGCTCGAGAATTCTCCCGGAGCTGCCGTGAAGCTGAGCGCGATCATCATCACCAGGAACGAGGCGGCCAACATCGCGGCCTGCCTTGCCAGCCTCGCGTTCTGCGACGAGCGCATCGTCGTCGACAGCGGCAGCGGCGATGCCACCGTCGCGCTCGCGGCCGGCGCCGGCGCCAAGGTGGTGACCCATGAATGGGCGGGCTTCGGTCCCCAGAAGAATTTCGCGTTGGCGCAGGCGCAAGGCGAGTGGGTGCTGTCGATCGACGCCGACGAGCGCGTGCCGGCGGCGCTCGCGGCCGAGATATTGTCCACCATCGCCGCCGCGCCGGCCGACGGCTACGAGATCGCGCGGCGCTCGACCTTCCTCGGCCGGCCGATGCGGCACTCCGGCTGGTTCCCGGATTACGTGCTGCGCCTGTTCCGCCGCGACAAGGCGCGTTTCACCGACGATCTCGTCCACGAGCGCGTCGTCTGCGCCGGCCGCACCGCCCGGCTCGCCGGCATGCTCGACCATCATCCGGTGCTGCGGCTCGAGGATGCCATCTTTCGCCTGGACAGTTATTCTTCCGCGGGAGCACGGATGCTGGCGGCGTCCGGCCGCCGTATTTCGTTCGCAAGCGGCATCACCCATGGCCTATGGTCGTTCTTGCGTGCATACATATGGCGGCTGGGATTTCTCGACGGCCGCGAAGGATTCCTTCTGGCCGTGGCCAATGCCGAAGGGACCTACTACCGTTATATGAAAGCCTGGCTTGCAGGGCGCCATCGTGGATGAACTGATCTCGGTGATTGTCTCCACCTACAATCGAGAGGACGCTCTCGATGCGGTGTTGCGCGCGCTGTCGCGCCAATCGGACCGCAATTTCGAGATCGTGGTGGCGGACGACGGGTCCGGCCCGGCGACCGCGCGCGTCGTGCGCGAATGGGCCGCCAGAAAGCCGGTCCCGATCAAGCATGTGTGGCACGAGGACCGCGGCTTCCGGCTGGCCGAGATTCGCAATCGCGCCATCCGCGCCGCCGCCGGCGCCTACATCGTGTTCCTCGACGGCGACTGCATCGCGCGGCGCGATTTCGTCGCCGCGCATCGCCGGCTTGCCGAGCCGGGCTGGTTCGTCACCGGCACCCGCATCCTGCTGTCGCGGGAGCTGACCGACCGCGTGCTCCACCAGGGGCTGGAGCCGGAATTGTGGGGCTTCGCGAGCTGGCTCGTCCATCGCTCGCGGCGCAATCTCAACCGTTTCGCGCCGCTCATCGCGCTGCGGCTCGGCCTGATGCGCAAGCTGATGGCCCACCGCTGGCGCGGCGCCCGCGGCAGCAACATGGCGTTCTGGCGCCAAGACCTCGAAAAAGTCGACGGCTTCGACGCCGCCTATAGCGGCTGGGGCAGGGAGGACTCGGATATTTTCATCCGCCTCATCCGCGCCGGCGTGCTCCGCAAGGACGGGCGCTTCGCCAGCGGCGTCCTGCATCTGTGGCATCCTGAAACGGACCGCTCGCATCTCGCGGACAACGACCGCCAGCTCGACGATGTGCTGCATTCGACGCGGATCATCGCACGGCGCGGACTGTCAGGCGCGGGTGACAAGCTCGCGCGCGGCGGAAAGACCGGCGAGCGCCGGCGATGACGGCCATCGATGCCGCCATCTCGCTGACCGGCTTCCGCCGCGGCGCGCTGCCGCGCTTGGCCGACGGCCTCGCGGTCGCGGTGGCCGCATCCCTGCCGTGGTCCACCTCGGCCACCGGAATCCTGATCGCGCTGTGGCTGGTGGCGAGCCTTCCGGCCCTCGATGTCGCGGCGCTGCGCCGCGAGCTGCGCTCGCCGCCCGGTGGCCTGCCGGTGCTCCTGGTGGGACTCGCGGTCGCGGGACTTTTGTGGGGCGACGCCTCGCCGGCGGAACGCTTTCGCGGCATCGAGCCGTTTCTCCGGTTGTTGATGATTCCGGTGCTGCTCGCGCAATTCCGCCGCTCCGATCGCGGCATGTGGGTCGGCGCCGCGTTCCTGGCATCGGCGACGGTCCTGCTCGCGCTCGCCTGGGTGATGTTCCTTTTGCGGCTCAATTTCGGCCACGGCCCCGGCGTCCCGGTCAAGGACCACATCACCCAGAGCGGCATCTTCACGCTGTGCGCCTTCGCCCTCCTCGATATCGCGCTCGATCGATGGATCGGGCGCCGCCGCGTGCCGGCGGCCCTCTGCGTGGCGCTGGCGCTGCTGTTCATCGCCGACATCGTCTACGTCACCACGAGCCGTACCACCCTCGTGGTCATTCCGGCGCTGTTCGTGCTGTTCGGCACCCGGCGGCTGTCATGGAAAGGATTTGCGGTATTCGTGATCGGCGGCGCCGTTGCTGCGGCTGCGGTCTGGACCACGTCGCCCTATGTGCGCCTGCGGGTCACCGGCGTGTTCACCGAGATTGCCGCGACCCGGACAAACGGCACCGACACCTCCGCCGGGGCGCGGCTGGAGTTCTGGAAGGATTCGCTTCAAGCCCTGCGCGAAGCCCCGATCCTGGGTCACGGCACCGGCACGATCGGCGAAATGTTTCGCCGCCGCGCCGACCCGGAGTCCGGCGCGGCCGCCACCAATCCGCATAATCAGCTGTTCGCTGTGGGCATTCAGCTCGGCGCGGTCGGGGTCGCCCTGCTGCTCGCCATGTGGGCGGCGCATTGGCTGCTGTTCCTGCGGCCCGGTCTCGCGGCCTTCATCGGGCTGATTGCGGTGACCCAGAACATCGTCGGCTCGCTGTTCAATTCCCATCTGATGGATTTCACCCAGGCCTGGATCTACGTGTTTGCGGTCGGGGTCTATGGCGGAACCGTGCTGCGCCGGCAGGACGCCGAGGCCGCGGCGTCGCGGCCGGCGCAATCGCCAAACCGATGAAACCGCGATGAAACCGCTCGATCTGCCGGCGCGTCCGCGCGTCCTGGTGGTGACGCTGCGCCGGCTCGGCGACGTTCTGTTCACCACGCCCCTGATCGCCGGCATCCGTCGCGCCTGGCCCGACGCGACGATCGATGCCCTGGTGTTCGACGACACCGCCGGCATTCTGGCCGGCAATCCGGACCTTGACGGCGTGGTCGCCATGCCGGCGCGCCGCAGCCTTGCGCAGGGCTTGGCGCTGGCGCTGCGGCTGTTCAAGCGCTACGACCTCGCCATATCGACCCAGAGCGGCGACCGGCCGACCGCCTTTGCGCTCATCGCCGGGCGGCGCCATGTCGGGCCGGTCGATCGCGGCCTGCGCGGCGCGCTGCGGCGGCTCGCGCTGTCACGCAGCCTCGCGCCGCAACCGGGCCTGCATCGCCTGGAGGAAACCCTTCGCCTCGCCGATGCGCTCGGGATCGGACGGGTGGAGCGGCTCGTGTGTCCGGGCGGCGCCGATCCGCCGTATCCTCTCCAGGCGGGGCAGGGCCGGGAGGGGGCGGCGGCGGCCCCCTATGCGGTGGTCCATGCCGCCCCGATGTTCGTCTACAAGCGCTGGACCCGGGACGGCTGGCGGGCGCTGGCGGCGGGGCTGCGCGACCGCGGCCTCGGAATCGTGGCGACCGGCGGCCCGGCCGCCGCCGAGCGCGCCTTTCTCGACGACGTCTGGGGCGATGTGCCGGACATCACCCGACTCGACGGCCGCCTGTCGTGGCCGCAGCTCACGGCGCTGCTCGCCGGCGCCCGGGCCTATGTGGGGCCGGATACCGCGGTCACCCATCTCGCCGCCGCCAGCGGATGCCCGACGGTTGCGCTGTACGGGCCGACCGATCCGCGGCTGTGGGGCCCGGTGCCGGCCGCCGGCCTCGACCCCATGTGGGCCGCCGCCGGCACGATCCAGCGCCGCGGCAATGTCTGGCTCGTTCAGAATCCGCTGCCTTGCCTGCCGTGCCACGACGAGGGCTGCGAGCGCCACCTCCTGAGCTTCAGCCGGTGCCTCGACGAGCTTGCTCCCGCGCAGGTTCTGCGCGCCGTCGACGCGGCGCTCGCCGCGCCGGCGCCCGCCTTGCCTTCCGTCGCACGCGAGGGAGGACCGGGAGCGGCCGGCGGCCGGAGGTAGCGCGCCCGGCCAAAGGCCGGTATGGATGACCCGCGCAGCAAAGGGCCCCTGACCACACCGATGTTCTCGAACTTCACGTCGCGCATGGCGTTGATCCTGGCCCACGACCTCGTGGCGGCGGTCGCTGCGGTGGTGGCGGCGTTCTACATCCGCTTCGAGGCCGCCGGTCTCGCCGAGCGCTGGGACCTGCTGCTGCTGCTGCTGCCGGGTTTCGCGATCTATTCGGCCGGCGTGTTCGCGATCTTCGGGCTTTACAAGAACAAATGGCGCTTCACGTCGCTGCCCGATGTCATGAACATCGTGAAGGTTTCGACCGTCTTGGCGGTGACGCTCCTGGCCTTCGACTACGTGATGCTGGCGCCGAACGTCTACGGCACGTTCTTCTTCGGCAAGATCACCATCGTGCTGTACTGGTTCCTGCAGGTTTTCTTCCTGGCCGGATCGCGGGTCGCCTACCGCTATTTCCGCTACACCCGCACCCTGCAGCACGCCCGCCGGGGAGACCTCGCGCCGGCGCTCGTGGTCGGTCCGGCCGCCGACGCGGAGGTGCTGTTGCGCGGCATCGAAAGCGGGGCGGTGAAGAAGATCCAGGTGATCGGCATCCTGTCGCCGTCGCGCGCCGACCGCAGCCAGTCGGTCCGCGGCATCCCGGTGATGGGCGATTTCGCCGACCTCGAGCGGGTCGTCAAGGACCTCGCCGACCGCGGCACCACGGTCGCCCGCCTGGTGATGACGCCGTCGGCGCTCACGCCCGAGATGAGGCCCGAAGCCATTCTCACCCGGGCGCGGCGCATCGGCCTGACGCCGAGCCGGATTCCGGCGCTCGAAGAGGGCGGCGAGGCGCTGCGGCTCGCACCGGTCCTTGTGGAAGACCTGCTGCTGCGGCCGAGCGCCAAGATCGACTACCGCCGGCTGGAAAGCTTCGTGCGCGGCAAGGCGGCCGTCGTCACCGGCGGCGGCGGCTCGATCGGCGCCGAAATCTGCGACCGGCTCGTCGCTTACGGCATCGATCGGCTGATGGTGATCGAGAATTCCGAGCCGGCGCTCTACGCGGTGCTGGAATCGCTGGGCCTCAAGAACGCGAACGCGAAGGTCGACGGCCGCATCGCCGACATTCGCGACCGCGACCGCGTCATCCGCCTCGTCAAGGCATTCAAGCCCGATATCGTGTTTCACGCCGCCGCCCTCAAGCACGTGCCGCTGCTCGAGCGCGACTGGGACGAAGGCGTCAAGACCAACGTGTTCGGCTCCATCAATGTGGCGGATGCGGCCGTCGCCGGCGGCGCCGCCGCCATGGTGATGATCTCGACCGACAAGGCGATCGAGCCGATCTCGATGCTCGGCGCCACCAAGCGGTTCGCCGAAATGTATTGCCAGGCGCTCGACGCCGATTTCGCCGCGCGCGCCGCTTCCGGCCGGCCGCCGATGCGGCTCATCGCGGTGCGGTTCGGCAACGTGCTGGCGTCGAACGGATCGGTGGTGCCGAAGTTCAAGGCCCAGATCGAGGCGGGCGGCCCCGTCACCGTCACCCACCCCGACATGGTGCGCTACTTCATGGACATCCGCGAGGCGTGCGACCTCGTGGTGACGGCGGCCTCCCATGCGCTGGCGCCGCAACGCTCCGACGTCTCGGTCTACGTTCTCAACATGGGCCAGCCGGTCAGGATCATCGATCTCGCCGAGCGCATGATCCGGCTGTCGGGCCTCGAGCCCGGCAAGGACATTGACATCGTCTTCACCGGCATCAGGCCCGGGGAACGCCTGAACGAAATCCTGTTCGCCGCCAACGAGCCCTCCGCCGATATCGGCGTCGCCGGCATCGTGGCGGCCCGCCCGGTCAGCCCGCCGCTCGATACGCTGCGCGCCTGGCTCGCCGCGCTCGAGCAGGGCCTCGGCCGCGACGACCGCGAGGCCATTTATCGGGCCCTGCGCGATGCGGTGCCGGGGTTCCGCAAGGAAGCGGTGTAGCGGTGCAGGCGAATTCTTGCGGGGTTCGGCATGGAAAATTTCGACCGGACAAATTAAAAGAGCGACGTCTCGGGTTGGCCCAATTTTCATAGTTATTCGCGGGCCATGGCGGCGAGCGCGCCTTTGGTGTCCGGGTGAGGCCGCCACCCCGCCGCGATCAGCTTGCCCGGATCGACGATCAACTGCCCGTTAAGCTGGTCCCAGTTGTGGCCGCGGCCGAGCGCCGCGAGGCCGAGCCGGATCAGTCCCGGCGGCACCGCAATCATCCCGGGCGGCTTGCCCAGGCCGGCCCGCAGCGCCGTGACGATGTCGGCGAGCGACACCGGCTGCGGGTCCGCCACCACGTAAGTTTCGCCGCGGCTGGCGTCGTGCCGGAGCACATGGGCGATGGCGGCGACGAGATTTTCCACGCTCACCAGCGAACGCCGGTTGGTGAAGGCGCCGAGCGGCAGCGGGATCGGGAGCGCCGCCAGCCGCATGAGCGCACGCAAATTGCCCTTCACGCCCGGGCCATAGACCAGCACCGAGCGCAGCACGGTGAACGGCACGCCCGACCGGGACAATGCGATCTCGGCCGCGAGCTTCGATCGTCCATAAGGGTCGGTGGGCCGCGGCTCATCGGCTTCGGTCAATACCCGGTCCGCCACCGGTCCGCTCTGCGCCCTGATGGTCGAAATAAAGACGAGCCGCCCGACCCCAGCGGTCCGGGCGGCGCTCGCCAGCTCCGCGGTCGCCCGGTGATTGACGCGGTCATAATGCGCCTCCGCCACGCCCGGCCCGGCATGGGCGATGCCGGCAAGGTGGATCACGGCATCCATGCCGGCCACCAGCGGCCGCCAATCGACGCCGGCGCCGAGGTCGCCGTGCAGCACTACCTCGACCGGCGGCCCGAACGGTGCCGGTGACGGCACCGGCGCGCGGCGGCCCGCGGCCCGCACCTCATGACCCGCCGCCGCGAACGCCGCCACCACGGCGCGCCCGATAAAGCCGGTCGCTCCGGTAACGAGAACCCGGCTCACCGCCGGCCCCGCCACATCATGGCGAGCAGCGCCGCCACCGCGGCGCCGCCGAGCGCCAGCGCGACGAGATCGAACTTCAAGGACGCCGCGCGGATCGAGGCGTCGGCAAGCACCGCCAGCACGACGTTGACGACGAATACGGCGCGCACGACCGCCATCACGGAAAAGCCGCGCGCGGTGGCAAGCTGATAGAAGTGGGTGCGGTGGCCCTCGGTGATCGGTTCGCCGCGCCCGATCCGCCGCAGCAGCGTGACGGTGGCGTCGGCGACGTAGTAGAGCGGCAGCAGCAGCGCCGCCGCGAGATGTCCGCTGCCGGCAAGCTGCATGAGCAGCCAGAACAGGATGAGGCCGACCGGCAGGCTGCCGACGTCGCCGAGAAACAGCGTCGCCACCGGCCGGTTGAACGGCGCGAAGCCCAGCATGGCGCCGCACAGGGCAAGCGCCACCAGCCCGGCGCCGGGCGGCGCCGCACCGAACAGCGAGAAGGCGAAAATGCTCGCCGTGACCGGAACCGATTCCGCGACCGTCATCCAATCGATGCCGTCCATGAAGTTGACCAGATTGACGAACCACAATCCGGCGAGAATTTCGGCGGCGCGTTCGATCGCGAGCGGCAACGCCGGGACGGCGCGAAGCTCGGCCGGCAGCGTCGCCACCACCGCGATGACCGCCACCGCCTGCGCGGCGAGGCGAGGCAGCGCCGCGATCGCATGGATGTCGTCGACCGCGCCCACGATGGCGAGCAGGATGACGGCGCCGCCGAGCGGCAACGCGCCGGCGAGCATCGCCCGCTCGTCGGCGGCGAAGCTGCCGATGACGCCGAGCGTGATGATCGTTGCCACGATGACGGCCGCGCCGCCGCCCTGCGGCGTCGGGGTCGCGTGCGAGGAACGCGCATTGGGGCGGGCGAGCGCATGGCGCAGGAGCAGCGGCCGCAACAGCACGATCAGGGCGGCACTGCAAAGCCCGGCAACCAGGATCAAGCTTACTTCCCGCAGCCCCATCGCGGACCGTCCGGTCTCATGGTGATTCGTTGAGGAGGCGCCGATAGAGCGCGACCGTCGCCTTGCCGATGAGATCGGCCGAGAAACGCTCGTCCACCAGCCGCCGCGCCGCGACGCCGAGACGAACGCGCTGCTGCGAGGACCGCACGAGGCGCAGGATGGCGGCGGCCAGCGCCTGCGCATCGTCGACCGGCACCAGCAGGCCGGTCTTGTCGTGAATCACGATTTCGCGGCACCCAGGCACGTCGGTCGCGATCAGGGGCCGGCCGCAGGCGGCTGCCTCCAACAGGCTTTTCGGCAGGCCCTCGCGCCGCGACGGCAGCGCCGCGATATGGGCGCGCCGCCACACCGTGGCGATATCGGCGACCTGGCCGAGCCAGGTGACGCCCTCCTCGCGGCCCCACCCGGCGATTTCGGCCTGCGGGACGCTGGCGGGGTTGGCGGGGTCGGGACTGCCGGCGAGCAGCAGCTCGCATGGAATATCGGATGCACGCAGCATCCGGTGTGCCGCGATCAGGGTGCGCACGCCCTTGTCGTCCAGCATGCGGCCCACGAACGCGACCGTCACCGGGCCGTCCGGCTCCGGGATCGGGCGAAACCGGTCGGCGTCGACGCCCGAGCCGGCAATCAACGCGATATGCTCGGGCTTCACCCCGAGACCGGCAAGCATGTCGCGATCGTCCGGGTTCTGCACCAGGCCGATGGCGCGGTGGCGGTTGAGGCCGAACCGCAGCAGCATGCGAATCCCCCGCCGCAGCGAACGCGCCTTTCCGCTGTCGGCAATGAAGGAATAGCCGAGGCCGGTGATGCCGTAGACCGCCGCGAAGCGGCGCCCGAGCGAGGCCACGATGCCGAGCACGGTCGGCTGCATGGCGACGTGATGGACGATCGCCGGCTCGACCGTGCGATAGACCCTGCGCAACGCCAGGATGGTGCGCAGCGACCGCAACGGCGACAGCCGGCCGCGCCCGAAACGTACCGGGTGGAGGATGAAGCCTTCCTTCTCGATGTCCTTGCCGTCCTCGCCCACATTGGTGGCGACATGGACCTCGAAGCCGGCGGCGCGGGCGGCGCGCGCCATGGGCAGGCGGTGCGACAGGAAATACCAGTCTTCGGTGACGACATAGATGAGGCGCGGCGCCGGCCGCGCGCGGGCATCCATTTTCGATGGCCGCCTGACCTCTGCCATGTCGCGCTCGATTCGACCCCCGCCGGCGCCGGGCGTTCCCTCGCTCCGGCCCCACGCGATCGATAGCATCGATCCTGGTCCGCGCAACAGGCTTGACGTTGGTGGCGGGAACGTCCTAGCCCTCATGCCGGAGATGACGATGCGTAACCTGCCTGCGCGGGCGGAAGGATAAGGCCTCATGGCGGCTCCGCCGATTCTGGTCACCGGCGCCGCCGGTTTCATCGGATTTCATGTGGCGCAGCGGCTATTGGCGGACGGACGCAACGTCGTCGGCATCGACAACCTCAATGGCTATTACGATCCGGCGCTCAAGCAGGCCCGCCTCGCCGAGCTGGCCCGGTTCAGCACGTTCCGTTTCGACAAGCTCGATCTCGCCGACCGCGACGGCATGGCGGCGCTGTTCCGCGACGGCCGGTTCGCCGAGGTGGTCCATCTTGCCGCCCAGGCCGGGGTGCGCCACTCGCTGTCGGCGCCGCACGACTATGTGGATTCCAATATTGCAGGCTTCCTCAACGTGCTGGAAGGCTGCCGGCATGCGGCGACACGCCATCTTCTCTACGCCTCGTCCTCCTCGGTCTACGGCGCCAATACGAAAATGCCGTTCAGCGTGACGCAGAATGTCGACCATCCGCTCAGCCTTTATGGCGCGTCGAAGAAGGCGAACGAGCTGATGGCGCATGCCTATTCGCATCTGTTCGGCCTGCCGGCCACGGGCCTGCGTTTTTTCACCGTCTACGGTCCGTGGGGCCGGCCCGACATGGCGATGTGGCTTTTCACCTCGGCGATCCTCAACGGCCAGCCCATCAAGCTGTTCAACCGCGGCGACATGCGGCGGGATTTCACCTATGTGGACGACGTGGTGACGGCCGTGGTCAAGCTCATCGACCACGTGCCGCAAGGCAATGCGGCGTGGTCGGGCGACGATCCCGATCCGGCGTCGAGCCAT
>Ga0209415_10016021_pt1 | contig 12098 bp, 12 predicted proteins | sample PeaSoiSIISIP2007_FD_187696 | JGI IMG/M metagenome (GOLD analysis project Ga0209415, IMG submission 187696) | Peat soil microbial communities from Weissenstadt, Germany - SII-SIP-2007 (SPAdes) (version 2) | ecosystem: Environmental > Terrestrial > Soil > Wetlands > Peat | place: Germany... | reverse complement strand
AAATTGGGAGGACGGGAACTGGTTTGGCGCTTCGATGGGGGCGACATCACCTCCGATGGGGGAGCGTTGCTGTTGAATTGAAGCAACTGGAACAACGGACCCAGTCCGGTTTGGGAAGAGGCGGTTTTCCGGGGAGTCTTGCCTTCGGCACTCCTTGCCCTTCTGGTCAGAGGGAACGAAGCGAAACGGCTTCAGTTGATTTGGAGAAAGGCGCTGGCCCTTGTTTTGTCCGCCACCGTGTTCTCGGCATGCCACATGATTACTTACCCAAGTCGCTTGATCTGGTCCGGCTTGGGTGCCCTCAGTTTCCTCGATTTTGCGGTCTCGGGCCTGCTATTTGGCATTGTCAGGATACGATCTGGATCCCTCTTACCTGGCATGCTGATGCATGCGGCGACAAATCTAGTGGAGTGGATGCTGATTTTTCAAGTCTATTGAGGAAGGGTAGGGCGTAATCTCCACACAGGAGATGTCCAGTCCAAAGCTGCGTAGCCAAAGCACGCAACTCGTTACCTCCTGATCGTCAAACCGTTCGGTCCACCGATGAGGTCGGTGACTCGAAGGCGGCCTTCGGAGACGAGTTGGATGGCGGTGGAGAAGTCGGCGTCGTAGAGGCGGCAAGTGGCGAGGGTGACGTCCTTGGAGAAAGCTACGCGGAGAGGCCAGGTGACGTCTCCGCCGGGGACGCCGTAAACCACGATACGGCCGCCGCGCGGAATCTCCTGATCGATTCGGAGAGGACGGAAACATGGCCGGGCTTTTCGCTCGACATGTTAGCCAAGGCGTACCAGAGAAGCCGTGGACGAGGTACCCTGACGTCGGAGCGGGCATTTGTGAGCGAGCAGAAGCCGTGTCTGTGCCAGTGTTCAGGTACCGGCTGTGGTCGCTACCCGGTCTGGCATAGTTGTCAAATCGGCCGATGACTTCATTGGGAGCAGCACATAGTGATGGTCGGCCGCAGGCCTGCCCACTTGCCCAAGGAAGAGTGGTGTGTTTTCGAGGAGCGCCCAGGGCCAGTCTGATCCAGGGGCTGACACGAGAATACGGAATTACGTCAAGACATTCCATCGGGCAAGGTCGGACAAGCAGCCCTGGCAGGCGTGGCATTCGTGGCGTCGCGCGAAGCGTAGAATCTGCAAGTTGCAGATTCCATGGGGTGGTAGTGGGACCGAATCCCACCCTCACCGCCAGAATAGAATCAATAACTTAGACGCCTGTGCCAGTGCCTGGGACGGGCACCACCTCGCCGCGGGCCACGTCCGGTTCCCCACTGTAGGAGTATGCTGAACCCATGCGCGTTTTTCTTCTCCTGTATACCACCCTGGCCTTCGCCCAGCCCGCCGACCTCGTCCTGCGCAACGGAAAAATCGTCACCATGAACGCGTCCGCGCCAACGGTCCAGGTCGTCGCGGTGCGCGGCGACAAGGTTGCGGCACTGGGCAGCGACCGCGACGCCCAGCAATGGATCGGCCCCCAGACCAAGGTCATCAACCTCCACGGCATGCTCGCCATCCCCGGATTCATCGAAGGCCACGGCCACTTCACGGGAGTCGGCGAGTTCCGCCTGGGCCTCGACCTGCGGGAAGCCCGCACCTGGGACGATATTGTGGCGCAAGTGGCGCGCGCCGCGAAGCAGGCCAAGCCCGGGGAGTGGATCGTGGGCCGCGGCTGGCACCAATCCAAGTGGGACCACGCCCCCGACCCGAACGTGGAGGGCTTTCCGCTCCACGCTTCGCTGGACAAAGCCTCTCCGAACAATCCCGTGCTGCTGACCCACGCCAGCGGCCACGCATCGTTCGTCAACGGAAAGGCCATGGACCTCGCGGGCATCACGCGCGATACGCCCAGCCCCGCGGGCGGCGAAATTCTGAAAGACCAGCAGGGCAACCCCACGGGCCTGCTGCGCGAGCGGGCGTCGGGCCTTGCCAGCGGCGTCTACGGCCGATGGCAGGCGGCCCACCAGGATCTCCGCAAGATCATCAACCTGGCCACCGACGAAGCTCTCTCCAAGGGCATCACGACCTTTGAAGACGCGGGCTCGCCGCTGCCCACCGTGGACGTATTCCGCAGCATGGCCGACCAGAAGGAGCTTCGCATTCGCATGTGGGTGATGTTGCGAACCTCCAATCAGCTTCTGGAGCCGGCGCTCGACAAGTATCGCACGCTGGGCGCGGGCGACAAGCACCTCACCATCCGCGCCATCAAGCGCCAGATCGATGGCGCGCTCGGCTCGCGCGGCGCCTGGCTGCTGGCGCCATACGACGACAAGCCCGACAGCGCCGGCCTGAACACCGAGGACCCGGCCGATATTCGCAAGACCGCGGAGCTGGCCATCCAGCACGGCTACCAGCTTTGTGTGCACGCCATCGGCGACCGCGCCAACCGCGAGGTGCTCGATATCTACGAGCAGGTGTTCCGCGAGCATCCCGACAAGAAAAACCTGCGCTGGCGCATCGAGCATGCCCAGCACTTGAACGCGGCCGACATTCCGCGCTTCGGAAAGCTTGGTGTGATCGCGGCCATGCAGGGAGTCCACTGCACCTCCGACGCCCCGTACGTGCTGCTGCGCCTGGGCGCCAAGCGCGCCGAAGAGGGAGCGTACGTGTGGCAGAAGCTGATGAAGTCGGGCTCGATCGTGGGGAACGGCACGGATGCGCCCGTGGAGGACGTCAGCCCGCTGGCCTCGTTCTACGCATCGGTGAGCCGCAAGCTGAAAGACGGCTCCGTGTTCTATCCCGATCAGCGCATGAGCCGCGACGAAGCGCTGCGCTCCTACACCTGGAACAACGCCTACGCGGCCTTCGAGGAGAACGTGAAAGGCTCGCTCGAAGCGGGAAAGCTGGCCGATATCGCGGTGCTTTCGCGCGACATCATGACCATTCCGGAAGACCGGATCATGGCGACGGACGTAGTATACACGATCGTGGGGGGCAAGGTGGCGTTCGAGCGAAAGCGCTGAATCACACAGGCAGGAATCCGGCTGCGCACGGACAAGTTGCCTGTGCCACATTTCGGAGTATTATTTCCCGGTTCGCAACTTGCCGCCGATACCCGCCTCCTGATATCCTTTGTATTAACGCGATCCCTCACCAATACAGGAGAAAAAATGGCAGTAAAAGTTGGTATCAATGGCTTTGGCCGCATTGGCCGGAATGTGGTCCGCGCGGGCCTCCATCGCGATGATGTGGAGTTCGTGGCGGTCAACGATATTACCGATACGAAGACGCTGGCTCACTTACTGAAGTACGATTCCGTGCTCGGAACGCTGCACGAGGCGATCACCTCGGACGCCGATTCCATCACCATCGGGGGCAAGAAGATCAAGGTGTTCGCGGAAAAGGATCCGGCCAAGCTCGACTGGACTTCCGTGGGTGCGGAGATCGTGATCGAGTCCACCGGCAGGTTCACGGACGCCAAGGAGGCCTGCAAACACATCCGCGGCTCGGTGAAAAAGGTCATCATTTCCGCGCCGGCGAAGAACGAAGACATCACCATCGTGCTGGGCGTGAACGACGAGATGTACGATCCCGCCAAGGACAACATCATTTCGAATGCGTCCTGCACCACCAACTGCCTGGCGCCCGTCGTGAAGGTGCTGAACGACAAGTTCGGGATTCAGAAGGGATCGATGACCACGATCCACAGCTACACCAACGACCAGAACGTCCTGGACTTCCCCCACAAAGACCTGCGGCGCGCGCGCGCGGCCGCGCTCAACATGATCCCCACCACCACCGGCGCCGCCAAGGCGATAGGGTTGGTGATGCCGCAATTGAAGGGCAAACTGGACGGCTACTCCATGCGCGTTCCCACGCCCGATGTGTCGGTGGTCGACCTGGTGGCGATCCTCGACCGGCCGACGACCACCGAAGAGGTGAATGCCGCGCTGAAGGCTGCCGCCGAGGGCGAATTGAAAGGCATCCTGGCCTACACCGAAGATCCGGTGGTCTCCAGCGACATGCTGCATAATCCCAACAGCTCGATCGTTGATTCGCAGATGACCAAGGTGCTGGACGGCAACCTGGTGAAAGTGATCGCCTGGTACGACAACGAGTGGGGTTACTCCTGCCGCGTGGTCGACCTGATCGCCTTCCTGGTGAAAAAAGGCCTGTAAACGGCTTACGCGTTCAAGGCCCTGTCGACCCGCTCGATGGCTTCGTCCACCTCGGCCGCGCTCTTGAATCCGATGGTGATCGCATCCACCGAGCCCAGACCCATCACGAAGCGGATGGAGGCTTCGCGCTCCTCAGGTTTGGTGAAGCGGCCCTCGCCGATCAGTTTCATGCCGATGACCCCGGTGCCCTGAGCGTGGATTTTCCTGGTGTGCGCCACCACCTGCTGGACTGTCGCCGGCGATGTCGGGATCGCCGACGTCCGGCGTATCCATGTGAACGCCGGAATGGTTGGTGCGGAGGAGCGACACATCCACCCACTGGTTCCCAAGCACCGTGGCCAACGCGGGCAAACCGTGCGTCGAAACGCCGTGCGCCAGGATTGTTTTCCGGACCTTGGCCTCCGAGAGCCCGTCCTGGGCGGCCTTGGTGGTCTGGGTCCAGCGCGGGTCGCGCACGTAGTGGATCAGCAGGATATCGATGTATTCGCTGGCGAGGTCCCGGCGGTAGCGGTCGATTCTGGCCAGGGCGTCCTGGTCGCTGCCCACGTCCCACTTGGTCATCAGGCGGTAACTATCCCGCGGCAGACCCTTCAACGCAATGCTCAGCATTCGGGGCGTCCCGGAGTACGATTCGCCGGTATCGAAGAATCGGATACCGCGGTCGTACGCGTAGCGGACCAGCCGGGTGAAGGCCTCCTGGCCCAGATCGCGCTGGACGCGGCCCGAGAACGTCCCCGTGCCAAGCGCCAGGCGCGTGACCTTGACTCCGGAATTTCCGAGCGTCACCCAGTCGGAAGCCGATCTCTTGGGAGACCACGCCGAGGCGATACCCTTGTTCCCAGCCAACGCCGTGGCTGCCAGGCTGGTCTTCAGGAATTCACGTCGTGTTGCCACGTTAATCATACCTCACTGTCCGATTATAGACTAAACATCTCGCCGGCCGAAGTGAAATGAGGAGGCGCTGGACTTGCCGGTCCGTTACTCGCATAATTTAGGGGGAACAAGTCCATATAGAGGATCCATAATGAAGCTACTTACCGTTCCACTGATACTGGTTGGGATAGCCGCGACCGGCCTGTCCCAGACTCCCGCCGGACGAGCTGGCGCCGCCCAGCCGCCGGACACTCTGTTATCGCCTGAAGTGCGGCCGGACCGGACGGTCACCTTCCGCCTTCGCGCGCCCAAGGCCTCCGAAGTGACCGTGACCGGGGAATGGATGCTCGATTTCCCGTCCAACAAGACCGCATTGACCAAGGATGGGGACGGCGTCTGGAGTGTCACCGTCGGACCGCTGGTTCCGAATATCTATCTCTACAGCTTCACGGTGGATGGCATGACCATTGCGGACCCCATTAATCCAACGGTCAAATTGCGCGCCCGGACCTCCGCCAGCCTGGCTCTCGTCCCCGGCGGGGAGGCCTGGGAATTCCGCGACGTGCCGCACGGGGTAGTGAACATCAACTGGCACAAATCGGCCGTGCTGGATGGCGCCATGCGACAGGTCTTCGTTTACACACCGCCGGGCTATGGCAAGAGCACCTCCACCCGATACCCCGTGCTGTACCTCCTTCACGGCAACCAGGACGTGGCGGCAGGATGGACGCTGACGGGCAGCGCCAACCTTATCCTGGACAACCTCATTGCCGAAAAGAGGGCGGTGCCGATGATTGTGGTGATGACCAACGGGCACGCGGTTCCCTTCGGCGCCCCCGCGGAGCCGGGAAAGAACAACGAGTTGTTCGAGCAGTATCTGCTCCAAGAAGTCGCGCCCATGGTGGAAGCGAATTACCGTGTTGCGGCAGGGCGCATCAATCGGGCGATCGCAGGCCTTTCGATGGGAGGCGGGCAGGCGACCCAGATCGGACTTGGCCACCTGGACTTGTTCGCGTGGGTAGGCGTTTTCAGTTCAGGACAAGCCCAGAACTTCGAGACGCGCTACAAAGCCCTCCTGGACGATCCGAAGACTACGAATGAACGCCTGAAGCTGCTGTTCATCGGGGTAGGGAAAACCGATCCGGGATACGCCCGGGTGAAGCAGTTCTCGGAGCTGCTGACGGCCCACAAAATCCAGAACGTCTATTGGGAGACGGAAGGTGCGCACGTCTGGCCGGTGTGGCGCAGGTGCCTGGTGGAAACAGCCTCGCGGCTTTTCCAAAAGGGTCCGCCGCGGGTGGAAGGCGAGTGAGAGGCGAGGGTCGCCGAGGCATCCTAGACTAGCTTAGCGATAGCTTGGTTGCACCTCTATTCGGCACTGTGCTTACAGACCGGAAACCTGCCCCTACTTCATTCCCACCTGATCGAACAAAAACGCGAACACGTCCGCGTCCTGTTCGATCTGCTCGTTGAGCGCCGTGCCGATTCCATGCCCCGAACTGGAGCTTGTCCGCAGAAATACAGGCCGTCCCGAGTGAGTCGCCTCCTGCAAACGCGCCGTCATCTTGCGCGAGCTCATGGGATCCACGCGCCCATCGTTGTCGCCCGTCAGAAGCAGCACCGCGGGGTAGTCCGTCCCGTCTTTCACATGATGGTACGGCGAGTAGGCATACAGCGCGCGGAACTGGTCGGCTTCCTTCACCGTGCCGAATTCGGTAACATTGAACGCGCCATTCGGGAACCGTTCCACCCGCAGCATATCGTAGATGCCCACGTGGCTCACCACCGCGCGAAACAGCTCCGGCCGCTCCACCAGGGCGGCGCCCATCAGCAGGCCACCGTTGCTGCCGCCCTCGATGGCCAGCTTCTCGGCGCTCGTGTACTTCGCCTTGATCAGGTACTCCGCGCAGGCCACAAAGTCGTCGAACACGTTTTGCTTCTTGGTCAGTCGCCCCTGTTCGTGCCAGTCGTCGCCGAACTCGCCTCCCCCTCGCAAGTTGGCCACCACCCACACGCCGCCGTGGTCGAGCCACAAGCGCCGCCGCGCGGAGAAACTGGGCGCCAGGCTGATCCCATAACCTCCGTAGCCGGTGAGCAGGACCGGGTTGTTGCCGTCCAGTTTGGTTCCCTTGCGGCGCACGATGTTCATCGGCACCCGCGTGCCATCCTTGGAGATCGCCATCTGGCGCACCACTTCCACATCGCTGAAGCTCGCGGGCGACGTCTGGTAGAGGCCGGTCTTCTTGATTTCGCCGCTAGCCGGATCGTAGCGGTACCAGGCCGGGGAATCCACGAAGCTTTCGCTCTCGAACAGAAGCTGGTCCATTTTCCCACGCGCAAGCTGGCCGACGGCCGCGATCGCCCCCACATCCAGCGTCTTGTCCGGCTTGCCCGCCTGCTTGGCGAGCAGCTTCGAGGGCCCGCCGGCCATGTAGCGCACGTACAGGTACGAGCTCGTGGCCAGAAACCCATCGATCGAGGAGCGACCCGGCGTCACCACGGTCTTGGCCTTGTCGGGCGAGAAGGCCGGCCCCGTCAACTGCAACAGCTTTCCCGCCGGCGCATCGTTCCGCGAAAGCACGTACAGCGAATCGTCCGGCCCGAAGGCCGCTTCCGAGATCTTGTCGGAGAGCCGCGTGACCTGGCTCCAGCGCCCCGATGGACCGCGGACGTAATGCAGAAACTGGCCGCCGTCTCCGTATGCCATCTGAGCCATCACATACTTGCCGTCATCCGACGATTCCAGCCGGATCTCGGCGATCCGCGGGAATTCCTTGCCCAGTGCGTACTCGTCCGCCGCCCCGCCCAGGTGGTGGAAATAGACCTGCTGGTAGAAACTCAGGTCCGCCTCGGGCCGCTCGCCCGCGCGCGGGTAGTGGGTGTACCAGAAGCCGCTGGCATCGGCATTCCAGGCCACGCTGCCTCCGGCCGTGGCCCCGTTGACCCGCGGGATCGCGTCCGCCAACGCTTTGCCGGTGGCCACTTCGAACACCGAGACGGACCCCTCCTCGCTGCCGCCCTTGGAGAGCGATACCGCCACCAGCTTTCCGTCCAGCGATGGCTCGTAGAAATCGATGGTGGTGCTTCCGCTCGCATCGAGCGCGTTCGGGTCCACCACCACGCGCGCCGACCCAGGGTCGTCCGGCGACGCCATGGTCACCAGGAAGGGCTGCAGCTTGGGAGGTTGTGTCTCGATCGCGAACAGCACGCCGCCGCGCGATGTTAGCGCCGAGAAACGCGCGGAAGGGTTGTTATAGAGTTGGCCGAGCCGCTCCACGATCGCGGCCCGCATGGGCAACTGATCCAGGTACGCCCGCGTCCGCGCGTTCTGGCCGCTGCTCCACTGCCGCACTTCCGGATCGGCGGCCTGTTCGAGCCATCGATAATCGTCCACCACTTTGACGCCGCTGTAATCGTCGGTAACCGGCCTCTTGGGTGTCGCCGGGGCCGGAGGCGCCTGGCCCGCGGCGCCGCTCAACAGCGCACTCAAAAGGATTGCCGCCTGAAATCTCGTTCGCATGTTGGTACCACCGAGTTGATAGGATACAACAGTGCGAGTGCACGGAAGATGCGGTATCATGGCACACGATGGACGTCGAGCGGACCATACAGTTTATCCTGGACCAGCAGGCCAGCCATCAGGCCAGCCAACAGGCCCAACAGGCCAGGCACGAGACCGAAATGGCCGACATCCGGCAGACTCTGGTGGAGACCACGCAGGTTCAACTCGAACAGGCTCGCGCCCTGGTTCGCCTAGAGGAGGCCCAGCGTCAACTAACCGGCGACCAACGGTCCACCGAACAGAAACTCAAGGAATTAGGCAGCGGACTCAAGGAATTAGCCAGCGCACTCAAGGAATTGGCCGGCGCCCAACAGGTCACGGAGCAAAAACTGCAGAACTTCATCGATACGCTGGGTCGCGGCACTAACGGCCACTGAGGCCGGTCCGATTGGCAGTCACGTCCGAGGCACGGCCAGCACCGCCCCCCAATTCAATCCCGCCCCAAATGCCGCCAGCACAATCGGCGCTTCCATGCGCTGGCCCGCTTCCCTCCACCACTCGGCGGCGGCAATCAGCAGCGACGCGGACGATGTGTTGCCATATCGACCCACATTGCGGAAAAATTTAGACTCCGGAACACCCAACGCCCGCGCCACCCGCACGATCAGGTTGAGATTGGCCTGGTGCATCAGGAACGCTCCCACCTCGCCGGGCTTCCGCCGATTGCGCTCCAGAACTTCCAGAATCGCCCGCGGCAGCTTTCGGGAAGCCTGGAGGATGATCGTGCGGCCGTCCATGTGGAGCGGTGAATCGAGTTCCAGGCGCAACGCCTCGGCGAATTCGCCGTCGCTGTGCAAGACCGAATCGGCGATCGCGGCAAAGCCCGCTTCCGCGCTCACCAGGCAGGCCCCCGCGCCATCGCCGAAGAGGATGGCCGTGTCGCGGCCGCTGGGGTCCATCCGTACCGTGCGCGACATGATCTCCGTGCCGATCACCAGCACGTTGCCGTAGTCGCGGCACAGGCCGGCCGCCAGGGCCACGCCAAACAGCGACCCCGCGCTGGCCAGCGGCAGGTCGATGGCCGCCGTGCCGGCAATTCCCAAAGCCGAACCGATCGCCGTGGCCGGGCCTGGAAAGCGGCGGTTGCTCGATCCGCTCGATACCAGGATCAGTCCGACCTCACTCGCCCCGATTCCGGCCGATTCCAGGCAGTCCTTCGCCGCCCAGGCACCGAGTGTGGCGACTGACTCCTCCGGCGCCGCGAACCGCCGCTCTTCAATCCCCGTCGCCTGCAATATCCACGCCGGATCCGCGCCCACCAGGGCGCCCAGTTCGGCGTTTCCCACCACTCGGGAGGGCAGATAACAACCCAACGCACGAAGATAGGGCATGGTCAGGACCGGCTTTGGACGTAAGCCTCGATGCGGGCGATGGAATCGAACTTGCGCGGCCTGCAGTCGGAATCCGGAATGCGAATGGAGAACTCGGACTCCAGGGCTGTCACCAGGTCGGTCAGTGTGAACGAATCCAGCAAGCCCGATTCGAAAAGCGATTCCTCGTTGGAAGGATCGACCGGTTTACCGGCAAGGCCTTGTATAATTGCGACAATCCTAGTTCGTTGATCCATCTTGTACCGGACCACCTAACTCCTGGCGAGTCTTCTTGTAAGTGTCGTACTGCTGCATGATATCCGCGAATAACACACCCGCCAGGCGGCGGTAGCCCGCGGACGTGAAGTGCACGTAGTCGCCCTGTGCGAGTCCCGCATAGACCCAGTCGCGCATGGCGCCCTTGCCGCCCATGCGCGCGCGCGTGTCCCAAAAGGCGCATGCGTTTTCGCGGCATGCGGCCTGTTGGGCGGCGATTACCCAGTCGATGCCGGGGTATGGGCGGAAGACGCCTCGGTACCGGTACCAGCGGTCGGGAGGCCCCAACACCAGGATCGAGGCCGCGGGCGCCGCGTGTCGAAGCCGCTGGAGCAGCTCCGAGAACATTGGCTGGTAGGTCTCGGCGCTCATGTTCGGATCGCTCGCTTCGTTGGTTCCGTATGCCAGCACAATCAGTCCCGGATTACGGAGTTGCAAGTAAGTGGCCAACATACTCTCATCCCAACGAAGGATGACTCCGGCTTCCGCGCCGTTGATTCCCAGGGCTTCGTAAGTGACTCCCGTGTCTTTGTCCGCCACCCATCCGAACAGGCGGACCGGCCGCGAACTCAGTGTCCTCAACGCGAAGCGGTGCGTGCTCGCGGGTGTCTGGTAGCGGACGAATCCCGGACCCAATGGGCCATCGGTCGAGAATTCCTCCAAGCGCTGGTCGTAATCGTAGAGGGCCAGGTCTCCGCCGCCGGGCTGCTGCAGGTAATGAATCTCCAGGTGCTCGCAATCCGCCTCGATGAAAACCGACTGGCCGGCGTGCGCCGTCGAGATGCTCACGCCGCCCAGCCCGAAATAGCCGTCCCCGCTGGCCGAGCGGAGCCCTTCGCTCTGCCAGCCGGTGGTCCCGCCGCCGTGCACGTCGAAGCGCCGGTAGCCGAGAAAAGGGTGGCCGGCCAGCGAGAAGCCTGAGCCGCCATCTCCGAACCGCTGCTTGAGCAGGTCGCGGACGCCGCCGGTGAAATCGTCCGCCGCGGTGTGGGAGTCTCCAAAGTGGATGATGTGGACGGGCGCCGGATCTTGCGGCTGGGAGCCCAGGCGATAGAGTTGCTCGAACGCGGGCGCCAGGGCTCCCGGCTGCGCGAACATCTGCTCCGGCGGGTCCTCCAGGTAGTCCGAGACCTTGCGCAAAGAAGCGGCCCGCTGTGCCGGGCTGACGTTGGGAGTAGCCGGACGCTTGGTCTTCTTCTTCGCCGCGGCGCCTTCCGACGACGCGGCCAGAAACAGGAGAGTCGACGCCAGGCCCAGACCAGTCGCAATGCCGGCACAAAGGCGCATCTCTTTAGGGTACCAATACAACCCAATGTTATCATTGCCTCAGAACGGTCGGATTCCGTGGAGCGCGAAGAGGTCCTCGCCAAGCTTCGTGAAAGGATTGTCATGTTCGCGGCATCTCATTTATCGAGGGATGTCGCCGAAGATCTGGCACAGGAGGTGCTCATGCTTCTGCATGAAAAATACGCACACCTCGAGCGCCCGGAAGACCTCTTGCCGCTGTCCTTGCAGATTGTGCGTTTTAAAATCATGAGCCAGCGCCGCAAAGCCGTGCGGCATGGCGAGTACACCCAGGTCTCCATCACCGATATCCCGCTGCCGGACCTGCATTCGAATCCGGCTGACTACTTGGAACGAAAGGAGATGCTGGAGCGCCTGAGGCGGGCCGTGGGCCAACTGGGAGACCGCTGCCGCGATCTGATCCGTCTCAAGCTCCAGGGGAAGAGCTTTCCGGAGATCCAGAAGATCCTGGGGGCCGGTACGCTCAACACGGTGTATACGTGGGACCATCGCTGTCGCAAGAACCTTCTGGAATTGATGGGCGGGGATTGGGAGCACGGAAAACGATGAGCCGGGACGATATCCACAAACTGTTGGGAGGGTATGCCACCGGAACCCTGACGCCCGAGGAGCAGCAGGCGCTGTTCGAGGCCGCCTTGAACGACCAGGAACTGTTCGA
>Ga0209415_10016020_pt1 | contig 12099 bp, 12 predicted proteins | sample PeaSoiSIISIP2007_FD_187696 | JGI IMG/M metagenome (GOLD analysis project Ga0209415, IMG submission 187696) | Peat soil microbial communities from Weissenstadt, Germany - SII-SIP-2007 (SPAdes) (version 2) | ecosystem: Environmental > Terrestrial > Soil > Wetlands > Peat | place: Germany... | reverse complement strand
GCCCCGTCGAGCAGGATCTGCGCGCAGATGTAGGGGATCTCGATCGACTGGCCGGCGAAGGGCACGTTGACGATGCAGTAGGTCGTCACCGTCCCGGTGTTCGGCAGCTCGACGATCTCGTCGGTAGGCAGTCCGTCGGTGGGGCACGACCCGCGCGACAGCGTGTACACCTTCTTGCACTTGGGGCAGCGCTGGCCGATGAACTTGCCCTGCTCCAGGCCGTGCAGGTTCTTGCTCTGCGCCACGCCGGCCGTGAAGACGTAGTCGAGGCGGGTGGTCGCCGCCATCATCGTCACCGGCTCGCGCTCGCTCACGAGGTTCCGCCGGCGGCCACGAAGTGACTGATGTCCTTCACGTGCCCGACGCGCTCGTCCTCGGGCGCGAACTCGGGCCGGACGCGCATGCCGGTGGAGACCTCGTCGGGCCCGGCGGCGGGGAGCACGTGCAGGAACGAGGTGTCGGCGCCGTCGAAGCGCACCAGCACCCAGGCGAACGGCGTCTGCAGCGGGTGCTTGGGCCTCGGCCGTGGCACCCAGGACCAGGAGGTAACCGTGCCCTCGGGACCGACCTCGACCACGCCGGACGTCTCCTCGCCTGTCTCGGGGTCGTACTCGGTGGGCGGCACGATGACCCGCCCCCCGGTGCCCCGGGTCCCCACCACCTTGCCGTCGCGCAGGCCGGTCAGGAAGGCCCCGACGACCGGCCCCACGGAGCGCACGAACGGGTATTCCAGGACGTGGTCGGCCCGGTAGATCACCGCCTCGTCTGCCATGTCACCTCCCCGTGTGTCCGGGACCCGACCCGGACCCCGGGTGAAACTAGAACAGATTCCATTTCCGTGCCAGGTGCGGCGCCCCGAGCCGCCAACGGACCGCTCAGTCGGCCAGGGCGGACATGTCCACCCCGTCCAGGAGCTTCTCAATGAAGGCGCGGTCGTTCAGGATGGGCACCTCGGAGACGAACATGCGGCCGTAGCGCTCGAAGTACATCAGCTGCTTGGCCAAGAGGAACGTGCCGCGGTCGAAGTCGGACATGAGACCGCCGGCCTCGTCGGCCATCCGCCGGACTCTGCGCTGGGTCCGCAGCCGGCGCACGATCGCCCGCACGCTGCGCTGGTGCGCCTCCACGCCCTGCGCCTTGGCCATCTGCAGCTGAATCGTCTGCATGATGCCGGCCAGGCTGACCTCCCCGAAGGGTCGGGTCAGCGCTGGCTCGACGATGGAGCGGATGAAGGCCGTGAGCTCGTCGTCGGACATGCCGACGGCGACGCCGATGGCCGGGCCGTAGACGTCGGTGATGTGCCTGGTCACCACGGGCCACGCCGCCTCGTCGCCCATGGCGGCCGAGAGCAGCGAAATGAAGAAGCGGTGGGTGGAGGGGTCGAGGCGCCCGACGATGCCCCAGTCGATGACGCCGATGCGGCCGTCGCGCAGCAGCATCATGTTCCCGGCGTGAATGTCGCCGTGGAACGCGCCCCAGCGCACCGTGGTCAGGAAGAAGGCGCGCATGACCTCCTGGACCAGTGGGCTGGGATCGAAGCCGAGGTCGGCCACGCGGCTCAGGTCGTCGATCGGCACCCCGTCGAAGAACTCCATGGTGAGCACGTTGCGCCCCGAGAGCTCGAGGCACGGCTCGGGCACGGCAATCAGCTTCAGGTCGAACTCGTTCTGCAGGCGCCGGAAGTGGACCAGCGAGCGCGCCTCGTTGCGCAGGTCCATCTCCTCCCCTATCTGCACCCGGAAGCCGTCGAGCACCTGGAGGGTGGAGCCGGCCATCTGATCACCCGTCTGGCGCACCAGGATCTCGAGCAGCGGCTGCATGAGGTCGAGGTCGGTCGCCACGACGTGCTCGATCTCCGGCCGCAGCACCTTGACCGCGACGGTCCGCCCGTCGAGGAGGCGCGCCCGGTGCACCACGGCGATCGACGCGGTGCCGATCGGCTCGGGCTCGAACTCGGCGAACGCATCGCGCAGTGGCATCCCGAGGTCCTCCTCCACCCGCTGGCGCACGTCGGGGAACGGCACCGGAGGCCCGGTGTCGAGGCAGGCCCGGAATTCGTCGGCCACGTCGTCGCCGAACATGCCGGGCGACGACGCGATGATCTGGCCGAACTTCATGAATGTGCCGCCGAGGTCCTGGAAGCTCTTGCGGAGCGGACGCGCCAGCTGGGCCGCCGGCAGCGGGCCGTGGCGGATGGTCCGGAGCTGGCGGAACGCCGTCGGCGTGAAGTGGATGGCCACCACCTTGGCGATGGTCCGGCCACGCCGCACGAGCTCACGCGACGTCGGCTCGGGAAGGCGGCGGGGGTAGATCCGAGGGACGTCCTCGGTTAGCGGGGCCGGCGACACAGGCCGGGCCTCCGACGGGGCTGCGCCGTCCGCCGCTGCGTCCGCCGCGCGTGGGGTCACGTGGTCAGGGTAGGCGCGGCCGCGCCTCACCCACCCATCCGCTGGCCGGCGCCTACGAGAAGGCGCCCTCGACGGCGGCCAGGGCGGCCTTGTAGGTGTCGCCGAAGACGGGGGCCATCTCGTCGGGCGTGACGTCGTAGGCCCAGATGACCCGGGAGCCGTCGCCGTCGGGCTCCACGGAGATGGTCGCCGTGTGGCTGTCGACGGGGACCCCGGCGACGACGGAATAGGTCAGGGTGCGGCTCTCGTCGTCCCGCGCCAGCAGGCGCTCACGGATCTCCATGCCGAACATGCCGATGACCCGCTCGTCTCCCTCGAGGCGGAACGAGTCGATGCCCGGGAAGAACTCGGCCACGGCCCCGAAGTCGCCCACCTTCGCCCAGACGTCGCCGGGCGCGGCACCCACCTTCACGTCAACTGCGCCTGCTGCCATCGATGCCTCCTTGCATCTCGCACGGTTCCCCGACCTGGAGCCGCCGGTACAGTACTTGCGACCCGGTCCTCCTGCATGGGACCGGCAGGCAGGAAGGGGCTCGCCGATGGAGACGCGCACGATCGGCTCGTTGAAGGTCAGCGGCGTCGGGTTGGGATGCAACAACTTCGGCATGCGCATCGGACGCAAGGAGACGGCGGACGTGGTGGGCGCCGCGCTCGATGCCGGCATCACGCTCTTCGACACCGCGGACATCTACGGCGGGACGAAGTCCGAGACGTATCTCGGCGCGGCGCTGGGCACCCGCCGGGACGAGATCGTGCTGGCCACCAAGTTCGGCGTCCCCTACGAGGGGCACGAGGGCGGCGCGTCCGCCGCCTACATCCGCACTGCCGTCGAGGACAGCCTCACCCGCCTCGGCACCGATCGCATCGACCTGTACCAGCTGCACGCGCCGGACTCCAAGACACCGATCGCGGAGACCGTCGGGGCGCTGGGCGAGCTGGTGGCCGAGGGCAAGATCCGCGAGTTCGGGTGCTCCAATTTCGATGTCGCCATGCTCGCCGACGCCGCGGCCGCCACCCCGCCCGGTGGCCCCGGCTTCGTCAGCGTGCAGAACCAGTACAACATCCTCTTCCGCGAGCCCGAGGACGCGGTGCTCGACGAGTGTGCCCGCACCGGGATGGCGTTCCTGCCCTACTTCCCCCTGGCGAGCGGGCTGCTCAGCGGCAAGTACCGGGCCGGCGAGCCGGCCCCCGAAGGCACCCGCCTGGCCGCCATGGGCGAGCGGGCGGCCGACCAGCTGAGCGACGAGCGCCTCGCCACGGTGGCCGCCCTCGAGTCGGTGGCCCGCAGAGGCGGCCACAGCGTGCTCGACCTGGCCTTCGGGTGGCTGCTGTCGCGCCCGGTGGTCGCCTCGGTGATCGCCGGTGCGACCCGTCCGGAGCAGATCGCCGCCAACGTCGCCGCCGGGCAATGGCGACCCGGTGACGACGTGCTGGCGGAGGTCGACGCCATCGCGCCCCGCTAGGGGGTATGCGCTACCCGCTGGTCTCGCTGCGGGCGCGGGCGGCGCGGCGCCCGACGGGCGCCCGCACCGGAGCCAGGCGGACCAGGAGGTTGTAGGCGACGAGAGCGATGGCCACATGCATCGCCATGAGCACGAGCACGGCCTGGGCCGACTGCCCCTGGTGCCAGATGTAGATGTCGGGCAGGAAGAGCACGAGCGTGACCGCGATGGCCAGGCGGAAGAAGAGCCAGCACGGCGCCGAGCTGAGGCGCGCCACCACCGGCCAGGCGGCGCAGGCGATGATCACCCCGATCACAGTCAGCTTGGCGTAATCGTGGAACTGGAAGTGCACGTAGCCCTTGGTCGTCGGGAACAGCCTCGTCCCGATGGCAACCAGCGCCGCGTCGGCGGCCAGCGAGAGCACAATGGAGAGGACGGTGGCCACTGCCACCCGCCACCACTCGGGGGGCCGGTGCGAGGGCTGGAAGTCGATGCGGGCCCACGAGAGCGCCCGCTCGACCACGTCTGAGGAGGTCGCCATAGCTACCAGGCTAGGGAGTCGGGCGGCCCCGCCGGGTCATCCGTGAGGCGGAATCGGCCGACGGGCAGTCATCCTTTCGGCCCAGCTAGGAACCGTGGGACCCCATGACCGCCGCCTCCACGATCTGGATGTCGGGCGGCTGGATCGCCAGCGGGCCGCCCGCCACCGGCACCTGCCACACCATGGAGAGATAGGGCGTGGGCTGCACGACCGAGCCACTCGGGCACGGGGGATACCCGGTGATGTCGAGGGGCATGGTGGGCGAGGTGGCGGCCGGGCCGCACACCTCGGTGCGGCGGTGCCACTGCACGAGCGCGCCGTAGGGCATGGGCACGCTCGTCTCCGTGGCCGGGAGGATGTACATGGCCGCGGCGAGCACCTCGGTGCCCGCGGGCGTGGCGGCGTACATCAGGCCGTCGACGTGCTGGGGGTCGAGCGTGCGGCGTGCCGCTGCGTTGGCCGCCACGATGGCGGGATTCACGTAATACACGACCGGGTAGTCGGTCGGCGATGCGGGGACGTAGCCCGCCGCCGCCGCCTCGGCCGGCGTGGCGAATTGGGACACCGCCTCACTGGTCGCCTGGACGTACTGCTGGGCGCCGATATCCTCGGCCGCGGTGAGCCGGGCTGCACAGCCGCTCTCCGCCATGTGGATGTCGATCGGCGCGTTGCTGCCGTCCGCCAGCAGCGCCTGGGCCTCCGCCTCCGGGAGGGCGGCCCCCGTGTAGTGCCAGTTGGGCTTCGTCGTGTTGAAGCCGGCCGCCGCGCTGGCGTCCGCGCCGTTCATGTCCATCCCGTTGGTCCCGCTCATGATCATGTAGGGCGTGTTGACGAGGTCCAGCCCCGCGATCTTGAGGCCGACCTGGTGCGGGACACAGGTGTCGGCGGAGGCCGACTGCGACGGTGAGGCCGCCGTCGTGCCGCTGCCGCCCATCACCATGCCCGCCATGGCGGTGCCGGTCGACTCCACCGCCGCCACGGGGTAGCTGGCGCTCAGGGCCAGCGCGGCACCGAGGCCGGCCAGGCCGAGGGCCGCGGCTGCCGGGCTCCGCCGCACGACCTCGGCGGCCGGCGAGCGCCATGCCTCCCGTGACGCGACGACCGTGGGCACCATGGCCGCCGCCAGCAGAATGACCAGCGGGCCCGTGTTGGGGTCGGTGGTCGAACCGGTGAAGAGGTTGCCGACCAGCCCCTGCCCGGCGATCCACAGCAGGAAGGCAAACAGCGCGCCGGTGCCGAGGAACCATCCGGGTCGGCGGACGAACAGCGGGCCGAGGCCGATGACCACGGAGGCGGCGGCGAGGATCCAGGCGGTCTGGGTACCCGTGGTGGAGAACAGGTTTCCCAGACTGGTGAGGAAGTGGGAATACCAGCCCGGCTGCCCCGACGCCATGCCGACGATGGCGCTCGTCACCGAGGTGCGGGTCCGGTTGTCGGGCAGCAGGAACAGGACGGCCGCCAACGACCAGTAGCCGGACCACACGGCCATCGGCGTGACGGAGCGGCCGATGCCCTGGGCCGCCGCCGACGAGGCGATGCCGACCGGCCGGTCGCTCCAGTCGACGGGACGCCGGGTGCGGCGGGGCCACGCCATGAGGCCCAGTAACCCGTACACCAGCACGGAGCCCGGCGCGCCAGTGAGCGCGCTGGCCGTGCCGGTCAGGATCATGCCCATGCCCTCGCCGATGACCCAGACGCCGAGCGCCCAGGCGAACGACAGGGCGAGCGCGGGGCGCACCGTGCGCCGGAAGAGCAGGCCCACGCCGATGAAGAGCTGGAGCAGTGCGAAGAAAGTGTTCCACACCGCGATGTCGGGCGACACGAAGTTCCCGATGTGTGTGATGAGGTCGCCGACCACGAAGGGCTGGCCGGTGGCGTTGCCCAGGATGAAGGTGTCGACGAACCCGCGGCCGAACATATAGGGCTGGAACTGCAGGGCCGCATCGAGGATCCAGAGCAGGCCCAGCACGATCTGGAGCACCCGCTGGGACCGGATCGCCAGCGGGAAACGGCTTACCTCCGCCGTCTGTGCGCTCGCGTCGTCGTGTTCCATGCCCAGTCGTACGCTACCGGCGGCCCGCGGGATGGCGGGGTCAGGAGGGCAGCTGCAAGTCCTCGGCGATGCGGTCGGTCGGCGTCACGGCCCCTTCCCGTTCACGTTGTCGCGAGGGACGCGCCGTCGAGGCAGGAGCACGCCGGGACGGAAAACTCGAAGTCGATCAGGGTGCCCGCGGGCACGACCCCCAGGACCTGGCTGGAGGAGATGTGCGTCAGCACCACCGTCGCGCCTTCGTACACAACGGTGACCGTCGGGGCCGTGGTGGTCGGCGTGGTCGTGGTGGTCGGCGCGGTCGTGGTGGTCGGCGCCGATGTGGTCGAGCTCGTGCCGGTGCCCGCGTTTGCGGTGGCCGGCGTGTTGGCGGGCGCTGTGGTGGGAGTGGTCGACGCCGGAGCCGGGGCGGCGGCGGCCGACGGCCCGGGTACGCCTCTCGTCGCGGGCGCCCCGGCCGAGACGACCGGGCTCGACGAGGTCACCTGCCGCCCCGTCCCCGGGGGGAGCACCGGGCGAGTGTCTCAGAACTATAAGCGAAAATGTTTACAGTTTCCGGAGACATCCGCCCGACCCCCGAACCCCGATCCCCGACCCCCGGAGCCTCCTACCCGGAGCCCGGAGCCGCTGGCCCTCGGCCCGCAGGCACAGCGGGCTCAGGCGTCGTTGACCGCCGCCACCAGCTTCTGCAAGGTGTCCTTGGCGTCCCCGAAGAGCATGGTCGTCTTGGGGTCGTAGAGCAGTTCGTTGTCGATGCCGGCGAAGCCGGGGCGCATGGAGCGCTTGAGGAAGACGATGTTCTCCGCCTCGTCGGCGTTGATGATGGGCATGCCGTAAATCGGGCTGCCGGGCGTCGACTTGGCCGCCGGGTTGACGGTGTCGTTGGCGCCCACGACGAGCGCCACGTCGGCGGTGGACATCTCGGGGTTGGCCTCGTCCATCTCCTTGAGCTCGTCGTAGGGCACGTTGGCCTCGGCCAGCAACACGTTCATGTGCCCGGGCATGCGCCCCGCGACCGGATGGATGGCGAAAAACGTCTCGACCCCGCGCGCCTTCAGCGCGTCGGCGAGCTCACGCGCCACGTGCTGGGCCTGGGCCACCGCCAGGCCGTAGCCCGGGATGATGACGACCTTACGGGCGTAGGCCAGCAGCACGCCCACGTCCTCGGGCGTCCCGGTCCGCACCGACCGCGAGGCGTCGCCCTCCTCGCCGCCGGTTGCCGTGATCACGGCACCGAACGCGCTGAAGAGGATGTTGGGCAGCGAGCGGCCCATAGCCGAGCTCATGAGCCGGGTCAGGATCATGCCGGAGGCGCCGACCAGCGTGCCGGCCACGATCAGCAGCGCGTTGTCCAGCACGAAGCCCGATGCCGCCACCGCCAGGCCGGTGAACGAGTTCAGCAGCGAAATCAGGACCGGCACGTCCGCCCCACCGATGGGGAGGACGAAGATGACGCCCAGCACGAGGGACAGCCCCAGGATGATCCAGACGAAGGCGATGTTGCCGGTGACCAGCGCCAGGATGATCATGACGCCGATGGCGATGCCGACGAGCGCGTTGATCACCTGTTGGCCGGCGTAGGTGATGGGCCGCCCGGTGATCAGCTCCTGCAGCTTGATGAACGCGATCGCGCTCCCCGAGAACGACACCGACCCGATCAGCACGCCGAGCAGCACCTCGGCGGTGACGTAAACGGCCGGCTGCAGCCCGAGCGAGTGCAGGTGCAGCAGCTCCACGATGGAGATCAGCGCGGCCGCCCCACCGCCCACGCCGTTGAAGATGGCCACCAGCTGGGGCATCGCGGTCATCTTCACGAAGCGGGCCACGGGCACCGCGATGGCGGCGCCGAGCACCATGGCGATGAGCGCCAGCACCAGGTTCTTCCCCGAGTGCCGCAACGTCGGCAGGGTGAACGTCATAACGATGGCGAGAGTGGCCGCCGCGGCGCCGACCAAGTTGCCCAGCCGGGCGTGGCGGGGCGAGCTCAGGCCCTTGAGGGCGAAGATGAAGCCGGCAATGGCGACCAGGTAGGCCAGGTCGCGCGCGGTGGTCAGGGTGAAGGAGACGGCCAGCATCAGCCGGCGCCCCCGGAGGTCTCACCGGGGCCGGCGTCCTCGGTCTTGGCCGCCTGCGCCGACGCCGGCTCCTTGGTCCGGTCGCCCGGCCGTGCCTTGAACATCTCGAGCATGCGGTCGGTCACCACGAAGCCGCCCACCACGTTCAGCGTGGCCAGGAACACGGCGAGGAAGCCGAGCGCGACCTGGGCCGTGCCGTGGGCCTCCCCCATAATGGTGAGCGCGCCGACGAGGACGATCCCGTGGATGGCGTTGGAGCCCGACATCAGCGGGGTGTGCAGGATGCTCGGCACCTTCGACACGACCTCGATCCCGACGAACGCGGCGAGGACGAAGATGGTCAGGTAGGCGACGATGCCCGTGGTCGACCCGCCGGTCGCCGTCGGGGCCGACTGCAGAATGAACGCGATCACGACTGTGCTCCTCCCGTAGCGCCGAGCAGCTCCACCGCGGCGGGCGCCATCGCCACTCCCTCGCGCAGCACGCACATGCCGGTCACGATCTCGTCGTCCCAGTCAGGGGTGAGCGCGCCCTCTGGGCCCATGAGCCCCAGCACGTTCGCCACGTTGCGCGCGAAGAGAAAGCTGGCGTGCGTCGGCATGCCCGACGACGGGTTGGCCATGCCGACGACGTGGACGCCCCCGTGCTCCACCACCTCGCCCGCCTTGGTCAGCTCGCAGTTGCCGCCCTGGTCCGCGGCCATGTCCACCACCACCGCGCCCTCGGCCATGCCCTCGACCATGGACGTCGTGAGCAGGACCGGCGCCTTGCGGCCCGGCACGGCCGCAGTGGTGATGACGACGTCGGAGCGCCCCACCTCCTCGGCCAGCGCGGCGCGCTGACGGTCGAGCTCCTCGGGGGTGAGCTCGCGCGCGTAGCCGCCCGTCCCCTCGGCCGAGACCCCGGTGTCGAGGAAGGTCGCGCCGAGGCTCTCGGCCTCCTCCTTGGCAGCGGCCCGCACGTCGTAGGCCTTGACCACGGCACCGAGGCGGCGCGCCGTCGCGATCGACTGCAGCCCGGCCACGCCGACGCCCATCACCAGCACCTTGGCCGGGGGCACCGTACCGGCCGCCGTCATGAACATGGGGAAGAACTTGGCGAGGTGCTCAGCCGCCGTCAGGCCGGCTCGGTAGCCCGACACGGTGGCCTGCGAGCTGAGGGCGTCCATGCCCTGGGCCCGGCTGATGCGGGGCAGCAGGTCGAAGCTGAAGACGGTGACGCCCTTGGCGGCCAGCGCGCGCAGGGCGTCCTCGGACTGCGCGACGCCGAAGAAGCTCAGGAGCGTGGTGCCCTGCGGCAGGCCCGCGACGTCCTCGGCGCTCGGCGCGTTGACCCGGACGACCAGACCCGCCCCCGAGACGGTGCCGGCGGCGTCGGGTGCCACGGTGGCGCCGGCCTCCGTGTAGGCCGCGTCGCTGAACGCGGCCTCGGTGCCGGCGCCGGACTGCACGCAGACATCCCAGCCTGTGCTGACCAGCTTCTTGACCACGTCGGGGACGAGGGCCACTCGGCGCTCTCCGGGACGGGTCTCCGTGGGGACCGCCAACTTCACGATCGCTCTGTCTAGCAGCTGATCCCCGGTTTCCCTCTAATCGCCGAGGTCACCGGGGCGACCCGAACGGGCGCCGGGGCCCAGCGGGAAGGCGGGCGCCCGGACCGGACCGGACCGGACCTACGCCTCGCCCTGGGCGCGCAGGAAGGCCGGCCACTCGCCGCCGCCGTGGAGCACGAGGTTGGCCCCCGAGACGTAGGCGGCGCCCGGGCTGGCCAGGAACAGGCAGGCCTGAGCCACGTCGTCGGGCGTGCCCATGCGCCCGAGCGGCACGGTGGCGGCCATGCGCTCCAGGCCGCCGGGACCCCCGTAGAACTCGTCGCCGGCGCCGGTGTCGAGCAGCCCGGCGCTCACGCAGTTGACCCGCACGAGCGGCGCCCACTCCACCGCGAGCGTGGCGGTCAGGTTGATGAGACCGGCCTTGGCCGCGCCGTAGGCCGAGGCGCCCGGCGAAGGGCGGAGGCCCGACACGCTCGAGACGTTGACGATCGACCCGCCGTCCTCCTGCACCGACATGACCTTGTGGGCCGACTGGGCGCACCAGAGGGGGGCCAGCAGGTTCAGGCCCATGACCGCCTCGACGAAGCGCGGCGAGGCATCGGCCGCCATGGCGTGCGGCGCGCCGCCGGCGTTGTTCACCAGCACGTCGAGCCGGCCGAAGTGCTCGACGGCCTTGGCGACGACCCGCTCGGCATCCGCCGGCTTGCGCACGTCGGCTGTCATGAACAGCGCCCCCTCGACCTCCGCCTCGTGCCGGCCGCACGTGACCACCCGCGCCCCGGCACCCACGAACGCGGCCACTATCCCGGCCCCAACCCCGCGCGAGCCGCCGGTCACCACGACGACGCGCTCGCTGAAGTCGTAGACCGGCTGCGTCACGGGGCAAACCCTACGGCACCACCCGGGGCGCCCGTGTTGGCCAGGCCGGGCGCGCTGGCCTAAGTTCCCACCGGCTTCTGACGCGGCGTCAGGGCCGTGACCGAGGAGAATCCGGCACCCCATGCCCATCGATGTCGTCCAGGAGCACGACGGGATCGCCGAGGTGGTGATCGACCACCCGCCGGTGAACGCCCTCGACGTGGCCGGCTGGTTCGACCTGGCCGACGCCCTGATCGCCGCCGGCCGCGTGCCCGGGAACCGGGTTGTGATCCTGCGGGCGACCGGGCGTGGCTTCTGCGCCGGGGTCGACATCAAGGAGATCAACGCCAAGGGCGACGAGGCCCTGGTCGGCGTCAACCGCGGCTGCGCCGCCGCCTTCGCCGCCGTGTACGACTGCGAGGTGCCGGTCATCGCGGCGGTACAGGGCTTCTGCCTCGGGGGCGGCATCGGCCTGGCCGGGAACGCGGACATGGTCATCGCCTCCGAGGACGCCACCTTCGGGCTCCCCGAGGTGGACCGAGGCGCGCTCGGGGCCGCCACCCACCTGGCCCGGCTGGTCCCCCAGCACGCCATGCGCAAGATGGTGTACACGGCCAAGCCGATCACCGCCGCCGAGCTGGCGTCCTACGGTTCGGTCGCCGCGGTCGTACCGCCGGATCGCCTCCGGGCGGCCGCGCTCGAGCTGGCCACCGACATCGCCGCCAAGAGCCCGACCATCATCCGCCGGGCCAAGGAGTCGCTCAATGGGATCGACCCGATCGACGTGAAGCGCAGTTACCGCTTCGAGCAGGGCTTCACCTACGAGCTCCACGTGCGCGGTGTGGCCGACGAGCAGCGGGCCGCCTTCGTCGAGAAGCGCGACGCCGACACCTCGAAGTGAGCGCGTGATGGCCGACAAGCGCACCACCGTTGACGACATCGTCGGCGAGCTCCGCTCGGGCATGACCATCGGGATCGGCGGCTGGGGTTCGCGGCGCAAGCCCATGGCGGTCGTGCGCGCCATCTGCCGCTCCGACCTGACCGACCTGACGATCGTGGCCTACGGCGGCCCCGACATCGGCCTGCTCTGCGCCACCGGCAAGGTGCGCAAGGTGGTGTGCGGGTTCGTCACCCTCGACTCCATCGCGCTCGATCCTCACTGGCGGGCCGCCC
>Ga0209415_10016019_pt1 | contig 12099 bp, 14 predicted proteins | sample PeaSoiSIISIP2007_FD_187696 | JGI IMG/M metagenome (GOLD analysis project Ga0209415, IMG submission 187696) | Peat soil microbial communities from Weissenstadt, Germany - SII-SIP-2007 (SPAdes) (version 2) | ecosystem: Environmental > Terrestrial > Soil > Wetlands > Peat | place: Germany... | reverse complement strand
GTAGCCGGTCCTAGCGGTCTTCGCGGGTCAAGCCGCATCGGAGGCCCGAACGGCCCGAACGCCGTAACGTACCGACCGGTGTGTTACAAACGCTCGACCAGATTGAGCATTTCCGAGCGCACCTCGGCCCGCCGGCCGGGCCTGCCCGCCTACGCGATACCGAGCTCGAGCTGTGCCGACGACTGGTCGTCGAGCGCGTCGTCCGTCGGGTCGCGGGCGCGGGCGATGGCGGGCGGGTCGGTCGGCAGGCCCAGGTGCGCAAGGATGCGCTGGATGGGCTCGCGCTCGATGATGACGGCGACGACGCGCAGGCGACCGTGGCACTTCGGACATTCCAGAACGTCCACGGAAAAGGAGCGTCTCAGCAACCGAGCCCAATCTACGCGGGGCTGGGTCGCATAGAGCAGACCGCCCATCAGCCGGTCCCAGTGCTTCACGGAGATGACGTTCGGCGCAAGCGTGATGACGTCGCCGGGCGCCGGCGGTGCCAGCGAGATCCTCGCGAGGCTGTGCGAGTGCTCCCCAGTGGGCGCCTCGATGCGCCCAGGATGCTCGCGCTGACGGCTTCCCGACGCGTTGCAGTTGTTCGCTCTGTCGGCCTTCGGCTTGGCGGCGGCGGCGTCCGGCGCGCGCGCGTCGCGTGCGCCGTTGCAACGATCCGGATCCTCGCGCGGCCTCGGCACGACCTCGCGCCGCCATTTCGAGCGCGGTGCCAACACCCCCGCAAATCTGGTCAACGGGTACCGCGGAGGACAAATGATCGCCGCCAACCTGGCCATGAACTCGACGCCGCTCATTACGCGGTGCTTGCCGCGCCTGCCGCGACTGACGTACTTGAGGCGGTACGACACGCGTCCGCCGGGTAGACGGCGCAGCCGTTCGAGTGACAGCGGCGGTCTCGCGCCATAGCGACACAGTCTTTCCCGACCACGGTCGTCGCCCGCCTCGATGCGCACGCCCGCGTGCAAGTTGAAGCCGTCGCGCTCGACGGCGAGCACCGGCTTGTCGGGTAGATCGTCGGGCTCGCCGTGCGCGTCGTCCTGCTCGGTGCCGTCGCGCGGCAGCGTCGCCACGTTGCCGCGGCCCATTGCGATCGCGGCGCACGCGTCGAGCGCGGTCTGCGCAGGCGGCTCGTTCGAGCGCCCTTCGAGCGGCGAGTCGTCCGCGTAGCCATGGCGGCGCAGCCAGGCGATCACGCGGCGCGCGGCGCGCTCGACGATCGCGTCGAGGTTGGCCGGGGTCGGCGGCGTCGCGGGATGGAACACGACGCGGCCCTGCGCATCGCGCTCGCCGCCCGCGGTGGGCTCGAGCATCACGTTCGCCGGCTTCACGTCGCGGTGCACGACCCCGGCGGCGTGGGCCACCGACAGGCCGAGCAGGACCTGCTCCACGATCCCGCCGAGCACCGCCGGGGCCAGGACGCCCTCGCTGCGCAGGCGCGCCGCGAGCGTCTCGCCCGCCAGCCGGCGGTACGCGATCCAGTACGTGCCTCCCGCGCGGCCCGCGCCGACCACCTGCGCGATGTGCTCGGAGCGAAGTCGCTGGCAGACGTCCGCCTCCCGGCGGAAGCGCGCGACCATCTCGGGGTCGTCGGCGAACGTCTCGCGCAGGAACTTGATCGCCAGCGCCTCGCCGCGATCGTTGGTGGCCGCGTACACGGCGCCGGTCACGCCCTCGCCGAGGAGGTCGCCCAGACGGCAGCCGGGGATCGTGTCACGCATCATTCGCCGACCCGACCATTGCAGTAGCACTCGGCGATCACGAGATCAGGCGTCGTCAGCCTCGCGATTGTCTCTCCTGCGCCGAATAGCCGAGTGTCCGCGTGACCTTGAGCTTCTCCGGGGCTCCGCCGAAAACGGTCAAGTAGGTGCGAATGGGTACGAATCGGAAAACAGGTCCCCTTGGTTAAGAGCATCGATCGCAACCCGGTCGGTGCCCAGCCAAGGAGACGATCCATGACCATCAACCAGAAGCCCGCTCGCGCCCTCGCAGCCCTCAAGCTGCCACGCAAGATCGGGGACCTCATCAACCTCGCCCAGGTCATCCTCAAAGCGATGACCGGGAACCCGAACTTTCCGAACCCGCAGCCGACGGTCGCTGCGATGACGACGGGGCTCAACGAGCTGGTGGCGGCGGAGGCCGGCGCCCTGGTGCGCACCAAGGGCGCGGTCGCGCTGCGCAACTCGAAGAAGCTGGCGCTCGTCACGCTGCTCGAGGAGTGGAGGACGTGCGTCCAGTCCACCGCGGACGCGAACCCGGAGAACGGGCCGGGCATCATCCAGAGCTCTGGGGCCACGCTGCGCAAGAACCCGCAGCGCAAGAACCTGGGCTTCCACGCGAAGATGGGCACGGTCCCCGGCACCGTGAAGGTGGTCGCGCCCGCCGCCGCGCGGCGCGCGTCGTACGACTGGCAGTACAGCATCGACGGCGGCAAGACGTGGGTCGACATGCCCACCACGCTGCAGTCGCGGACCTCGGTGACGGGGATGACGTCGCTGTCGACGGTGCAGTTCCGGTACCGCTCGGTCATCAAGACCGGCGCGGGGGAGTGGAGCCAGCCGATCTCGTTCCTCGTGATGTAAGCGCGCCGCGCGGTCGGGAAGGGAGACAGGGATCCCTGTCTCCCATCCTGTCGCGCTCCACGAAAGGAGATGAAGATGCCGATTTCCAAGAAGCGTCGTGTCATCGCGATCCTGAAGCTGCCGCGCAAGGTCCCGGCGCTTCTCGACTTTGCTGTCTCGGTGGTGAAGGCCATGAAGAACAATCGGCACTTTCCCGCCCCGACCCCGCAGCTTGCCGAGGTGCAGCACCGCATCGACGAGCTGAGGGCCGCGCAGGCGGCCACCCTCGACCGCACCGAGGGGACCGTAGCGCTGCGGGACGAGAAGCTGGTCGCGCTCGTCTCGGTGCTCTGGCACCTGCGTGCCCACGTGGAGTCGGTGGCGGATCTCCGCCCCCGCGACAGTCGGCGGATCGTCCGGAGCGCGGGCCTGGCGGTGCGCAAGGTCCCCGAGAGGGCACCGCCGCAATTCCGGGCACGGCTCGGGGCCGAGCCGGGAACGGTCATCCTCCTCGCGCCGGCGGCCGCGCGGCGCTCGTCCTACGACTGGGCGTTCAGCGTGGACTACGGCGGTACCTGGAAGTCACTGCCCATGACGCTGCAGGCGCGGACGGTGGTTTCGGGGTTACCCAGGCCCGCCATCGTGAAGTTCCGGTACCTCGCGATCACCAAGGAAGGGGAGGGTCTGTGGAGCGAGGCGATCGCGATCTTCGTGCCGTGACCGGGAGCACGACGGACCCGAGCGGGTTGCGTCGCGTGATCCCGGTCATCAGGTTGCCGCGCAATGCACCGGCGCAGGTCGTCGCCTACGGCGCGGCGATCGTGAAGGCCATCGAAGAGAGCGAGGGCCACCTCCGAAGCGATGGAGGTGGCCCCACGGGCGCGATGGATTCACGCAGCCACGCGGACGAGGGTGCCGATGACGCGGTTCATGTCGGCCACGAGGTTGCGCGGCATCGCCTCGACGTAGCCGAAGGCCTCGGCGGTGCGCAGGCAGGCCAGCGTCTCCCGCGCCGACCCGAGCGCCGTGCGGTACCGCGCGGTGCGCACGCGGCCGAATGAGCCGCTGCGGGAAATCCGCAAGTCCGGATCTGTGGGAGCCCCGGGGAGCGGTCCCCGGGGCGACCCGGCCGCTCGGGTACGTCGAGAGCGTCGACGCCGGGCTGCTGGATGCGCTCGACAAGGTGCGGGCCACGCTCGTGAAGGTGCTGCAGTAGGGCCATGGCAAGCGAAGGCGGGCGCCGTTGCGCCTTCGCGCCCGGGTCCGCGCCCGGGTCCGCGCCCGCGCCCGGGTCCGCGCTGATCACTCGCTTCGCTCGATCCCCGCGAGCACGAAGCCCCGCGCCGGCCCGAGATCGTACAGATGCGCCACGAGAGGCCCGCTTGCCACGCCATCCTCGATGCGCACGCGCACGTAGCGCTCGCGTGCATCGTCGGCGGAGCCTCCGTCCGCCGCCACGTGCGGCAGGCTCACGCAGACCTGCCCGCCCGGACGTCGCTCGACGCCTAGCCCCGGGCCGTCCGCGAAGCGCGCCCTGTACCGGAACTGCTCCGGCGCCCGCATCCCCCGCCACTCGACGAGATCGACGCCGCAGAGCCGGCTCGATCCCTCGACGTGCACGTCTGTGATGGGCGACAGCCGCGTGAGATAGCGCTCCAGGATCTTCTCGAGCCGCCCCTCGAGCACGCTCTGCAGGTACACGATCTTCTGCGGATCGCTCAGCCGGCCGGACAGGGTCAGGCCTTCGACGATCTCCGGCGTGAAACGCGCGAGGATCCGCGCCATCCAGGCGCCGTCGCGCTCGGTCATGCGGCTGAAAGCCGAGACCGGGTACTCGTTCTTCCACGCCGCGGGGTCGAAGTCCTCCACGTTGTAGTAGGCGAAGAACTCCTCGCCCGGCCTGCGGTGGACCGTGTCCCAGGTGCGCCTGCGGGTGCCCAGCGTCACGAAGTCGCTCGCGAGATCGCCCCAGTCGATCACGTAGGAGGTTCCGAGGCGGATCGAGATGGGGTCCCAGTCCCAGGTGCTGCCGAGGATCTCGCTCGCGTCGAGCTGGTTGTGCACGACGTGTCCCGGGGAGGCATCCGGCGCGGACGGGTTCTCGGAGTGCCACATGTCGACCGTGTTCCCGGCGCGCTCGTCGTGACGGTCCAGCCACGCGGCCAGCAGCCGCAGCCCCCGCAGCTCGCGCCGGTCCTGGTGGGGCACGACGTCGTTGGGGTCGTCGTCGCGCGTGCCCTCGAAGCGGAACGCGCCGATGTTGGAGCCGGGGAGCCAGGCCGATGCCTGCATCCTGACGAAGGGACCCCGGTGCGGAGAGTGCCCGAGCACGCCGTCGAGGGCCTTCTGGTCGAACGGCAGCTCGTCGCCGAAGTTGTGCTTCCAGGTCAGACCGGGCAATAGCTTCAGCGCGGAAGTCCGGAAGACGACGATCTGCTCGCACGAGGTGTAGTACCCGGCGGCATGCAGCACCTTGCCGCCGATGGTCTGCGCGGCGCTCGAGTGCTCCGGCCAGTCGAGATCGTCGGCCTTGAACAGGTACTTGCCCTTGCCGGGGATGTTCACGCGAAAGCCATCGGTCGAGCCTCCGTTCTTGCCCTTGTCGATGACCCACGTGCCGTCGGCCGCGGCTGCGCCGTCGAGGAGCTGCGCCGGCGCGCAGGCGCCGAGCTCGAGCTGCTCGAGGCTGACCGGGTGGATGCCGATGCGGTTGGTGAACCAGGAGGAGTCGGGGACCTCGTCCATGCTGTTGACGTCGACCGACTCGCCGCTCGTCACGATGCCGACCGCCTCGGACGCAGGCCGGAACAGCATGTTGTCCACGCCGTCCCAGATGGTCGTCGCGTCGTCCATCTTGGGCGCGCAGGAGACGTGGCTCGGGTCCTTCTTGTCCGGGTCGGGATGGCACCGGGCGGTGACGGGGCTCAGGTCCGGGTCCCGCCAGAGCGCAGGACGCAGAGGGAAAGGCCGGTCCACGGTGGCGCACGCCGTGAGGGCGAGCGCGAGGCAGGCGAGGCGGGCTTCAGAAACCATGGTTCACCGAGAGCGTGACGCGAATGGAGTCGATCTGGCCGCCGTGCTCGAAGGTCTCCGAGCCGACGCCGAAGAAAGCCTCGATCGGGTAGTCGCTCACCCCGACGGTGGTGATACCGACGTCGCCGGAGAAGCGCAGCAAGCCGGGGCGGAAGCCCTGCAGGTGTTCGGCGAACACGTTGCCCACCGCAGCCTCGAGGTTGCCGCCGAGCCACGGGCCAATGGGCCACACGTAGTGCAGGGCCGCAGCGGCCGAGCTGCGGTCGACCATCCGGCGGATGAAGTACCCGCGCATCGGTCCGTCACCTCCCAGCGAAGCGAGCTCGGTGAACGGGATCGGGCGGTCGCCGAGCGGGTCGGCGAACTGCGTGGCCGCCGAGAGGCTGACCACGCGCTGATGCTGGTCCAGGTCGAGGAAGCCGGACGCCGAGGCTCCGTAGCGGATCCAGCCCGACGACGAGATCAAGTCGCTGCCCTGCTCGGCCTTCGCCTCGACGCGGGCGCCGGAGCCGGAAGCGGGCCAGGGCTTGCGAGTGTCGTACGATGCCACGACCCGGTTGAACTCGGCCGTGTACCGGCCATCGTATCCATACGGCACCGCGAAGGCGCCGGTTGCGGCCTTCTGCTCGAGGCTCGGGTCGCTCCCGTAGTGGCCGGGGCCGATGCTCTCGCTGCGCAGACCCATCGTCATCTCCAGGTGGCTCTGGCGCGCGTACGTCCAGTCGAGGGTCGCGCTCTCCTCAGTCAGCGCCTCGGTGAACCGGCTCTGGTTGCTTTGCAGCGACTGCGGGCCGAGCCCGTAGAAGACGCGGTCCGGCCGGTGGGCGCCGAAGAAGTGGAACAGCAGGGTCCGCTGATCGTCCAGCCGCACGCCCTCCTTGAGCGACACGGCGTACCAGTCGGTGGGCCATGCCTCGGTGTGCACGCTCCAGTCGTTGCCCTTGGCGAACGCGTCGTGCCAGAACGCGTAGACGCCCACGCTCGGGTTGAAGTCGAAGTCAATGAGGCCGACGGGAACGATCCCGGCCTTGTGCTCGGGTCCGAAGGTGAAGAAGTTGTAGACCTTCCTCGGCAAGTCGGCGCGCTCGGCCGCCGGTATCGCGAGCGCGAGCGGCTCGCGGATCCCGTACTCGGTCACCAGATACAGGGGTGACAGGATGACCCGAGGCACCCACAGCGCCGCGTCGCCCGGCGTCTTGGGCTCGGGGCCGCGTCCGTCGTAGTCGGGAACCTGCTTCTTGGGGGTTGGCTCGGAGGCAGGCGGCGGAGGATCGGCGTGCGCCGGCAAGGCAGTCGTGGTCGCGAGCGCGATCAACGCGAGCGCGCCCCAGGGCTTCATGACTCATGAGATGCCGCCCCCGCGTCCGCGTGACCCGTCACGGCCGGCAGACCATGGCATCTGACTCCGCGTGAATTGCGAGCAGTGCTCGGAGTGGGCCTCCGACTACCTTGAGGGCCTGCTGTCGCGGCAGCGGCGCGCGACGATGGACGCCCACCTCGCGACGTGCGACCGGTGTCGCACGCTGCTCGCGGAGCTGCGCGCCATTCCCCAGCTCGTCCGTCGTGCGACGCAGGTGACGATGCCAACGGGCGCGCAGCAGCGCCTGATGCGGCGCGTGCGTGGGGCCAGGAAGGACAAGGGCTGACTGCGCACATAGTGCGCGCACCCGAAGCCCGTGCGCACGCGCGGAACGCTACCGTGCCTGCGGGGCGCGAGTTGGGTATGGACCCCGGTTTGCACAACCGTGACGTGATGCTGCCCGCCCCGGTCGTCGACATAACCGTGTCCGACCAAGCGCTCGTCGCGCGAGCGCGCCGAGGGAACCACGAGGCCTTCGAGGACCTCGTCGCGCGCTACCAGGGGCGCATCTACCGGCTGGCGATGCGCATGTCCCACAACGCCGAGGACGCCGAGGAGATCACCCAGGAAGCCTTCCTGCACGCATACCGGAGCCTGGGGACCTTCGAAGGGCAAGCCCGCTTCGGGACGTGGCTCTATCGGATCGCCATGAACGAGGCGCTCATGCGGCGGCGGGCGTCGCGCCGGCGTCCGAGCGTCTCGCTCGAGGATCTCTCCGCCCGCACGGGTGACGCGTTCCTGGCCTCCCGGTCGACCGGTGCCGACGAGCTGGTCGGAGAGAAAGGGCTGGTCCAGCGAGTCCGGGAGGCGATGGCGCACCTGGACGAGGCGCATCGGGCCGCGCTGGTGCTCCACGATCTCGAGGAGCTCTCGTCCGAGGAAGCCGCCGACATCCTCGGCGTGTCGGCCGACACCGTTCGACAGCGAGCCCACCGGGCGCGCATCGCGCTGCGCGAGCTGCTCGGGCCCCTGGACGTCCGCGCATCGCGGTGAACGTCAGCGGTCCTTCGTGGTGGTCTCCGCCAGCGTCCGGCCGTCCTGCTCCTGGGTCGTCCCGCGGGCGCTCGAGATCTTGGTCTCGCCGTGCGGGTTCGGTGACAACACCGATCCGCGCTGGGCCCCGACGCCGTGCGCTTCCGCGAGCGGCTCGGAGAACCCGGGGCGGCCGGTCGACAGGGTCGGTCCACGCCGCATCGAGAACGGAGGGTGATGCCGGACGTGCACCGGAAGCTCCTCGCCGTCCGCTCGGGGAGTCATGCGCTGCGCGAGTGAAGGGTGGACCTGCTTTCGAATCCGGAGCACCAGCTCTTCCGGGAGACACGCGGCCAGAGTCTCCAGCACGACCTCGGCGGCCTCCACGGCGTGGCCCGGCGGCAGACGAGAGCGCCGACCGACCTCGGCATCGAACGCCACCGAGTCGAGCACGCGAGCCTCCTGCGGAGGTGCAGTCGCTGGTCCTCGCGGCCGAGGGACCAGCGCCCGGCGTGTAGACGCGTCCAGGCACGATGCGAGGGTCGCGAGGGTGGCGTCGAGCGCACGGCGCGCCTCCCGCGCGCTGGCGCCGGTACGCGCGCGAACGCGATTGATCAGGTGAGTGGAGTCCACGGAGCCTTGCCGAGCAACTACCACGCCACGTGCGTCGCCCTCGGGATGCCGGGGCGCATCGCGTGCCGAGCGACGCATTGCGTTCGCATGCGGGAACAAGTGCGTTCGACCCCTGGAGACCGACGGCGGTGGCACGCCTTCTGCTGAAGCGCGAGCTGGAGAGACCATCATGACCACCGCCCAGGATCTGATGACAGAGGACCCGGTCACCATCTCCACGTACTCGACCGTGCGCGAGGCCGCGCGCCTGCTCCAGACCCTCGACATCCGGCACCTGCCGGTCGTCGACGAAGAGGGGGCGCTCGTGGGAATGCTCAGCGACCGCGACCTGCGCGGCCTGGCCATCCCCCAGGTCGCGGGGAGCGACTACGCAGGCGACATCCAGCTGGGGCTCGACGCGCGCGTCGCGACCCTGATGAACTCCGACGTTCTTGCCGTGGAAGCCGAGGACGACGTCTCCGAGGTCGTCGAGCTGATGCTCGACAACAAGGTGGGGGCCGTACCCGTCGTGGACGGAGATGGTGCGCTGGTCGGCATCGTGAGCTACATGGACGTTCTGAGGGAGATCCCCCTGAACGGCGCATGAAACGACCATGACCGCGCCCGGTCGCGGAGCTTCACACCTGGCCCCTCCGCGTGGCCTGCACGTGTACGTCGTGCGGTCGCGCCGGACGGGCGAGGTGTCCATCGGGGTCGACCTGACGCCGAACGGAGCGTGCCCGCTGGCCTGCGACTACTGCCAGGTGCCGCGGACCGCACGCGCGGTCCCCGAGCCCGTCGACCTGAAGCGCGTCGGTGAGGAGCTGTCGGCGGCGCTCGCCGAGGTCGGCGCCGTCGCCGGAGACGTCGTGCTCGCAGGCTCCGGTGAGCCCACCTGGCCCTCCGAGTTCCCCGCCGCGCTGCAGCTGGCGAGGGACCTGGTGCGCCAGCTGCCTCGCCGGATCCCCGTCCGCGTCTTCACCTGCGGAGCGACGCTCGACAGCGAGCCAGTGGCGCAGGCCCTGGCGGAGCTCATCGAGTCCGGCGAGGGAGAAGTCTGGGTGAAGCTCGACGCGTGGGATGAGCCGACCCATCGGCGCTTCTGGAGCACGCACGGCCAGGCCGAGCACGAGCATCGCGTCGCGGCGTTCGGGAGGCGCGCCCCGGTCGTGCTCCAGATGATGCTCGTCCACCGTCCCGACGGCGTGACCGTCGAGCAGACGGCGTCGGGGCTCGCCGCGGTGGTCGGCAGGATCCTGGGCGAAGGCTGCCGGGTCGAGCGCGTCGTGCTGTCCACGCTCTTCCGCGAGCCGGGGGATGCGAGCACGACCCTGTCGGCGTACGGCGACGCCGAGATGGCGCGCGTCGCGGACGCGGTACGCGGCGCTGGCGTGTCCGTCGCCGTTCCCGCGAACGCGGTATCTTTGCCGCCGTGAGAGAGCTCGCACGCATCGCCGTCGTGACCGCGGCCGTCTCGGCCGGTGGGCTCGCCGCCTGCGACAGGCTCCAGAACGCCATCCAGGCCCCCAGCATCGCGAAGACCGCCCCCGAGCCGCTCACGCCGGTGGCCATCCCGGCGATGACGATGAAGGGCGGCAGGGGCGACGCCGACGCCACGTATCCCGCCGACTTCGTCGCGACGGTGAAGTCCGACGGCACGATCCTGTTCCCGCAGCACACGGCCGGCAAGATCAAGGAATCCACCCTGCTCGTCGGTAGCGAGGTGGTGCTGACGGTGAACCCCGACGGCACGCTCAAGGGGATCGCCCTCAAGCACCACTACGCATTCACCGAGGACGGCGCGCTGCTCGACGAGGACGGCCATGGCGTGCGCATCGGGCCGGATGGTGGCGTGCGGGCCATCGGGGGGGAGTGGCGCTACCAGTCGGTGTTCTCGTGGAAGACCGAGAGCGGCGACCCATGGGACAAGAGCGCATGGCGCACGCTCGAGATCGTCGCGCTCGTCGTCATCGAGAACATGCTGCCCACCGCGCTTCGCCCCGCCGGCACCGGGGCTGCCGACGCTGGCGCAGGAGGCGCGGGCAAGGACAAGGGCCTCGACATCCACATCCCGCCCCCGAGCCAGTGGTTCAAGTAGTGCGCGGGGCGACCGTGGTGCTCGCGGCGTGCCTGTGCGGCGCTTGCGATCGAGGACAGACGCCCCCGCCGCCGCTCCTTCAGGAGGCCGCGAGCGCTCCTCCGCCCGTCGCGTCTGCGCAGGTCGTGGAGGCCGGCCTTCCTGCAGCGGAGGCCGGTCCTCCTGAACCGATCGCCGTGGAGGCATCGTTCTCGCCGCAGGTCACCGTGGAGAACATCGGGATGCACATCGGCGGCGGCCCCAACGACGCGGAGAGCAAGGCGCCCATCGGCAGCAGCGTCGCTCCCCACTTCGCCGAGCTGGCCGACTGCTGGAGCCGGCTCGCCGATCCGAAGCGGGCAGGGGACTTCGGCGTCGACCTGCTCATCCCGCGCGAAGGGGGCATCGCCAGCGTCTCTCACCCTCGCACGTCGCTCGCTCCCGATGCCTTCCGCGACTGCGTGGTCGGCGTCTTCGCGCGCATCGACTTCAGCAAGCCGCGCACGGGCAAGACCACGGTCAGCTACTCGCTGAGGTTCACGCCCACCCCTGCCACGGCGCAGTAGAATCCCCCGATGGCCATGGCCGCTCCCGCGACCCGCGACTCCTGGCAGAACAAGCCGATGCCCGAGGCGCGGGTGCGGCTCGCCTACGAGCGTCGCTTCACCGCCGAGGAGCACGGGCGGCTCGCCATGGGCATCGTCCCCCGCAACTCGGACGACAAGTGGTTCATCTTCCTCGAGGGCGACTGGCTCTACCTGCACCGCAGCTGGACGGGCGCCTGCATGTACGCGGTGCGCCTCGAGGCGGTCGACGGCGGCAGCGAGGTGGCCGAGGCCTGGGCCAACCGTGCGCCCGAGCAGTACACGCGCACCGACGACGACTACGACGCCCGCCTGCTCCGGTTCCTCGTCGATCGACTCCTCCTGGATCAAGACGCCCCGTTCCCCGTGCCCGAGGCCATCGCGGGTGAAGACCGCGCCGCCCTCTACCGGCACCATGTGGTGGGGCACGAGCGGACCCACGAAGACGACGGGGGCAACAGTCCGCTCAACTGATCAAGCGCCGCGCTTGCCCTCGAGCTCCTCCCATCGAGCCACGAGCTTCGCGGCGCCCTGCTTCGCTGTCGCGAGCTTCGCCTGCAAGGCGGCGACCTCGTGTCCTCGCTGCGCGTAGAGCGTGGGATCCGCGAGCAGGGCTTCGATCTCGGCCACGGCCTTCTCGGCGGCGTCGACCCTCTCGAGGATCCCCTCGAGCTCGAGGCGTTCGGCGTACGTGAGGCCGCTCTTGTCGCGGGTCTTCGTCGGCACCGGCGCTCGAGGCGCGGGCGCGGACGGCGCAGGCGCCGGCTCTCCTCGCTGCCCCAGGTAGTCCTGATAGCCCCCGGCGAACCGCGTGACCTTCGCAGGACCTCCCGCTGCATCGCGCTCGAACGCGAGGATCGCCGTGGCGACGTGATCCAGGAACGCCCGGTCGTGCGTCAC
>Ga0209415_10016016_pt1 | contig 12100 bp, 12 predicted proteins | sample PeaSoiSIISIP2007_FD_187696 | JGI IMG/M metagenome (GOLD analysis project Ga0209415, IMG submission 187696) | Peat soil microbial communities from Weissenstadt, Germany - SII-SIP-2007 (SPAdes) (version 2) | ecosystem: Environmental > Terrestrial > Soil > Wetlands > Peat | place: Germany... | reverse complement strand
TCACGGGTCGGAGCACACCGACAGTTCGTTGCCGCTGGGCTCCGTGAAATGGAACCGGCGGCCGCCGGGATATGAGAAGATCTCCTGGGTGATCTTCCCCCCGTGATCCGCGACCCGCCGCAGGGCCTCCTCCAGCTTGGGGTGGAAGATGACGACCATGACGCTTCCCGCGGCCGCCAGCGCGCGCTTGTCGGAGCGGAAGAAACCCCCGGCAATCTGCCCGTCGACGAAGGAGGTGTAGTCGGGGCCGTAGTCCGTGAACGTCCATCCGAACACTTTCTCGAAAAACGCCTTCGTCCCCTCGAGGTCGGATGCGTGGAATTCAACGTAGACGATCTTGTTTGTCTGGTCCATGGCGGGTGGGTTTTCGGGCGGCGGTATTGGCGTTCAATTGAACGGCGTTCACTTGAACGGTATTCGCGCGAAAGGCAAGCCCAAAGGGCCCTTTTTCATGCACGCTTACTGGAGATCGGCGCCATGGGCCGGCCCTGAAGGCCGGGCGGGCACGTTGAGGCGGCCCAAGGCGTTGAGTGCCGGGCCGATGCCTCTCGCTGTGGGCCTGCAGGTCTCTTGCCAAGCCAGACCTGCTTGTTGATTGTGCGGGTTTGAGCACGATTCCTATCGCTGCCAGCGCGGCAAGGGCCGCCGACCATTCCTTTCTGGGCCATCCTCGGGGACTCGCCTATATCGCATTCACGGAAGCATGGGAGAGGTTCTCCTACTACGGCATGCAGACGCTTCTCGTGCTGTACATGGTCCGGCAGCTGCTGCTTCCGGGGCATATCGAGCACATTGCCGGGTTCACCTTGTTCCGCGCCGCCATCGAGCACGGATACGGCGGACCGCTCTCGAATATCGCACTGTCCTCGGCGATTTTCGGGCTCTACACCGGCCTCGTGTACCTGACCCCGATCGGCGGCGGTTTCATCGCCGACCGGTGGCTTGGAAGGACTCGCACGATCGCCATCGGCGCGCTCTTGATGGCCGCCGGCCATTTCCTGATGGCGTTCGAATCATCCTTCTTGGTCGCGCTCCTTTGCCTCTTGACCGGCGTCGGATGCTTCAAGGGGAATCTCGCCAGCCAGGTTGGCGCCCTCTACGAGCCCGGCGATCTGCGGCGGGCCGACGCATTTCAAATATACTATCTGTTCATCAATGGGGCCGTCATCGTCGCTCCCCTGATTGCAGGCACGCTCGGAGAAGTGTACGGATGGCATTACGGCTTCGGTGCCGCCGGCATCGGCATGCTGATTTCGCTCGGCATCTATCTCTCGGGCCGGAAATGGCTGCCGCCTGAGACGAGGCAAGCCCACGTCAGATCGTCCGCGCGACCGGGCCTGAGCCGAAACGAGCGCAACGCCGTCATCGTCCTCGTCATGCTTCTGCCGGTGCTCGCGATTGGCGCCGTGGGCAACCAGCAGGTGTTCAACGCGTACATGCTTTGGGTGCCGAGCAATGTGAACCTCGTGTTCTTCGGCCGCACGATGCCGACCACGTGGCTGATCACCGTCGATTCAGTGGTGAGCATCTCGAGCCTGGTCGCCGCATTGGCGTTCTGGCGCCTGTGGTCGAAGCATTTCAGGGAGCCGAGCGAGGTCATCAAGATAGCGATCGGCCTTGGTTTCAGCGCCGTCGCCTTGCTGTCACTCGCGGCCGCAGCTTCGATATCCTCCACGGGCCACAAAGCAGGTGTAGGCTGGGTGCTCGCCTTTGAGGGCTTCAATAGTATCGGCTTCGCCAACGTGTTCCCCGTGGGGCTCGCCATGTATGCGCGCGCATCCCCAAAGTCGCTCGCGGGTACCATCATGGGCATCTATTCGCTGCACCTGTTCCTGGGAAACAACCTGGTCGGATGGCTAGGGGGACTCTTGGATCGCATTTCCGGGGTGCAGTTCTGGCTTCTGCATGCCGCCCTGGTCGGCGCCGCCGGCATTATAATGTTCGTTGTGGCGCGACTGGCCCGACACCTCCTGTTCACGGCGGGCCCGGACGACAGCTGAAGGGGCCTTGTGCCGAGGGCCGCGGAAACTCGAACCCAGCCCCTCAGTTCGGATTGGCGGCCAGCCTCCCGGCCATCGGCAGCAGCTCCCGGTAAAGATCGCTCCCTCCCCCGTGGCCGAAGTACTCCGAACGCAGCACAAAGTTCCTGTCTATCAGGTGGATGCCGGGAATCATGGCGAAGCTCGCCGGCCCGATCATTTCCGGCGTCCCCGCCAGCACGTGGACGTTGGCCCTGTTGGACAGCTTGAAATGGTCGGCCCATGACTTGACGGCCGCGGCGCTCGGCGCGCTCATGCTCATGTCGTAGAGCACCACCTGGACGTAGGCCACCTTGGGATTGCCGAGCGTGAGCCCGTTCGCGAAGCGGGACAGGTAGCTCTCGAAGGAATCGAGACCGGGCTGCGGCGCGATGCCCTGGTAGCCACCGCAGGCCTGGCCTCCGGAGAGCGCCTGGCACGCCTGGCACGTCATTCCGACGGGCTCGAGCAGGATCACCTTCCCCTTCAGCGAGGAAAGCCTGAACAGATTGCCGCCGCCGTCGCGAAGCGCGAGATCCGGATAGCGGTCGCCGATGCGCGGCGGCCAGAACGCAGCGCCGGGCGTCGTCCCGGCCGGCACGGCTTGCTTGCCTGCCTCCGTCCCGTCCGGCGGCACCGCGGCGGCCTTCGCGGCTGGAAGGGCAAACGGCTTCGCCTCGATCGAGGCGACCTCGCTGCGATCCAGCACGCGCTTTCCGTCGGCCTGCTGCAGGACGATCTTCCGCGGCGTCTCCATGGTGATCCTGCCTTGGAGAAGCGTCCCATCCTTCAGCCTGACGTCGTCCCCCTTTCCGGGAACGGTCGCCAGGACGGCCAGGAGCAGCGCGGCTGTGAATATCCGGGTCATTTGCCTAGGCGGGTTGGAAAAGGGGTTGGACGGCGTTCGCGATTCCTTCGGGCCAGGATGAAACCGGGGCGCGCCCGTGGCGACCGCAAATACGGCCGATCCCCGGGGCGGACGGGCCGATCACCGGGCGCCGCGGGTTCAACCGCGGCTCACATAGAGCACGTCCACGACGTTGCGCACGAATTGCTCGTCCGAGACGCCCTCCACCAGCTCATCCGGCACCCGTGTTATCGCGCGAAAATACGCCGCCAGCTCGGCAAAGAGCCGCACGCGCGCGCCGGCCTCGAGCTCGTCGCGGCGGACAAGGGCCTGCCATGCCGTGCGGGCGGCCTCGGGCGCGACGGATTGGCGCAGGCGGGCGACCACAGGGAGGTGCCCGCGCAACGAGTTGTATTTCTCGCCGCGCAGCAGCTCAAAGTCCGGCATGGGTTCGGCCGGCTCCCAGACGACAAGCGTCCCCGCTGTCAGGTCGCCCAGCCGCTGGCCGCGCCGGTTCAGGAGCGCCACGGCTCCGCCCACCATGTAGGCCGCGGGCAGCGCGTCCACGAACCGAAGCAGGTTGCGCATGACAACCTGCTCGAACGTGAGCCGCCTGCCCTGCTCGTCCACCACGCGCAGGCGCAGCAGCCGCTTGCCGAGCGTCTGCCCCCGCCATTTCCATTCGGCCGCGATCCGGTAGCCCTGCGACAGCGCGAAATACACCAGGATGCCCACGAGGCCCATGATGTCCTCGCCCAGGATCCCAAACAGCCGCACGAACACCGCAAGCACCGACCAGGCCGCAAGCACGACCGCCCAGTCCACCACGAGTGCGGCGAGCCGGATGACGGGGCTCGCGATCCGAAAGACGAACGACACCCCCTCCGGGGTGCGCACGCGCAGAACATCGGTCAGCTCGCCGCTCATGCCGTGGGTTTCGCCGCGGCCCCGCGGCCCGCGAACGCGAGATAGAGCACGAGCGCCGTGAGTTCCGCCGCGCCGAAGGCCATCTTCGCGCCGTAGGGCAGCACGGGTTCGTGGTACTGAGAAAAGAACGCCTCCACGACGCCGGCCCACACGAGCATCAGCGTGGCCCCGAAGCACAGGGTCACCACGTCCGCCTTCACCGCGCTCAGCCGCGCGCCGACGCCCACGCGCTGGCCGCGCCCCAGGAGCGCTCCGGCAAGCACGAAGCCCGCCTGCCCACCCATCAGGATGGAGGGCAGCTCGACCACGCCGTGCGGCAGCAGCCATCCGAGAAGGAAGCTCGTCTGACCCGCCATGACGTAGTCGACGGCCACGGCGCCGATCATCACGCCGTTCTGAAACATGAGGATCACCGTGCCGATCCCCCAGGTCATCCCAAGCGCCATCGCAACGAGGGTCACCTGTGTGTTGTGGGTGATCAGCATGCCGGAGAAGCGCGCCTTGCGGTCCGCGAAGTCCCTGCCTCGGGCCTTCTCCTCGTGGGCCACGCGCGCGGCCGGATCCCCCCGGAGGTTGGGAAGCCTTATGAGCGCCGGCTTCGCCTCGGGATCGAGCGCAACCGCCACGCCCCCGAAGACCGCGCCCGCCGCCATCAGCGCCGTTGCGAACCAGAAGGCCCGGGCCCGCCTCCTCCATGTGCTCGGCAGCGTGCGCGCCAGCCACAAACCCACGCGGAAGCGCCCGGTCTCGTCCGGCGCCCCGTGAATCTCCGTGTACCCGCGGGCAACGATGTTCTCGAGGTAGCGGCGCGCCTCCGGTTCAACGGCGAAGGTTGCCAGGCGCGCCAGATCCGCCGACGCGCGCTGGTAGAGCCCCTCGAGCTCCCTGGCCTCGTCGAAGGGGAGCCTCCGCCACGGATCCTCCGCCATCCGCGACAGCATCGCCTCAAGCCTCTCCCAGCGCGGCCTCTCCAGGGCGATGAAGCGCTCGAGGTTGACGATCATAGCGCCTGCCTCCGCTTCACCTGCAGGTATTGGCTCACGAGTTCCGCCGCCATGGTGTCCTGGTTGAGCAGCTCCGCCGTGACGCCCGCCGGCTTGAGCCGCTGCGAGAGCCCGCGCAGCTCGCTCCAGCGAAGGTGGCCGGCAAGCCGTCTGTAGACATCGTCGTCCGAAGCGACATCCTCCCTCTCGAAGAGGGGAGCCACCTCCGGCGCGCGCATCTGGCAGACAAAGACGAGATGCTGCCGGGAAAGCACGCGCGCGTGCCGCGTGAAGTCCTCCGCCAGGACCGGGTCGGAAAGGTCGGTCAGGAAGAAGAGCAAGGCGCGCCTGCGCAGGCGGGTGCACAGGTGGCGCACGATCTCTGCCATGTCCGGCGTGCGCTCGCTCGGCTCCAGCGTGAGGACGGCCTCCCGGCATGCCGCGTAATGGGCCTCGCTGTGGCCCGCGCGCAGGAAGACCCGGACACGGTCGTCGTGCGCGACGAGCCCGAACCGGTCGCCCTGCTTCTCGGCCGCGAGCATGAGGACGAGGGCGGCGGTGAGGTAGCCCTCGAGCGCGGTCTGCGAGAACCCGCGCTCCGCGATCAATCGACCGCTCAGCCGCGAGCTGTCGAGTATCACGTAGAGCTCCTGCGTGCGCTCGACCTGGAAGATTTTTGTGATCGGCCGGTTGCGCTTGGCGGTGGCCTTCCAGTGGATCTCGTCGAAACTGTCGCCGGGAAGGTAGTCGCGAAGCTTCTCGAACTCGCGGCCGCGCCCGATCGTGCGCTGGATGCGGATTCCGTCCTCGCCGCGCGCGAGCGTCAGGGCGGTGAGTCGTCCGGCGCCCAGGAAGAGATTCGGGTAGACCCGCAGTTCGCAGGGCAGCGCGCGGCGCGTCCGCATGTGCCAGAGCCCCAACCGCGAGTCCGTCTCGACGCAGGCGACCGCCGTCCTGAAGCGGCCGCGGCGACCCGGGGTGCAATGCCAGTCGATGCTCGCACGGGATGATCCGGCCGGCAGGTTGACCCTCAGCTCCTCGTCGCGGGGCACAAACGACGGCGGCAGGCCAAGCGCGAATCGAATGCGCCAAAGAAGGCCACCGGGGTTCGCGAACGTCAGCCTGACCGCTCCCATCCGGGCCTTTGTGAAGCGGGCGACGGGGGGAAGCGAAACCTCCGGCGGCCTCGCGCCCGCGAGGCACGCCGCCAGGTCACCGAGCGCCACGAGCCCCGCCCCGAAGAGCCCTAGCAGCCAGAACGGCATGAACTCCGGCAGGGGTCCCGCCACCGTGGCGAGCATCGCCACGCCGAATACCAGCCAGAGCAGGCGCTGGGTGGGCACCAGGCTCATCGCGCCCTCACCGCGGCACCGCCACCTGCTCCAGGACGCGCGCCACGACCTCCTCGATCGTCAGCCCCTCTATCTCGAATTCCGGGCGCAGGACCAGCCGGTGCTCGAGGACCGGGCCGGCGAGGCCGCGGGCGTCGTCCGGGGTCACAAAGTCCCGGCCGGCGAGCGCCGCCCGGGCCCGGCTCCCGAGGACAAGCGCCTGCGTGGCCCGCGGCCCGGCGCCCACGAGCACGCTCTCGTGCTCCCGCGTCGCCCGGACCAGGTCGACGATGTAGGCGGCGAGCTCGTCGCGCACGAGCACGCGGTCGAGCCCGGCCCTGAGGGCGCTCAGCTCTCCCGCGGCAAGCACCGGGCGCAGCCCGCCCGCGGCAAGCACCCGCTCGGGCGTGTCGGCTCCCATCATGCGCCGCGCCAGGGTCAGCTCCTCGTCGCGGGCCGGCGTCGCCATCTTGATCCTCACCATGAAGCGGTCCTTCTGAGCCTCCGCAAGCGGGTAGGTGCCCTCGGATTCCGCGGGGTTCTGAGTGGCGAAGACCGTGAAGTTCTCGTCGAGAACATAGGTGTCCCGGTCGATGGTGACCGTGCGCTCCTGCATCGCCTGCAGCAGCGCGGACTGTGTCTTCGCCGGGGCGCGGTTGATCTCGTCCGCGAGCAGGAACGCCGTGAACAGGGGTCCCCGGATCAGCGTGAACTGGTTCGTCTGCAGGTTGAAGATGTTCGTGCCCGTGATGTCCGCCGGCATGAGGTCGGGCGTGAACTGCACGCGGCCGGTGTCCACGCCGAGCACGCGGCTCAAGGTCCGCACGAGCAGCGTCTTTGCGACGCCGGGCACCCCCTCGATGAGAGCGTGCTGGCGCGTCAGGAGGGTGATCAGCGCGAGCTCGACGGCTGATTCCTGGCCGATGACGACCTTGGCGACTTCTGCGCGCGCGGCGGCAAGGGTGGTGCTGAACGATTCGAGGCTGGTGTTCATGTTGGCTTTGGAATTCCTACTTGCGACGCAATCCCCTGACGATGGCATTGTAAGCTGCGGGTGCCGGGACGCCTCGGCCGGGGGCGTGCGCGCCCTTGAGGCGGGCGATTTCCGAGGCCCGAGCGGTGCGCTGCCATTCCGCCGAGCAGACGGCGGCCAGGTCCGCGGGCGGGACGCAGCGCAGGAGCAGCGCCTCAAGCGCGGCGGTCTGGCTGCTGGAGAAGACGGTCTCGGGCGGCTCCCGCGGCGCGGGCACAAAAAGGGCCATCCGCCGCCAGACAAAAAGAAGCGCGAGCAGCAGCAGGGTGACGAATGCCTCCTCCAGGCCGTAGTGGCGCGCAAGCGCGGCCGCGCCCACGTTCTCGACGACGCCGAGGTGGCTCTCGTCGAATTCCACGCGGGCGTTTGGCCCGACGAGCCACGCCAGGAGGCGGGTGGCCCGGTCGTTTTGCAGCGCCTCGTCGCTCAGGGGGTACGCGTCGCTTGCGACGACAATCGACCCGCGCCCGTACGCCATCTCCATCAGCACCGGATTGCCCAGGTCGCGGTAGATGACGCGCCAGGGCGCGCCGGCCTCGACGCCGAAATAGAGGCCGCTCTTCCAGCGCAGCGCCCCCGGCAGCTCGCGCGGGGCGTCAGCCGCCAGCACCGCGCCCTTGTCATGGTCGAGCTCGATGCGCTTTGAAAGGCTGACGCCCCACAGCCGCCTGAGGTCCGCAACTTTCGGCGCCTCCCTGGCCGGCGCCGTTCCCGCCTCGCGCGGCCAGGGGCGGTGCGCGTCATCGGCGCCGTCCTTCTTGGCCGCATCATCCGCCGGTTTGGCCTTCGCCGCGCTCGCGCCGGCGGCGGCGCCGGACGCGCCCTTGAAATCCGCGCGCAGCGCCAGCACGAGCCGGCTGCCCGCGCGGACGGCACGATCGAGCGCGCCGAACTCGTCGGTCGAAAGGGCGCTCCATTGGCCGGAATCCATGCCCGCGACGACGATCGTCCGCGGCGCTCCCGCCGCGAGGCGCTCCAGCGCCTGGAACCGGCGCTCCACCCGCAGGCCGGGCAGCCTCGCCAGGCTCTCGTAGAGGGCGCGCGTGCCGAGCGGGTCGGACCGCAGCGACGAATAGGGCGGAAAGACGTCCCCCTGTGCGAGCCGGAGCCGGTAGAGGAAGGCGATCCCCAGGCCCGTGCCCGCAAGCACGGCCGCCAGCAGGAGTCCCTGGGCGAGCCGGCTCATGGCGGCCCCGGGCCCTCCAGCTCGACCAGCCAGTCGCGGGCGCCGGATTCGCTGGGCTCCGTCCTGCCGTACCAGACGGCCTCGAAGGCGGCACGATGCGCGGCGAACCGCGTGACGATCTCCCGGCGCCCCACTGCGCGGCGGCCGGCCTCGCGCTCGTAATCGAGGTTGGTCTTGAACTTTGCGAGCGACACGAGGCCGTCCGCCGCGAGCCGCGCGAGCGTGGCCAGGTACAGGGCGCGCAAGGCGAGCCGCCATTCGCCGCGCTCCATCTGGAAGCGGGCGAGCTCCAGCCATCCCTCGCTCGTCAGTTGGCCCGCGTGACTGCTCTCATCCGCGAGATTCGGCACCGCCGCGGCGATCCCCATAGCATCCACCTCGGCCGGCTTGGGCGGGCGGCGGGCGCTCAGGACCAGGGCTATGACGGTGCCGATGAGGACAATCGCGGCGGCGGCGAATGCATACAGCAGAATCGTCAGCACGACCCCTCCAATCGAGGCGCCGCCGCCGTCCGTGGCGTCACCGGCCCTGGGGAACAACCGCCTCACCCAGTCCGCGATGCTGACGCAGAGTCGCCAGATGCGGTTCCAGAGATTCCTGAGAATCTCGATTCCCTGGCGCACGAACCGCTTCACGGGGCCGTCGGCCGCCAGGTTGTCCGCCCGTACCGGCGGGCGCATCCGCCACTGGAAATCCCCGCCGGCGAGGACCTCGTCGATCGAGGCGTCCAGCTGCCCGGGATTCACCGACGCCACGGCCTGCGGGGCTTGCGCCGCAGGGGCGGCGGGCATGGCTTGGGTCCACGCGGCCAGCACCACGAGCAGCGCCACCGCGCGGCCCAGGGCGCCCGGGGCCCGCGGCGCCCCCAATTGGACCCGCAGGTCCTCCCCCGTGATGCGGGCGCGGCCATAGAAGCAGCGCAACGTATAGAACGCCTTCACCACCGGATCCACGATGAGCCAGGCCATCCCTGTGACGGACGCCAGGAATGTCGTGTTGAGCTGCCACCAGCCGGAAAACCCGAAGACGTTCTCGATGCCAAGCAGATGGTTCGCAAGCCATGGCGCGAGCCAGAACGCGGCCGCCAGGTTGACCCACGCCGTGGCCCCGAGAATGGAGATGAAGAGGATGCCGAGGTGGTTCTGGCCGGGCCAGAGTCCCGCCTGGTCGAGCGCGAGCTCATGCGCCTCGTCCGATTCGCCGAGCGCGCCCACGTTCTGAAAGTAGGCATATACCCAGCCAAAGGGCACGGCCGCCACCAGCGCCAGGGGCAGCAGGATGAGCCCCCAGGCCTGGATCCGCATCTGGCTGGCCGCGAGTCGGCACAGGCGCGCCCACGACCACGGCGGCGGCGCCGAGCCCATGCGCTGGGCCATCAGGCGCGCGCAGAATTCCGCGTGGGCCGCCTTCATGGCCGCAAACAGGACCACGAGGCCGGACGCCGCCCAGGCATTCGCCGCGGGCGGTGGCGCGAACCACGTCATGTAGGCCCAGAAGAACAGGACGCCCAGGACAAACGGCGCGCTGCCCGCGTAGTAGACCGCAAGCGCGCCCGCGGGAGCGCCGCGCAGCAGGTGCATGGACTCCTCGATGAGCTCGATCGCACCGGGTCCGGCACTGGCGCCCCTGCGGCTGGTGCTCATGGCAGCTAGCCCGATTTGGCGCCCCAGATTGTGCCCTCGTGGAATTCGGGGGGCACATTCAGCAGCAGGGATCCAAGCGCGTAGAACACGAGCCCGGCCGCAAACACCGCCGCGGCCAGCGCGAGCTGGCGGCGGATTGCCAGCAGGCGCCTGCGGCGCCTTTCGCCGCCGCCAACCTGCTTCGCGAGGCACGGCGCGCAGAGGAGCCGGCCCGAATGCTCGACCACGCATTCGCGGCAGAAGAATCCGCCGCAGGACGGGCAGCGCGCCGCGGCCTCGCGAGCGGGGTGGCGGGCGCAGCGCTGCGTGTGGATCTGGATGGCGACGCGCCCGGCAGGGCCGGGAATCGGCGGGAGGTTGTTCACGCGGTCGGCGGCCCCGCGGGCTCGTTCTGCGGGATGTCCGACGGCACGGCCTCCTGTGCCGGGACCAGGCCGGCCTGCACGCCCGCGATGATCGGCTGGAGACGGGCGAGCACCTTGCGGGCCTTGCGCCGGCGCACCAGCGACGGCAGGCGCGCCGTCTGCACGGCGGTGACAACATAGACGATGCAGCCGGGCCCGAGCAGGTGATTCCACAGGAGGAGGATCGCCGAGACCGCCAGGAAGGACCCGGAGACGACGGGCCTGTGCCCGGAATAAAGCGCGTTGCCCAGGAACACGGCGCTGAACAGCGCCATGATGCCCCACGGTATCGCCCACAGCATCCTGCGGTCCGACGAGACGGTGAAGAATCCCCTGATGTTGCTGAACTGCAGCCGCTGGTATTCCTCGGAATACCCCGTCGAGTTGACGATCACCAGGTGGTCGGCGGCGAGCCACAGCGTCTTGTAGGTCCCGACAGAGGTGGCGGGCCGGGTCAAGCGCTCGTAGGTGCGCGGCGGCTTGGGCATGGCGGCGCCTATCTCCTTTTCCTCAGCCAGAGGAACGCGAAGAGGAACACCCACCCGACAATCTCGGCGACCGCGATCAATCCCGCGGCCACGAGCCTAACCCGGCCCCCCTTGACAAGGCTGCGGGGTTTCCGCCAGCCGATGAAGACCGATCCAAGGGCGACGGGCGCGGTCACGAGGGTTACCGGCCACACGAGCAGCGGAAGCACCGCCAGGGACAGCGCGATCCCGTCGTAGAGGACGCGTGAGCCGACGGAGTCGATGTCGGACTTGGTCGCCGTTCGGATGCACTCGGGGCAGAGGAGGCGCCCCGCGAAGTTGATCGCGCAGACCGCGCACAGGAAGCGGCCGCACGCCTCGCAGACCGCTTCGGCCTGGTTCTCGGGGTGGTGGAAGCACGTCGCATGCTCGGCCACGAGGACCGCCTTCGGCACGACCCTGGCGGGCTGGGCGTTCAGCGCGGGAAACCCCATGAAGTCGAAATCGACGTCGCAGTGCTGGCACCAGCCGCTTTCGTCGTCGATCCACGCAGACGAATCCAGCAAGCGCCCGCAGCTTGGACAGGGCAGCTTGGCGCCAATCGTCATTTCACCTTGATGACGCGGGTATCGCAGATGCGGTCGTGAAGCGCGCGGCGCTCATCGTCGAACAGCACCATCAGGTAGCCGATGAACAGGATCATGCCGCTCACCCATTCCGAAAAGTACCGCCCCACGATGCGACCGGCCGACAACTTGGATCCGTCGGAGCGGATGAGCTTCAGGCCCACGGCCATCTTCCCCGGCGTGGCGTCCCATCGCAATATGAAGAAGCACGCGTAGGCTATCGCCAGCACGATGCCCGCCGGGATCGTGATCGCCTGGAAAACCAGCCGCTTGTGCACGCTGACTGCCGTCAGCGCCCGGCCGAAGTAATTCGGGGTCCCAAAAAGTACCGCCGCGACGGTCATATTGACCGCCACCCCGCCCAGGAAGAGCAGGATCCCGTCGATGAACTTCGCAACGAAGCGCAGGCCGAAGCCGCCGTAATTGAACTCTCCCGGCTGCACGACGCCCTCGCGCAGGCGCTGGAAATACTCGTCGCGATGCTCCGCGCTGATCCACTTGCCCTCGTATTGGACCATCTCGCGCCTCGGATACCGCTTGCCGCTGACGGCGCAGACCTCCGTGTCGGAGTCGCCCTGCGGCCCGCCCGCCGGCGGCGGATTCGCGGAGAGGCTGGCGTAGGGGCGCCAGTCCGC
>Ga0209415_10016014_pt1 | contig 12100 bp, 11 predicted proteins | sample PeaSoiSIISIP2007_FD_187696 | JGI IMG/M metagenome (GOLD analysis project Ga0209415, IMG submission 187696) | Peat soil microbial communities from Weissenstadt, Germany - SII-SIP-2007 (SPAdes) (version 2) | ecosystem: Environmental > Terrestrial > Soil > Wetlands > Peat | place: Germany... | reverse complement strand
CTGCGGCGCGATCTCCCCATGGGCCCCGCCGCACCCCGCGAGCACCGCGACGAGCACTGCAGATCGCGATGCGCCCAAGCTAAGGTCCCCCTCTCGGTCAGCTGGCCTTGCGGAAGATCTCCATGACGCTGGAGAGCAGTTGGACGGCTTCAGCCCTCGGACGCTGGAACGCATTGCGCCCCATGATGCTACCGAACGCCCCGCCCGCGGCCAGCCCGCGCACCTCTTCCAGAAGCTCGTCCGTTCCCTTGGCTTCGCCGCCCGAGAAGATGACGATGCGCTTTCCGTTGAAGGCGCTCTGCACCACGTGGCGTACGCGGTCAGCGAGGGTCTTGGTGGCGATCCCGAACTTCTCGAACACCTTCTTGGCCTCGCCTTGCTCGACGAAGTCCTTAGGAGGCTTGACCTTCACGATGTGCGCGCCGAGCTGGCAGGAGATCTGCGCGGCGTACGCGACGACGTCGATCGCGGTCTCGCCCTCCTTCGAAAGAGCGCCGCGCGGGTAGGCCCAGACGATGGTGGGCAGCCCAGCTTCCTTTGCTTCGCGGACGAGCTCCCGCAACTCTTCGTACATCGGGTTTCGTGCGGCCGATCCGGGGTAGATGGTGTACCCGATGGCGACGCACCCGAGCCGGACGGCGTCCTTCACGCTCGCGGTCACGGCACTGATCGGCGCTTCCATCTTTGCCAGGCTGTCCGAGTTGTTCAGCTTCAGGATCAGAGGCACCTGACCGGCAAACTTGTCGGCCGAGGCCTCGAGGGATCCGAGGGGGGCTGCGTACGCATTGCAGCCAGAGTCGATCGCCAGCTGGAAATGATAGTCAGGGTCGTACGCAGGGGGGTTGGGCGCGAACGAGCGCGCAGGGCCGTGCTCGAAGCCCTGGTCGACGGGCAGGATCACGAACTTGCCTGTGCCCGCGAGGCTTCCGTGGCTCATGAGGCGGGCCAGGTTCGTCTTCACGCCGACGTTGTCGCTCGAGTACCAGGAGAGGATCTGCTTCACGCGGTCTGTCGCTAGAGCCATGATGGCGGCAGGGTACCCGCCGCGGCGAGGGGTGCAAGGGGCGGCCGCCTGGGGTAAAGCCAAGCCCGAGCCAGCCCATGTCCGAGTCCCTCGTCCCCTTCCCCGCCGTCCCCGGCGTCGGCACGACGCTCGAAGCCCTGATCACCGCCGGCACCCGCGGCGCCCCGGGCGCAACGGGCGAATTTGCATCGCTGATCAACTCGATCGCTTTGGCGGTACGCATCATCCACAACCGCGTCCGCGCGGCTGGTCTCGCTGGCATGCTCGGCTACACGGGCGAGACCAACGTCCAGGGCGAAGAGGTTCAGAAGCTCGACGTCATCGCGAACGACATCCTCTGCGCGGTACTCGAGAAGAGTGGTCGCTGCGCCATGGTCGCGAGCGAGGAGCTGGACGAGGCTCGCGTGACCAGCGAAACGGGTAAGTACCTCGTCGCATTCGATCCGCTCGACGGGTCGAGCAACATCGACGTCAATATCTCGATCGGGACCATTTTCTGCGTGCTTCGCGCGCAGAGCATCTCCGGTCATCTGGCCGAAGGGTTCATCCAGCCGGGCACCAAGATCGTCGCTGCGGGCTACTCCGTTTACGGCAGCTCGACGAGTCTGGTCCTCTCCACTGGCCATGGTGTGCATGGCTTCACCCTGGACCCCGGAGTGGGCGAGTTCTTCCTGTCGCATCCCAACATCCGTTGTCCGGAGCGCGGGAACACCTACTCGATCAACGAAGGAAACTGGGCCCGCTGGGACGACCCCGTGAAGAAGTGGGCTGCATGGATCAAGGGTGAGGACAAGGCTCTCGGGCTCCCTTACGGCCACAGGTATGTGGGTTCGCTGGTCGCCGACGCGCACCGGACGCTGCTGAAGGGCGGCATCTTCGCGTACCCCGCCGACAAGAAGAGCCCGGGCGGCAAACTGCGCCTCCTCTACGAGGCCAACCCCATGGCCTTCTTGTTCGAACAGGCGGGCGGCGCTGCCACGAACGGCGTGGATCGCATCCTCGACTTGATTCCCAAGGGCCTGCACGACCGCACCCCCCTGGTCATCGGCAGCCGTCACGACGTGGCCACATTCCGGCAGTTTGCGCTCAGAGAGAGGTGAGTGCGTCGTCATGGCCGCCGAGGTGCCCGACGCGACGGCATGGCTCGATTTCGAGCAGCCTCCCGGACAGGTGCAGACGCTTTTCTTCGACGTGGATCTCGCCGTACGTAGCAAGATCCATCGTGGAGTGAGGCTGCAGTGGCTCCCCCGAACGCCTGACGGAGAACGGCGCCTGCGTCGCCACATGCGCGTCCTCGACAAGATGCACGTCGAGGAAATCGTGGTTGAACGCGCCGCGGACGGAAGCTGGGTCCAGCGCTTCGTCGAGGGACCCAACGCCGGCACCCGATTCATGGCGACCTTCGAACCGGCCGAGGCGTCGATGACGCGGGTGCGCATGGAGGCCTTCGTGGGCCCCAAGGGCTTCGCCCAGGGCCTGGGCAAGCTGTCGCCGCTCGGGCTCGAGAAGGCGATGAAACGCCTCTTGGGCGAATACAAGCGGGCGTTCCAGGGGTACCAGCCCGGGCGCGCACGCGGTGCCGTCCTGGCCGCTCTGTCGGGAGCGAACCGCTGGGCACCTGCGATGCGAGCGCTCGACGACGGGCACCGCAGGAGCGTCGTCGCGACCTTGCTGGAGACCGCTTGGTCAATCGCCTGCATCGACGATGCACCGGACGAGGGGGAGCGGGACGCCATGCGCGCCGTCGTCGCGGCGCTCTGGAACACGACGATCGACCCGGTCGCCGAGGAGAGGATGGTCGGCGCCGCCATCGAGGCGGTAAGGAAGCAAGGGGCCGCTACCCGCTGCGCGACGCTGGGAGCGAAGCTCAAGATGCTCGGCTTCGGAGAGCTCGGCGTGCACATTGCCGCGCTGGTCGCCGAGGTCAGCCACGGACTCGATCCGTCGGAGCTGGACGCGTTGCGCACGCTCGCCAGCGCAGCTGGAGTCTCGGACCAGACCCTGCATGACCTCGTTCGCACCACCGAGGAGGCTCTGGCAGGCGGGGACCCGCTCGCGCGGATGTCCACGTTCGTCTGATGTCGCCGGAGCGCCCGTTCACACGCCCGTGGCGTCGGGGCTCCAGATGACTTTGTGGAGCTGAATCTGCACGCGGACTGGCAGTCCGTCCTCGAGCACCCACTGGACCAGGTGCCGCGGGTCGAGTTTCCCGAACACCCCGCTGACGAGCAGATTCTTGGTCCGACGCGGCAGCTCGCGGACCGAGATGACCTCTCTCATCCAGTCGTAGTCGGCCCGGTCTGCGAGAACGAACTTGATCTCGTCTCCCGGACCGATGTGTTCGAGGTTCGACCAGCGATTGCGGCGCGACTCGCCGCTTCCGGGGCACTTGAGGTCCATCACCTTGTGCACGCGGCGATCGACTCGGGCGACGTCTGCCTCGCCGCTGGTCTCCACCAGCACGGTCTTGCCTGAATCGCATAGCTCGGAGAGAAGCGGGAAGACTCCCGGCTGAAGCAGAGGCTCGCCCCCCGTGATCTCCACGAGCGGAGTCCCCAGCGCGAGTGCGCGAGACAGAACCTCACCCCGCCGCATCCGTGTGCCACCGCGGAAAGCCTGCGGTGTATCGCACCACACGCACCGCAGGTTGCACCCGGTCGTCCGAACGAACGCGCATGGCAGCCCGGCAAACGTCGACTCGCCCTGGATGCTCGAATAAATCTCGTGGATGACGAGAGAGTCTTCCTTCACGGCGTTCGTTCCAGGTCGGGCGCCGGGACCTCCCCGGCGTCAGCATCGTAAGTGGGAGCGTCGGCCGGCTGGGCCGGCACGTGCATCGGGGGCAGCTTGGCTGTGTAGTGGCGTGCGACACCCCAGGCGGCCCCGATCGCGGCGAGCGTGGCGAGCAGCAGCAGGCGCACCACGGTTGCGAGCGGCACACGTGGCGGACCGTCCCCGTGCGGTCTGCGTGCATCGAAACGGAAGGGCTCCTTGTTTGTCGAGCTCACGGCGACTATCGCGACTTGCACCTCTAGGCTAGCGTTAGCGTCGATCGTGAGGCGGGCAATCACGGCTGTCTTGCTGCCTCTCGCCGTCGGGGGCGTCGAATGGGCGTGCTGGGGCGAGCCTGCTGTCCCAGCGATGCCGAAGGCAACGCTGGCGGCCGCGTCCGCGCCACCCAGGCTCCCGGCCTGGACGTACTGGGAGCGCGTCGAAGTACCCGCCATCGAGGGCGTCCTGTCGGCTGAGCTGCCGGTTGACGCCACTCGCCTCGCCCTGACGCCGGAGTCCGAGCGCCGCTGGTCGGCCGCTCTCCCGTCGCTTCGAGATGCAGTGACCAACCGGGGTTTCGTCGTCACCGAAGCAACGATCTCCCGCACTCGCCTGGGTGACTTCTATGCGTCGCTGCGCGACGACCGCGTGCCCTGGGTCATCACCATGGATGCGCTCTTCTTCCTCGCACACATGGCCATCGATCGTGCCAACGCGGACATTGACGCCGGGCTCATCGCGCCCGCCGTTGGTGCCATGCTGCGACGCCTCGAAGTTCGCCTCGGCGCCGAGAGTCGGGGCGCAGGCGCTGACCTCGCGCCGGCCTATCTCGTCGCGAGGGGTGTGGTGGCCGTCGCCATCGCCCTCGCACAACCCGACTACCATCCCACCGAAGACCTTGCCCCGCTGGTCGAGGGCGAAAAGTCTCGCGTGCTGGCCCATTCGGCGATCGGCGTGAGTCCGTGGCTCGGCGTGCCCCTCGACTACTCGGCGATGATGCCGCGGGGGCAGGCCGATCGCGACGAGGCCCATGCTTCCTGGTTTCGTGCGGTGGCGTGGCTTCAACACGCAGCGCTGGCCCTCGAGGGGCGAGGTGAAGCCGAAGCGCGCCCGCAGGTCGACGTAGCGACGGCGCGCACGCACGCGCGAGCTGCATTGCTGCTGTCGCGTCTTCTACAACACGATGTCGATGCCGAGGCCGCGAGCTCTTGGGCTCGGATCGAGCGGGTGGGGGATCTGCTCGTTGGCGACTCCGACGATGCGACACCACGGGACCTGGAAGCCGCGGCTGAAGCCAACCGACTCGACGTCCGAAACGGTGACTGGTTCTCCAACGTGAACGCTATCGACCGGGTGAGGCATGCCGCCGCACGTGCGCACCCGGCTCGCATCGATGATGGAACCGAGGGAGCGAGAGTACCGGCTCACCCTGCCAGTGTGCCCGACGCTGTCGGTCTCTTTCCATCGGCGTTCCGGCTCATCGATCCTCGCGCCACACCCGACGCCGGCCTGCTGCAGTCCCTCGTCTTTCCCTCGGTGGGCACCCTGGTCCGAGCGGAGTCTCCGCCGACTGCGCGCGAAGGCGTTCGCGCCCTCCCTTCATCTCTCGACGTCGCCGCTTGGCTGGGCTCGGGCGAGGCCCGCGCCGCGCTGCACGACACGGGCGACGACGGCTATGCGCGGTTCGACGACGTGATGGCCCGCTTGCGGGGCGCATATCCTCCCGCGGACTCAATCGAGCGCCACCGAACGCCCTACCTTTCGTGCCTCGACACTCTGGAAGCTTGGCTCGGACCGTCGGTCGGCGACCGGGTCCAGCCTGGGGCAACGACGTCAGCTTGGAGTACTCGCAAGGTGGCCGTCGCGCTGGCCGCTTGGACCGAGCTTCGCCACGACGCCTTGGCGATGGCTCGGGTGCAGGTTGCGGGGGTGCGGCTACCGCCGCGGGAACCCGCTGAGACGGCCGTGCCGATCTTCGTGGAGCCACACCCGGAGGCCATTGCTGGTCTGCTCGCGGAGATCCGCCAAACATCGCGGGCTCTGGTCGCCGAGGGTGTCATCGCGCAGGATTCCTCGGCCGCAATCGTGCTCGGCGAAGTGCAGGACTTGCTCTGGGATGCGCTCGGAGTTGCCGTCCACGAGGCCGCGGACCAACCCGTCCCTTCCGTGCTGCTCGCGTCGATCGCGGCCTTTCCCGCGCGCCTTCGAGCGCTCGAAGCTGCCCTCGGCGAGACAGGCGGTGCGGCCGTCCCTCTCGCGGTGGACGTCCACACCGACATCTCGTCTGGTCGGGCGCTCGAAGAACAGCTCGGCTTCGTTCAAGAAGCGTGGATGGTCATGCGCGAACCCGTCAGTCACCGGCAGTGGCTGGCCTTCGGAGCGTCCGTACCGCACATCGAGAGCGTCGCGCCGATGGCACAGCGTCTGAGCGACGGAGTCTGGGCTGCTCGTCTCCTGCAAGACGGACCGCCCCCCGCCGCCCCTCTCGAGCGCGCCTACTTCGTCTCGAGTCGGTAAGCTCGCCCCGTGCATCCACCGCCTGCCGGGCCTCCCTGGGATCTGCCCTTGGCCGAGGCCCCGCTCGCCTTCGTCGACCTCGAGATGACGGGCCTGGACGTCGCGCGCGATCGCGTCGTGGAGGTGTGCATCGAGCGATTCGTCGGCGGGCTTGAAGAGCGACGTGTGACCACGCTCGTCGATCCGGGTGAGCGCGTCGGCGGTGCGGCCCACGTACACGGGCTCGACGCGGAGGCGCTCGCTGGTGCCCCTTCGTTCCAGCACATCGCGGACGAGGTCATAGCCATCCTCGACGGGGCCATCCCGGTCGCCCATGCGGCCGTGTGGGACGTGCGGTTCCTCGTCGCCGAATTGCGTCGTTCTGGGCGAGACACCCGCATCGAATACTGGCTCGACACTCTGGCGCTGTCACGACGCGCGTTCGCCTTCCACTCGTACTCACTCGCCGCCCTCTGCGGGGAGCTAGGCATCGATCGTGGCCAGGCGCATCGCGCAGAGAGCGATGTGCGCGTGCTCCGTACGCTCTTCGCGAGGTGTGTCGGTGTGCTGGCGCCAGTCAGCGCACGCGATCTCTGGGAGGTGCGCGTGGGCGAGAAGCGTGCGCGTCAGGCGATCCTCGACGCATGCGAGGCGGCCGCCAAACACGGCGCAGAGGTGACCATAACCTATCGCCCCGCCCGGAAGGCCCCTCAGTCGGCCCGCATGGTGCTGCTCGAGGTGCTCTCGGACCTCGACCCGCCGCGTGTTGTGGGCTATCAGCTCCCCGGGCGAGGCCGGGTACAACTCCGGGCCGACCGCATCCTCCGCGTAGAGCCCGCCCCCCAATCCGAGACCTGACCCACGTCCACGCCCTCGATGAGCCGCCGCCGCCGCCGGATCTTCCTGCCCGCATTGCTGGCTGCCCTCGGCCTGTTGGGCGCGTGCGGTGCCTCCGTCACCTCCCAGGGACCGGTGCGGACGCCCCTCGCCGCGCAGTGGTTCGATCGGGCCAGGGCCAGCTACCGAGGCGCAGACTTCGACGATGCGCGCGACGCGTCCAAGCGCGCCCTCGCCGCGGCACCCAACGACGCCGAGATTCGAGAGCTCGCGGCCAAGGTCGCGCTCGTCCACCTGGAGTTCGCCGAAGCGCTCCGCCTCACCGAGGGGCTCGATTCGACCGACGTCCACGGCATTCGCGGGCGAGCCTATTGGTTCTCGGGTGATCTCGAGCATGCAGCCGACGAGCTCGAGGCGATGCTCACCGACCCGAAGGTCAAGGAGCCGTGGGCCCGCGACGTCGCTGCTCTGGCGCGGCGGGGCAACGGGCGCCACCCCTTCGAGCTGGACGGAGGGCTGGTCGGGGCCATCGAGATGCCGCGCCAGCTCGATCGCGTTTCGCTCGGCGCGGCCAACGTCGTCCCCTGCGAGCTCGACGGCGAACGGATCCTCGCGCTCGTCGCCACGGGTTCCAGCGAGGTCCTGGTCGACTCGAACTCACGCCACGATCCATCGTGGGTGGACATGCGGTTCGATCGGGTGGAGATCAAGGACGTGCCGGCGCTGGTGCAGGATCTCGCGCCACTCACCCGCCAACTTGGTGTTCCCATCAAGGCGTTGATCGGCGCGCAGCTGTTGCGGCACGCGCACGCGACAATCGATCGGCGAGGCGACCAGTTCGTCGTTCGCCGGCAAGACGCGACGTCGCCGCCGGATGCCAGCCGGGTCCCCCTCTACTACCTCCGGGGCGGCGGCATGGTGCTGAGGGCCACCGTCACCGCGCATGACGAAGATGCCATTCCCCTGCTCGTCGACAGCTCGCGCCCTTTCCCCCTCCTGCTCCAGGACGCGGCGTGGGCGAAGGCCGGAGTCGACGTGCACACTCTGGCACCCATGGCCGACGATCCCACCATCAAGCGCGGGATCGTCCCGATGTTCCGGGTGGGAGGGTTCGACCTAGCCAAGATGCCCGCCATCGAGGGCGTGGACCTGCACGAGCTCACCGCCGGGATCGACATAGACCTCGGCGGCATCGTGGGCGCCGATCTGCTCGCCTTCTTCCGCGTCACGTTCGCCGACGACGGACGTTTCATGTGGATCGAGCCCGACCCGACGCTCCTCGGGCCGGCGCAGCGTCCACCGCCGGCAGGTCCTGCCGCCCCCGCGTCGCCTGTGATGTCGGGCATGTCGGGCGCGCCGGGCCCGGCGGCTCCGGCGGGGAGCGCCCGATGACAGCCATCGCGCGGCTCGCCGTGTACGCGGGGAGCTTCGACCCTCCGACCCAGGGGCATCTCGACCTCATCGAGCGCGCTTCCGCGCTCTTCAGCGACGTCATCGTGGGAATCGGGCGCCATCCAACGCGCAGTCCCCTCTTCACGGTGGAGGAACGCCTCGACCTCGTCGCCAAGGTGTCGTCTCACTTGCCAAACGTCACGGTGGAGGCCTTCGACGGCCTTCTCATCCACTTCTGCAAGCAGAAGAAGGCTCGCGTTATTGTCCGCGGGCTTCGCGCCGCGACGGATTTCGAATACGAGCTGCAGATCGCCCACGCCAACGCCGATCTCGAGCCCGATGTGGACACCATCTTCCTTCCCACGCGCACCAAGAACGGTTTCATCAGCGCGTCGCTCGTGCGCGAGATCGCGAGCCACGGGGGGGACGTCAGCCGCTACGCCCCGGCGCTCGTGTGCGAGGCCCTCGACCTCAAGTTCGCGCGTCCCCCCTCCGGCTAGAAGGCGCCCCCCATGCCCATCTCGCAGTCGCCGCCCTCCTCGATCGCCGCGCGCCTCGAGGACTGCGTGTTCGCGATTCGAAAGCGGGTAGCCGTCGAGCCGCGCGTGGGCGTGGTGCTCGGCAGCGGTCTGGGCGCGTTCGCCGACAGCCTCGATGGTCTCGTGAAGATCCCGTACCGGGATCTCCCACACATGCCCGAGTCGGCGGTCGTCGGCCATGCCGGCAACCTCTGCTTCGGTCGTGTGGGCGACGTGCCCGTCGTGTGCATGCAAGGGCGGGTTCACCTCTACGAGGGACACCCCGTCGACAAGGTGGTGCAGGGCGTGCGCGTGATGGCGCGCCTAGGGGTGCAGGCGGTGCTCTTGACCAATGCTGCCGGCGGCCTCGAGCCGTCCTGGATGCCCGGGGACCTCATGAGCGTCACGGACCACCTCAACCTCACGGGCACCTCTCCGCTCGTCGGAGTGAACGACGACTCGCTTGGTCCACGCTTCCCCGATATGACGGCGGCATACGATGCGCCGCTTCGCACGCACATCGAGGAGGTTGCTAGCCACGCGGGCATCGCCCTCAGGCAAGGCGTGTACGCCGGCCTGCTGGGGCCGTCGTACGAGACGCCGGCGGAGGTGCGCATGCTGCGAGGGCTGGGCGCGCAAGCCGTGGGAATGAGCACCGTCCACGAGGTCATCGCGCTGCGGCACCTGGGAGTCCGTGTGGGTGCACTGTCGTGCATCACGAACCTGGCCTCGGGAATCTCCGGCCAGCCGCTCGACCACGCTGAAGTCGAGGCAACGGCAAGGGCGCGCCGTGCCGAGCTGGTGGTCTTGCTCCAGGGCTGGATCCAACTGGCAGGACGGACGCAGTCGTGACGGCCTCCACCATCGATCTCGACCGCCTCGTATCCGCGGCGCGCGAAGCGCGGGGCCGCGCCTACGCCCCTTACTCCCGCTACGCCGTCGGAGCCGCGATTTGGACCCGCCGGGGCGGAGTGTACGTCGGCTGTAACGTCGAGAACGCGACCTACGGTGCCACGATGTGCGCCGAGCGGTCCGCGATCGCGGCCATGGTCGCGGCGGGAGACAGGGATCCCGTGGCGTGCACCGTCGTCACCGGGGGTCCCCGCGCGGGCTCACCGTGTGGCATCTGCCGTCAGGTGCTCGCTGAGTTCGCTCGCGACATGAAGATCGTTCTGGTCGCTGAGGACGAGGGTCGCGTGCTCGGCCGGCGAATCCACCGGCTGTCGGCGCTTCTGCCGCACGCATTCCGACTCAAGCCGACCCGCGCGCGCGGGTAGCGCGCGGGTAGGTAGTAGGGGCGACACCGAATCAAGCCCCGCCCTTGCGCGCCCCCGGGGTGATAATCTGGTGCTGTGGCTTCTCCAGCTGCCCGCGCCGCGCTTCCCGACGGGGTCTTCGCGCCGTACGAGGTCGTTCGCGAACTGGGCGCGCGTCCGGCCGGCGCGTACGTCGTCCGGCAGCCTGCCGCACCGGGAGGCAAGCCGCAGCTCATGGTGGCGGAGCTCTTCGCGGGGCTTGCCAAGGGTCCCGACGGCAAAGAGAGCGCCTTCGTCCGCGAGGCGAGGCGGATCGGGACCGTAACTAGCCCGAACCTCGCGCGCGTGCGCGACGTCGTCCTGCGCGGCGAGGACGCCGTGGTCTACAGCGAGTTGCTCGACGGCGAGAAGCTGGCCGCGCTTTGGGGCACCGGCGGGTTGCCGCTGGAGATCGCGCTACGCGTGATCGTGGACGTGCTTTCGGGCGTGGCCGCGCTCCACAGTCTGCGCGACGCCAGGCAGCAGCCGATGAAGCTGGCCCACGGGGAGCTCTCGCCCGCGACCGTCGCGATCGGTCTGGACGGCGTGGCGCGCGTGCTCCATGCCATAGCCCGGCGCGTGCCGGGAGCTCACCCGGACCCCGCCTCGATCGGCTACATGGCCCCGGAGGTTCACGCCGGTGAAGTCTACGACCAGAGAGCAGATGTCTTCGGGGTGGGCGTTCTTCTGTGGGAGGTGCTGAGCGGCAGCCCACTGTTCACGGAGACCACTCCCGAGGCGATCGCCGCGCGCGTGCGCTCGGGACCCGTGCCGCCCCCGAAGGTTCCCGACAAGGCGCCGTGGGCCAAGGGACTGGTGGACGTAGTCACCCGCGCGCTCGCCGCATCCGCCGATGATCGCTGGCCGACGGCGACGGCGATGGCGGCCGAGGTGCGCAAGGCGGCAGGGCTGAAGCTGGCACCCGCGTCGACGGCCGCCGCCTTCGCGAAGAGCGCCATCGCCGAGCGATCGAAAGCGCGCCGCCAGCAGCTCGAGACGATGCCGGCGCTCGTACCCGCGCAGGCCCCGGCGGCGGTACCGGTGCCCGTGCCCGCGCCGGCGGCCGAGCGGCGGCCAGCGTCCTTTCCGGTGCACGTCGAGCCCCAGCGGCCCGCTCCGCCCCTGCCGATCGAGCGAGACATACCCGTCGCGCCGGGCATTCCCATGCCGGCGCAGGAGGTCGAGGAGCTCGGCTCGGATGCGCTGGCGGACGCGCCCGAGAGCATCCCGCCGCGGCCGGCCGGGGGCTTCGTGCTGGACCCCTTCGCGGCGGCGACGAGGCTGGCGCAGCCTCAACCGCTGGCGCCGCCGCCAGCACTGCCGGCCCCCCCCCTTCCGGCACCCATCCTCGTGGAGCCGGTCATGGAGGCGGAGGTCCCTCCCCTCAGCGGCGCGCCAGCCTTTGCGGCGGCACTGGCGACTCCGGTGGAGGCGGCCGTCGAAGCGCCCGCCCGTCCGCCCCCGGCCGTCCCCGCGAAGGAGGCCCCACCACCCCCGCCCGCGCGCGACTCGATGGTTACCGACGCGTCCATCCAGCGGCAGGCCGACGCCAGCCGTCGGCGCAAGGTCATGGTGCTGGGCAGCGTCGGTGCGCTGGGAGCGCTCATCTTGGTGCTCGCGCTTGCTCGCGTCGCGCTACGTGACCGCACGACGCACGAGGTCCAGGTACCAGCGCCTTCGGCGGCGCAAGTTGCTCCGCCCGCGGCCCCGCCGACGGTCAGCGCGTCCCCGCCTCCCCTCGATTCGACGCCGGTCAACCCGCCGCC
>Ga0209415_10016013_pt1 | contig 12100 bp, 9 predicted proteins | sample PeaSoiSIISIP2007_FD_187696 | JGI IMG/M metagenome (GOLD analysis project Ga0209415, IMG submission 187696) | Peat soil microbial communities from Weissenstadt, Germany - SII-SIP-2007 (SPAdes) (version 2) | ecosystem: Environmental > Terrestrial > Soil > Wetlands > Peat | place: Germany... | reverse complement strand
ACCAGCGGCGGACCGCCCAGGAAGATCGTGCCCTGGCCGCGCACGATCACGTTCTCGTCGCACATCGCGGGCACGTAGGCGCCGCCGGCCGTGCACGAGCCCATCACGACCGCGACCTGCGCGATTCCGCCCGCCGACATCCGCGCCTGATTGTAGAAAATCCTGCCGAAGTGATCGCGATCGGGAAAGACCTCGGCCTGGAGCGGCAGGAACGCGCCGCCCGAATCCACCAGGTATACGCACGGCAGCCGGTTCTCGATCGCGATTTCCTGGGCGCGCAGATGCTTGCGGACGGTGATCGGATAATAGGTGCCGCCCTTCACGGTTGCGTCGTTCGCGACGATCATCACCTCGCGTTCGTGCACGCGCCCGATTCCGGTCACGATTCCGGCCCCCGGCGGCTCATCTTCGTACATCCCCCATCCGGCCAGGATCGAAAGCTCCAGGAACGGGCTCTGCGGATCGAGCAGCCGCTTGATTCGATCGCGCGCGAGCAGCTTGCCGCGCTCGAGATGGCGCTTGCGCGCCTCTTGGGATCCGCCGCCACGAATCCGATCGATATCGGCGCGCAGGCGCTTCACTGCCGCCTCGGCCGTCGCGCGATTATGGCCGAATTCGGCGCTCGAAGTATTGATCCGCGATTCGATTCGCTCCATCGTGGCTTCTTCCGTCTCGGGTGGATTCGCTGGATATTAGCCTGAGAGACTGGCGCGGTGCGAAACCCGGCCCGAGCCGATTATTCACGATGCGCGAACGCGATCTGAAAGCTTTGGAGTTCGACAAGGTGCTCGCCCTGGTGGCGGCTCACGCCGCCTCCGAGCCGGGCCGCGCCGCGGTCGGCGAGCTCCGGCCGTCGACCGACGCCAACGAAGTGCGCGCACGCATACGGCTCACGGCCGAGCTGGCCGAGTTGCGCGCGGCCGCCGGCTCGCTGCCGCTGCAGGGCTTTGCCGATCAGCGCCGGATTCTGCTGATCGCAGCGCGCGAGCATGCGGTGCTCGATGGGCCCGCCCTGGTCGCGGTGCGCCAGTTCGTGCTGGCGGCCCGCCAGGTCGAGGGGTTCATGCACTCGCGGATCGAGTCCTTGCCGAACCTCGCCACCCTCGCGCGCAACCTGATTGCGCCCAAGGAGCTTGCCGACGCGCTGAGCCGCACGCTCGACGACGACGGCGGCCTGCTCGACGACGCCAGTCCCGCGCTGGAAAAGCTTCGCAATCGGCTGCGCGAGGAGCGCGTCGACCTGGAGGCGCGTCTGGTGCGCACGCTCAACGCGGGCGGGATGGAGCCGTTCGTCTCCGACAACGTCGTGACCGTGCGCAACCGCCGCTTCGTCCTGCCGCTCAAGCTCAATTACGCCGAGCGTCTGGAGGGCATCGTGCAGGACCGCTCGATCTCGGGCGAGACGCTGTTCGTCGAGCCGATGTGGGCGGTCGAGCTGAACAACCGCCTGATGATGCTCGAGCGCGAAGCGGAAGCCGAGGAGCGCCGCATCCTGGCGCATCTGACCGAGATGGTCCGCGGCTACGCGCGCGAGCTCGGGATCACGTTCGAGGCGATGGTCGCGCTCGACGCGCTGAACGCGCGCGCGATCTTTGCCGAGCGCACGGAGGCGATCGAGCCCGAGATCACCGACGGCGCGCTCGAATTGCTCGACGCGCGCCATCCGCTGCTCATCCAGAGCGGGCGCGGCGTGACGCCAATCGACGTGAAGATTCCCGCCGGGCAGCGCGGAATCGTGATCTCGGGCCCCAACACCGGCGGCAAGACGGTCGCGCTCAAGACCGTCGGCCTGTTCGCGCTGATGGCGCAGGCCGGGATGCTGATCCCGGCGAATCATGGGAGCCGCGTGACCGTGTTCCGCAGCGTGTTCGCCGATATCGGCGACCAACAGTCGATCGAGGCCAATCTGTCGAGCTTCGCCGCTCATATCGTCAATCTTTCGGAGATCATCCGATCGCTTGAGGAACCCGCGCTGATAATCCTCGACGAGCCCGGCGCCGGCACCGACCCGGCCGAGGGCGCCGCACTCACGATCGGCCTGATGAACTACCTTGCGAGTCGCCGATGCCTGATCGCGATTGCGACTCACTCCACGGCGGTCAAGCTGCACGCCTATTCGCGCGCCGGATTTGAGGCCGCGGCGGTTGACTTCGATCCCGAGCGCCTGGCGCCGCTCTATCGCCTCAAGCCCCACACCATCGGGCAGAGCTACGGATTGGCGGTGGCCCGCCGCCTCGGGCTGCCCGCCGAGATCATCAGTGCTGCCGAGGAGGCGCGGCCGGCCGGCAGCGTCGACCTCGAGCAGGCGCTCCAGCGGCTGGAGGCTGAGCGGACCGAGCTCCGGCGCCGAATCGATGAACTCAGGGAACGCGAAGCTGCGCTCGAAGAGTTGCGGCGCGGCGCGGCGGAACAAGCCGAGCAGGCGCGTCACAAGCTCGCCGCCGATCGCGCCCGCATCCGCGCCGAATCGGCCGGGCTTATCGAGAAGCTCCGTCGCGAGGGCGGCGCGCTGCTGGAAGAACTCAAGGCCACAACGAAATCGCAACGCGATCTGAGCCGCTTCGTCGCCGAGGCGCAGACCGAGCTGGAGCAGATTGCGCCCGCGCCGCCGCCACCGGCGCAGCCGGCGGAGCAGGAGCCGCTCAAAGTTGGCGACGAAGTCGAGCTGGGCCAGATCCGCGGCGAGTTGCTGGTCCTCGAAGCGGGTAAGGCGGTGATCGCACGCGGCGGGATGCGAATCGAGGTCGCGCCCGATCGGTTGCGCCGCGCGGCCCGGCAGGCGCCCGCCACGCGCGCTCCGAAAGTAACCGTGACGACCGCCGAGCACGAGGAACGCGAGGAGTTGATCCTGATCGGGATGCGCGCGACGGAGGCGCTGCGCAAGCTCGAGGAATTCCTCGACCAGGCCTACCTGACCAACCGCTCGGAGGTGCGGGTGGTGCATGGAATCGGCTCGGGCGCGCTCAAGAAAGCCGTGCACGAGTACCTGGGAACATCGCCGTACTGCGCAGCGTTCCACGAGGCCGACCCGCATCGCGGCGGCGCCGGCGCCACCGTGGTGCAGTTGAATTTGTAGAAGCTGCCCCATCCAGTCGAAGAACCAACGCCCTACTGGCCTGCGACTGAACCAGGACTAGGCTGCCCGTTCGAGAAAGCTTACGAAGCCCGCTCGCAGCAGTTACTTTTGCTCAAGGTCGATAAGGTCTACGACCCGCTTCGTTCCGAGCCGCGCTTCATCGCGTTACTGAAGAAAGTCGGCCTGGACAAGTGACTCCCGAACCTCGAAACCGTCAATGACTCACAGCGGCACAGTGACTTTGCTGTTCAGCGATCTGGTCAATTCTACCGAGCTTCTGTCACGCACCGGTTACGAGAGCGCCCATCGCATCTTCGAGGCCTATAAGACCAGAGTGGGCAACGTGTACTTGTCGGTGACCAAATCCTGAAGGAAAAAAGGCAGGGCGCTGAAACGCCCTGCCTCTCCTTGCAGACTTACGCCGGATTCAGTTTAAGCCAGCCGTCGATCCTGAATCCGCGCGCCTGGTCTCGTTAAACTGACAAGCCCGCCCACATCAATGCGAGGTACAGACCCCGGAGCCAGCCACGTTGTCGTTTTCAAGATTGTCATCGATCATCCCTGGGACCAAGCTGTTGCTATTCAGGTAAACGTGATCCGTGAACGCAGGGCTACCGTTGGTACACCCCGGGTCATTACCGACAACCGAATCCCAGACTAGCGTCTGCTTCACCGCGCCATTGACGGTGGTGAAGGTGGAAGTGGAATCCAAAGTATAATTGCACGTCAAGGCCGGCGACCCAGCACCTCCGGGGTTGTTGGTGTACATGGTGGTAGACGTTCCGCTGACCAATCTTGACCCGCTGACGACGACCGACCATATCGCGGAGTCCGAGCCAAGCCCGAGGTATTTACCGCTTAAGCCAACGTCCAGCCCTTGGCATGAGATGGTGTAAGTGGAAGCTGCGCGGGCGGACCCTGCCATTACCAGCGCCAGCACAAATAGGACCGCTACGACCGAAACTGTTCTTTTAGCCATGATACGAATGTTCTCCTTTTCTAGCGATTGAGCTGCGATTTCCTTTTGACTCTCCGACTCCGCTTCACCTATAGACCAAAAAGCCTTCCCCCACAAGGGTTTCAGCTCGGTTTCCTCAGTTGACTGAGATCCTTTCCGAATTCAGCGCCCGCTTTGAACGGCTTTGGACAGCCGCTACGTCTCCTAGTTGCCAACCTAGAGCACTCGTAGGCGGCCTCGGGCAGGCGCGACGAGGTGGTAAAATTGATCGATGAGCTGTCGCGCCGGCCATACCCTCGCCGGCCTACCCTGATCGCGGCCACACCGGTTTCCCGCTAATGAAACAGCTGCTCCAGTGGCGAGCCCTTGCCCTTCTTGCCCAGCAGGCCACCGAGCAGCTTGCCGGCCTTGTCCTTGAATGCGCCCTGCGCCGCGGTCTCAACTATCGCCTCGATATCGGGAAGCACCTTCGGCTTGGGTAACGTACCCACGATTTGAACGGGAATCTCGATCTCGCCGTTCTTGTTGGCCAGGATCGCGACGGCCTTCTTATTCGCTTCGAGCTCGCCGCTGAGTTCCTTGGCGATGACCAGCCGGGCCTTCAGGTCGATGTTCTTGTCCGCGTCGAAACTTCCGTCGCCCAGGATCTTGTAGTCGGGTGACTCGATGGCGATATCGTGCGAGATGATCCGCGGCCCCTCGATCGTGAATGTCAAACCGGCTTGCCGGATGTCAGTATCCGGTGACGCGAACAGTTCCGGATGGCGCGCGATCACGTCGGGACTGACGAGATCGCCCATGCCGGGAATTTTTTTGGTCTTCTCGATCGCCTGCGCGGCGACATTGACGCCGACCAGCTTGCCGTTCTGGATGACCGCGTTACCGCCGCCGCGAAGCGTCGGCTTGATTTGTTCGAACCGGATACCGCTCCCTGAGATCTGAATTTGTCCGATGAGCGAGCCGCGAATCGTACCCGCCGCCTTGGCTTTCTGCGAGGCGAGCGCCTCTTCCAGATCGATATTGTCGAGGCTGAGTTTGGCCTCGAACGGGCGAGCCTTGGTTATCGTGGCCGCGGCGGACCCGGAGATCGCGCCGCCGAACGCGTTGAACTTTAGTGACCGGATATCGATTCGATCGTCTGCGTACCATGCCGCCAGCGCCAGGTCATGGTACTCGACGTTGGCGACGGTGCCCGCCGCCGACGTAGCGTCGGCGTTCAACTCCGGTGCCGCCAATGTTCCGCCCAACGTTCCGCTCGCCGACAGCTGACGAAGGTCGTCGGGATGGTCTTGGGGATGGTCGGACTTTCGCGACGGAAAGATCTCGTCAAGCTCGAACAGGTCGTCGCTGAAGCTGAACTTGCCCTTGAGCGGATCAAACGAGTCGAACTCGGCCTGAAGCTTCGCGTGCCCCGAGCCCAGATCGAAGCTCGCGGGCTCGATCACGGCGCCGTTGCCGGTCAGGCGAACGTTGCCGGTCAGATTGGCGACCGCCGGAGCCATGCCGCCCTCCAGCCCGATTGTCACTCGCGAAAGGCCGACCGTTCCCCGCCCTTCCAGATGCGGGCCTTCGACCTTCATTCCCATGCCCTGGCCGCCGGGCACTGGGACGAGCACAAGGTGCGGCAGCTCCACTCTCATGTCGGCGTGAATCTCGGCATCGCCCGCCACGCTGTATCCCGCGGCTGCGGGGATCGTCTTCACGACCGACCCGAGATCGAACCGGTTGGAATCGAGACGCGCCTGCACGACGCTTTGGCCGATACCCGGATTTCCGACCTTGAGCTCGAGGGCCGCCATCGTCAGGTTTACGGTGTCGACGGCGCCGACGCCGTGGTCTCGCGATCCGCCAATTGAGATCTTGAGCGGAACGCCGGCGGGCTTATCCAGTAATCCAGCGTAGATGACGCCGGGGGTGCTCAGATCGGAGCTCAGCTCGAACTTCAGCGAGTCTGCAACGCCGGCAATTTTTGCTTTGACCTGAAATACGTCGGATATCGCGAGCGGCAGCGGTATCGATCGCGCCAACCGTTCCACGCGCCGCAATCGCTCCAGCACAATCGGACCGATAGTCGCCTCCAGATCGATCGGAATAGCGCCGGCATCGAGCTTGCCGTCGCTCACCAGCGGACCGGCTTCGCCCGAGAGCGTCACGTTCTGATCGCTGTCGAGCGCGGCCATCTTGCCCGCGACGTCGAAACGGCGGGTGGCGTTGAAGTTGGTTACGTCGAGGTCGATCGCCGTGATCGCAAGCGGCTCGCCGCCCGCGCCCAGGTCGTCATACGAGACCGTTCCGTTCCGGATACTGACCGTATCGACGGCAAAACCTTCCAGCGAGCCGAGGTTGCCCGAACCTCTGGATTCGCTTCGTGTGGATTCGCCCGGCGTGGCCTCGCCTTGCGCGATCGAGGTTGAAGTACCGGAAGCCGGGCCGCCCTGATCGGCCGGCTTATTCTCGCCGGTCTTCTCCGGGACCGGCTTCTGCGGAATCGGCGCACTTGTTTCAGGCTTCTTTCCGATCCCATTCAAGTTGAGCTTGCGGTCGGCGTCGCGGACGATTCGCACCTGCGGCTCCTTGAACACCAGCCTGCGCAAACTCAGACGTCCCCCCAGGAGCGGCAGAAGCTCGGCCTCGCCGTAGACCTCGGATACCTGGATTATCGGCGCCGGCGAGAAGGCCGGATCGTCTGCGATCTTGACCCCGGTGATGTCCAGGATCACGCCCCATCGGAGGCTCGCCTTCACGTCGCCGACCTCGACCTTGCGGCCGAGCGCGCCGCTGATTTCGGCCAGCGCGTAGGGCTTGTTTTCTCTTATGATGCGGTTGAGATTGAGGACGGCGTATCCCAGCAGCGCGACGGCTATCAGGAGCGCGGCACCGCCGATGATCAGGACTCTGCGCATACGAAGCTCCGAGCGCGATAGCGCGCGCATCGGTTTACGCCGCGCGCATCGGGAACGTAGAATACCACGCGAAGGTCTTCAAGAAGGACGAGGTGACTCCATGCTAGAAGCAGGAAAACCGTTTCCGAATTTCTCGCTTCCGAACCAGGACGGCAAAGTCATGAAGCTCGGCGATTTTGCCGGCAAATGGCTGGTCGTCTACTTTTATCCCAAGGACGATACGCCAGGCTGCACGATCCAGGGAAAGTCGTTCACCGCGAGCAAGTCCGATTTCGACGCTGCCGGAATCCGCGTCGTCGGCGTCAGCCAGGACGACGCCGCGTCGCACAAAAGCTTCTGCAACAAATTCGCCTTTACGATCGATCTGCTCGCCGACACGAGCGCCGGGCTGATCAAGGCGTGCGGGATCGGGCAGGGCGAGTGGAGCGGCATGAAGTTCTGGGAGCGAACCAGCTTTGTGATCGATCCGAAAGGCACAGTCCGCAAGGTTTACCAGAAGGTGAATCCGCAGGGCCACGAGAAAGTTCTGCTGGAAGACATTAAGCGGATGCAGGCGGCATAGCGGCTGCCGGCGAGGCATTATCGATGATTACCCAGGGCGACGACTACCCGATCCATCAGACGCCGGAGCCGGTGCAGCAGGTCTTCACCGGCGACCGCAACTTTTACGACCGGTTCTTCTTCAACGGCTGCTGGCGCGAGGGCGAGCCGTGCTTCGCGGTCGCGATGGGCGTCTATCCCAACCTGGGAATTATGGATGCGGCGTTCAACGCGATTGTCGACGGCGTGCAGCATTGCGTACGCGCGTCGCGGGTGCTGGGCGCCGATCGGCTCGACACGCGCGTCGGCCCGATCGCGATCGAGGTGGTGCGGCCGATGCGCGCCCTGCGGATCCGGGTCGATCACGAAGCACTGAGCGCCGACCTGGTTTTCGAGGCGCGCGCGAAACCGATCGAAGAGCCGCGCTTCACGCGACGCTCGGGCCCGCGAGTCGTGATGGATTTCACGCGCTTGACGCAGCATGGGGGCTATACCGGCACGATGACCGTCGCGGGCCGCCGCTTCGAGGCGGCGCCGTCGCAGACCTGGGGCGCGCGCGATCGATCGTGGGGAATCCGCATCGTGGGCGAGCGCGAGCCGGCGGGCGTGCCCGACTCAAGACCGCCGCAATATTTCTGGCTCTGGTCGCCGGTCAACTTCGAGGATTACTGCACGCTCTTCGACGTGAATGAAAACGCGGACGGCTCGCGATGGCATCAGTTCGGCGCCGCCGGCCGCGCCAGCCTCGACGCGGAGATCGAGCCAATCGCGTCAGTCGACTGGAGCGTGGACTATCGCTCGGGAACGCGCCACGCGAAGCGGGCGGAAATTCTCCTGCGCAGCGCAGGCGGCAGCGTGGATCGCGTCGAGCTGGAACCGCTCTACAACCTCTACATGCAGGGCCTCGGCTATCTGCATCCCAAGTGGGGACACGGGATGTACGTCGGCGCCGACGTCTCGACTTACGAATCGTTCAAGCTCGCGGAAGCCGACGAGCGCAGCCCGCTCTTTCAGCATATCGAGGCCGTGTGTCGCGCGCGGCTCGGCAATCGCGAAGGGTTGGGAGTCCTGGAGATGCTGATAATCGGCCCGCACGCTCCGAGCGGCTTCAAGGAAGTGTTCGACATGCATCCGTGATCTACTCTGAGTTCATCTCGGCGGCGTCTTCCCACCTCGGGTGAGCACCGGACCCAGCGCACGGGTGAGCCAACTGGGTAAAGCGCGTGCGGCAAATACGACTCGTCGTTGACGCGCTTCGAGGACTTTCCTCATCGGCTGTCGAGCAGACGAGTTGTCGAACACCAACACCTCATCCGCAATGCCGAAGATGATTGGCAGATTCTGCAGACTCCTTTGATAGCGGCGGCGAACGTCGGCCGCCGGAACGCTGTGTCCTCCCTTGCGCTTCCGATTCCGCACGCGCCTGATTGCAACGTCTGAGCTTCTGAGGCCAACGTAGACGAGACCCAGATTCCATCCTTCGAATTTTGCCTGCCTTGCCAGTCTCAGATGGAGACTGCCGGAGAGTGTCGTTTCGATCGCGAAGCTTTCGCGGTTGCCAAGGAGAGCGCGCATCCGATCTATTGCTTCGCGGCCCGCCAAAAGCGGAACCGCTCGGGCGCCGTGGGCGACAGTCTACGCGCTATCTCGTCCGCCGTTATGATCTGCCCGACGGACGCCGAGAGGTTCGGCGCATAGGTACTCTTGCCGGCGCCGTTGGGTCCGGCGAGGAGCCACAACCTGGGCGCAGAGCTACTCGCGGACAAACTCTCTGACGACGACCTCGCCGCCGCCTTTGTGCAGCCTTACCTCGAATCGCCGGCCCTCGAGGGTTCGCTTTACGATCCGTCCCAGACTGTCCTCGAAGTAGGCGGGTCTCCCCTTGATGGCGACTTCCGCCGCCTTGCGGGCCGCATACTCGGCGCGCTCCGCGAAGTCTCGCGCGCTCCTGGGATCGTCGAGCTTGGGAGCTGACCATTCGACGAATGGGAGAATCTGAAAGTCTCCGCCCAGGTCGAAGGCAACATCCAACGACATGATCACGGAGATCTTTCCGAGGACCGATCCGTTCGTCCGTCGGAGCGAGCGTGCCCACAGATCCACTTCGGTGAACACTTTCCTTCTATCGACCACTGGAAGCGGGGTCTCGTCGTAGATCAGAAGATCGCATCGAGAACCGGTTTTGAAACCAGACAGCGCGGCGAGTCCCCGCTCGATAGCCCTGCGGACCAGCGAACACCATTCCCTTTCCGCCTCGTCCCAGCGACCGCCCGATAGTGCCAGTCCCGGCTTGCGCTCCAGCCGCTTAGCGACAAGCTCACCCCGAGCAGACTCCTGTTCGGCCTCATTGGTGGCGGATCGCAACGATGGCCGCGTCGCCCGCTTCACTTCCAGGCCGGTCGTTTCGCCGGACTTCCACGTGAGCATGAAGTCCGGCGATTCGCCTTGTTCGACGTGCAGCGGATACGTCAGCATCTCGTGCGTCGCGAGTGCGAGCAGATACAGCCCGAGGCAGAAGCGCTCCTCATGATGGTGCTTGCGTCCGTTGGTGCGCCTCGGCACATCGCGGACTTCGCGCCAGAAGCGCTCGACGTCGGAGCGGCGACGAAATGTCCAGGAGTTGGTCATGGCGACTCGCCGATCATTTTAGTCTGGCGGTCGGCGTTTGTCGTCTGATTACTTGAACAGTTTGCCGACCGCGCGTCGGAGCGCGCCGCCCTTGCTTTCGATCGGCGGCAGATCGTTGCCGGCCTTGAGCGCCGCGAAGCGTTCTTCGACTTCGCCCTCGACGGGAAAACGGCCGACTTCGGATTTGGAGAAAATCATGCGGCTGTCGACCAGGACGTCGAACTGGCCGCTGCGGCCCGGCGTTATCGTAACGCTTTCGCCGAAGCGTGATTCCAGAGACGCAGCCAGACTGGCCGCGCGTGGTTTGTAGCCTCAGGGCACGCAGTAGAAAATTTCGGTAGCCATACCTACAACCTAGTCCCGTGTGGTTGGCGACTCAAATCCCGCGGCCGCCTGCCCATGCCTACTTGCCGTCGGGCAGATCGACGAAGACCGCGGCGGCGACGACCGTGGTCCACAGGCCGTCGCGATCGCCGATCGCGGATTGCGTCACGTTACGGGTCTGGACGATCTTGTCGGACATCCGCCAGATGTCCTTGCGCTCGTCGTAGCTGGCGTTGGGATCGAAATCGACGCCCAGGATCGTCGCGAGCATCGTCGCCGCCAGATCCTCGGCGTAGTCGCCGGCCTTCTGATCGGTTTCACCGAAGCTGTGATGCTCGGAGAGATAGCCGTACTGGCTCGGGTTGGCGGGAATCGCGAGCCCGACCGAAGCCGCGACCAGGCGATGGGGCTCGTTGGTCGCGTTATCGTACATCACGGCGTACACGATCTGTCCGGGCGTCAGGCGCTTGAGTCCCTCCTGGATCGAGATCACCTTGCAGTTGGGAGGAAAGATCGAGCTGACGCGCACGATGTTGTACTCGGCGATGTTGGCGCTGCGCAGCGCAAGCTCGAACGAGCTGAGCTTCTCGCGATGCTTGCCTACGCCCTTGGTGAGAAAGATTCCCTTCGCAATCGGCCCCATCTCTTCAGTTCTCCGCTTCGGCCAAAATTCAGCTTTCTATAATGAAGAACGTGCGGCGGAAGGGCAATGATAGGGCCGTCGCGAGCGCCAATTCGGCGTCACGCGCCCGTCACATTTCCGCGCCGTTCAGAACTCGCTGGCGGGGTGATACTCACCGAACACCCGGCGCATCGCGTCCGCGATTTCGCCCAGCGTTGCGTAGGCGCGCACCGCATCGACGATCGGCGGCATCAGGTTGCCGCCGTCCTTCGCCGCGGCCTCGACCCGGGCCAGCGCCGCATCCGCTTCGCGCGCGGAACGCCCGGCGCGCAGCCGGGCGAGGCGATCCTTCTGCTCGGCCTCGATTTCGGGATTGACCTTCAGGATGTCGGGCGGAGTTTCGTCGCCGGCCGTGAACTGGTTGACTCCAACGATAGTCCGCTCCCCGGTCTCGATCTGCCGCTGGTAGATGAACGCGGCGTTCTGAATCTCACGCTGCATGTAACCGCGCTCGATCGCCGCGACGGCGCCGCCGAGGTCGTCGATCCGGGTCAGATATTCGTTCGCCTTGCGCTCGATTTCGCGCGTCAGCGTCTCGAGGTAATACGATCCGCCGAGCGGGTCGATAGTGTCGGCCACGTCGGACTCGTGCGCGATCACCTGCTGCGTGCGCAACGCGAGCAGCACCGACGCTTCGGTCGGCAGCGCCAGCGCTTCGTCCCTGGAATTGGTATGCAGCGACTGCGCGCCGCCGAGCACCGCCGCCAGCGCCTGGATCGTGACGCGCACGACGTTGTTGTCGACCTGCTGCGCGGTGAGAGTCGAGCCGGCGGTCTGCGCGTGGAATCGCAGCATCATCGAGCGCTCGTCTTTCGCGCCGAAGCGCTCCTTCATAATTCGCGCCCACAGCCGGCGCGCGGCGCGGAACTTCGCGATCTCCTCGAAAAAGTTATTGTGCACGTTGAAGAAGAACGAAAGCCGGCTGGCGAAGGCGTCGATCTCGAGGCCGGCCTTGACGGCCGCTTCCACGTACGCAATTCCGTCCGCGA
>Ga0209415_10016012_pt1 | contig 12100 bp, 11 predicted proteins | sample PeaSoiSIISIP2007_FD_187696 | JGI IMG/M metagenome (GOLD analysis project Ga0209415, IMG submission 187696) | Peat soil microbial communities from Weissenstadt, Germany - SII-SIP-2007 (SPAdes) (version 2) | ecosystem: Environmental > Terrestrial > Soil > Wetlands > Peat | place: Germany... | reverse complement strand
GGGCGGGGCTGGCGGGCCCCGCCGGGCTCGATACGGGCGACGTCGAAATCGTCGTCATCCGCACCAGCGGCGATCTGATCGTCGACCGGCCGCTGTCGGAGGCCGGCGGCAAGGGGCTGTTCACCAAGGAGCTCGACGAGGCTTTGATCGCCGGCGCCATTGATTTTGCCGTTCACTCGGCCAAGGATCTGCCGACTGCCCTGCCCGATCAACTCGAAATCGTTGGCTATCTGGAACGCGAGGATGCGCGCGACGCGCTCATTTGCGTCGTCGGGGCGAGTTTTGCGGCCTTGCCGCCCAACGCGCGTTTCGGCTCGGCGTCGCTGCGTCGGCGGGCGATGGCGCTGCGCCGGCGGCCCGATCTGAGAGTCGAGCTGTTGCGCGGCAATGTCGAAACGCGGCTGCGGAAAGTGGCGTCCGGGCAATTGGACGCGACGGTTCTCGCTCTCGCCGGCCTCAAGCGGCTAGGGCTTGACGGGCGCGCCGCCGCCGTATTGAGCGTAGACGAATTTCTCCCCGCGGTCGGGCAGGGGGCCATCGCCTTGGTCGCGCGCCGCGGCGACTCGCGCGTCGCCGCTGCGCTGACCCCGCTGCTGGACGCCGCGACGAGCGTCGCGCTCGCCGCCGAGCGCGCTTTCCTCGGCGTATTGGACGGTTCATGCCGAACGCCGATCGGCGGCCATGCGCGGCTCGTCGACGGGCGGCTGCTGTTTCGCGGGCTGGCGCTCAGCCCTGACGGGCGCCAGGCTGTTGAAACCGCTTTGGAGGGTTTCCCCGAAGCGGCGGAAGAGCTCGGCGCCGAGGCCGGCCGCGAGATCCGAGGCCGGGCGCTGGCGATCATGGCCGCGGCGTGAGCCTGCGCGTCGCCCTGATGCGGCCGATCGAGGACGCCGAGCGTAGCGCGGAAGTCCTGCGCGCTCGTGGCTTTGAACCGATATTTGCGCCAGTGATGGCGCTTCGCGCAACCGGCGCTCAGCCGCCTGACGAAGGCTTCGACGCTTTGCTGGCGACGAGCGCCAACGCCTTCACGTGGCTTTCCGCGGCGGCGCGCGTCGGTTTGACCGGGCTGACGCTTTATGTGGCGGGCGAGCGGACGGCCGCCGCCGCAAGCGCCGCAGGGTTCGGCGAGGCCGATGAGATCGCCTCCGACGCCGTTGCGCTCGCCGCCTTGATCGTCGCGCGGCTGCCGCGCGCCTCGCGCCTTCTGTATCTAGCGGCGCGCGACCGCAAAGGCGATCTCGAAGCGGCGCTTGGCGCCGCGGGACATCGCGTCGTTGCGACGGAGGTTTACATTGCCGAGGCGCGGCGCGAATGGAACGCCGCCGAGGCCCTGGCCTTCTCCACATGCGGGGCCGCGCTGCACTATTCGCGCCGCAGCGCCGAACTGGCCGGGATTCTCGCCGAGCGTGCAGGTCTTGGCGCTCATTTGCGCGCGCTTCTGCACGCCTGCATATCGCAAGACGCGGCCGAGCCCTTGCGCTCCTTCGGCGCGACGCGGATCGTGGTCGCGAGCGGCGCGCGCGAATCCCTGCTGATCGACGCGCTCAGCTCGGCGGCGGGGATCGCCGAGAGCGGCCTATGACCAAGGTCCTCGTCCTCCACAATTCAAGCCGTTTTTCGACGTGATCCGGCGCGTCGGAATGGCGCGCTTCTGCGCGGGTTTCCTTCCGTCGCCTCCTCCCTTATAGGAGGGCGCGGAGCGAGGAAGAGAGCGCATGGCGGACGAGACGACCCCGACCCCCGATCTTGACGGCGCCGCGACCCCCAATCGCGACCGGCGCCGTGAGCCGCCGGTCATCGAAGGGGAGTTTGTCGAGCCCCGCCAGAGCGGCGACGCGCCCGCCGTCGACGCCTCGGACGGCGGCGCCAAAGCTCCGGGATCGCCCGTTGTGGAGCCCGCTGCCGCGCAGCCGCGCGTCGAGCCGGCGCCCGCTTGGACGGCGCGCCCCATCCTGTCGGCCGCGATCGGCGCTCTTGTAGGCGGGGCTTTCGCCGCTGGCGGCCTGTGGTTTCTCAACCAGAGGTCCGCTGTCGACGCGGATTTCGCGGCGCGGCTGGACAGCCTCGAGAAAAGCGCGCCCGCGTCCAGCGCCGCGTTTGTCGCGCTGGATAAACGCGTCGGCGCGGTTGAGGCCGCTTTGGCGCGCGCGCCCGACAAGGCGATTGCGGACGCTTACGGACAACGCATCGCGGCGCTGGAATCGGCGGCGCTCAGCGCCAAGGCGGCGGCCGACGCCAACGAGGCGTCGCTGGCCGAAGCGCAAGCGGCCCGCGCCGACGCAGCCAAAGCGCTTGCGCTGGCGACCAGCGCCGCGCAAAGCGCAAATGGCGCGCCTACGGCTGAGGCCGGCGCCGCAACCGAGCAGCTGAATGGGCTCGAAGGCCGCGTCGGTAAGCTGGAGGCGGGTCTGGCCGCGCTCGATCGGCCTGCCGTCGATCTCGGTCCCATCAATCAAAGGCTCGATAAGCTTGAGAGCGCGCTCGCCGCGCCCAAGAGCGAGGCCCGCGCGCCCGCCGAGTCCGTCGCGCCGAGCCGTGATTGGGCCGCTCTGGCGGTCGTCGCGCAGGCCTTGGGCGATCGCCTGCGCGCCGGCACCCCCTACGCGCTCGAGCAAGCGGCGCTGGGGCGTCTGGGCGCCGATCCCGCTCGATTGGCCCTATTGAAACCATTGGCCGAAAAGGGGGCGCCGACGGCGAGCGCGCTGGCGGCGGATTTCGCAAAAATCGCGCCGGCCGTCCTGGCGGCGGGAGAGAACAAGCCCGGCGGCGCGATCGATCGGCTGTTCGCCAATATGAGCAAGGTGGTGCGGGTCACGCCGGTCGGCGAGGTCTCGGGCGACGACCCGTCGGCGCTGGTTTCGCAAATTGGCGCGGCGCTTGATCGCGGCCGGCTCGCGCCGGCGCTGGCGGCCTGGGAGCGCCTACCCGAGGCGGCCCGGCAGGCGTCGCAGGAATGGGCGAACGCGGCCAAGGCTCGGCTTGCCGCCGATCAGGCGGCGCAAGGCGTCGTCGACGACGCGATCGCGCGCCTCGCGGCGGCGAACAATTGAAACGTTCGACGCCCGCGGCGCGGCGTTGCGTTTGATCTTTGAGCGGAGACGATATGGGTCGCCTGTTGCTGTTTCTGGCGCTGCTTTGCCTGGCCGCCCTCGGCCTGGCGTGGCTCGCCGATCATCCAGGTCAGGTTGGCGTCACCTGGGGCGGATATCGCGTCGAGACGTCGCTGATGGTCGCGCTGGGCGCCGTGGTCGCGCTGGCGATCGTCATCGCGCTGATCTGGGGAATCGTCCGCTTCGTCTTCCGCATTCCCTCGATCGTCACGCTGGCCAATCGGGCGCGGCGGCGCGAAAAGGGCTTCGCGGCGCTGTCGCGCGGCATGGTCGCGGTCGGTTCGGGCGACGTGCGCGCCGCCGCCCGCCATGCGGCGGAGGCGCATCGGCTGATCGGCGGCGAACCGTTGACGCGCCTGCTGCGCGCCCAGGCCGCGCAACTGGCCGGCGACCGCGAGGGCGCGGAACGGGCGTTCAAGGACATGCTCGACGGCAGCCACACCCATGCGCTCGGCTTGCGCGGCCTGCATATGGAAGCGCGCCGGCGCGGCGATCACGAGGCCGCGCTGCACTATGCGGCTCAGGCACACAAAATCGCGGCCCTTCCCTGGGCGGGCCAGGCGGTTCTCGACGACCGCGCGGCAGCGGGCGACTGGGCGGGCGCGCTGGCGGCGGTCGAAACCAACGCCGCGGCCAAACTGATCGACAAGCCGACCGCCAATCGCTTGCGCGCGGTGCTCAAGACGGCGGTGGCGCAGCAGCGCGCCGAGCGCGAACCGCAAGCGGCGCTTGCGCTGGCGCAGGAAGCGACGCGCCTCGCCCCGGGGCTCGTTCCGGCCGCAGCGCTGTACGCTCGCCTGGCGGCGGCCGCCGGCGACTATCGCCGCGCCGCGCGCGTCATCGAGACTGCCTACGAGAAGACGCCGCATCCTGATCTCGCCGCCGTCTATTTGCGCATCCGCCCCGGCGATTCGGCCGCCGATCGCCTCGTGCGCGCGCGCAATCTCGCGCGCCTCGCGCCCAACGATCCCGAAAGCCGCTTGACCGTCGCGCGCGCCGCACTCGAGGCGCGTGATTTTGCAAGCGCGCGTGCGGCGATCGCGCCGATGCTCGATCCCGACGCGTCCTCGGGACGGCCCAGCGTGCGCGTTTGCCTGCTGATGGCCGATCTCGAAGAGACGCAAGGGTCGCCCGGCGCCGTGCGCGAATGGCTTGCCCGCGCCGCCCGGGCGCCGCGCGAGCGCGCCTGGGTCGCCGACGGCTTTGTCAGCGACCGCTGGGCGCCGGTTTCGCCGAGCGGCAAGCTGGACGCCTTCGTCTGGAGCGCCCCGCAGGAGCGCCTCAGCGCGCCAGGCGAACCCGTGCCCGCGCCGGCGCTGGTCGAGGGACATTCTGCGGCGCCGGCTCTCGTCGCGCCGCCCGCCGAGGTTGCCGCCCCGCTTGCCGAGGCTTCGCCTTCCCGGGCCGAGGCTTCGCCGCCGGTCCCCGGGGCGGCGCCCGTCGCGGCCAGCCCCAAACTCGTCGCGATTGCAGCGGCCGATCTGTCGCACAAAGCGCCGGACGATCCCGGCGCCCATCAGGCCCCGGCCAAACGGGGCGGCTTCCGGCTCTTTTCCTGAAGGTGCGCGGCGGCGCCGCGCGTGCGGTTCCTCGCGCGCAATCTGACCTGGAAACAAGGGTGAAAGACCGCTATCGTCGGCAGGCGGGTTCGGCCTTATCTTCGAACCCGCGCATCTGTTCGGCGCACGCGGCATTTGCCTTCCGGAGCGTTCAAAATGAGCTCAGCGGCAGATCCTGGCTCCGTTGCGTCGACTCGCGGCGCCCCAGTGGGCTTGAGAGGCGCAACGCAGGCATTCGCGGCGGCGAGCGTCGGGATATTGCTGACCGGCGCCATTGCAGGCGGCGTGCTGATATCGGGCGGGCAATCGCCCCCCGCCCTCGGCGACGCATCGGAAATATCGACCATCGACCCGGTCGACCTGGCGGCCGCCGGGACCACCTTGGCCGCCGAAAATCAAGCTGCGCTGATCGGGGAAGCCAAAACCTGCCGCGCGCCGCTCGCGGTGCTGACTCTCTCAAGAGCGGCCGGAGCCGACGGCGGCGTCATCCGCATCCGTTCCGGTTCTTACCTTTCACCGGCCTTTCGCGTCGGCGACGCGCCTCAGCGCATCGCGATCCCGTTTCCGGCGCCATACGCGGCCGGGCGCGGGACGCTGTCCGTCGAGGGCGAGGCGACGGGCGTGCAGCTGACGCTCTTTCCCACTTGGTCGGCGGCGAACCTGGCGGGCAAGGGCGTAATCAACCTCGTCTGGCATACCGATAGACCCTGCGGAGCATGAGGAGCGGATGCTGAAGAGTTTTTTCGCCAAGAGCCCCACGGCGTCGCTCGTGCTCGCAACCACGATCGCCTCCCTCCTGAGCGCCTGGATCATCGCCGCAAGCAGCGGCGGAATGGGCCTGATCGGTCGCCTCGCCAGCCTCGAGGCGCTGCCCCGGATCGCCGGCGCGGCGGCGATCGTCATCGCGGGCGCGCTGGTCACTTACGCCATGCTGCGGCTGGCGCGCGTCTCGGCCAATGTCGCGCTAACCGCCGCCGGACCGGCGATCGAACCCGGGCAGCTTCGCCTGCTCAAAATCGTCGAGGCGCCGCCCCCCGCGCAAGAGGGACGCACAGCGCAGCAGGCGATCGACGATCTCGACGCGATGGTCGGGCTGATGCCGGTCAAGTCGGAGGTCAATACGCTCATCGCGCGGCTCCAGATCGAACATCGTCGCCGGGCCGAGGGGATGAAGGTCAGTCCGGTCAGCCAGCACATGGTTTTCACCGGGCCGCCGGGCGTGGGCAAGACCGAGGTGGCGCGCGTCATCGGCGACATCTTCCGTGGGCTCGGCGTCCTGAAACGGGGTCATCTCGTGGAAACGCAGAGAAGCGATTTCGTCGGCCAGTATATCGGCCAGACCGCGCCCAGAACGCTTGAGGTCTGCAATAGGGCGCTCGATGGAATCCTGTTCATCGATGAAGCCTATTCGCTCGTGAAGGAAGGCGTGTCGGGCGATTTCGGCGGAGAGGCGATCGACGCTTTGCTCAAATTCATGGAGGATCACCGGGACCGGTTGATCGTCATCGTCGCCGGCTATCCCGACAGGATGAGAAAGTTCATCGAGGCGAACGAAGGCCTGGCGAGCCGCTTTTCCAAGACGATCAATTTTCCCGCCTACACCGCCGCCGATCTCTGCGAAATCCTGTCCCGCATGGCCAAGAGCCAGGGCTTTTCCCTACCAGTGGGGTTCGAGAGCAAGGTCGTCCCGTGGATCGAGTCGAACAAGTCCGCGCCGGGTTGGGGCAACGCGCGCGCCGTCCGCAGTCTGCTGGAGAAAATGCGGGAGGCGCAGGCGGTGCGCCATGCGCGCGATCCTTCGGCCGGGGCGCTCGATACGCTCACAATGGCCGACGTGGAGGCTGCGGTCAAAATGGCGGAGACGCCGCTGTGACGAAGCGTTGCCCGGGCCTTGACGAAATGGTCGGGCTTGCGACCGTCAAGTCTCGGATCAATACGCTGATCGCTCGCATCAAGACCGACCCTGGAAACGCCTCCGGCGCTGAGGGAGTCGACGCCCTTCGCCCCCGCATCGCGACGGACGATGCGAGCGCGGCCCGCCAGATAATGAAGGCGGCCGGCTCATGACGGGGCGTCTGCTATTCGCGCACGCGGTCCTCTGGCGTTCCGACGCCTGGTACCGCAGAGCCTGGTACGTCGCGCCGCAACTTGCCGCCGTCGTCGCAGCGGGGTGGCTGCTGACATCGGGCGGTCCCGGCCCCATCAACAAGCCCGCGAACGTCGCCGAGAACTGGGGCGCGCCGCTGTCGCAGAAGGAGCTTTCCGGCGCGGCGGACGCGCTGCGGGATCGCGCCAAGACCGATCCGCGCGCGTTCGAAAGCCTGAAAAGGCTGGCGGACCTCGGAGACCCGCTCATGCAGTTCGGGGTCGGGACATTGTACGATTCCACCTTGAATTTCAGCAAACTGGCGGCCCCCGACATGAAGGAGGCCTTGAAATATTATCGCGCGGCCGCGGAGCAGGGCCACCTCTTCGCCGCGTTCAACTACGGAAACGCGCTGGTCCAGGGTCGCGGCGTCCCGCGCGACGTAGCGGCGGGTTTTCCGTGGCTGCTGAAAGCGGCCAACGCCAATATTACGCAGGCCGCAAGGCTGGTCGGGATTCTCTACCGCGACGGGAATGGGGTTCCGCCGGACAAGGCTATGTCGCTCAAATGGTTTCGCCAGGCCGCGGACAAGGGAGACACGTATTCCGCCGCCGAGATCGGCGCCGCCTACTGGGACGGCGCGCCGCCCTATTCCAAAGACCCCGCCGAGGCGGTTCAATGGTTTCTCAAGGCGGCGGCCGATCCCAAAGTGGTCAATCCGGCCATCAACCTTGGCGTCAACCTCGGAATCGCCTATCGCGACGGGACGGGCGTGCAACAGGACAAGGCGCAGTCGCTCAAATGGTTTCGCGAGGCCGCTGAAGGAGGAAACACCTATGCCGCCGCCGAAATCGGCGCCGCCTATTGGGATGGCGCGCCACCCTACGCCAAGGATCCCACGGCGGCGGTTGAGTGGTTTCTCAAGGCGGCGGCCGATCCCGCGGAAGTCTACGCCGCCCGCATGCTTGGCGTGGCGTATCGCGATGGAACCGGCGCGCCACCGGAAAAGGCCGTATCGCTCAAATGGTTCCGCCAGGCCGCGGACAGGGGCGACACCTACGCCGCGGCCGAAATAGGCGCCGCTTATTGGGATGGCGCGCCGCCCTACGCCAAGGACCCCGCGGCGGCGGTCCAGTGGTATCTCAAGGCGGCGGCCGATCCCGCCGAGGTTAACGCCGCCCGCATGCTGGGCTTCGCCTATCGCGACGGCATTGGCGTGCAGCCCGACAAGACGACCTCGCTCAAATGGTTTCGCCAGGCCGCCGACCAGGGCGACACCGCCGGCGCCGCTGAGATCGGCGCCGCCTACTGGGACGGCACGCCACCCTACGTCAAGGACGTGGCCCAGGCGGTTCAGTGGTACGCCAAGGCGGCCGCCGACCCCGCGGAGCTCAACGCCGCGCGCACTCTCGGCGTCGCCTATCGCGATGGCGTCGGCGTGCAGCCGGACCGGGCCGTCTCCCTCAAATGGTTTCGTCAGGCCGCGGACAGGGGAGATGCTTACGCCGCCGCCGAAATAGGTTTCGCCTACTGGAACGGCACGCCCCCCTATCCCCTCGACAATGTCGAGGCGGTCAAGTGGCTGCGCATCGCCGCCGCCTCCCCGACCGAAACCCAGGCGCAGCTCGATCTCGGCTTCGCCTATCGCGACGGGCGCGGGGTCGAGCGCGACGCTTACAAGGCGCGCTACTGGTTTGGACAAGCCGCCTTGCATGGCGACCCTACCGCTGCGGAGCTGGCGAGGGGCGTGCGATGATCGCGCGTTCGCGCGGCCTGCCGCGCGCCCTAGCCTTTTCCAGAACATGCGCCTACATAGGAAGTTGCGGAGCTGTGGGGTTCGTCAGGACACTTTTCCCCGGGGCCGTACGATCCCAATGGGAGCTGTCCCTGGCCTTGCCCGTGGGCTTGGCCACACGGCGCCCACCTACTTACGTAGGCGCCCGGGATCACCGTCCAACGGCCATCGCGGCCCCGCGCTTTTCTTTTCGGATTGATCCCAAAGATGACGATCGCCGCCGCCTCCGGCAAGGCCGCCTTGCGAAATGAAGCCTTGCGGCAGCGCGGCGCGCTGGATCCCTCGGTCCGCGAATCGTTCGCCGCGCGGCTCGCCGAGCAGGGCCTGGCCATCGCGCGGCGCATCCACGCAAACGCCGTCTCGGTCTTCTTGCCGATCCGCGACGAGCCCGACACGCTGCCGCTGATCGCCGCGCTTTCGGCGCATGGCTTTCGCACGGCCCTGCCGGTCACTGTGTCGCGCGAGGCGCCGCTGATTTTCCGGCAGTGGCGCCCAGGCGATCCGACCCGTCCCGCCGGCATGAAAATCCGCGAGCCGCTGGCGAGCGCCGAGGCCCTTGCTCCCGACCTGCTGTTCGTGCCCCTCGCCTGTTTCGACCGGCGCGGCCATCGCATCGGCTTCGGCGCGGGCCATTACGACCGAAGCCTCGCGGCCTTGCGCGCCGCCGGGCCCGTGACGGCGGTCGGCGTCGCCTTCAGCGCGGCGCAGGCCGCCGAAATCCCCGACGAGCCCCACGACCAACGCCTCGATTTCGTGCTAACCGAGCGCGAACTCATCGATTGCAGGGGCGGCTGAAGCGATGCGGCTGCTGTTCGTCGGCGATGTCGTCGGGCGGTCCGGCCGCTCCATCCTTCTTGCTCAACTGCCGATCCTGCGCGCGAGGTGGCGGCTCGACTTCGTCGTCGTCAACGGCGAAAACGCCGCCGGCGGCTTTGGCATCACCGAGCCGATCTGCGAGGAATTCCTCGAAGCCGGAGCTGACGCCATAACCCTGGGCAACCACGCCTTCGACCAGCGCGAGGCGCTGGTCTATATCGAGCGCCAGCCAAGGCTGATCCGCCCCGCCAATTTCCCGCCGGGCACGCCGGGCCGCGGCGCCAATCTGATCGCGGCGGCGGGCGGCGCCAAGGTGCTCGTGGTCAATATGATGGGCCGCGTCTTCATGGACGCGCTCGACGATCCCTTCGCGCGCATCGAGCAGGAGCTCGCCGCCTGCCCGCTCGGCCTCGCCTGCGACGCGATCGTCATCGACTTTCACGCCGAAGCGACCAGCGAGAAGCAAGCCTTCGGCCATTTCGTCGACGGGCGCGCCTCGCTGGTGGCGGGCACGCACACCCACACGCCGAGCGCCGATCATCGCATATTGCCCGGCGGCGCCGCCTTCATAAGCGACGCGGGCATGACCGGCGATTACGATTCGGTGATCGGCATGGACAAGGAGGAGCCGCTGCGCCGGTTCACCCGCCGCATCCCCTCGGGCCGCTTCGAGCCCGCCAACGGGCCGGCGACGCTGAGCGGCGTCGCGGTGGAGACCGGTCCCGACGGCCTCGCGCGAAAAATCGCGCCGGTGCGCATCGGCGGGATTCTGGCGCCGGCCGAGCCGGATTTCTGGGGGGATTAGGCGCGCCTTTTCATCCCCATTCCGCCAGCGTATAGGTCGCGCCGTTTTCAATTGGCGCCTTCGGCGCGTCGTTCGGGGCGGAAAATGGCCGGTCATAGTCAGTTCAAGAACATCATGCACAAGAAGGGCAAGCAGGACGCGATCCGCTCCAAGCTGTTCTCGAAACTTGCGCGCGAAATCACCGTCGCCGCCAAGATGGGCCTGCCCGACCCAGCGATGAACGCGCGCCTGCGCGCCGCGGTGATCGACGCGCGCGCCGAAAACATGCCCAAGGACAATATCGAGCGCGCGATCAAGAAGGCGGCGGGGGCCGACGGCGAGAACTACGACGAGGTGCGCTACGAAGGCTACGCGCCCGGCGGCGTCGCGATCATCATCGAGGCGTTGACCGACAATCGCAACCGCACGGCGGGCGAGGTTCGCTCGAACTTCGCCAAGGCGGGCGGCGCGCTCGCCGAAACCGGCGCCGTGTCGTTCATGTTCGACCGCGTCGGCCTGATCCTGTTCGACAAGTCGGTCGCCTCGGACGACGCGATGCTGGAGGCGGCGATCGAGGCGGGCGCCGACGACGTCGTCTCCGGGCCGGACGGCCACGAGGTGGTGACCAGCGTGGAATCGCTGCGCGACGCGCAGAAGACGCTGGAGGCGAAGTTCGGCGAGCCGCGCAAGGCGTCGATCGTCTGGCGTCCGCAGAACACCATCGCGGTCGACGACGAATCGGGCGAGAAAATCCTGAAACTGGTCGGCGCGCTGGAAGAGAACGACGACGTCCAGAACGTCTACGCCAATTTCGAAATCTCGGATGCGTTGATCGCCAAACTGCAGGCTTAGACCCTGCGCGGCTGAAGCCGCCGTTGCTTCGCGCCGGAAGCCGCTTATGCTTCAAAGGCGCGGCGAGCCTCAGGGGCTTGCCCGGCGTGGGGCGGCGAACACGCGCCCGCCCTCACGTCGTCGCGGCGGCCGGCCGCGGCCCATCGACCGCGGCCGGCGAGGTCGCCGCTGTTCTCAGTTGCAGTGCAGGGCGCCGTAATACCCGCGCCAGCAATGATAGCCGTAGTAGCCGGGGTAACCCCACCGGTAGCCGTAGCCGTAGCCGCCGCGCCAGCCCCAGCCGCCGCGCCAGCCATAACCGCCGCGCCAGCCCCAACCGCCTCTCCACCAGACCTTGTCGACCTGCGAGGACGCGACGGAGTTTTCGAGCGAAGGCGAGGCGAGGGTGAAGGCCGAAGCCGGGCCCATCGAGATCGTCAACATGGCGGCGCCGGCAAGAGCCGCCAAGGACACTTTTGCTAAGGTACGCGACTGCATGGTTCCATCCTCCTTAGATATCCAGCCAGGCCCATAAGATGAGAACGAAACTGAACGCCGCATGAAGCGTTTTTTCGTCTTACCCTCGATTTCGCCCGGCGACGCCTCCTCGCTTACGGGACGATCCTATTGCGTGGCGCCGGGAATTCCAAGGCGCCGGGCGGCGCCGCTTTGTTCCCGCGCTGCAAACGGGGAGCCCGCGCAAGCTTTACACCCTTGTTTCGCTTTTTCAGTCTTGAGGGGGATTGATCCTGCGCAAATCCTTGCAAAATCCTTGGATGACGCGGCTTGGCGCGATTCGGCGCATCGGAGCCGCAAAAAATCCCTTTGTTTTCAATGGGTGGCGCCTCGGCTTTGCAAATTTTTCCAAATTTTTTCTTGGGCAAAATGAGGGAAATCAATGGGTTGCGGGCGAAAAAATTTGGAATCGCGATTTTTCGGGTTTGGCGGCTTCCTCCAAGGCCCTGGCTCCACGGATCGGCGGCTGGCAAAAAACAGTAATTAACACTAACACGATTCCATATTTTCGGAAAGAAATTGTCGCCGACAGAAATTATCGGTGGCGGGTTCTGCAGGCGCGCCCGGCGAAACCGGCTAATCGCCCCGTATCACCGCCGCCCC
>Ga0209415_10016011_pt1 | contig 12101 bp, 10 predicted proteins | sample PeaSoiSIISIP2007_FD_187696 | JGI IMG/M metagenome (GOLD analysis project Ga0209415, IMG submission 187696) | Peat soil microbial communities from Weissenstadt, Germany - SII-SIP-2007 (SPAdes) (version 2) | ecosystem: Environmental > Terrestrial > Soil > Wetlands > Peat | place: Germany... | reverse complement strand
TCCGCGCCGATGTGGGATCGCTACGTCCAGGGGATCTTCTCTTCGCTCACGCCGACCGGTTTTATTCCGACGGAGAATGGCGAGAGTTACCTGGGACAGGTCTACCAGTTCGCCAGCTACGGCGACTTGCTGCGCTTCTATGTCACGCCCGACTACATGGGACCGTTCGCGCTGCTCGCCCTGCTCGAACAGGAGAACGGCCAATCGACGCACGTCGCCGATGCGCGCTGGTTCGACTACAACGTGGTCCAAGGCGGGCCGGCCGCATTCTATACGCGCATGACCGACCCGTACACCTTCGCCGATACGGTGCTCTACTACCTGCTGTACGATCCCTCCGTCGCACCCTCGTCGGCGCCTGACCCGCGGCCGGCGTACCCGGCCATGTTCGTCGATCCAGCCGCGGGCCGAATTGTCGCCCACACCGACTGGAGCGCGACCGGCACGATGTTCGACTATCGCGCCAGTTGGGAGTCGATCAACCATCAGGACGGCAACGCCGGCCAGTTCGAGTTGTTCCGCAAAGGCGAGTGGCTCACCAAGGAGATGAGCAACTACGACAACAACGGCCTTGGCATGACGGTTTACTATCACAACACGCTCGGCCTGCAGAACACCTGCCCGAGCGGCGATCCCGCGGCTGTAGTCGGATGGTGGGAAGGGGGCGAACTGGCCAACGGCGGCCAGTGGATGATTGGTGAGAACGCCGGCGATCCGACTACTCAAATCAGTAACGGCGCCGGCTACGTCTACGCCAACACCAACATGACTAACCTGTACAACCGTCCGGACATCTGGACGCCGGCCGACAGCATCGACAACATCACGCAGGCCACCCGCTCCATCCTGTGGCTCAACGGCGACTACATCGTGGTCTACGATCGCGCCACCTCGCAGAGCTCGGGCCTGTTCAAACGATGGAACCTGACGCTCATCACCAACCCGGTGATCAACGGCAAGGTGGCCACCGAGACTCTGCCCAGCGGCCAGCAACTCTTCGTCCAGAGCCTGCTGCCCATCAACGGCACAATCACTGCGCGCTATGCCGCCGGCGATCTCAGCTTGGTCGCCGAACTCGAGCCGAGCCAGTACGTGATGACTATCCAGGATCCGTCGAACCCGACTGACACGCGATTCCTGCACGTCCTGCAAGGCGCCGATCAGGGCGCCGCGATGGCCCCGGCCACCTATCTGCAAAGCATCAGCGGCACAGCCTTTGACGGTGCGGTGTTCGCCAATGTGGCAGTCTACTTCCCGGTGAGTGCGAACGGACCTTTCACAGCAACGACCTTCTCTGCGCCCGCCGGCGTTCACACGATGCTGGTGGCCGGACTTGCGCCGAATGCGACTTACAACGTGAGCGTCCAGCCCAGCGGCACCGGCAACCTGGTCAGCATCAATTCCGGCAGCACGGGTACCAGTGCGGACAGCGCCGGACTTTTAACACTGACCTTCTAAGGGTGCCCGCTGAGGTCAATCGCTGGCATGGCCACCGGGAGAATCTGACTGGTCAGGCTGCCGATCAAAAAGGAGACGCAGGACGCGGAACAGGCGGTCGCTATTCCAGGTGGATAGGGTCTCATAGCGGTTCGGGCTGTCCGGCACATAAAAGGGCAGCACCGAATCGTCCCTGGGATTTTTCAGTCGCCTGTTCTTTCGTGACATTGAGTGGTCTCGATCGGCTGGTCTCGATCAGCGATTCAAGCTCTCGCCGCGCCAGACCGTCCCTCTATTGTGTCAGGCGGCTTTGTCTTGCTCATGTCTTCCGGCGTTTCGGCGTTCGCCCGGCCCGCGAGGTAATACGCCTCCCCCTTTCCAGCTCCGAGAGTGATCTCAGCGTGTTTAGAATACGCGGAATTCGCGCCTGGCTGACTTTGTCGCCGAGAACATGACCGGGAAGCGCGTTCAGGAATTCCTCGCTAGCCAGGAAGCTGGCGACTTGCCCACCGATGTATCGGCAAACGTTGACGTTTGCTCCGGTGACTTCCTCGAGCAGGCTCGGACGTCCATCGATCAGCGTTATAACGTCTTCCAAGTCTTTGCTCGCGTAGAAGTCTCCCCTGCCCCTTCCCTTAAATGCCTCGAATTTCGTCGCCAGAAAATAGGGCGGTGTTACAACTCGTAACTCAAGACCCTCGAATGGAATCGTTTGTGCCTCCTTCAGCGCAGACTTATACCAGCGATTCGAGAACCCGAGAACGTTTTCGTCGGTAGGCATCACATCCAGCTTTATGCCCTCGACCCTCCATCGGCAGATCGGCGCCGCGTCGGTCGCGTCTTCGACGAGTCCCAGTTTCCGAAGTCGAGCGGAAAACTTCGCGTACTCCGCATACGATGTAATCTCCACGATCACATCAACGTCGTCGCTCGCCCGCACGGGAGGCGCGGCAGGATCTGTTACCAGCAATTCGGTTGCGCAACCTCCGACAAACACGATCTCCCCCAACAACGGCTCAAGCCGGGTGGCAACCGCCTTCAGGAGTTGCCTGCTTGAAGGAGCCGTCAAGCTACGGCCCTCAAACGACTTGAGAGCGCGCGCTGAGCCAGATCGCGTTCTCGAGCCCCTCCATCACGAATAGCATCCACAAGCGCCAGGAGTTCATAGAGTTTGGGATCCTTCATAGCCGCCCGAGGCACACTTTTATGAAGGGGCGAAAATGCGTAGCCTCGCCTGGGCCCTTCCTCGAATGGCCAGACCGGAACCGGCTCCTCTTGCGTGATCTCACGGTTCAGTGGTTCGGCGGCGCTGCCAGTGGGAACACCCCGGGTGATGCCGCCTCGCTCCGGCGGAAAAGCGTATTTCACCCCGTGGACAAGAAACTCTTCCAAGGCCCGGACGTTTGGCCGATCGCCGAGCGCGGTGTGATGAACCAGTCTGGATGCTTTTGCGCGCTGAATCGAAGCATGCACCTCTGACTGGCTCATGAACAGATGGCTCGCGAGCTGGGCGTATGTTGGCCGCGTCCGCCCGCCTTCCAGGAGCTTCAGTAGCACCACCACGTCTTGCGGCTTTAGAGCCTTCATCGCGAAAACTCCTCTATTCGATATTCGCGATTTTAGAATAGCGAACGCTACTGGTCAAGGCCCCTCTCGCCTGATGCACCTACTGTTCGATTTATCAGCGCAGCCAGCACAGGCACGAGACCGGGGTACCCTTGCGGTCGATTGGGGCTTCCAATTCCAGTCTTAGGCCGGCGCAGGATGCTGCTTGCCGCACCGCGGCGGCCTGCTCGGATGCGATAAGCATCGCCACGCGGGCGCCGGGCCTCATCACTCGCGCGATTTCAGCGAGTGACGCGACGACGGCCGCGAGCGCGCTTGGATGGTACGGCGGCTCACTCGCGACCGCGTCGAACGACGCGGCCGCAAACGGCATCGAGGACGCATCGCCGACGACGTGACGAGCTGCGAGTTGGCTCAATCCGAAACGCAGCGCCGAGTCATGGTCGAGGCTCGTGGTTACGAAGCCTTTTGAGTTCGCCTCGATGATAATGCCGCCGGCACCGGCGAACGGATCCAGCAGGCGTGGGCAAGCGCGTTCGCAAGTTACAAGGTTCACGAGCAGCCGGGCGTCTATCACCGGGAGCGCGCGATGCTCGAGCGGACCGCGGCCGCCGCGATAGCCGGGAATCGTGCGCACCACGCCATCGTTGCACTCCAGCAAAAAGGCGCGCCGGTCGGGAGCGCTGGCTCTCAGACTCTGATCGGATTCCTCGTAGACCCGGACCAGCGCGACGTTCCGCCCCTTCCATCGCGTGATGATCGGCTTACCGTGTGGCTTGCTATTCGCATCGGCCTTTCCGGGCGGCGTTACCAGTTCGACTGCCTCGGTATACCCGAGCCCCGAAAGACGGCGGAGAGCGGTCTCGAGGTCGGGTTCGGGAAGACTTACCCAGGCGACGCCGGGCTGGTCCGAAAGCGGCCCGCCTGCGCTGCGGTGCGCGCCGAGGCCGCGAAGTACGGCGAGCATCTCGGCCAGCGCGGCCTCGCGCGCCTTGCGCCGTGCGGCTCGCAATCGCAGCACGAGAGTCATGCCCCTCAACTAGGCCAGAATCGCCGCGATTGCTATCTCGCGGTTCCGGCACATCGAGAGGGTCAGCGCGTCGTCCACGCCGATCCGCCGGTTGAGGCGTCTACAGCGTGTTGTTGGGGATCAACCGGGCGACCGTGAGATCCTCCGCGATTTGCGTGAAGATCTGGTTCAGGTTACTGGTCGGCCGCGAGGCCGAGATGCAGGAACTGGTGCCTCCCGTCGCCGTGTAGTCGGAGAAGAAGTTCGACGGGGAGGAGGCGATTTGCTGCATCGTCTGGCATGGGGTGATAGCTGGGCTCGTGTCAGTCGGACATCCCGAGGCCTCCGCGCCGTAGGCCACCGCGTATACAGTAGTCCCCGCGGCGGCGGCGTTCTGGGCCGCCGTGATCGCCTGGTGGCACTCCTGCGTGGCTGGGTAACTCGTCGCCGATCCCGCCATCTGGCTTGGCGAAGCAGTTGCGTCGCCATCGCTGAGGAGGATCATCACGTTCTTCGTATTCGGCCTTGCACTGGCGACGAGTTGCGCTTGTGCCGCATTGATTACGCCCGCGTAGAAGGTTCCCTCGCCTCCCGGAGCGCTCACCCCACTGCAACTTCCTCCACCGGCCGCGATTACGATGTCGGAGCTGGCGTTCAGCGAACTGGCCGCGTCGGAAGCGCGGTAGTCGCTCGACAACGCAATGATCTGGTATACGGGCGAATTGTTGTAGCTGGTAATTGCAGGGTTTCGGGTAGGGCAAGTGTAATCATTCGGGACCTGCGAGGTCGAAGTCAGCCCCGGGAACACCATCAGGCCGACTTCATCGACCGGGGTCGTGACGTTGGCGCCGACGGTGGGCGTTTCGCCGGTGGCCGCGCCGCAGCTTGCCTGTCCCAGGGGGCAGGGCGAGAGCGTGCCCAGCAGAGTCCGGATGCCGGTCAACGCGCAGGAGATTCTTGAACTACCGCATTGGCTGTCGGAGTCGGTATCATTCATCGACTGCGTCGTATCGAGGACGATTACCACGTTGTACGGGCTATTGAATCCGCCTCTTCCGCTCGCCGTCGCGGTGGCCGAGATTGGCCATGAATTGACGCCGAACACACGGGCGAAGGTCGTCCCCACGGTGGCTTGCTCCCGCACGACGACGGCGTTTGCGCCCGCCGGCGATTCGGAACACGGGATTCCGATGCTCGTCAGGCACTTCACCTGAGGGTACCCGGCCACCATCGTAGCGTTGGTCAGGTTGGAAGCGGCGTTTAAATCCCCGTTTGCGGCGCTGTAGCTCGTCGCGGTGGCTATGGCTTCGCTCGCGGTGTCATTGGAGAGGACCGAGGCTCCGGCCAACGCCGCCGCCTGCGTTGCAGACAGGAGTTCTTGATAGGCATGGTACAGTCGGCCGATGTCGATCACTATCGCGGCCGCTCCGAGAATGCTGACCAGGGCGATCGTTATCAACACCATCGCCTGCCCGCGCTCGCTGTCGCGAAACCGGCGGACGATAGATTCGTTAGATTCGTTGTTAAGCTTCATTGGATGAGCACCGTCGTTTGCGCCGTCAAGGCACAGTGGGGCGCAGGATTGAATCCGAAGAGTTGAAGGTTGCACGGATAACTAACCGTTACCTGGGCGCTTTGGGACTGCACCAGATAATCTTGGCCGCCACTGCACGACGGCGTCGAAAACGAATGCCCGCCCATCACGATCGTGAAATTGAGATTCGACTGATTGAGGTAAGGCGCGGCTGAGTAGACCGCCTGGCTGGCGGTCTGGCAGGGATCCGTGGTTTGCCCCCGGCTAATCGAAAGGAGCTGCCCGGCGGCGTCCGTAGCAAACGTCAGGGTCAGATCGTTATTGAAAGCAACCCCGAACTCTACCGCGCCTATAAGGACGGTCAGCAGCAGCGGCAACGCGAGAGCCAGCTCAACCATCGCCTGGCCCCGCTCGTCTAATCTGCGACGGTTAAACATTTCCACGCCCTCCTCCGGCGTCAGCATCGACATCGCCTGCGCCGGCCAAAGTTTGTACATTACTCATTGTAGAGAAACATAACATATTAGTCATAAGCAGCCGTTCTTGTGGCTAGTACTTTATGTAGTGAAATATACGCGACGTGGCAAATGCCGAACTAGCTATAAGTTGAATTGTATAACTGCGTGTAGAGACTGCGCACGGCGCCGGCCACGCCGCGCGGGAGAGGATTAAGCTGAGGAAGCTTATTCGCCAAGGCCCAGTGAGGGTTTTCTCACCGGATGCTCTCGACGCAGAGGCTGGAGCGCTCGAAGCGGGTCGTCAATCGACACGCCGCCTGGGCATGTCGGCTTCGGTCGTCAGTTATGATGGAAACCGAAAAAGTTAACGGCCGCCGCCGTCAGGGTCGAGCGTTGCGTCGATCCGGCGCTGGAAGCTGCCGCTTTCGATCGCGCAGTGCATCCCGCATTCCTTGGCGGCGCCGGTCTCCCACCACCATCGCCCCGCGCGCGCATCTTCGCCCTCGGCGACGGGACGCGTGCACGGCGCGCAGCCGATCGACTTGTAGCCCTGATCGTAGAGCGCGTTGTACGGGACTTCGTTGCGCCGGACGTAATCCCAGACGTCGCGCTCGGTCCAGTCCGCGAGCGGCGCGAGCTTGAGGATCCCGCCGTGGTCGCGGTCGATTTCGAGTCTCCTGATATTGGCGCGGGTCACGCTCTGATCGCGCCGCAGCCCGGTCACCCAGGCCCGGTAGTTCAGCAGGGCACGCTTGAGCGGCAGCACCTTGCGCACCTGGCAGCACATCAGCCGCAGCTCTACACTCTGGCGGAAAAGGTTATTGCCATGGCGTCCGACCATGCCTTCGACGGTGGACGCTTCGGGCAGGTAGACGTCGATTCTGATTCCGTAGTGGTCCCGGATGCGGCCGATCAGGTCGTGGGTCTCCTCCGGCAGGCGTCCGGAGTCGATCGTGAAGACGCGAACCGCAGGATCGATTCGCCATGCCATATCGATCAGCGCGCAGCCCTCGGCCTGCAGACTCGAGCAGATTCCCAGCCCTCGCCCGAACCGCTCGATCGCCCACGCCAGCATCTGCTCGGGCGGCTTGCCTTCCAGCTCGAGCGCGGCTTGCGCGGCCTGCCGTTCATCCATGATCGGCCCGACCTGATCGCTGAAATGCTCTTCCATGCCGGATCCCGATCAGCTCTCAGCGATCATGCGGCGCATTCGCCGTCCTTGGTCTCGCCGGTGAAGGCGTGATCCTCGCCGATGTCGATGTAATCCTCGGGGAGCGCGGTCGCAGAATCGATGGCGGTTAGATCGGCGAGCGCGGTCTCGATTTCCTCCAGCCGGATGTGGCGGAAGAATTGCTCCACGGTCTCGCCGTCGGCGCGCCGGTCGCGATACCATTCGAGCAGGCGGCGGAGCGCCTCGGTCATGCGGCGGGCGGGAATCTTGACGCTGCGCCGGCCGAAATGAGCGGCCTCGCCGTCCACGCTTCCGCCGATCATCAACTGGTATTGCGGAATCACCCGGCCGTCCTCGAGCCGGCGCAATCCGCCCTGAAAGCCGAGCGTGGCCACGTGATGCTGCCCGCATCCGTTGGGGCACCCGCTGATCTTGATCGAGGCGTCCGAAGCTATCTCGGCCAGGTCGGGACGCGAGTCGATGAACTCCGACAACTCGCGGCCGAGCCCGCGCGATTGGGTGACCGCCAGCCGGCACGACTCAGCCCCCGGACAACTCGTCACGTCGGCGATTGTGTCGGCGCCCGCGTGGCCCAGGCCCGCGGCTCGCAGGCGCTGGTAGAGTCCGATCAGATCTGATTGCCGAACCCATCGCATCACCAGGTTCTGCTGCAGCGTGGCGCGCACGCTGCCGTCGCCGTAAGCGAGCGCAAGGTCGGCCAGCACGCGGAACTGCGCGCCGGTCAGGTCTCCCATCGGCAGGCGCACCGTCACCGCCACGTAACCGGCGTGGCGCTGAGCGCGAACATTGGTCAGGCAGAATCGTTCGAATTGCGCGCGCGAGAATACTTGCGGCAGGTTGAGGATCGCATCCGGAACGATTCCCGGCCCCTTGACCTGCGCGGCCGCGACCCGGCGCGCGACTTCAGCCTCGGGCGGAGGCGCGGCGCGCTCCCATCGCGGTTCGTCTTCTACCGGCGGGTTTTGCGGATCGAATGGAAGACCGCTTCCACCTTCCGCCAGCACCGTGCTGAGAGTCTCGTCGAACAGTTTTTTCCACGCCTCGAAGCCCAGCTTGCGGATCAGGAACTTCATCCGGGCGTTGGCTTTGCTCTTGCGCTGCCCGTGCGCATGGAACACGCGCAGAATTGCTTCGGCGACGTTGAGGATCTGATCCGCTGGCAAAAACTCGTAGAGCACGAATCCCGACTGACAGAGCGTGGCAGTCCCGCCGCCCACCGTGATCCTGAAGCCACGCTCAGGGCCGCTGCCGTTCTGGCGGATACGTGCGCCGAAGCCGATATCGTTGAAAGCGCCGCCGGCGCAATCGGTTTCGCATCCGCTGAACGCGATCTTGAACTTGCGCGGTAACGACGAGGTCAAACGATGGCGCAGGAAATAGCGCGTCAACGCTTCCGAGTAGGGCGTCACGTCGAAGGGCTCGGCCGAGCAGACCCCGGCAAACGGGCAGCCCACGATATTGCGAACCGAATTGCCGCAGGCCTCGCGCGTCGTCACGCCCGCCGCGGCCAGATGATTCATGCAGGCCTCGGAATCCTCGAGCTTGACGAAATGCATCTGGATGTTCTCGCGGGTCGTGATATGAGCGAACCCGCGCGAGAACTTCTCGCAGCAATCTGCGGCCGCCCGCAGGGCCGTGGCCGAAAGGATGCCTTGCGGAATCTTGACGCGGAACATCTGGACGTCATCCTGCCGCTGTCCGTACACTCCGCGGACCAGCCGGAATGAGCGCCACTGTTCGGGCGTCAATTCGCCTCGCTCGTACCGTTCGAGCGTCTCGACGAACTCCGCGATGTCGGCGGTGCTGGCAAACGACAGCCGCGCCCGTCCCAATGTCGAGGGGTGTCCCGCGCTCTCTTCGCCAACTGGGGTTTCGCTGGTCATCGCCGTGTCATCCGTAAGCAAAAGGTAACTTCGGCGGTCATCTTAGTCAACTATATAGATGACTAGCTGACTCGTCTATTTGATCTGCAGTGCCATTATGCTAAAAATCCCCACAGAAAGCCATGAAATTCGGGGTCGGCATCGATTACTCTCTCAAGGCTCTGCTGATGCTCGCCGAGCGGTATCCGACCGTGCAGCCGCTTCGGGTGGAGGAGATCGCCTCGCGCGAGGGTATTCCGGAAAATTACCTTCGGCGCCTGCTGATCGATCTCAAGCGGGCGGGGCTGGTTGCAAGCCAGAAAGGCCCCAGCGGCGGATATATGCTGGCGCGCAGTCCCGGCAAAATCACGATGGAGGACGTTGTCCAGACCATCGAGGGCGATTACACCCCGGTCGAATGCTTCGAGGACGGCGCCAACTCACCATGCCGGCGCGACGAGAATTGCGCGATGCGCGAGGTATGGCGCGAAGTTCACGACGCGGTCGGCGCGATTCTGCGCCGCACCACGCTCCAATCGCTCGCCGAGCGGCGCAAGACCGCTCTGCATTTCCAGATTTGATTACACACGCCCGGCTGGGGCTTACTTGCCGCGACCGCTCACTGCGACCTTGACCGCCGGATGGGCCGGGTCGTCGCTGGTTATCGCCAGCGTGCCGGCCGCACGTTGCGTTGAGTTCGGAGCGAACCGGACCGTTACCGTGAGCGAGTGGCCGTAAGGCAGGGTGAAACTGCCGGCGCCCGAAGTCACGCTGAAGGGCGCATCGATCGCGCCGACAATGCCGTGCAGCACGCCTGCGCCGCGGTTCCCGATCCTGAACGTTCTTACCGGCGTGAGCCCGATCTTCACCCGGCCGAAGCTCACCGTCCGGGCAGTCTTGATCTCCGCGGGAATTCCGATGCCCCTTATCGGTACGCTCACTACGGGCTTCGCGGAGTCGCCGCTGGTTATCCTGACGGTTCCAGAGAAGGGCCCGGACTGCGTCGGCGCGGCCTGAACGGCGACGGTTTGCCGCTCATGGTGGCCCAGATCGAACGGTCCGGCCCCGGCCTTCAGGCTCAATGCGGACCGAAGCGCGCTGCCGTCTACGCTGCCGTGCAGCCTGAATTCGCCGAAGTTCCTGATCTGAAAGCTAAGCGTTTTGGTCGTGCCGGTTCCGACGCCCTTGAAATTCAAAGCGCGGACCATCACATCGATTCTGCCGCCGGCGGCGGAGCCGGCTACCTGAGCCGGCAGTGGCCGCGGATCGACGGCCATCAGCAAGCCGATCACCAGCACCGCGAGCGTCCACGCTTTTCTGCCCACGCGGTTCATTAAGGCACACTCCAGGAGGCTCGCAATCAGGCGGGGAGTTGGTCGAGTTCGCCTTCGTGTCAAGGCGATTAGCCTTCGCAGATCCGGGTGCGGCGCAAGACCGCAGTTCTGACTAGGGCGCGCTTTTCACCAGCGCCGCGACGGTGAAAAAATTCCGATCGACCGAGCTCATGTTGATATACCAGCACTCGCGCTCGGGAGTTTCCGCCGACGGCAGGAAGCACATGGTCGAGAGACCGCCCTGCACGTCGGTCTGGGCAGAGGCGACCACGAACTCACGTTTGAACGGATAGATCGCGACCTTGGCGTCGGGCACCGGCCGGTCGCGATAGGCGAGCCAGTAGATGTTGTTCTGGAAGAGCTGGCCGCGGCGGTCGTAGGTGTCGACGTAGGGCTCGAACCACATCTCGGAGTCGATGTAGAGCACGGTCTTGCCCTGGAGCGCCTCGCGAATCCGGTCGCGCCGCGGAGTCGCTTCGAGCACGTAGAGGTTGCGCAGCTCCCAGGCCTCGGGACAATCGCTCGCGCCGCCGTCGGTCGCGCATCGAACTCCCGGTGAATGCTCGGCGTGAACGCTCGCGAGCATCGGTTTCTCGGCGAGCAGCTTGTAGTCGTATTCCTCGGTCTTGGCGATAAACCCCATAAAGTGATCGGGGTCGCCGACAATCGCGCCGGGCGAGCTGCTCAGGAAGTCCTCGTTGACCCTGCGCACGCGCCGCGTGCCCGGCGACCATCCCCATTCGTCATCAGCCCGATTCGGATCGGCGTAGCGATAGCGGATGAAACCGGAGCCGCGCGCCTCCTGCGGCGTGAGCATCGGGTACAGCCCGGAGAGCCAGTAGCGTCCGGTCCTGAGAAAGTCGGGATCGATCGGCAGCGGCTCGACCTCGGTGCGGCCGACCAGGGCGTAGCCGGCGTAGTGGCCGACCTGCATGTAGAAGATCGGCCGGTAGGGCTTGTGATAGCCGCCGTATTCGCTCGCGCAGTCGTAAAAGCGAAGATCGTAGTCGTCGGTACTGATCGGCCGGAAGGCATTGTTCCAGACAATCTTCTCGGCGGCGTACGGGTCGTTCACATCCACGAACGGGAACGGCTGGCCGGCGACGTAGCCGGCGACGCTCCGATGGTCGGGCGAGAGCCGCACCTGCGCGGAATATTTTTCGGTCGCTTCCTTGTAAGGTGGCGGCCACTCGACGCGCTCGGCGGGGACGATCTTCATCGTCATGCCGCGCTGCACCTTGTAGTACACGCCTGGCGAGACCAGATCCTTGACCTGGGGCGCGTTCTCGATCGTGATAAAGTCGCCGGGTTTGACCTGCGCACCCGCGAGCGGCATTCCGAGCGAGAGAGTCGCGATCGTCACCACAGCGCACAGCAAAGCCTTCACCTTCATTGACGTACCGCCTTCTGCCGAAGTCGAATCATTGTGGGGCGCCATCGCGAACCGTCTCGCAATCGTCAAGCCCGGCACGTGATCCCAAGGGCCCCCCTGCTCAGGTTCACGGTTCGTGCCAGCCCCGGCCAATTGGCAGGGCGCGCGTAACTACTCGTTAGATAAGGATTTTCAGGAACTACGCGAATGGCGCTGCGGGCAAATGTTCGTCACAAGACCAGATCTGCGTTTCAGCCTTGCGACAGTCTGTGCCCTGCGCGATCTTCCAAAAGGCCTGCGGCCGCCGCGAGGGTACGCGCGGCGGCCGCAGAAACCG
>Ga0209415_10016010_pt1 | contig 12102 bp, 10 predicted proteins | sample PeaSoiSIISIP2007_FD_187696 | JGI IMG/M metagenome (GOLD analysis project Ga0209415, IMG submission 187696) | Peat soil microbial communities from Weissenstadt, Germany - SII-SIP-2007 (SPAdes) (version 2) | ecosystem: Environmental > Terrestrial > Soil > Wetlands > Peat | place: Germany... | reverse complement strand
TACGGGACGCCCAAGACGAGGGCCGCGCTCTCAAGGCTGAGGTCGGTCACGGAAGAGTCGCTGTGCCAGGGCGCGGCGGCGATGTACGCCATCGAGAGCGAGCAGCCAAGGATAAGCAAGACCAAGCTCGACGGCCTGAAGGCCTTCTACGGGATGAGCGGGGTCGAGGAAGGGACGGACTACTTTAGGGAGCACCAGGTGGCGGACGTGAGGCACGCCGCTGTGTGGAGAGGCGTCCTGCAGAGGAACGCGTCGAGCGGGGACGAGCGCCCATCCCTCGAAGCCGCCGCCACGTCGTTGGGCGTCCAGAACACGATATTGGACTCGGTCATGGAGACCTACGTCACCCCGACCTTCGCGTAAGGGTCGGCCACCCCGCGGGTCCAGAACCCAAGACTTATCATTCGGCAAGGCCAACTCTCCCTCTGTTCTCACGTCATGGACACCGTCTTCATCGAGAATCTGCGCCTTGACTGTCGGGTGGGCGTCACCGACGAGGAGAGGCGCCAGCCGCAAAAGGTCCTGTTGGACGTGACCCTCACCCTAGACCTGAGCCGCGCGGCGGCGACCAAAGACATAGAGGACACGGTCGACTACAGGGAGGCCAAGCGCCTGCTCTCGCAGTTCGTCTCAACCGGCGAGTTCGTCCTGCTCGAGAGCCTCGCGGAGGGGGTCGCGGCGCTCGCCTTGGACAGGTTCGAGGTGGAGAGGGTGGTCGTCAGGGTGCGAAAGGAGAAGTATTCGGCCGAGCCATCCATCGGCATCCGGGTCGAAAGGGGCAGGGGGCCTGGACCTCGGTAGAGTGCGTCATTGCGCTCGGCTCCAACATGGGGGACAGGGAGGGCAATCTGCGGCGTGCCATCTCGTCGATCGGCGCGAGGACGAGGCTCGTCGCTGCGTCTTCGGTCTACGAGACGGAGCCCATGTATCGCGAAGACCAGGAATGGTTCCTCAATTGCGTCGTCGTGGTGGAGACCGAAATCGAGCCCCTCGCGTTGCTGGGGTGGCTGAAGGAGACAGAGGTGAAGATGGGAAGAGACCCGCAGGCCGCGAGGAACGCCCCACGCATCATCGACATGGACATCCTGTTCTACGGGGAAATGGTGATTGCGGGACCTTCCCTCCAGGTCCCGCATCCCGGAATCGCGGAGAGGGCGTTCGTGCTCGTGCCGCTGGACGAGGTCAGGCCGCGCCTCGTCCATCCCGTCCTGGGGAAGAGCGTGACCGAGCTGCTTCGGGAGCTGCACTCGCGCAAGGGGGTCGTCAAGAGGTCCGACCTGCTCTCCGGCTTTTTGCCTTCACTGCCTCAGCGGCCCGGACCGCCTGAAGCGTCTCCCTGACGTCGTGAGTCCTCACGAGCTGGGCGCCGTTAGAGACCGCGATCGCGGTCACCGCGAGCGAGCCGGCGAGCCTCTCCTCGGGCCTCTCTAGCCCGAGGATCTTCCCCAAGAAGGACTTCCGCGACAGCGCCACCCCGATAGGCCTTCCCAACGGCCTGAGCCTCTCCAGGTTGGCGATGACCTCGCAGTCCCATTCGTACCAGGGCATGAGCGTCTGCAGTGACGAGGTCGCGGTCCCCGCATCGTTCCTGAAGAAGCCTATCCCTGGGTCGAGGACGATAAGCCGCTCGTCTATCCCCGCCCTCTCGGCAATCCTGAGGGTCTGCCTCAGCGCGCGGCTGACAAGGGGGATCGGTCTCGTCTTGGAGCTTCCCGCAGAGTGGGCCATCGCCAGGAGCGACGCACCCCTCTCCCTCACGACCTTGGACATCTCAGGGTCGCCCTTCAACCCCGAGACGTCGTTGACGACGGACGCGCCGCCCCTAAGCGCGGCGTCGGCGACCGAGGCGCGGACCGTGTCGACGGATATGGCCGTCTTCCTCGCGCCCACGACCTCCACGGCGGCCCGCAGCCCGGCGAGCACGCGCGACCTCTCGACCTCCTCGGTGACCCCTCCGTTCAGGTACGGTGCCGTCGACGCTCCCCCTATGTCTATCAGCTCCGCGCCCTCGTCCACGGCCCTCCTGACGCGCGTCTCTACCTCTTTCGCGGTGTCCGCGACCGACCCCTTGTAGTAGGACTCGGGGCTCAAGTTGATCGCCGCCATGATTCGGACCGGAAACCTGTCGCCGACCTGCACCTGACCCAGGCGCGCGATAGCGGTCAACAGCCCACGTTCATTCTCGCGGGGATAAATGCTTGAGTCATGCCGCCCGACGGGCGGATGCGCTCCGCCCGCTGCTAAATTTTTAAGGCCGCTCCAGAGCCGGGACGTCGGAATGGCGACGAGCGAGGACGAGCTCAGGCGGAACGCCGACCTGAAGCTCTGGATGGAGACGAGGATAGGCGAGCTCCAGGAGGAGATCGACAGGCTAAAGGAAGCGCTCGCAGTGATAGACTCAGTGCTCCGCGCCTCCAGCTTCAAGCCCGCGGCGGCGTTGGCCTCGGCCGGACCGCGGCCACCCGTCGGCGAGTCGAACGAGCTGACGGGCGAGCCCATCCCCGAGATCCGCGAGCTGAAAAAGGACAGAGGGGGCGAGACGATTGCCGTCGCCCAGCTCACTAGGCAGAGGCTGAAGATAGAGCCCGTCGCCGAGGTCACCATCAAGGCGGACACACCGCCCTTCAAGTCGTTCCTCCTCGGGAAGATACTCTCGGGGATGAAGTCGGCCGACGAGGACTCGGTCGCGAAGGGCCGCCTCAAGAAGGGGGAAGAGCTGAGATACACGCTCTCCGAAAAGAACGGGAAGATCTCCGCGCTCGTGATCGAGAACTACCGCGAGAAGGAAAGGATGACAGAGATACTCAACACGGTCTCCTGGACCTTCTCGAGGATGCTCGAGAAGTAGCGCGCTTCACTTCCTTACAGTGATCCCGCGGACCATCTCGAGCCCTTCGAGCTCCGCGATCACGCTCCCGCCCACCGCACCCTCGACTATGAGCGTCAGGTTCGCGTCCCTGACCATGTCCGGGTCGTCCGCGAGAGCCTGTCTCACCACTATCCCGTGCCTCGCGAGGACACCCGTCACTCTGGAGATTACGCCAGCCGCCCTCGGGTCAGCCTCGATGACTATGGCCGAGCAGCCGATGCTGGAGACCACGTGGAGGAGGCTGGCCCCGACCGGGGTGACCCCCGAAAATATGGAGAAGAGGAACGGGTCCTTCGTTATCTTTGCGGCGGTCTGCTTGACGACGCGCCTGTCGGTCCCGGCGTCCCTTGCAAGCGCCGAGTAGTCAACCTCGAGGCCACCGACGAAGAGCCTCCCTTCTTTGGAGACCCTTATCCCGTACTCGAGCATCTTCCTTACGACCTTCAGCTTCGAGCTCTGCCTCGAGAACTCCCGCTCGATGGAAGGCCAGAGGCCCTTCAGGCGGTTCTTGCTGGGGGTCGTGTCTACGCGGGCACCTTCGATTCGACGACTCCCTAGCTGCCCTGCGGAGGGCTCTCTCCGTATGCCTTGGTGACGGTCACTCCATCCACCAACACCCACGGGCAGAGCGTCGGTGTGTCGACCTCCCACCATTGCACCCACTCCCTCTCCTTGGAGAGGAGGCGTATTGACGACGACATCCTCTCGAGGCTGTCGCTGATCCTGACGCCCTTTATCGGGAGCGTCACTTCGCCGGACTCCACGAGGTATGTCCCGTCACGCGGCACGGTCGAGAACTCGCCCGTCCTATAGTTCTTGAAGCGCGTGTACCAGTTGCTCGTCAGGACTAGGCCGTGCGTCATCTCCTTGACCATCTCCTCATAGGTGGAGTCTCCCGCCCCGATCTCCAGGTTCCAAGGCCCTGGCTCGATGAGCCCGGCGTTCCCCGTGCTCTTCGTCCTGAACCTCTTCGCGGTGGAGAGGTTGTGCAGATAGCTCTTCAGGACCCCGCCTTCTACCACCTTGGTCGACCGAGTGGGCTGACCCTCGTCGTCGAAGGTCCGCGCCTGCAGACAGCCGTCGCCCCTTCCCACGTCGGTCAGGTCGAGGGTCTCCGAGGCCACCTTCTTCCCCAGCTTGTCGACCAGGTACGACGTCCCGGCCTCGATCGAGAAGGCCGACGCGAAATCCCCGACGAGCCCGAGCAGGTTCGAGGCCACGGTCGGGCTCATCAAGACCTGGTAAGTCTTCCCCTCCTCGTTCAGCTGCCTAGCGTTCCGCATCCGCTTGGAGTGGCTGCCGGCCCTCTCTCCTGCCACCCCGGGACGAAAGTCGCGGACCGTCGCTGAACAGGAAAGGCCGTGCCCGCTCGCGTCCCTGTCGGTGAAAGCCCTGATGTTCAGGAGTATGCTGGAGCTCGTGTCGCTTCCGACGGTCCCGGTCGAGGACATGATATGGTGCGATGCCACCCCCGCTTCGAGGCTCCCGGCCGTCCTCCTCGCCCCGGCCGACTCCGCGGCATGGATGGCCTCCTCCACGTATCCCGCAAGAAGGCCCTCCGGGCCCTCGAGCTTCTTGTCGTGGCTCGGCTTCGGCCTGTACGAGCTCCCCCGCGGTGGCAGGGGGACGTAACCTGCGTCCTTCGGGAGGCTCATCATGCTCTTGTAGAGCAGCTCGATGAATCGCTCGAGGCTCGACTTCTCGGGGTTCGAGGAGCTCCCGATTATCCGCCTTCCGCCCTTCGCGAGATAGACTACCAGCCCGCTCTCATTGACGTTCTTCGTGACCGTGACCGAGCTGTTGGCGAACCTCGCCATCCGCTCGTTGGAGATCACCGTCATTAGGATGGCTTCGTCGGCGCCGAGCTTCTTCGCTACGTCCACCCCGAAGCTGTTCGAGTCTTCTGGGCCCATCATCTTCGCCATGTCGATCTAGCTCCCACCGACTATCCTGACGCCCGCGAGGAGGGTGTCTGGCCCGCCGGTCCAGACGGGAATCCCCTGCATGGGGTCGCCCTTCCCGCAGTTCGCCGCCTCGAACTCCAGCCGCTTGCTCCTCCCCCTCACGCTCCCCCAGAGAGCGGGCGTGGTGATCTCGAGCACGGGCGCCTTCACGAGCGACGTCGTCTCGCCGTTCCTTATGCGGTACGCCTCGAGCCCCGTGTATCTCTGGTTCAAGCGCTTGTCGTCGATGTTCCACTCCGTGAACGACTTGATGTATATCCCGTCCTTCACCTCCTTGATGAGCTCCTCCGTGGTCGCGTAGTCTCCTGGCTCTACGAAGGTGTTTGACATCCTGATTATCGGCTCCCTGTCGAAGCCAGCCGACCTCGAGGAGCCGTTGTTCTTGACCCCTAGCAGGGAGGAGGTGCTCCTGTTCTGGAGAAATTCCGTTATCTTCCCGCCCACGATGAGCCGCCTCTTCCTGGAGACGACGCCCTCGTCGTCCACGGGGCTGTAGCCGTTCGAGTGGGCGATCGTCGGGTCGTCGCTGACGTGGGCCTCCTCGCTTCCGACCTTCATCCCCAGGCTGTCCCTCGAGAGGTAGGACTCGCCCGCCTGGGCTCCTTCCCTGCCGAGTATCCTGTCGGCCTCCTGGGGGTGGCCCACCGACTCGTGGGCGGCGATCCCAGACAGCTCGGGCGAGAGGACGACGTCCATGATTCCAGTAGGAGCCTTCTCCGCGCTCCCCAGGACCTCCATGAGCGTCTGAGCCTCGTCCTCGACGAGCTCGAGCAGCCTTATCCTCTTGACTATCTCCAGCCCTCCGGTCTCGCCTTGCTGGATCATCCTCTGGGCAGCGTCCCCACCCTTCAGCGCTGTGAGTATCCCGAAGTAGTTGAAGCGGGGCACCCTGCTCTCGACCTTCGCGCCGTCGCTCGTCACGACGTACTTCTCCTCGACCCCGGCCGAGGCGACCATGATTCTGTTCGGTATCTTGACCCCGCCGGCGCCACCCTCGAGCTTGACCACGCTCCTGTCAATCTCCAGCAGAATCGACTTCAGCCAGTTGGGGTCTGCTCCCTCCACAGGTTCCTTCTCCGCGACCCTCACCTTCCGGGTCGCCGTCCTTGAGTCGCCCATCGCAATCCGCTCCTTCACGAGGGGAGCCGAGGACTTCGCCATCTTGACGGTCGTCGCCGTCAAGTCCTTCACCCTCTCCCTCGAGAGGAGGTTCGTCGCGCCGAAGCCCATCGCCCCGTCTACAATCACCCTCGCGGCGATTCCGAAGCTGTCGTCTATCATCGATGGCTGGGGCTCGCCGTTCTTCAGCAAGAAACCCGTCCCCTTCCCTCCGTGGATCCTCGCCTCGGCGTACTCAGCGCCGAGCCTTCGCGCCTCGCGGACGCAGTAGTCAGCTAAGTCTTTGTATTCTTCGAGCAGCAAGCGTTGTCCCCATCGTCTCGTTGGGCGAGCGGGCCCGTTCGTTATTTCTACCTTGCTGTGCCTTCTATATCTCGATCCACTGGTTCCTGACCGGCAGGAACCCGGCGTCCCTCTCCTCTACGGCGAACTTCAGGAAGAGCTCCGGGTGCTCCGTGTGGATCGGCGCCACCCTCCTCGCCCCTATGCCGCTCACGAGGCTGCGGAGCTGCTGGGGCATTATGTGCCCAGAGACGTGGATGTGGTAGAGCGGCATCCCGTAGAAGTCGAGCCACTCGATCAGCCTCTGGTTGTCGAGCTCCATCTCCTCGTTGTAGGGCTCGGAGGACGACAGGATGTAGACGCTCCCCGCGCCGGGCTTGACCCCCACCATCCCCTCCATGTCCGAAAGGGTGGTGGCGACCACGTACCTCTTGGGGGCAGCGCTGAGTTCTTCTGAGGTTATCACCTCAGCCTTGCCGGAGACCTCCTCCTCCCACTTCTCGTATCTCTTCTTGTTGCGCCTGTAGATCACGACGTTCCCCTTTGCGAGCTTGGGGAGGCCGTCGACGTGCCCGTCGCCGTCCAGCGTCGAGATGAGGTGGGCCTGGCGCATCGATATCGCAAGCTTGCGGTCGGCGGCCTCGGCCGCCCTGTGGAACGAGGTGAGCCTGTCGGTGTCCATGCCCGAGAAGCTCGCCATCACCAGGCCTTTCGCCTCCCGGATGACGACCTCTAGCTTGCGCGCCACCTCCTCTTCGCTCGAGACGGAGCCTCCCACCATGTTGGTCGCCTCAGTGAGTAGGAGGCTCGCGTCGCTCCCCGCCGCGGCCCGCGCGAAATCCTGCGTGAGGTGAGAAGCCCTCCCGTGTGCTCTGAGGTCGCCTGTGTAGACGAAGGAGCCGGTCGACGTCTCCACGACGAGCCCGTACGCCCCCGGGATGCTGTGGTCGACGTGGACAGGTCGGATCGTGAGGCTCCCGACCTTCACAGAGGCGCCTGTCCTGAACGTCTTATAGTCGAGCCCTCGGTAGTCAGTCTCGAACGAAGCGCGCTTCGTCTCTGTGATGGCGTCCATGAGCCTCTCAGTCGTCTCACCACAGTGTACGGGGATCTCCCTGTGCACCATCGAGAGGTAGCCGTAGTGGTCTAGGTGCGCGTGACTGAGGAAGATGGCGTCGAGCTTCGTCTCCGCCGCGTCCCAACTGTACACGCCGTCGATGCTCGGGATTATCCCGAGGCTCAAGAGGCTCTCGGCTCGCCTAGGCGAGACGTAAGGGTCGGAGAAGAACCTAGCGCGCTGGGCAATCGACATACCAAAGTCCAGCATCACCCGCGCGTCCTTGTCTTCGACGAGTATCTTGTTCCCGCCTATCTCTCCGACGCCGCCCAGGACGGAAACGCGCGCCATGGGCCGACGAAAGACCGCAAATATTTAAGTGGCCCACGCCTACCTTCCCTAGAAGTAGACGCATGATCTCCCTCCGGCTCATAGCCGCGCTCAGTACGCAGTCGGACCTCTCGCAACCGGTCGTCATACTCGCCATCGCGCTCGGTCTGGCGGGCCTGGCCATCTTGTTGCTCTTCGCCAGGGATAAGATCTGAGGAAAGCTTACCTACCGACCGGGTCGGCTTGGGGTGCTCGATCTTGCTCAGGGGGATAATCTTCGACCTGGACGGGACGCTCATCTCGCTCCACGTCGACGGCTCGGCGTTCAGAAGAGAGATCGCTCAGGAGCTTTCGCAGGGCGGGTTCAAGATGGACCTGATCCAAGCGGAATCGAAGGGCCTCTACGTCCAGGACATCCTCGACAGGGCGAGGTCACAGATACTCGACGGACTCGTGAAGGCCGACTACGAGGACGTGAGGAGAAGGACCTTCAAGGCGCTCGACGCCCTAGAGGTGGAGTGGATCCGGCACTCCCAGCTGCTTCCCGGCGCCGACGCCATCCTCTCGAGGCTGAGCGGCGAGGGCAAGGTTCCCATCACGCTCGCGCTTCTCACGAACAGCGGCCGGGCGGCTACGAAGTACGCGCTCGAGGAACTCCGCCTTGGTAGATACTTCCCCAGGTCCTTCACCAGAGACGACCTCCCGGCAATGAAGCCTCGTCCCGAGGGCATCACCACCGCCCTCGCGCAACTCGGGCTGCAAAAGGGCGAGGTCCTCTATGTGGGGGACAGCCCGACGGACATACTTGCATCGAGAGGGGCAGGAATCCGAGTCGCCTCAGTCGCGACGCACAGGTACGACGCCGAGGCGCTTCGGAAGCTCGGTCCTGACTACACGATAGGCTCTCTCCCTGAGCTTGAGGAGCTCCTCCCCCGCCTGGGGTGAACGCGTCCCTTAGGAGAGCTTCATGCTGGAGAACCTCTCCCTGAACTCCCTGCTCTCCGTCCGGACGTGCTCCACTTCGTCCTTTACTTCGCTCAGGGCTTTCTCCATGGACGACGCGTCCTCGAGCCGCAGCGCGACTTCCCTCGCCCTCCTCCTCGCGCGGGGGTCGACGTCCTTCTCGGAGGCCTCCCTGACCGCCGCGAGCAGCCTCTTGTCGAGGAGCTCGGACACGGCCTCGAGGACCTGCGTCCGTATCGTGAACTCCTTGTCCTCGAGCAGGAATTCCTTGAAGGTCGCGACGTCCTCCTCCTCGAGCCATCCAAGCCTGATCAACCCCTTCAACGCGCCCACCCTGACCCTCGTGGGCCGTCCGTAGGGTAGATGCTTCCTGAGGAACTGCCTCGTCCTTGAGTCCTTGACGTAGCCCAACGCCTCCATGCAGGCTTCGGTCACCGCGTCTTCAGGAGAGGGCGTCCCCACCGCCGACGTAATGACCTCGAACGCGTCTGGAAGCCGTGCCTTCCCATAGGAGACCGCCGCCTGGCACTGGACGTATGGGCTCTCGTCCCCCCGGAGCGCGGCGAGGAGCGGCTTCGCCACCCTCGGGTCCTTGAACTCACCGAGGGCAGCCACGACCGCGCGCCTGACCCTCCTGTTGGTCAAGCCCGAAAGCCCGATGAGCGTCTCGAGGGCGTCCTTTGTCCCTATCCTCCCCAGGGACCTTGCAGCCTCCGACCTCACCGAAAAGTGCTGGTCGTCCCTTCTGACCGCCTTTGCGAGAGCCTCGACCACCTCCGGCGCGCCGCTCAAAGAGCCGAGCGCCTCCGCCGCCCTTCTCCTGCTCGACGCGTCCACGCTCGCCTCGAGCTGGCTCAGCAACATCGAGACCGGCTTTTCGAACTTGACCTTCTTCAATAGGCGCTCCTCCGGGTCGAACTCCACTATCGTCGGCTTCCACGGCAGCTCGAAGTGGAACTTCTCCTCTTTCGAGCCGAGGCGGACCCGCCTTACGTGCCTCCCCCCGTTCTTTGCCCCCCCGACCGCGCCCGTTATGTAGAACGCGATGTCGCACGGCAGCGAGAAGACGGGCGTCAGCTCGTCGACCTGCTGGTTCTGCTTGACAGCAACCTCCGCAGTGTGAGTGCCCTCGTCCCACAAGTAGTTGACCTCGAACTCGGGGTGCCCCGCCTTGAAGAAGGCCTGCTCGAAGTAACCCTGGAGCGAGAACCCGCTCTTCTCCTCCATGACCTTCATGTAGTCGTGCGTGTCGGCGTTAGAGGCGGCGTATCGCTTCAAGTATTCGCTGGTCGCGTCGAAGAACAGATCGTCGCCGAGTATGTACCTCAGCTGGTGGATCATCCAGGCCGCCTTCTCGTAGGCGTACGAGTCGAACACGTCGTCCGAGTAGACGTAGACGTCGTCGACGATGGCCCTCCTGTACATGGAGTCGTCCTCCTCGAAGTAGGTCTCCGCCTTGGAATGCATGTCGTGCCGGAACTCGTCCTCGCCGAACTTCTCCCTGGTGTAGAGCGCTTGGAAGTACGTCGCGAAGCCCTCGTTGAGCCAAAGGTGTGACCAATGCTTCGCGGTCACCAGGTTGCCGAACCACATGTGGGCGAGCTCATGAGCTACGAGCTCGATGTGGTTCCTGTCGGGCCTCGAGTACCTCGCGGCATAGTCCTCTTCCGACCTCTCGTCAGGGAACCTGGTGTCGGTGAGCGTCGTGACGCTCACGTTCTCCATCCCCCCGATGAGGAAGTCGTGGACAGCCACCTGCGCGTACTTCTCGTAGGGGTACTTCACGCGCGTGAGGGACTCGAAGACCCTGAGCATGTCGGGGGTCAACCCGAAGAGCCGGAGGGCGTCGCCGCGTCTCGACTCGGGGAAATAGTATTGCAAGGGCACGCCTTCCGCCTGGTCCTCGATCACACCGAACTTGCCCACGACGAAGGAGTTCAGGTATGCCGAGTGTGGGACGTCCTCCTTCCAGTGGAATGTGACCCAGCCGCCCTTGTCCTCCTTCGAGACGAGCCTTCCATTCGAGATCGCGAGATACCCACCGGGGACCGTGACGAGCATCTCCGAGGTCGCCTTGTCGTTGAGGTGGTCGTGGCAAGGGAACCAGTACCTCGAAAACTCCGGCTCACCTTGGGACCATGCCTGGACAGGCTTGTCCGGGAACTTCTCGTCCGGAGAGACGAAGTACACCCCGTGTCGAGGCTCAGCGGAGTAGTCCACTCTCAGCTCGTGCGGGGCCGTGGCGAGAGGCCCTGGAGGGGAGACAGTCAGGACATTCCCGTCGTGCTCGAACGGGACCCTCACCCCGTCGAGTGTGACGCCGGTGACGCGCATCTCCCGCGCGTCGAGGTGCAGAGCGGCGATGCCTTCCCTCAGCGGGACGAGCTTCGTCCTGCAGCTTCCGCTGATTTGCTTCTTCTCGAGGTCGACCTTCAGTTGAATCGTTATGTGCTCTGCATGAAATTCCTTGTCCGGGGGCAAGTGCCGGGACGCCCCTGGGATGTGGAAATCTCCCTTCTTGCTAGGCATGTGCGCCATTCGCCAGTTTTGGGCCTTGAAAAAGCATTTTCACCGCAGTTTTCATCCCATTGTGCTTAGGCTCGCGCCGTCAGGGCTCTCCGCCTTTATATCCGACGCAGCCGAGCATCGGCCCAGATGCCTTCCGCCCCCCCACGCACGTCCTTGGTAGTCCACTATGCGGAGATCGGCACCAAGGGGAACAACCGAGCCTTCTTCGAGAACCATCTCGAAAGAAACCTACAAGAGAAGCTCGAGCCCCTCGGCAAGTTCAAGGTCGAGCTGGTCGACCAGCGCCTTCTCGTCTCAAAGCAAGGAGACCCGGAGGCCCTGCGCGGCGCGATGCCCGTCCTGAAGGACGTCTTCGGGGTCGCTTGGCTCGCCAATGTAATCGAATGCCCACTCGACTACGAGAGCGTGAAGAGGGCAGCGGCGAGAGAGATGAACCTCCTTATTGAGACGTCGCACCCCTCAACGTTTAGAGTAACTTCGAAGCGCGCCAACAAGAGCTACGCTCTTTCGTCGCAGCAGATGGCCGTCAAGCTGGGGGATGACCTGATGAAAGAGACGGGCCTAGGCGTCGACCTCACGAACCCGCAAGCGACGCTCTTCGTGGACATCCTTTCGGACCGTATCCTCCTCCACACTTCAAAGGAGCGGGGGCCTGGAGGCCTCCCCGTCGGGGTGACGGGCAAGGTCGTCCACCTGCTCTCCGGGGGGATAGACTCGCCCGTAGCAGCATGGCTCATGATGAAACGCGGATGCGACCTCACCTACGTCCACTTCTTCGTCGCTCCAAGCGCGGAGCAGATCCTCCAGACCAAGATGTCCCGCCTCCTGAAGACCCTTTCGAGGTTCGGCATCGGCGGAGGCCGCCTGGTCCTCGTCCCGTTCACGGACTACCAGGTCGCGACCGGCGACCTGCGCCCCGAGTACGAGCCGGTCGTCTTCCGGCACTTCATGAGGATCGTCGCCGAGAAGGTCGCCCGCCGCGTCGGCGC
>Ga0209415_10016009_pt1 | contig 12102 bp, 9 predicted proteins | sample PeaSoiSIISIP2007_FD_187696 | JGI IMG/M metagenome (GOLD analysis project Ga0209415, IMG submission 187696) | Peat soil microbial communities from Weissenstadt, Germany - SII-SIP-2007 (SPAdes) (version 2) | ecosystem: Environmental > Terrestrial > Soil > Wetlands > Peat | place: Germany... | reverse complement strand
ATGGTGGGTGGTTCGCTGAGTGACAACACCGCCTCGACCACAGGTGGCGGGGCGGAGATCGGATTCACCGCCGCGGTCGCGGACACCTTCAGCAACGTGACCATGGACTCGAACAAGGCGCTCGGTGGTGACGGTGGTGCTATCGCCGAAGAAGACGGTGGACTTGTGATCAACCAGGGCACGACGATCACCAACAACGTCGCGGGCACCGGCGTTACGAGTGAGGAGGGCGGTGCCCTCTACCTCGGATCGGCTAACGGGGCCTCGTGCACGATGCCCACGAGCCCAACGCCGCCGTCGCAGCTCGCGCCTTACAACGTGTGCATCGACGACACGATGTTCTCGAACAACACCGCCTCAACCGACACCGGTGCGGGAGGTGCGATCGACAACCACGCTGCCATCATGCTGCTTACGAACAGCACGGTGACCCGAAACACTGCGGGTGAATTCGGAGGCGGCATCAACAACGAGGGAGCGACTGCTGCGCAGATGCAGATCGTCAACTCGACCATCAGTGACAACGAGCTGATCGTAGGCAGTGGCACTCAGCAGGGAGCTGGAATCGTCGCCGGAGGTGCCGACAACAACATCTACTACAGCACCATCAGCGGCAACTTCGTCATTCCAACGGCGGCAGGTGACGGCAACGGTGGCGGCCTCTACGTCGTCTCACCTCTCACGATGATCAATGACACCGTCACGGCCAACACCGGGGTCAATTCCGGTGGTGGCATGTACGTCGACACAGGTGGCGTCGTCAATCTCGGCAGTGTCACCTTCGCTTCCAACGAGGCGTCGAACCCGGCTGGGTCAGCTGGAGGCGCGATCGACGTCGCAGCCGGGTCGGCAACGACGATCGGCTCGATCTTCTCCGGAGACGAAGTCTCAAACGGCAGCGGAGGTTTCAACCAGAACGAGTGCATGGGCACAGTGACTTCGGACGGCTACAACCTCGACTCGGGCACCTCGTGCGGCTTCACGACGCTGCCGATCGACAAGTCGGGAGCGAACGCCGATCTCGGGCCGCTTCAGAACAATGGCGGAGCTGCGGGCACCGACACCATGGCGCTCGGCTCGTTGAGCGCGGCACTGAATGGTCAGGCGGCTTCGTGCGAGCAATACGCCCAGAACTCGGGGGCATCACAGAGTCGTCCGAGTCCCTGTGACATCGGCGCCTACCAGCACTTCGGCAACGGGCCATCGTTCGGTCCATCACCGACCCAGACTGTGAACGTCAGCGCGAACCCGAATTCGACCACGCAGGGCACGAACGTGAACTACACGGCGACGGTAGAGACCAACCCGTTCGTGGCGAGCCCTTCGCCTGCGATCACGGGAACGGTGACCTTCGACGTCGGCGGGCAGTTCGTCTGCAGCTCGAGCGTCGGCGCAGGTGGGGCCGCTAGCTGCTCCAACACCAACGCACCGGTGGGGACGGGCGAGGCGGTGACCGCCTCTTACGGAGGGGACGGCAACTACTCGCCGTCGGCCGGCAACTCGACCATGACCGTCACGGCCGTCATCTCGGCGACCTCGACGAGCGTCGGCGTCTCGCCCGGGGTCACGACCACTGGCAGCAGCGTTAGCTACTCCGCCACGGTTACAGGCGGGGCAACGCCCACTGGGTCCGTGACGTTCAAGATCGGCGCCACGACCCTCTGCACAGCGACGCTTTCGGGAGGGTCGGGCAGCTGCTCGTCCACCGGGGCGCCTATCGGCACGAGTGAGACGGTGACCGGCACCTACTCCGGTGACGGCTCACACTCGAGCTCGGCGGGCAGCACGACCATCACCGTGAACGCCACCGGCCCGTCTGCGACGTCGACATCGGTCGGCGCCTCTCCGAGCTCGGTCACCCCGGGGACCACGGTCACCTACTCGGCGACGGTCACCGGCACGAGCACCCCGACAGGCTCAGTCACCTTCTCGACCGGAGCGACGACACTCTGCTCGGCGACCTTGGTCGGCGGCGTGGGTAGCTGCACCGCCACGAACGCCCCCTTGGGTGTCGACGTCATCACCGGCGCATACTCCGGTGACGGTACTCACTCGGCCTCCTCGGGCAGCACCTCGCTGACCGTCGGCGGCGACACTTGCCTCGACCAGGGCTACACCGGGAACGCGGCGTTCGTCTGCCAGGTCTTCGTGGACCTGCTCGGCCGCTTCCCGAGCTCCGCCGAGGACGCCTCATGGGTGGCGGCCATGGCGGCCGGCACGTCCCGCACCCAGGTCGGGCTCGGGATCGCCGACTCCCAGGAATACCGGAGCAACCTCGTCAACAACTACTACATGGCGTTCCTCGGGCGCCCGGCTGACGCGGGTGGCTTCGCATACTGGATCGGCCTGCTGAACGGCGGCGCCACGGACGGCTCTGTCCTCGCTGGGATCCTCGGGTCAGCCGAGTTCTACGCGGACTCGGGCAGCACGCCGGCCGGCTTCATCACGGCGCTGTACCACGACCTGCTGAACCGGGCACCGGACGGACCGGGTCTCGCGTTCTGGGAGAACCAGCTGAGCATCGGGGCCACCAGGGCAGCAGTGGCCGGAGGGATCCTCGGGTCGACCGAGTACCTGGTCGACTTCGTGGCGGCTCAGTACATCTACCTGCTCGGGCGCGGAGTCGACCCGGCGGGCCTCACGTACTGGGTCGGGATCCTTGCGAGCACCGAATCCTACGAGGCGGTCATCTCGGGGATCATCGGGTCGCCCGAGTACTACCTCGACGCAACGACCTGAGTAAGGCGAAGTTTCGCATCAGAGGCCCGGTTGTCGGGGGGCACCGGGCTTCTGTTGCGGACACGCCCGTCGAGGGCTCAGCCTGCCAGGGCTCCCACCACGTGGTTGATGCACGCGCAAAGGGCGGCCACGTCGTCGGGCTCGATTGCCGGGAACATCGCTATTCGTAGCTGGTTGCGTCCGAGCTTGCGGTAAGGCTCGGTGTCCACGATCCCATTCGCCCGCAGCACCTTCGCCACTTGCGCCGCGTCCACGGCGTCCACGAAGTCGATCGTCCCGACCACGTGGCTCCGCATCGACGGCTTCTCCACGAAGGGTCTCGCGAAGTCCGACTGCTCCGCCCAGGTGTAGAGGATCTCTGCCGACCGGTCACAGCGACCGGCGGTCCAGTCGAGGCCTCCGCCGGCGAGCATCCACTCGACCTGCTCTGCGAACATGAGGAGGGTCGCCAGGCCCGGCGTGTTGTAGGTCTGGTCGAGCCGGGAGTTGTCGGTCGCGATCTTCAGGTCCAGCGAGGCCGGGACGAACCTCGAGGAGCTGCACAGTCGCTCGACGCGGTCGATCGCCGCGGGTGAGACCAGGGCGGTCCACAGGCCCCCGTCGGACGCGAAGCACTTCTGGGGGGCGAAGTAGTAGACGTCGAACTGCTCGGGGTCCACCCGAAGCCCTCCTGCCCCCGAGGTGGCGTCGACCGCCACGAACGCCCCCACGGCCGGGCGACGGATCTGCATCGCCACCCCGGTCGAGGTCTCGTTGTGCGTCAGTGCGTAGAGGTCGATCCCGTCTCTGGCCACGGGCTCGGGGTGGTCTCCTGCCGGCGACTCGATCACCTCGGGGTCCTCGAGGTGAGGCGCCGCCTTCGCAGCTGCCGCGAACTTCGAGGAGAACTCACCGAAGCTGAGGTGCTGGCTCTTCCTCTCGATCAGACAGAAGGTGGCCACGTCCCAGAAGCTGGTCGTGCCGCCGTTCCCGAGGACCACCTCGTAGCCGTCAGGGAGCGAGAAGAGCTCGCTCAACCCCGAGCGCAGGCGCTTGACGACCGACCGAACCGGCGCCTGCCGGTGGCTCGTGCCCAAGTAGGTGGACGCAGCCGCAGAGAGCGCCGCCACCTGCTCCGCGCGCACCTTCGAGGGGCCGCTTCCAAAGCGGCCGTCGGAGGGCTTCAAGGACTCGGGGATCTCGATGTCGGGAGCATCGGAGATTGATGCGGGGGTTTCGGAGGAGAGCGTCACGTGTGACAGCATTGCAGTCGTGACGACATCCCCGAAAACCACGGCCGAGAGGCGGGTGTCGGCCCGAGTCGCAGCTGTTGCACCTTCTGCCACGCTCGCGGTCGACGCGCGGGCGCGGGCGCTTCGGGCACAGGGAGAAGACGTGGTCTCCTTCGGCGCCGGAGAGCCGGACTTCCCGACACCCGAGCACATCGTCGAAGCTGCCGTCGAAGCGTGCACCGAGCCTTCGAACCACCACTACACCGCCACGCCCGGGCTCGCGGAACTTCGCGAGGCGGTCGCCGAGAAGACGAAGCGCGACTCGGGCCTCGTGGTGTCGCCTTCGCAGGTCGTGGTCACGAACGGCGCGAAGCAGGCCGTTTACGAGGCCTTCTTCGCACTACTCGACCCGGGTGACGAAGTGCTCGTCCCCGCCCCGTACTGGACGACCTATCCCGAGGCGGTTGCGCTCGCAGGAGGAGTGCCAGTGGAGGTGCCGACAGAGGAGCAAACGGGATTCCACGTGAGCGTCGAGGCTCTCGAAGCGGCGCTCACCCCTGCGACGAAGGTCCTGCTCTTCGTCTCGCCCAACAACCCGACGGGTGCCGTCCTCGGCCCCGAGGAAGTGGCGGCCGTCGGACATTGGGCGCATGAGAACGGGTTGTGGGTGGTGACAGACGAGATATACGAGCACCTCGTCTATGGCGACCGACGGTTCTCGTCGCTGCCAGCGATGGTTCCCGAGAGTGTGGATCGCTGCATCGTCGTCAACGGGGTCGCAAAGACCTATGCCATGACCGGTTGGCGCGTCGGATGGCTCATCGGCCCGCCCGACATCGCCGAGGCCGTTACGGCACTCCAGTCTCACGCCACTTCGAACGTATGCAACGTCGCCCAGCAGGCGGCTCTAGCGGCACTCCGGGGCGGCATGGGTCAGGCCCACGCGATGCGCGAGGAGTTCGACCGTCGACGGCGGCTGATCCATCGCATGCTGAACGAGTGCAACGGGGTTACGTGCGTGGAGCCTGAGGGCGCGTTCTACGCGTTCCCGTCGGTGAAAGCACTCTTCGGCACCAAGATCGCAGGCCGTGAGATCGCGAGCTCTACAGACGTCGCCGAGGTGTCCATCGACGAGGCCAAGGTGGCGGTCGTCCCCGGTGAGGCGTTCGGTGCCCCCGGCTTTCTCCGGCTCTCCTACGCGCTAGGCGACCTCGCCATCGAGGAAGGCGTGAGCAGGTTGAACCGGCTCTTCGCCACCGCCGAATAGGGTCGAGGTCACAGATGGCGAGGGTGCTTGTCACAGAGAAGCTTGCCGAGTCGGGCCTCAAGTTGCTCGCCGACGCCGGACACGAAGTCGACGTGCAGACCGGCTTGTCTCCTGACGAGTTGCTCGGGGTGGTACCGGGGGCCCACGCGCTGATCGTCCGATCGGCGACCCAGGTGGACGAGGCCGTCCTCGAAGCCGGCACGGACCTCGAGGTCGTCGGACGCGCGGGGATCGGGCTCGACAACGTGGACGTGGAAGCCGCCACCAGGCGCGGGGTCATGGTCGTGAACGCCCCGCAGTCGAACATCCTCTCCGCCGCAGAGCACGCGATGGCGCTGCTCCTGGCCCAGGCCCGGAACATCCCACAGGCGCATGCGGCTCTCGTGGCCGGGAAGTGGGAGCGCTCGAAGTGGGAGGGCGTCGAGCTGCACGGAAAGACGCTCGGCGTCGTCGGGCTCGGGAAGATCGGTGCCCTCGTGGCACAGCGGGCGCTCGCATTCGGTATGCGTCTCTGCGCTTACGACCCGTACGTGTCCGCAGACCGGGCGAGACACATGGGGGTGGAGCTCCTGGCGCTCGAGGACCTCGTCTCGGAGGCCGACTTCCTCACGATCCACCTCCCGAAGACTCCCGAGACCTCGGGGCTGATCGGGCGCGAGCTGCTCGAGCGGGCGAAGCCCGGGCTTCGCATCGTCAACGCCGCGCGGGGAGGGATCCTCGACGAGGATGCCCTCGCAGACGCGATCCGAAGCGGCAGGGTCGAGGGTGCCGCCCTCGACGTCTTCTCGGTCGAGCCTTGCACCGAGTCCCCCTTGTTCGAGCTGGACAGCGTCGTAGTGACACCGCACCTCGGCGCCTCCACCGTCGAGGCGCAGGACAAGGCAGGCGTGACGATCGCCGAGCAGGTGGTGCTCGCCCTCGCGGGGGATTTCGTGCCCTTTGCCGTCAACGTCGCGGCCACCGAGGTCCCCGAGTCGGTTCGTCCCTTCCTCGGGCTGGCGGAGCAGCTCGGACGTGCGTTCGCTTGCCTGAACGAGGGATTGCCGGACGTGCTCGAGGTGGAGTACGCGGGTGGCCTCGCATCGGAGGGTGCCGGCACGAAGATCCTCACCCTCTCCATCTTGAAAGGCGTGTTCGCGTCGGGATCCGAGGAGCCGGTGTCCTACGTGAACGCTCCCCAGCTGGCGACCGAGCGCGGCCTCGAGGTGCGCGAGGTGACGACGAACACGAGCCGGGAGTACGTGAACCTCATCACCCTGAGGTCCTCGGACCACTCGCTCGCAGGGACACTCTCGGGTCCGCGGTCGGTCCCGCGGATCGTCCTGGTCGACGACCACGAGGTGGAGGTGCCTCCTTCCGCGCACATGCTCGTCGTGCGCAACGACGACCGTCCGGGGATGATCGGCGTCGTGGGAACCGTGCTCGGAGAAGCAGGCGTGTCGATCTCCTCGATGGCGGTCGGCCCGTCGCGCACTGCTCCCACCGCTCTCATGGCGCTCTCGACCGACCACGCCGTGCCCGACGAGGCGCTCGCTGTGCTCGCCTCCATGGACGGGATCCTGGACGTCCACCGCATCACCTGCGCCTAGCCACGCGGCGGCCGCCTAAGCGCGGCGAGCTTCGGGAGCTGGGTCTACAGATAGCCTTTTGCGATCGAAGGCGAGCCCGAACCTGCTCTGCGTGACGACCGGGAGCTGTGTGCCGCGGCCCGCTCTGGTGACGCAGAAGCGCTCGAAAGGCTGCTCCTCGCCCACTACGACAGGGTGCACGCCCTCTGCCGACGCCTGCTCGGAAACGAGTCCGACGCCGAAGACGCGACCCAGGAGAGCCTTCTCCTCGCCGTGCGCTCGCTTCAGCGCTTCGACGGGCGAAGCAGCTTCGGCACTTGGATCTACCGCATCACGACGAACGCATGCATCGACGAGCTCCGCCGCCGACGGAGAAGGCCTTTGGTCGGCTTCGAGATCGAGGGCTCCGACGACGCCTCCGGGGGTGAACGATCCGGCTCTCAGAGATCGATGTCCGGCAGGTTGGTGGCTGGGGCGGCGGGGGAAGGCGGAGGTAGGGGAGCGGTCGGCCGCCCGGCATTCGGAGCGCCGGCAGCAGATCCCTCCGATGCGGCGACCCGAAGGGTCGACGTGGACGCAGCCCTCTCATCCCTCCCGATCGAGTTCCGCACAGCGGTGGTCCTGCGTGACCTTTGCGACCTCACGTACGAGGAGATAGCTCACGTGCTCGAGGTGCCGGTCGGGACGGTGCGCTCGCGAATTGCCCGCGGGAGGGCCGCCCTGGCAGATCTCCTGGGTGACGGGGGGAACTCGAGCGGCCCGCCGAACGTCGAAGAAGCATTGGGGACCTGAGAGTGTACGGACAGAACGTCATATGAACGAGCCACACGAGAGCGACGAGCGCCTGTCGGAGTATGTCGACGTCTCGCGCGACGACGAGCTCGACGGTTCTGCCGCGAGCGAGTCTCGAAGGTGGGCGGCCCTCGAATCTCACGTCTCGGGTTGCGAGCTCTGCCGGGAGCGCCTCGCTGCGCTTCGGTCGGTCTCGCTGCTGGTCGCCACCCCGGTCGCGCCGGTCTCGCCCGCTCACAGGTCCAGTGCCGTCGCGTCGGCAATTCGTGAGGGGCTGGCAAAGACCGAGGAGCTCGATTCGGTCCCTCTGCGACCGCGAGAGCGCCAAACGCGCTGGTTCAGAAGCGCCCCGATCCTCCTGACCGGAGCTGCAGCGGCCGCCGTGCTCCTGGCGATCGCCTTGCCCCTGGCACTCCTTGGCCAGAGCTCCCCGAGCTCCAAATCGAACAGCGCTGCGAGAGCGGCCACCCACGGTGCCGCTTCGACGCTGGGTCGTCCGGCCCCAGGAAGCGCTACCGCATCGCCCTCGAGCGGGGAGTTCAGCACCGGCAGCAGCGCTGCGAACTCCACCTCGGCGGCTGCGCCGAGTCCTCAGTCCGCCGCGGCCACCCTGCCGGATCTCGGCAAAGTGAGCTCGATCGACCAGGTGCTGACCCGGGTGAGTCGCAATGCGACCGCGACGTCGTCGCAGAACGACTATCTCGGGACGGGCACCGAAGGGAACTCGAACTACACGAGCTGCGTCGAAGCCACGCGCAGAGCAGCGCGCGGTGGACCCTACGGCCCGGGGCTCGTCGCAACAGCTACATACCAGGGGCGTGCAGCAATTGTCACGGAGTTCTGGCCTACCATGTCCCCTCCGTCCACAGGCAAGGAAGTGGTGGCGGTCAGCTCCACGAGCGGCTGCAAGCTGCTCGCTCACACCTCGACCTGAGTGCGTCCGCCGGGCCCCGCGGGCATGGCGAGTCGATTGTCGGAAAAACAGGGGCGGTGAGCTGAGGGACCTCTGATGCCGCGAGCGAAAAGTATTGGTGTGGTTGGGGTCGCGGTGGGAGTGCTCGCGTCCATGGCGGCGCTTGCGGTAACGGACCTGCGCGGTCGCACGGAGGTCGACAGGACCGATTCCGAGATCGCTTCGGCAGACGAACGCCTCGCGGACGCGCGAGCCCAGCTTGCAGGAGCTCAGGAAAGGGCCGACGTGGTGGGTGCCCAGGCGAGGGCCACGGCCACCTCGGAGTTCCAGACGCAGTCCACCATCGTGGGGACGAACGCTTCGATCACGTCCACCGACGAGGGGATCTTCTTCGACGGCTTCGCCATCGGGCAGCTGAACACGTGTCTGGTGGGGGTGACTCAGGCACTCGACCAGGTGGCCGTCGGCCAGACCCGGGGAGCCCTCGCGTCGCTCGGAGCGCTGTCCACGAACTGCTCGTCGACCGGGTGAACAGTGGCTGACCGTACCTTGGTGGCCGAGCTTCGTCCTCCCCGTGCGTCGCAGCGGGTCTACGAGTGGGCGTCGCCGGACGCACCGAGTCGTGCCACGATCAGGCGTCGACGGAGAATGCGAAGGCTGCGTCGCACGTTCCTGTCCGTCTGTGTCCTCGTGCTCCTCTCCTACGGGTTGATCGACGACCTGCGCACCCAGTCGCGTCTCCACGGAAGGGAGGTCTCGCTCACGAGCACCAATTCCGTTCAGGCCACGACCACCAGGCTCTTCGAAGAGACACAGCAACTGCTCGCCGCGACGACCCAGCAACGAAACGCCGACGAGAGCGAGCTCGACCAGCTGTCGGCTCGGCTGGCCGCAGACCAGCAGCGTCTCGGACAGGCCAAGCAGGGGTTGGCTCTCGCGAACCTCAACAAGGCGACGCTCAACTCGTGTCTGGCCGGTGTCACGCAGGCCGTGGGCGACTTGCAGGCGAGCAATCAGCAAGCCGCCATCGGCGCCATCTCCGCCGTGGCCGGCCCCTGCGAGAGCTTGGAGGGGAGCTCACCCGGTGGACCGGTCTACCCGTTCGACTTCCCCGATCCAGACGTGATCTACGCAGGCGGGGAGTACTTCGCATACGGCACCAACGCCGCCGGGGGGAACATCCAGATCATCGAGTCCGCCAACCTCTCGAGCTGGACGACAGTCGGAAACGCCCTCCCGAAGCTCGCTGTGTGGGCATCCCCAGGTGCCACGTGGGCACCCGGCGTGTTCAAGCTCAAGGGGACCTACCTGCTGTACTACGCCGCGTTCGACGGCCGCCAAGAGTGCGTCTCGGTGGCGAAGGCGCCGCGCCCCGAAGGCCCCTTCGTCGACTCGACAGCCGCCCCGCTCGAGTGCCAGGCGTCGATGGGAGGATCGATCGACCCCTCTCCCTACACCGATGCCTCGGGCAACCCGTTCCTCACTTGGAAGTCGAACGGTGGTTCGGGTCGGCCTGCCACGATCTGGGCACAGGCTCTTTCGGGCTCCGGCACCTCCTTTGCCCCAGGCAGCGTCCCCTCTGTACTCCTCCAGCCGAGCCAGGCCTGGGAGGGCTCTGTGGTCGAGGCACCGGACATGTGGCTCGATGACGGCACTTACTATCTCTTCTACTCCGGCAACAACTGGGAGACCTCCTCCTACGCGGAGGGACTAGCCGTCTGCCAGGGACCGATCGGCCCCTGCTCGAAGCCGCTCGGCAACGCTCTCTACGGTTGGCAGCCGAACTTCGCCGGCCCAGGAGGAGGCTCTGTGTTCACGGACGCGAGCGGCAACCCTTGGGTCGCCTTCCACGCCTGGCTGCCTGGTGCTATCGGCTATCCGAACGCGCGCCTTCTCTTCGTTCGCCAGCTGAATCTGTCGAGCGGCCTGCCGCAGGTCGGGGCCCCGGGCTGAGTCGACAGACCTCAGGTCTTGGTTTCGGCGCGTCCCGGGGCGGGAGGCACCGTGGGCCAAGAGTCGTAGCTGCCCCGAAGAGTGTTGGTGGGTGTCCCCGGTTCGCCGGAGAGCCGTGCGACGATGGCCCGCACGCCGGCGAGCGCTGCACTTGCGAGACTCGCGAAAACCGCGAGTTTGATCAGCTTCCCGAGGACCTTGCGCATCTGGCCGAGCGTAGAGGACGAGGGGCAATGGTCATGCAGGTGTCACTCCGGGCCGCCTCCGGCGCAGGACTCGAGTGACGATCAGCCAGCCGAGACCGCCGAGCACGAGGAGTGGCAAGGCCCAACCTCCAGCAACCGCCAGACCGTCCAGCACGACCAGGCTGTTGTGGCTTGCGTAGTGCCAAGCCACCTTCGCGGGACTGGTGCGCGAATGGGCGGTTGGGGTCAGGACGACCGGCGCTCCTGGTGCCGCCAGGTCGACGGTGACGGTGGCGAGGGCTACGGAGTTCTGGAGAACCGACTGTTGAGACTCGAGCTGCTGCAGCTGTTGCTGGATGGGAGCCAGCTGTCCCTCGATCTGCAGGAACGTGTTGATGTCGGTGGCCACGGCGAGCTTGCTCTGTAGGAGGTCCACCTCTTCCTGGAGCACGGTGATGGTCGCCGAGTTCTGCGCCACCTGGCCGGTGACGTCCTGACCGCTCACCTGCTGTGAGGTCACCTTTCCGACCGCCGACAGCTCCGTGAGCGTGTCGTCGAAGAGCGTCTCGGGCACCCGGATGACGAGGCGTCCCGAGACAGGAGCCGATCGCGCAGTTCCGCCCGACATCGAGGAACTGTCCACGTAACCACCTTCTGCGCCGGCGAGGTCGGCGATCTTCGACATCTGCGCGGCGATGACGCCCTTTCCTACGCTCAGGTTCACCGTGGCCGTTCGCACGACGTCTGGACCGACTGGCTCGACGGGGCTTGCCGGAAGTGAAGGGGAGGAGGGGCCACTGGAGCTCCCGGCATGGACAGACGTGCCCGCCGACGCGGATGCCGTGGCAGAGCCGGATCGAGCCCGAAGCGCTCCACTCGAAGCCGCCGGGGAAGGGCTTCCGATTGACTTCGAAGGAGCAGGGCCTTGTCGGCTCGCGAGAGGCGCAGAGGCAGTTTCGCTCGCGGCTCCGAGAAGGGCCCGTCCGCTGACCGCCGCGACTGCTACGACCGCCACCCCGATGGCGGCGATCCTGAGCCGTCTCGCTGCACGCTGTCCCAGCCTGGCTCTCATCAAGGCCTCCTGTGGCTCGATCCCTCCCTACGGCACTGATTGGACGAGAGTCCTGTCCACGAAGTTCCCAGAAGGACGCAAACGGGCGTGCTTGACCTGGGGGCTCGTGTTTGCAAGCATTGAGCTGATGCGAGAGCGCCTGTTCGTCGAGAGCCTGCTCCTTACCTGACGGCGAGCGCCCCATCGCGCTCGCCGTCGCACCCCCTGAGCCAGAGGCCGGGGGGTTTTTCATTGGGGCCGTGGAGGCAAGCCGGTGGCGAGGACCAGAGACCTAGACCGAGAGAGAATCACTAGAGACGAGGTGCAAAGAGCGATGAGCGACAAGAAGCGCACCACCAAGGACACGGCAGCTCCTGGGGAACAGCCAGGCGCCGTGGCGGACGGAACGACGGAGGCGTCGGG
>Ga0209415_10016008_pt1 | contig 12102 bp, 10 predicted proteins | sample PeaSoiSIISIP2007_FD_187696 | JGI IMG/M metagenome (GOLD analysis project Ga0209415, IMG submission 187696) | Peat soil microbial communities from Weissenstadt, Germany - SII-SIP-2007 (SPAdes) (version 2) | ecosystem: Environmental > Terrestrial > Soil > Wetlands > Peat | place: Germany... | reverse complement strand
GCGTCAGAATAAGACTGGGAAAGCTCCGGGAAACCGAATATCAGTCTGACCATCTTGATTGGCAGAGCCGCGAACGCCAAGAAGCAAAGCCCTTGTCCCGCGATACCCGGCAAGCTGATGTTCTCGCGCAGCGCGAGCGCACGGAAATCCGCAACAGGGATAGAAGCTATTCGCTACGGCCATCGGAAATTCACACCCTTACAGAAGTCGGCAAGCTTCGAGTAGTGGCTGTCGAGGATCGCGCGAGGCATGCCTACGCAGGTGACTGCTCACGACCGGACAGCGACCTTCGCAATCTCATTCAACAATTCGCTGTTTGCCCGGCCTGCTGTTTTTGTGCTTTCTTGACCGAACTGATGACTGCCCGCCGTGGGAACACTTGAGGACTTTTCCGCGAATGAACAGATCGTCGGTTTCGCCAGCCGCACAAAATCGGCGTTGCTCATGCGCACGCTATCGGACAAGGTACCTGCGCCGAACACGATCTCCTCATCTTCCGCGAGAGCCGTGTCCAGGAACACCGGCACATCATAGAGTTCCCCAAAAGGCGGAATCGCACCTGTCTCGCAATCGGGAAACTCCTCGCCGCATTTCTCCTGTTCCAGCAACTGCACCCTGTCGCCGAGGATTGTGGAAAGTTTTTCGAAGTTAATGAAGTAGGAAGAAGGGAGAATCGCCACGAGAACTTTCTCTCGAACACGAAGGGCAATTGATTTGGCCACAGCTTTGCCGGGAATATGCATCAGGGAAGCGGCCACCTGAGCGCTGGGCGTAGGTCCGTGCAGTATCAGCGAATAGGCAATGTGATTTCGGTTCAAGTGCCATTCCAATCGTTGTGGCATGAGCATAGCGAAACCTCCCGCGATTTCGTCCCGACTACCATGTCATTGATGCACGGCAGACTTTCCTAATCCCCTGCCGTCATGGTTTCCCTGGCAATTAGTTTGAAGGCTCGACGATTTGCGCACAGTGAAGCTAGTCACAACCCAACGTGAGCCACGTCACGAGACAAGTTGTGCCGTTGTCAGAAAAAGGAGGGCAAGCTTGATCGATCCCTGGCGACGGATTCAGATGGGGGACGCACTCAGGAAACTAGGCCTCGTCCCGGAAGTCCTTTCAGAGTCCGCACGTGTGACGGACGGCACAGTTCTTCGTGATGGGGGCGACAGACGAGGAGGGAGCCGGGGCTGAAGATAGAGATGTAAACGCTAGAGGAGGAAGGCCATGACGCTCCTCAGAGGGGCTGTTCTCCTCACCGGAGTCCACCCCCTCCCACCGATTGCCGGGTTCACCGCAGAGTTTCCAGACATTCTTTCGATTCAGCAATCTATGCTGGCGGCCGCATCTGACGCGAATCGTTGCCGGGCGCGCATCGCAACACGCTGGGGAGCAATTCATAGCGAAGGGGCACGAACATGAACTCCTGGCAGGCCCAATACGCGCTAAAGCTGCAGTCAGCGGAAGAGGCACTGAGTGCCGTGAAGTCAGATATGCGCGTGTACATCCAGCCGGGTTGCGCGGAGCCGGAGACGTTGGTGGAAGCGCTGCTGAAACGTGCTCCCTTCGTTCGCAATGTGGAAGTAGTGCACCTTCTGACGTTGGGCTGTGCGGACTACGTAGCGCCCGAAATGGTGGGACATTTCAGGCACAACGCATTTTTCATTGGTGGCAACGTGCGCGCGGCGGTGAACGACGGCCGGGCGGATTACACCCCCATATACCTGAGCGAGGTCGAGAATCTTTTTGAAAGCGGCGCCATGCCGCTGGACGTGGCGTTGATCCAGGTTTCGCCTCCGGATGCCCACGGGTTCTGCAGCTTCGGAGTCGGTGTGGACACCACGCTTACCGCGGCCAAGTTTGCGCGCCACGTGGTGGCCCAGGTAAATGACCGGATGCCGCGCACCTTCGGTGACAGCTTCATTCACGTGAGCCAAATCCACGCATTCGTCGCGTCTTCCCGGCCGCTTTGCCAATTGCCCGCCGCGGAAATTTCCGGGCTTCACGTGGCCATTGCCAAGAACGTAGCGGGCTTGATCGAAGACGGCGCGGTAATCCAGACAGGTATTGGTGGACTCCCCGATGCCGTGTTGCCGCTACTGATGGACCGCAAAGACCTGGGCGTGCACTCAGAATTGGTTTCCGACAGCGTGATTCCGCTGGTAGAAGCGGGAGTGATCAACGGCGAGCGCAAGAACTTCAAGCCGCGCAAGATCATCCTGGGATTCGTGCTAGGCACCAGGAAGTTGTTCGATTTTGTGGACAACAACCCGATCTTTGAGTTCCATCCGAACGCTTACACCAACGATCCTCTGCTGATCGCTCGCAACGACAACATGATCGCCATTAATTCGGCGCTGCAGGTAGACCTGACGGGGCAGGTGTGCTCCGACTCCTTGGGAGCCTGCTTCTACAGCGGCATTGGCGGGCAAGTGGATTTCTTGCGAGGGGCGTCACACTCCAGGGGCGGCAAACCGATCATTGCCTTGCCTTCGACAGCGCGCAGCGGTGAAGTTTCCCGTATCGTGCCGACTCTCACTCCCGGAGCCGGCGTGGTAACCACTCGTGGATTGGTCCATTACATCGTCACCGAATACGGCGTGGCCTACCTCCACGGCAAAACCATCCGAGAGCGAGCCAAGGCCCTGATTGAGATCTCCGACCCGAAGTTCCGGGAGGAATTGTACGAGTACTGCGAACGGACCAAGTGGCTGCACCATCCGCAACTACAGCCCGCAGTTGAGGCGAGGTGAATATGGCCAACACAGCACGCGGAAAAGTGATTATCGACGTGGATGAGTGCAAGGGGTGCGGTCTGTGCGTGGAATCCTGCCCACCTCGGTGCCTCCTTCTGACGCCGGAATTGAGCGCTTACGGTGTGCATCCGGCGCGCTACACCGGCAAGGAGTGCACCGGCTGCGGCATCTGCTTCTATTGTTGTCCGGAGCCTGGCGCCATCACTGTGTACCGGCTTAGAAAACCGGCGAAGGCTGTTGGGGAACTGCAGCCGGGAGGCACCTATGCCGCAGCTCTGTAAAGGCAACGTAGCGGTAATGAAGGGTGCGGTCCTGGCGGGGTGCCGGGCCTTTTATGGCTACCCGATTACTCCCGCGAGCGAGATCACCGAGGCCGCGTCGCTCTTCCTGCCCCAGGTGGGTGGGACGTTTTTGCAAGCGGAGAGCGAAGTGGCGGCCATCAACATGGTTTACGGAGCGGCTGCGGCCGGGATTCGCGTCATGACCGCCTCCTCAGGTCCCGGCCTCAGCCTGATGCAGGAGGGCATCTCCTATCTCGCTGGCGCGGAGTTGCCTTGTGTCATTGTGGACGTGATGCGCGGAGGTCCGGGGTTGGGCAACATCGCGCCAGAGCAGAGCGACTATTTCGCCATGGTTAAAGGAGGAGGGCACGGCAACTACCGCAACATAGTGCTGGCGCCGGCTTCGGTGCAAGAGATGGCGGAATTCACCAAGCTGGCATTCGATCTGGCCGACAAATACCGCAATCCCGCCATCGTCCTTACCGACGGATTTGTGGGGCAGATGATGGAAAAGCTGGACTTGGAGTATCGCGAACTCACGCTACCTGAAAAGCCTTGGGCGGTGAAGGGTACACCGGAGACCAGAAGAAATCTGGTGAGTTCGATTTTTCTCGAGCCAGACGTGTTGGAAGAGCACCAGCGCCAGATGGAAGCGAAGTATAAACGCGCACAAGGGCAGGAGCCGCGGCACGAAGAGTACCGTACGGAGGATGCTGACGTGTTGCTGGTGGGGTTCGGAATCGTCTCCCGCGTGCTTCGTTCTGTCGTGGAGCAGGCGCGAGTGAAAGGCCTGAAGGCTGGGCTGTTTCGGCCCATCACCCTATGGCCATTCCCTTCAGGAGCCTTGGCGAAGGCTGCGGCGCGAGCTGGGAGGGTGCTAGTTGTAGAGCTAAGCAACGGACAAATGGTGGAAGACGTGCGCCTGGCCGTGGGCGGCAAGGTGCCCGTGGAATTCTACGGCCGGACCGGCGGAAACGTGCCATCAGTGGACGAAGTATGTGCGGAGCTTGTGGCTCGCACCGCGGTGACCGCTTGATAAAAGGGGACGCCTATGATGCAGGAAATGAGTGCGGTTGGGAGTAACCCGGACGCAGGCGGGCCGGATTATGAAGTGATCCAGTCGAAATCACCGGTCTTCTACGACACCTACGAACGCAAATCGGACCTCCAGCACCAGACGCATTACTGCCCGGGCTGCGGGCACGGGATCGTGCATAAGCTGATTGCCGAGGCCATCGAGGACCTCAAGCTTCAGGAGAAGACCATCTTCGTGAGTCCTGTGGGCTGCTCCGTCTTTGCTTACTACTACCTGAATCTGGGCAATGTGCAGGTGGCGCATGGGCGGGCGCCGGCTGCCGCAACGGGCATCAAGCGGACTTGTCCTGACAAGATTGTCATTTCCTATCAAGGTGACGGCGACCTGGCGGCAATCGGCATGGCGGAAATCGTGCACGCTGCCAACCGGGGAGAAAAAATCACCGTCATCTTTGTAAACAACGCCATTTACGGTATGACCGGTGGGCAAATGGCTCCGACCACACTGGTCGGGCAAATCTCCACCACGTCACCATGGGGCCGGCGGCCCGCCAATGAAGGATTCCCCCTCCACATGGCAGAGTTGCTGGCCTCGCTGGAAGCGCCGGCGTACATCGAGCGCGTAGCGCTCTCCGACAACAAGAACATCATGAAGGCCCGGCGTGCGATTAGGAAAGCGCTGGAACTCCAGCGCGACGGCGCGGGCTTCTCGTTTGTGGAAGTACTTTCTCCTTGTCCCACGATCTGGGACAAAGACCCTGTGGAGGCGCGGAGGTGGGTCGAGGAGAAGATGATCCCTGTGTTCCCACTGAACGTGTTCCGCGACCGGAAACCTGAAACCCTCGCGGACAACCGTCCGCCACAAAGGCCGATCCCCGAAGTCCTTGATCTGGGCAGGCAGGAGACAGCACACATGTCTGCGACGCCGCAGCATGCGCACGGATTCGAGCAACTGAAGATTAAGGTTGCCGGGTTCGGCGGACAAGGCGTGCTGCTGCTGGGCCAATTGCTCACAGAAATGGGTGTTCGCGAAGGATTAGAAGCGAGTTGGTTGCCCTCCTACGGGCCGGAGATGCGCTCCGGAAGCGCGCACTGTCATGTGTGTATTTCGCGAAATCGTATCGGATCACCGCTAGTTTCGCAGCCGGATGTGCTGATCGCCATGAATGAACTCTCGTTGGGCAAGTTTGCTTCGCAAGTCTCGGAGCGCGGGCTGATTCTCTACAACGGGGCGGCGCTTCCCTTGGATTTTGCCCCGCCACTCGCGCGCGTGGCCTGCATCCCAGCCGCGGAAATAGCCGACAAGCTGGGTTTTGCTAAAGCCGCAAACATCGTACTGCTGGGGGCGCTGCTGGAAGAGACGGGGTGCCTGCAAGCCGAAACAGCTCTCGCTGCCATTAGCGCCAGAGTGAAAAAAGCAGGAGTGTTCGAGATCAATCGCCAAGCGCTCGGAGAGGGACGCAAGTTTGTGGACCAAAACGTTTGGGTAGGACCGGAATCCCAAGCAGATGGCTTTGCCAATTGATGGCTCCCCGCGGGCTTGCTTCGCGTAATCGGATGACCGGACCTCTGAGCGAGATTCCCGGATTGAGATGCATTGAAGAGGACCACGGAGGACTGTCATGACGATATTGCAAAACGAAGCGCGCGAATACCATGCCGGCGCTCGGCCGGGAAAGACCTCGGTAGTTCCCACAAAACCATGCCGGACTCAACGGGACCTCAGCTTGGCTTATACGCCGGGTGTTGCGGTTCCGTGCCTCGATATCCAAGAGGATCCAAGCAACGCATTTCGCTACACCGGAAAAGGAAACTTGGTCGCTGTCGTGTCCAATGGGACTGCTGTTCTGGGCCTCGGGAACATCGGAGCGCTGGCAGGAAAGCCAGTGATGGAGGGCAAGGCGGTGCTCTTCAAGCGCTTTGCTGACATCGACGTGTTTGACCTGGAAGTGGGGTCTGAAGATCCGCAAGACGTGATCAAGTTCTGCCAGCTTCTCGAGCCCACCGTTGGGGCATCAACTTGGAAGACATCAAAGCGCCGGAATGCTTCTACATCGAAGAAACGCTGCGCAAGACGCTGTCCATTCCGGTAATGCACGATGACCAGCACGGCACCGCCATCATTTCAGGAGCGGCGCTGCTGAACGCTTTGGAAATAGTGAACAAGCCATTGGATGAAGTGCGTGTGGTGTTCAACGGCGCGGGTGCGTCGGCCATCGCCTCGGCGGAACACTACGTCCGGTTGGGTGTCAAGCGCGAAAACATCGTAATAGTGGACACGAAAGGTGTGATCTACGCGGGCCGCACGGAGGGAATGAATCCCTACAAAGCTCGCTTCGCCCTTAACACCGGCCTGCGCACGCTGGCGCAGGCTTTGGAAGGCGCCGACGTGTTCGTTGGCCTCTCGGTAAAGGGCGCCATGACGCAAGACATGTTGCGCGTCATGGGGCCCCGTCCCGTAGTTTTTGCGATGGCCAATCCTGATCCCGAAATTACGTATGAGGATGCCCTGGCCACGCGCAAGGACATGATCATGTGCACTGGCCGCACCGATTATCCTAACCAGGTGAACAATGTTCTCGGCTTCCCGTTTATTTTCCGCGGCGCGCTGGATGTGCGCGCAACAGGAATCAACGAAGCAATGAAGCTGGCGGCTACACGGGCGCTGGCGGCATTGGCGAAAGAGGACGTTCCCGATTCCGTGTGCCATGCGTACGGTGTGGGGCGGATCCACTTTGGCCCGGATTACATCATCCCAAAGCCTTTCGACCCGCGCGTCCTCGTTTGGGAAGCCACCGCCGTGGCCCGTGCGGCGATGGAATCGGGCGTGGCCCGCCTGACCGTGGACCTTGATGAGTATCGCGAACGGCTGGAACGGCTACTGGGTAAGGCTCATGAAGTGATGCGCACAGTGATCCGCAAAGCCCAGGCACAGCCACGACGGGTGGTTTTCCCTGAGGGCGATAACGAAAAAGTGCTTCGAGCCGCGCACATCTTGGCCGACGAAAAAATAGCCCAGCCCATCCTGCTGGGCAATGCGGCCGCTATTCGCGCCACCATGGATAAGCTGGGGCTTTCGCTCACAGGAATGGAAGTCCTGGACTCCGCCGACTCACATCTTCGTGAACTCTACATTGAAAAACTCTATCTCCTGCGGCAGCGCAAGGGCGTGACGCTCACCGAAGCGCGCGAACAGACCCTGAACCGCAACACGTTTGGATCCATGATGGTGCATTTGGGGGACGCCGATGCCCTGGTGAGCGGCGTGACACAGCATTTCCCCGACACGATTCGTCCCGCGCTGCAAGTGATCAAGCCGCGGCCCGGGTTGCACAAAGTTTCCGGGCTGTATGTGATGATCACGCAGCACGGCGACCTCTACTTCATGGCTGATTGCTCGGTGAATATCGATCCGTCGGCGGAAGACCTGGTGGAGATCGCATTGTGCGCGGCGCAAACGGCGCGGCGGTTTGGCGTTGAACCGCGCGTGGCCTTGCTTTCTTTTTCCAATTTCGGAAGCGTGGAGCACCCGCAGACGGAAAAGGTGCGCCGTGCCGTGGAACTCATCCGGCAGACGGATCCTACGCTCATCGTCGACGGAGAAATGATGGCCGACACGGCCGTAGTGCCGGAGATCATCGCGGAAACGTATCCGTTCTCACGGCTCCGTGGCGGGGCCAACGTGCTGGTGTTCCCAGACCTCATTTCGGCGAACACCTCGTACAAGCTGCTCTCGCGCATCGGCGGAGCGGAGACGATCGGGCCGATTCTAATGGGCATGTCCAAGCCGGTGCACGTGCTGCCGCGCGGTGCTGGAGTCGAAGAGATCGTCAACATCTCAGCGATTGCCGTGGTGGACGCGCAGGAGACCATGTCGGTCACCGAAGTCGTCGATCTTTTTGAACCCGTCACTGCATAGCCGGCTGACCGACAGTGGAAATTCTTAGGATTGCGAGGCGCTGATGTTTCCCATTCTGCAAGCCGAGTTTCTTGCTCCAGGGATCAAGCGGTTCGTGATTGCGGCGCCGCGCATCTCGCGTAAGCAACAACCCGGTCAGTTTGTGATACTGCGCCTGCACGAGCACGGCGAACGCATCCCGCTAACCATCGAAAGCTCGGATCCCCGGCGCGGAACCATCAGCATTGTGGTTCAGTCGGTGGGGAAGACGACACACCTCCTGAATTCCTTGGATGCAGGGGACGCCATCCTGAATGTAGTGGGGCCGCTCGGAAAACCATCGGCCATCAAAAAATTTGGCACCGTAGTCGTGGTCGGCGGTGGCGTGGGCGCGGCGATGGCCTACCCCACGGCAGTGGCGCTGAAACAAGCTGGAAACCGGGTGATCTCTATCATTGGCGCGCGGAACAAAGGTCTAGTGATTCTGGAGCGTGAGCTGCTCCAGGTGAGCGATGCGCTGACAATCACGACAGACGACGGGAGCTATGGCCGAAAGGGCTTGGTGATCGACCAGCTTCGCGACTTGATCGCAAATGGCATGCACATTGACCTCGTTCTCGCCGTGGGGCCCATCCCCATGATGAAGGCGGTGGCCGACATCACGCGCGGCCCGCATATCTCCACTGTAGTGAGCCTGAATCCCATCATGATTGACGGTACGGGGATGTGTGGCGGCTGCCGCGTGCTGGTGGACGGAAAAAGCCGGTTCGCGTGCGTGGATGGCCCCGAGTTTGATGCGCAGATGGTGGACTTTGGCGTCTTGCAGCAGCGCAATGCGATGTACCGCAGTGCCGAGCAAACGTCCATGGCGGAGTTCCAGCGCAACCCGATGTCGCAGATTGAAAGCGTGCGGCACGCAGAAGACACGGCCTGCGCTACTGAGGGAGACCTGCGGTGAGCGCCCCCGTAAAGTCACAGAACCCTCTGACGCTCAAGGAGCGCGTGAAGCTTCCGCGGCAGCACATGCCCGAGCAGATGGCAGAGCTACGCGTGCTGAATTTTGGCGAAGTAAATCTGGGCTACTCGGCCGAACTAGCGCAGATGGAAGCGCGCCGCTGTTTGGAGTGCGCGAAGCATACGTGCATGGACCATTGCCCTGTCGGTGTAAAGGTGCGCGACTTCGTGCGACTGATCGTGGCAGGAGATTTTACTGGAGCGGCGACGGTAATACGCGAAGACAATGTCCTTCCCGCCGTCACCGGGCGCGTGTGTCCCCAGGAGGACCACTGTGAGGCGGGCTGCGTGCTGCACAGAAGAGGTGAGTCATTGGGCATCGGCTACCTGGAGCGCTTCGTGGCCGACTACGAGCTGCGCATGGGTACCTATCACGCAACCAAGGCGGTACCAACAGGAATGAAAGTGGCCATCGTGGGAAGCGGCCCCTCCGGATTGAGCGCGGCAGGCGATTTAGTGCAGAGGGGACATAAGGTGCACGTGTTTGAGGCTCTCCATGAGCTGGGCGGCGTGCTCGTGTATGGCATTCCCGAATTCCGCTTGCCGAAGCACATCATCCGGCAGCAGATTGACTACATGCGCGCCATGGGCGTTGAGTTTGAGGCCGACGTGGTGGTCGGCAGGACCATAACGATTGACGAGATGATAGAAGAAGAAGGCTACGACGCCGTGTTTGTAGCCACTGGTGCGGGACTGCCGCTGTTCATGAACATACCTGGCGAGCACCTGAACGGCGTTTACTCCGCCAACGAATTTCTGACGCGCATCAACCTGATGCATGCGTACGAATTCCCAAAGTATGACCAGCCTATCGTAGACCTGCGGGGCAAAGACGTTGCCGTAATTGGTGGTGGGAATACAGCGCTAGACGCCATACGCTCGGCGCGGCGCTTGGGCGCACGGAAAGCCTATGTGATTTATCGCCGAAGCGAGGCGGAGATGCCTGGGCGCGCGGAGGAAGTGAAGCACGCGCGGCAGGAAGGCATCGAATTTCAATTGCTTACCAGTCCGGTGGAGTTTCTTTCCGACGAAAAAGGCGGACTTCGCGCCGCACGCTGTGTGCGCATGGAATTGGGAGAACCGGACGCCTCGGGCCGACGGCGTCCGGTGCCGATCCCGGGCTCGGAGTTTGAGCTGCCGCTCTCCGTGGCGGTGCTCGCCATTGGAACCAGCGCCAACCCGGTGGTCCAGAGCACTACGCCGGGCCTCCAAATCGACAAGCGGGGATACATCGCGGCCGACTCCGTCACGCAGCGCACCTCCCAGAAAGGGGTGTTTGCTGGCGGAGATATCGTCACCGGCAGTGCCACAGTAATCCTGGCCATGGGTGCGGGACGCCGCGCCGCAAAATCCATTCACGAATACCTGGTCACGGGCAATTGGTAGGAAATCAGAGAGATCGCTGGACGTACATTCTCCGCTTCCTCCGAGTTGCGAGGTCTGGAAACTGATTGTGTGAGGTACAATTTTGGCACAGTTTGTTTCCAAGTTGTTCCCAAGTTTGTCCAGTGACAGGGAGAAATAACTTGCCTACTTCTGCTCGTATAGCACGGAATCGAAAAGGTCGCCCAGTTGCTGGGCGGTGAACTCGTTACCTTCCAGATTGGCAACGATTTTTCCTTGACGGTCGAGGATGACCGTATGGAGAGCGTGGGTGATGAGCCCTTCGTCTTGCCAGAAATTCATGCCGAACTCATGACAGACTTTTTGGACTTCGGGGACTGGGCCAGTTAGAAAATACCAGCCTGGAACGCCAGCGGCATTCCAGGTACGCGCGTACTCAGCGAGAACTTCAGGCTGATCGTGCACGGGGTCAAAGGTGATGTTAAGGAGGATCAAGTCGCGTCCCAGGCGATCCGGAAAGCGCTTTCGGATCATGCCGAAATTATTCGAAAGGCGAAAGCAGTAAGTGGGAAGCGGGCAGTGCGTATACATGAAAGTGATGCCAACGACCTTGCCCCTGAATGAAGAAAGGGAGAGGGATTGGCCCTTTTGGTCGATAAGGGAGAAATCCGGGACACGCTGGCCGATTTCCAGTTTCTTTGTAGCATCGGGACCTGAGCCAACAAGACCCTCGACGAGATTGAGCTGACCAGCAGCCATCGGTTCTGGATCCGCGCTCTGGAACTGATGGATGCGAATGGCGGCGGCGTAGGCGGAGCTTTTCTCCACGACCAGCGTGAAATCGATCAGGGTGCCCGGTTGCAAGCCATCCAGCTCTTTGGCATCGCGAACTGGAAAGTCCATCACCATGGCGTCCATGTAGCCGGGAATCTCGCGGCAGGAAACTCGAAGAGAATGATGAGCGCGATCGATCTCCAAGACCACTCCGAAGGCGGTGTGGCGCTCGGCAGCCCAACTCAGTGGCATACAACAACACAAGAAAAGTGTTGGCAGTATTCGCATCATGATTTGAGTCAGAGTCATAAACTCTCTTGCGAGCTTGCTACCTGTTCGCGCCTGGTTTCTGCGCGTATGAATTTGGCAAGTTTGTGGCGTCCGGCTTCGAGCCTCCCAGACGAAATGGCCGGCGCTCAAGTTTAGTGTATTCCTTGGCGAACTCCTTGATTTCGATAAACTGATTTGTGCCTACATTCAAAAAACTCTGTTTTGTATTGCTAGCCGGCCACCAAATTTCCAGCTCGGAGATTCTTGCGGACTTGCCCAGCCCAATATGTTGCTGAAGCGGTGAAGCGCCAAATGAACCGCCGCTCCCGACGGTCCGAAAGATGGAGCGCGGAGGCTTGCCACTATTCTCCACGGTCAGATGGATTCGTGCCCCGATCGCCGAGCGATTCGTTCTTACACCGACAAGCTTCACTGTTATCCAGTCGTTGTTGTTGCCAGGATTTTGAAAAACGCGGAAGGTGTGCGCGTCACCGGGCGTGGCGCCTCCGATGGAGACGAGGAGGTCTTCCTGTCCGTTGTTGCCTAGGTCCGCGAAGGCCACGCCGTGGCCTTTGTGGAGATCGCCAGTGCCTGACGACGCCGTGATGTCCACGAAGGATTTTCCCTCATTGTTGCGAAGAAGCATCTTGGGGACAAGAGCACCGTACTCAGGGCCACCGGTCGCGAGAAAAATGTCCAGGAAGCCGTCGTTATCGACATCGCCAAAATTGGC
>Ga0209415_10016007_pt1 | contig 12102 bp, 11 predicted proteins | sample PeaSoiSIISIP2007_FD_187696 | JGI IMG/M metagenome (GOLD analysis project Ga0209415, IMG submission 187696) | Peat soil microbial communities from Weissenstadt, Germany - SII-SIP-2007 (SPAdes) (version 2) | ecosystem: Environmental > Terrestrial > Soil > Wetlands > Peat | place: Germany... | reverse complement strand
CCGATGGGAAGGTTGACGAAGTCGTAGATGCCATTCGCGTTCGTCTTCTGGGTGCGGGTGAGGGTTGTCTGGTCTTCCACAACCGTCACCTCAGTATTCGGCAGAACGCTGCCCGTCTTATCGGCGACGGAGCCGGTGATGCCACCGAGGGTCTGCTGCGCATGGGCGCAGGGGACAAGAGCAAACGGGATGAGCAAGGAAAATCCGGCGAGGAGAACGAGCAACCCAACTTTCTTGGTCATTAATGGCCTCGTAAGAATTTTGAAGACACTCGTACAGCACCGCTTATCTGCGGTCGAACTAATACCGGTTGCTTAAACTAATCTTCGCGGCCAGGCTGGTTCGCTCGCGCGTGTGCACGTAAAAATTCGATGGAAGAAATTTACGCGAGTTGGGAGCGGAATGAAAGCTCTCCCTTAGTGATAATTTCTTTGGCACACATTAGATATTTTTATGACGGCGCCCGGACGCGGACTCCGACTTCAGCTCCCGGCGAGCGCCGCTTCTTTACTGCGCCGTCGAATCACGAACCACAGCAATCCTGCCGTCAAATATGCGAGATAGACGTAGGGCAGCTTGCCATAAGGTCCTTCGGGCACGGGGTATAAATTCCCAACCAGCGCGAGCAGCATGGCAGCGCCAGCCAGCCACGGGACGATCTGGGCTCTGGGACGGGAAACACCGTGGGCGCGCAAGTAACGTGGCAGGGCGACGCACACCAGCGCATAGGCGACGATGAAACCGTAGGTCGCGAGCGAACCCAGCCAGCCGTAGACGTCCAAACCGCTGGCGCCGCGGGCAGCCAGCACCGCAACCGGCAAGAGCGCGGCTGCTCCGGTGATGACGACGGCGCGACTTGGTGTTTGATTTTTCGCATGCGCGGCTCGCAAAGAGTCGTGGGCAAGCCCGTTGTGGGCCATCAGCAGCAACACGCGTGCCGCCGCCGTAATGCATCCCAGAGTGCAGGCGAACAAGCTCACCATGGCGCCGATATCGATCAGCAGTCCAAGAACGGGGACGCCGCCGACTCGGGCCACCACATGCATCGGATCCTGACTCGCGCCCAAGTCCTGCCCCACACTGTGGAAACCCAACACCTCCGCGTAGGCGCAGATGGTGAAGAAAACTCCGGCGAGAACGGCGCTTTGGATGACCGCGCGTGGAATCGTCCGCAGCGGGTTGCGCGCCTCGGATCCCAACGTCGTCGCGCTTTCGAATCCCACGAAACTAAATAGTGCGAGCACCAGTCCCAGCCGCAAGCCGCTCCCGGTCATGCCGTGAAGATGCAGTTGTTCGCGATCCAGGTGCCATCCATGGCGCAGCAGGAGCAGTGCGACCACGATCACAATCACCGAGACCGATGTGGCCTCGATCCAGAGCATAAGCTCCGCGGAGATCTTTACGTCCCGGTAGGCGATCCAAATCGACACCACGGTGACCAGGGTGGCCAGCCCTACGGCAGAATACACATGGCCGGTAGCATCGCGCAGCAATAAGTTCGCGTAGTGGTAGAAGCCGCCAATAACGCTCGATCCCGTGGCCACATAAGCCAGCAACAGACTCCAGGCGACGGTCGCGCTAAGCCAGGGAGGGAGGGCCATCGAAGCGTAGGTGTACAACGAACCAGGCGACGCGGAATGGCTGGCATAACGGGCAATGCACAGGGCAACCAGCAGCACGGCCACGGTCGCCAGCGCATACGCCAGCCATGTCCCGTCGCCGGCAAGGGCGCAAACCAGCGGGATCGTGGCCGCGGGCGTAGTCGTGGGAGCAATCGTGGAAACCGACTGCGCCAACGTTTCCATGGGAGAAAGAATCTCACGACGCAAACCATAGTCGGTGGACGGGGAATTCTTTGCGGCGGCTGGCGCCGTGAGCGGCGATTTTTCCTCGAGTTGCATTGGGGTGGGATTGTACAACACCGCTCCCACCGCAACGCGAAGAGAGAATCCAAATCCAAATGCGGTGTATTATCTTGCCACGTTTCAGCGGCCGTGTTCGACACAGTTGCTGGGAGAAGAAGATTCGATGAAACTTGAAAAAGAGTTATTACGGAGTCTTCCCAAAGTCCTTTTGCACGAGCATTTGGATGGAGTGCTGCGCCCGCAAACCGTGATTGAGTTGGCGAAAGACACACGTTACGGCCAGCTTCCAACCTCAGATCCCGAAGCATTGGCACAATGGTTTTATCGCGGCGCAAACCAGGGGAGTCTCGCCAAGTATCTGGAGGGCTTCACCCATACCATCGCAGTCATGCAAACCGAGGAGGCGCTGGAGCGCGTCGCCTATGAAGAGGCCGAGGATCTGAGCAAAGACGGCGTGGTTTACTTCGAAACTCGCTTTGCGCCCATCTTTCATAAGCAGAAGGGATTGACCCACCAACAGATAGTCTCAGCTGTATTGAAGGGATTGGAGCGAGGGCGCAAGGATTTCGGAATCGCTTCTGGATTGATTATCTGCGCCATGCGCAACATGGATGTTTCACTCGAGATGGCGGAACTGGCCGTCGATTTTCGCGCACGCGGAGTGGTTGGATTCGATCTTGCGGGAGAAGAAGGCGGTTATCCTCCGAAAAAACATATGGAAGCTTTTCATTACATTCAGCGCGAGAACTTCAACATTACGGTTCACGCCGGGGAAGGTTATGGCAAGGAATCGATTTGGCAGGCGATTCAGTACTGCGGGGCACACCGGATCGGACACGGGACGCGATTGATCGACGATATCGCGGTGGTGGAGGGCAAGGCTGTCAAATTAGGCGATCTTGCCCAGTACGTGCTGGATAAAAGAATTCCGCTGGAAATTTGCTTGATCAGCAACGTCCATACCGGAGCCGCGCCCAGCCTCGCCGAGCACCCTTTCAAAATTCTTTACCAGGAGAAATTTCGCGTCACCCTCAATACCGACAACCGGTTAATGAGCAGCACCAGTATGACCCAGGAGTTCGAGGCGGCAGCAGATACCTTTGGCCTGTCTCTGGACGACTTCGAGAAGATCACCATCAATGCAATGAAAAGCGCCTTCCTGCCGTATAACGAGCGCTGCGATTTGATTTACTCGATCATCAAGCCGGGTTATGCAAAGATTCGTAAGTCTGCGACGCCGATTTACTCGCAAAGATAAACCTTACCGGGAAAGCGCTGCCAGAGTTTCCGCGAGCACCAGCGTTCCCCGCGCAATATCTTCCGGCGACGCATACTCGTCCGGACGATGACTGTACCCGTTGCGGCAGGGGATAAACAGCATTGCGGTCGGAGCAATGCGCGACATGAATAGCGAGTCATGGTAAGCGCGGCTTACCATGGGAAGAAAATTAAGATTGTGTTTCCGGCAGGATTCAGAAAGGGCCTCAACCACGACAGGTGCGCAGGTTGCCGGCGCATCCGCGTTCAACAACTCAGTCTGAATCGAAACGTGCCGCTTCGCCGCAACCACGTCACCGGCAAGATTTATCTCCTCGATAACGCTGTCACGCCGTTCGAGGTCGGTATCGCGTACGTCGGCGGTGAGACGAACCCGGCTGGGGATGCTGTTGACCGCGCCTGGAAAGACCTCGCAGATTCCGACCGTCGCCACGGTATCGACGGCTCCGCTGCTGCGCGCGGCATTCTCGATGGACAGAACTAATTCTGCCGCAGCGCAGAGCGCGTCACGCCGAACCGGCATCAGCACTCCTCCCGCGTGGCCGCCAGAGCCTTCGATGGAAATCATCAAACTGGCCGGCGCCGCAATGCTGGTCACCACTCCCAGCGGAATTCGCTCGCGCTCGAGCACAGGACCCTGCTCGATGTGCAGTTCAACGAATGCTTTGTAGTAAGCGGCCGGCAGTTTGACAGCTTCTAGCTCTCCGCGCACGTCGGCTCTTTCGCGAACTTCATCGAGCGACGCGCCATCGTTGTCCTTTAATCGTCGTGCGGCATCGGCGGAAAGAGTCCCCGAAAGCATGCGGCTTCCGATGCACCCAATTCCAAAGCGCGTCGGCTCCTCTGAAGTGAACACCAGCAATTCGATGGAATGCCTGGGGCGGAAACCGCCGCGCTGCAACGCTCGAATCGCTTCGAGACCTCCAAGAACACCCACCACGCCGTCGTACTTTCCTGCATTCGGAATCGCATCGATGTGAGAACCGGTACCGACGGCCGGAAGCGTGGGATCGGAACCGATCCAGCGCACAAAGGTGTTTCCAATCGGGTCTTGCCGCACCGCAAGACCGGCGTCTTCGCAGCGGGCTTTGAGCCACGCGCGGGCTTTCAGATCAGCGGAGCCAAAAACAATTCTCGTGACCGCGGGCGCTTCCGCATCGGAAATCGCAGCGAGCGCCTCAATTTCAGATATCAGCCGGGGCCCATCAACTTCGATCTTCATGTTCGCGCGCCGGCCAGTGGATGCCGGTTCCAATCTTTGTAGATGAGATACTTCGCCGGGACTTTCCCAATCGCTCCAAACCACTGTGGACACCATGGCGCCATCCAGATGAAGTCCCCCGCCGTGACCGGATACCAGGAATCTCCCAGCCGGTAGATGCCTCCGCCTTCGAGCATGATGAGGCCGTGTTCCATCACATGCATTTCGACCATGCTGAGCGCGGCTCCAGGCTGGTAGACCATGGTATTCACCGCGAAATCGAAGCTCATCTCGTCCGGCAAAAGACACTTCACCTGCAAGCCGGGGTCGTCCGCCAGCGGATGCGACTCAACTTTGTCTTCGTGCGACACAATTAAATGTGGCGCCGCCGCACCGGCCAGCGCTTCATACGATTTTTCGATCACAGCTACGCGGCTCTTCTCGGTCGCCGTGATCCGGTGCGCCAGACCTGCCGGCACGTAGGCATAACCGCGCGCGCGGAGTTTGCTTTGCTTATCCGGAGTCTCTACTTTGACCACGCCTTCCATCACGAAAATAAAGCGCTGCGCCCGCGTGCTCACCATTTCGCCGCCAGCTTCAAATTCCGCCGTGTACTCGGTAAAACGCGCGCCCATTGCCGGCCCAGCATGCACAACCGCCGCGCACCCCTTCATGCCCGGCAGGGTGGTGCGCACAAATGTGTCCGGCGTGAGTAACAGATGGTTCGGCTGTTGCGAGCTTCGTGTACGGCCGAGATTATGCATGCTGTGTCTTTCTTTGAAACTGAGATGACGACGCCAGCTGATCGAGCAGGTGCAATCCGCAATCAATCGCTTTGGCCACGTCGCCGACTTCCACCGATTCCGCCGGATCGTGGCTGATGCCGCCCGGCGTACGCAGAAAAATCATGGCGGCGGGAACTTTTTCCGCCAATACCATCGCGTCGTGGCCGGCGCCGCTCACCATGCGGTAGGGCTCGCATCCCGCGCTGCCGACTGCCTGTTCTACCTGGCTTACGAGAAATGGATCCATGGGGACAGCCCGCTGGTTCAGCAGAACATTCGATCGCACGCTTAGCCCCCGACGCTTCGCAATATCTTTTGCCTGACGAATAAAATAGTCCACCGCGGTGCTTCGCACTTGGTCGCTTTGATGACGCACATCCAGAGTCACTCGCGTCTCCCCGGCAATGACGTTCGTCGCGCCTGGCTTGGCTTGAACCGCACCTACCGTAGCCACCAGGCCGGAAGTGTTCTGCGCGTGGCGTTCGACCGCACCGATCCATTCGGCAGCGGCGGCAAGCGCATCATGGCGGAGATTCATCGGCGTCGTTCCCGCGTGATTGGCATGACCTACGAACGAGAATTCCAACCGGTTTTGACCGGCGATCGCTTCGACGACTCCGAGCGGCCGGTCGACGTTCTCGAGCACCGGCCCCTGCTCGATGTGGAATTCCACGTAGCCGAAAACATCGTCGTCTATCGCAGCCTGCGAAATTTCTCTTGGATTCAGACCAAAGTCTGCGATCGCCTTGCGGATCGAGATTCCTTGCGCATCCTTGCGACCGAGCAAATTCTCGTCCAGGCTGCCCACCAGCGCGCGGCTGCCGATAAACGGCGTGCCGAAGCGAACGCCCTCCTCCTCCGAAAAGCCGACGACTTCGATGGCAAAGGGAAGCTTGCGGCCGTTCAAAGCACCGAGCAGCGCAATGGGAAGAACGACTCCGAGAACGCCGTCATACGCTCCGGCGCTGGGTACGGTATCAAGATGAGAGCCAATCAGCAATCGTCGCAGGCGCGCCGCATCCGGCTTCGCCGCCGGGTAAAGCATGCGCAGATTCCCTGCGGCATCGACCCTGGATGTGGCTCCTAAAGGAGTAGCCCAGCGGGCAATTTCGCGGTGGCACTCGCGCATTGGCGGAGACAGAAATGTGCGGCGGATGCTGCCGGCATCTTCACTGAAGCGGGCAAGGGTCTGACAACGGGCAATGACCTCGCTCGCACGATCTGTCTGGTCGCGGATTGCCTGCACTGATTCACCCTTACGACGACTTCACCCTTCCCGACTATCGACGACTTTGAGCTTTCCGCTGCGCTAGGCTTGGCGAATGACTTTCGCCGCCCCCCAGCCGACCAGGACGAGAGCTGTCAGGATCTCCCAGCCGTACTTGTTGCCGTAGGTTCCTACAGGAAAATGATTGCTGATCATGAGAAAGACTACGGGCACGGCCATGAAGGTATTGTGCTTGGAGCGCAACTTCGCTTGCGCGCCCAGTGCGGGATCAAACTTGGCGCCGGCAGCGGCGGCGGCGATCATCTTGCGTTGTGCGGGAAGAATCCGGAACCACACGTTGGCGGTCATGATGGTCCCGAACATCGCGCCCATGTGAATATAAGCGGCGCGCCCACTGAGAACGTGCATCAGTCCGCAGGAGATCGCGGCAGTCATCACCAGCGAAAATGCCGCGAATGCCCATTCCGATTTTCCGAGATACGACCGGACCGCCAGATCGTAGATGTGCCAACCGGCGGCCAGAACCGCCAAGCCGATGATAACGCCCACACCTTGGGAAATGTTGGCCACGTCGGAATCCACGAGTCCGCCGGTGAAGTAATAGACGAGGACGAGCAGCACCATTCCGCTGAGCCAGGTCATGAGAGCTTCCCAGCGAAACCAATGGACCAACTCGGGCAAGACCCCAAGAGACTCCTGTTTTTCGACGGAGTAAAACCCGCCGCTGTGGACCATCCACACTGCCGGAGGTGCTTTTGCGACGGCGGATTCCTTTTCGAGTTTTCCGAATTGGCCGTCCAGCCAGGTGAAGTAATAGGTTTGGCCGACCCACATGATTCCCGCAAACACATGGAACCACCGCACCGCGAGGTGGATCCATTCTCGGATTGAAAACGTCACTTTGGTCGGCCCCCTGAATTCTTAACTGACGATTTTTAGCTTCCTCGATAAGTCGTGTATCCATTGGGGCTCAGCAACAAAGGAATATGAAAACGCTCTTCGCCCTCTCGAACATGAAAAGTGATCTCCACCAACGGATACAAGCTGTTGAGTTTGCGCGCAGCGAAATAAGTCGCAGTCTCGAAACCCAGGCGATAAAGCCCTGCAGTCAGCGCTTCGTTCGCGGGCAATAACTGCGAGCACCGGCCGTCCTGATCGGTGCTCGCCGCTGCCAGCAGACGCCAGACGCCGGATGCATCCCGCCGCTCTAAACGCACCGGTACATCCTTCGCCGGTTGCCCTTGAGCGATGTCCAGTACGTGGGTCGAGATGCCTTTTATCCCTGAAGCCATTTTCTTAGACGAATCTGCGTGATCTGCCGCTGCTGCTCCGCCGCCTCCTGAAGTTCGGTCTGCTCGTCATTTTCGAGTCTCCGCCGCAAAATCTTCAGAATCTCGGAGGGGGCTTTTCCGGTCGCACACACGATGAAAATACGGCCAAACCTGCGCTCGTATTCCCGATTCCCTTCGGCGAGCGCACTCTTTGCGGAATTGTTCGAACCCGCGACGTTCCGTTGCTCCTGCTCTGACCAGGCTGCGGACCGCTGCGACGCTGCTTTCGGTGCCTGGGACTCACCAATCCGAGGATGGCTGCGAAATGCCTCCAGCCAATCCGATTTCGCCAATCGTCGCCATGTTTCGTCCGACGCCGCTAGCAGCGCTGCTTCGTCGGGCAGCGGCCTTCTAGCCACCATTCCATCCGCCCAGGCTCGTGAGCCACAGCACGGCAGTATCTCATCGAAGGCGGCCGCAATGGGAAGAAAATTCCAGCGCGCCAGCACATTGTTCATGCGGTCTTCCCAGTTGCGCGCAGTTGCTCGAGAAATTCGGCAACGAGGTTTCCTGTTACAGCCGTGCGGTATCTTGCCGTGGATCGAATGTCATCAATCGGCTGGATCGCGGCGACGGCCGCCTTTTTTGCCAACTGCACTAGCTCCCGATCGACAGACTTTCCCGACACGATCCGTTCCACCTCCGTCAAACGAAGTGGAACTGGCGCCACGCTGCCGAGCGCAATGCGAACGTCGTCAATCGCGTCCCCGCCCCCACCCACGCCGCCGCGAAGACGTCCCAACGCGGCTACACACACTTTCGCAATAGCCTGAGCATTGCGAGCGCCCACTTTCCGCGAGTAATGAAGATATCCTGAAAAACATCGTCGCAGACAGATGGCGCGAATCAGTTCATCGGGCGCCAACTTCATTTTCTTATAGCCGGTGTGGAAGCCGACGTAAGGAACGCGGCGCTCGCCGCGCACCGACACCAGAATCAATTCCGCCTCGTAAGCCAGCAACGCCGGGAGTGAATCGGCAGCGGGTGAGGCATTAGCGATATTGCCTCCCAGTGTCCCGCGATTCTGGTTCGCGATTCCTCCTGTCCATCGCGCGGCGCTTGCCAGCAACGGGAACTCCTGTGCGATAACATAGTGCTCACGCAATTCGGTATAAGTGCATCCTGCGCCGATCTTGATTTCGTTGGGCAAAACCTCGATGCTGCGCAGCTCCGCCAAATTCCAAATACTCACCAGCTTCCGCGCCGGAAGTTTGCCGGCCGTGTACAGCACCATCACATCGGTGCCGCCAGCGATGGGGAGCCACTTGCCCGGCTCATCCGCCAGAAGCGCAACGACCGCCTGCAGTGTGCCCGGCGCAATCAATTCGTAATCGGCGGGATCGAATCTCATGCGGCCGCCCTCACACGCTGCTCTTGCGGCGCGCCGCTTCCGCCACAGCCTCAAAAATCTGCATGTAGCCCGTGCAACGGCAAAGATTGCCCGCCAGCACTTCCCGAATGTCGCCCAGCGTCGGCTCGGGCTTTTTGTTCAGCAGATGGCTGGCGCTCAGAATCATTCCGGGAGTGCAGATGCCACATTGCGCGCCACCGCATTCCAAAAACGCTGCTTGCAGTGCGCTCAACTGTGGACCTTCGGCAACACCTTCAATCGTCGTAAGATTCGCGCCCGCCGCCTGCAGCGCCGGTATGAGACAGCTATTGACCAACTTGCCGTCCATCAAGACGGAGCAAGAACCACATTCGCCCTCGCCGCAACCTTCCTTCGTACCGGTCAACCCAAGCTCTTGTCGCAGGACGTCCAACAGCCTCTCCATGGGAAAGACGCGAACGGTTTCCGGCTTGCCGTTTATGGTAAGGGAAAGCTCAGATTTGGCGCGGTTATTGCCGCCACCTTGGCCGCGACGTTCGGAGGAGTGGCTCATCGATCTCCGTTGGCCGAGACTGCTTCAAAGATATCTTCCGGCATGAGCGGAACGGAATCGAAGCGCGTGCCGAGCGCATCTTCAATGGCGTTGACGATCGCCGGAGCCGGGCCATCCATCGGAAGTTCGCCAATGCCCTTTGCCCCATATGCCCCGTGAACATTGCCCATTTCCTCGAAGAATACCCGAATCGGTGGCAGGTCCGCGGAAGTCGGCATGATGTAATTTGTCATCTGACCGTTCTGCATGCGTCCATTTTGCCAGACCACTTTTTCATACAGCGCAAATCCGATTCCCTGCGCCACGCCGCCCGCAATTTGGCCCTTCGCAAGAACGGGATGAAGAACTCTGCCAACTTCCTGCAGCGCCACGAAATCTTCGACCGTGGCACTGTAGGTCGAAAGGTCCACTGCGACTTCCGCAACATAAATCGCCCAGGCAAAAGAGGCATAGGCTTCGCCGCGATATTTCTGATCGTCCCAAAAAACGCCCTCGGGAGCTTCGTAGCGCGCGAAGGAGCGCAGCTCGCCGTGCGCTGCAATATGCGCCCGGCAGGCCGCGCGAAATTCTTGCGGTGGGTACGAGCTGCCAAGCAAGCCGCTGGCAATGAGTATTTGCTTGATTCCCAGAGCCGCCGACCGCACCAGACTTCCGACGACCATGGCCGTGCGCGACGCGACGGTCGGGCCGCTGTTCGGCACTTGATTCGTATCCGGCTGCGCAATTCGAACATCATGGTAGGGCAAGCCCAGAGCTTCGGCCGCGATCTGGCAGAGCACGGTGTTGGTCCCTTGCCCGAACTCGGTGCTTGAAACCAGCACCCGCACGCCGCCGTCCGCACAGCCCTCCACCGCAACTACGGAAGCGAGATAACGCTCGCCCGAACCGGTAAAACCCGCGCCGTGCAGAAAGGCGGCGATCCCCATTCCTTTTTTAATGGGACCCACCTTGTTCTGTTGCGCGAAGCGCGCTATCTTTGCGGTGTACTCCGAAAGTTCGAGCGCTCGATCAAGAAGCTTGCCCAGATCAATTTCTTCGCGGATGGTCTGATCGGTGGTCGTGGTTTGCCCCGGCTTGAGGAAATTGCGGCGGCGGATTTCTACCGGAGAAAGTCCCACGACTTGCGCAATGTGATCCATATGCCGCTCCATCGCAAACAGACTCTGCGGAGCACCAAATCCGCGAAATGCCCCGTGCGGCGGAGCGTTTGTCGCCACTGCCTTCCCACGAATGCGGACGTTGGGCCAATAATAAGGACCACCCGCATGAATGGTGCCCCGCGACAGGACCACGGATGACAAGGTCGCGTAGGCACCGCCATCAATCGTGAAGTCGATCTCTCCACCCAGAATTTTCCCGTCTTTGCTGACCGCGGTACGGTGACGCGTGCGCGAAGGGTGACGCTTCGTCGTCGCCGTCATGTCTTCCAAGCGGTCATAGACGATCTTCACCGGCTGTCCAGACTTCATGGCTAGAAGCGCCGCGTGGCCCGCGATAATCGACGGATAATCTTCCTTGCCGCCGAAGGCGCCTCCGGTCTCAGCCTGCACCACACGAATTTTCTCTGCCGGCAGATTGCACAGCGCCATCAGCGCCTTATGCACGTAATAAGGACACTGCAGCGAACCCCACACCGTAATTCCCTCTTCGCGATCAAAGACTGCAATCGCCCCGTTGTTTTCGATGTAAAGCTGCTCCTGCGCGCCCGTGGTGTACTCGCCTTCGACGATGTAGGCGGCCTTGGCCCAGACGCCATCGACGTCGCCCTTCGAGATCAAGAAAGTCTTGAGTGTATTGTCGTCTCCCCAGATGATTTGCGAACGTCGTTCGCTGTCTTCAATGGTGAAAATCGCGGGCAAGGGTTCGTATTCGATCGAGACGGCATCGACAGCTTTCCGCAGGAGATGCGGATCCGCATGCGCCAGGAGCAGGATCGGTTCCTCGGGATGATTGACTTTCCCATCCGCCAGGCAGGGCTGATCGTCTCCGATCAGAGCGATGCAATTCTTGCCAGGAATGTCTTGCGCCGTGACGGTTACCAATTCGGCCCAATCGAAATGCGGGTCAAACGAAATCTTCTTGATTATGCCGCGAGGGATCTGGCTGCGAACGGTCGCGCCGTAGAGCATTCCCGGCATAGTCATGTCGTCGATGTACCGCGCCACGCCCGTCACTTTGTCGCGGCCTTCCTTGCGCGGCACCGACTTGCCGATGATGCCCTCTTCCGTCATGCGATAACCTTCACGCGTCGTAGATCTGTGTGACCACAATTCGCGAATCTAGCGCGGAATCTCCCGCCCTCTTGCCTCGCTGGAAAATTGCCCGTCGCTGAACACAACCTGCCCGCGCAGATACGTTGCCTTCACCACGCCCCGCAGTTTCTTCCCCAAATATGGAGACATAGGATACCGATAATACAGCCGATCTTCGGTTACGACGAACTCCGTTTCCGCTTCGAAGATTACGAAGTCGGCATCACATCCTTCCGCAATTCGTCCTTTGCGAGCGCTGCATCCAGCTAGCCGAGCCGG
>Ga0209415_10016005_pt1 | contig 12103 bp, 10 predicted proteins | sample PeaSoiSIISIP2007_FD_187696 | JGI IMG/M metagenome (GOLD analysis project Ga0209415, IMG submission 187696) | Peat soil microbial communities from Weissenstadt, Germany - SII-SIP-2007 (SPAdes) (version 2) | ecosystem: Environmental > Terrestrial > Soil > Wetlands > Peat | place: Germany... | reverse complement strand
TCACCGCCAGCCGCTCCCGCAGCTCGGCTGTCGTGTGCAGCACGCCCATGCCGTCGGGCCCGCACAGCCACTTCTGACCGGCGCCGGCATAGGCGGCGCAGCCGAGCGCCCGCAGATCGACGGGCACCGCGCCGATTCCCTGGGCGCCGTCGAGCAGGACGGGCACATCAACCTCCGCGAGCGCCGCGGGCGCGAGCGAGCCGCTCATCCAGCCCACGTGCGAGCACGCCACCAGGCGCGTGCGGGGACCCACAGCGTCGGCCAGCTCCGCAAGCGGCGCCATGCGGATCGATACGCCACGCAGCTCGCGTGCGGCCGACAGCGCGCCTAGCAGACCTGGGTGCTCCTCGTCGCTTGTGAGTATCTCCTCGGAGCTGCCCAGCCGCAGGCCGTCGATCACCTGCGCGATCCCCTCGCTCGTGCAGGTGGTGAGCGCGATATCCTCGGCGGCGCATCCCATGATGGAGGCGTAGGCTGATCTCAACAAAGCGCTCAGCTCGGTGCGCCGCTCGAAGTGGCTATGGCCGCGTCCCCGCTCAGCCTCGCGCCGCAGCTCGGCCGCGGAGGCATCGACGGCGGCGGTGGGCAATGGGCCGTCGGTGCCGGCATTGAGGTATGCGATCCCTCGCAGGACGGGAAACTGCTCGCGCAGCACGGAGACCTCCACGAGCGCAGAGGATAGCCGTGCGAGAAGGCCGCGGTCCCCGCACAGTCCGGCGTTTTCGCGATAGCTGAATGAACTGCTATGAATTATTTATCCACCATTTATTCTGAGCGTGGCCGTGGGACCGGTTGGCGCCGTGGGGGGCCGATATGGAGGGACGCATGATGCCCGGCGCAGATGAGCAGAAGCCCCTGTGGGAGCCAACGCCGCAGGAGTGCGAGCGGGCCACCATGACCCGCTTCATGCGCTGGGCCGGCGAGCGCCACGGCGTGCACTTCGCTGACTACGAGGAGCTGCGCCGCTGGTCGCTCGAGGAGCTGGAGGAGTTCTGGGCGGACATCTGGGAGTTCTGCGCAGTGCGCGCCTCCCGGCCGTACGAGCGGGTGCTCGACTCACGTGCGATGCCCGGTGCGCGGTGGTTCGCCGGCGCTGAGCTCAACTACGCCGAGAACATGCTGCTGCGCGGTCGCCGCCCTGAGGAGGTGGCGGTGCTGCACGCCTCCGAGCTGCGTCCTCTGCAGGAGCTCACGTGGGGCGAGCTGAGCGAGCAGGTCGCAAGCATCGCCGCCGGCCTGCGCGCGCTCGGCGTGCAGCGGGGGGACCGGGTCGTGGGCTACATGCCGAACATTCCCGAGACGCTCGTCGCGTTCCTGGCGAGTGCCAGCATCGGCGCGATCTGGTCGAGCGCCGCTCCCGAGTTCGGCGCACGCAGCGTGGTCGATCGGTTCGCTCAGATCGAGCCGAAGGTGCTCTTGGGGGTTGACGGCTACCGCCACGGCGGCAAGGACTTCGACCGCACCGACGTGCTGGGGGGCATCCTCGCGGAGCTGCCCACGGTGGAGCACGCCGTGCTGCTGCCCTATCTGGACCAGGACATCGCCGCCGCGCCGCGCGGATGGCCGGGCGGCCTCACCTGGGATGAGCTGCGCGAGCGTGGGGGAGCCGCCGAGCTGGTGTTCGAGCAGGTGCCCTTCGAACACCCACTGTGGGTGCTCTACTCATCGGGCACCACCGGTCTGCCCAAGGCGATCGTGCACGGCCACGGCGGCATCCTGCTGGAGCAGCTCAAGAAGAGCCACCTGCACCTGGATCTGCACCGCGGCGACCGCATGTTCTGGTTCACCACCACCGGCTGGATGATGTGGAACTTCCTGATCGGCTGCATGTTCACCGAGGCCGCCGTGGTGCTGTACGACGGCAGCCCCGGCCATCCCGATATGACTGGGATACCAGATGGGCCCGACCGAAGCCGGGAGACACGCGCCTCCGGCGCGAATCCCCGTTTTGGCCAGCCGGCGTCCAGCCGGCTGGCTGTGCCCCGCAACGGGGTGCGCCACCCTCTGGGAGTGCTTTGGGAGCTGGCCGAGCGCACGGACATGACCTGCCTGGGGACCAGCGCCAGCTTCCTCACGAGCTGCGAAAAAGCGGGCCTCAGGCCGGGCAGCGAACACGACCTGAGCAGGCTGCGCAGCATCGGCTCGACCGGCTCGCCGCTGCCCCAGGAGGGCTTTCGGTGGGTCTATGAGCAGGTCAAGCCGGATGTCTGGCTGTTCTCGACCAGCGGTGGCACCGACGTGTGCACGGCGTTCGTGGGCGGCTGCCCGCTGCTGCCGGTCTACAAGGGCGAGCTCCAGTGCCGGGCGCTTGGCTGCGCGGTGGAGGCCTGGGACGAGCGGGGCCGCAGCCTCGTCGATGAGGTGGGGGAGCTGGTGCTGACCGAGCCGCTGCCCTCGATGCCGCTGTTTTTCTGGGGTGACGATGATGGAGGACGCTGCCGCGGGGTGGGTGAGCGCTACCGCGAAAGCTACTTCTCGATGTACCCTGGGACCTGGCGCCACGGGGACTGGATTCGGATCACGCCCCGCGGCGGCGCGGTCATCTATGGGCGCTCGGATGCCACCATCAACCGCCAGGGCGTGCGCATGGGCACGAGCGAGATCTACCGGGCGGCAGGGGCTGTCGAGGAGGTCGTGGACGCGCTCGTTGTGGACCTTCCGCACGAGCAGCTGGAGCTGTGGATGGCGCTGTTCGTGGTGCTGCGCGACGGGGCCGTGCTGGACGAGGAGCTGAAGAAGCGCATCGTCAGGCGGATTCGCGAGGACTGCTCGCCGCGGCACGTGCCGAACGAGATCATGCAGATCGATGACGTGCCCAGGACGCTCTCAGGCAAGGTGCTGGAGGTGCCGGTGAAGCGCATCTTGATGGGCACCGCGCCGGCCGAGGCGGCAAGCATCGACTCGCTGGCCAACCCGCGGTCGCTCGACTACTTCGTGGAGCTGGCCGACAGGCTCAAAGGCTCGGCGGGAATAGGGCGTTGAAGGAGTCCGAGACGCAGGCGTCGAATGACAGCCGCGATGAAGCGTGTCGCGACCCCCACAGCTCCGCCGCCGGTGGCCGGCCCCCTCAGCGGGGGGCAGGCAGGTGAGCACCAGAGCTTGTCCAACTACATCCAGGCCCGTTTCGACGAGTGCTCGCGCTCGCAGAAGGACGTGGCGCAGTACATCGTGGACCACCTCGACGAGGCGGCCTTTCAGACCGCCGAGGAGCTGGCGCGCCGCGCCAACACCTCGAGCTCGACGGTGGTGCGCTTCTCCCAGGCGCTGGGCTTCGAGGGCTTTCCCGAGCTGCAGGCGGCGGCGCGCGAGGAGTACAGGCGCGTGCACACCCGCGCGATCACGGGGCCGAGCAGGTCAAGCGGCACGAGCGCGCCCACCGGCAACGGCAGCGCGCCCCTGTTCTCGCTCGACCAGAACGAGTTCGAGACGGCCCTCGCCGCGGACCACCTGAACGTCGAGGAGACCGCTCGCAAGGTCTCGCGCAGCACCGTGGATGCGCTGATCGAGGCGATCGTGAGCGCCGAGAAGGTGCTCGTGGCGGGGAGCGACCAGATGGCCTTCTTCGCCAGCTACCTGCGCCACCTGCTGATGCTGCTGGATCTGCGCGTGGACGTCGTCGCAAGCCCCTCCCAGGAGGCGCTCAGCCGGCTGGGGCGAATCGACGAAGCGACGCTCGTGATCGGGCTCTCGGCCGGCCGGCCGCATCCGCTGGTCGTCAGGGCGATGAAGCTCGCGCGCCACCGCAAGGCGCGCACGGCGGCGATCACCGATGCGACCCTCTCGGAGGTCGCGAAGCTGGCGCAGCTGAAGCTCTACTACTCGTCCAACTCGCCCGCCTACGTGCGCTCGCACACGGCGCTGTTGAGCCTGATCCAGGCGCTGGCGTATGGGGTGTATGCGCGGGACACGGCGCAGTACGACGATCGTATTCGCGCTTTCCGCTTGAAGTAGCCTTCCATCAGGGCGGGCTATGTGGGCGGGTCGGCCAGCCCGCACATGAGATTAAAAAAGCTGATGAGATGATGCGACATAGCGCCAGCTGGTGATGCCTATGGCGGTGGAGGCTGATGCTGTTCCACCAGGCACATGTGCCTGGTGGCCCGACCGTACATGTACGGTCCGGGGCAGGGTCGCATGCGACCCTGCCTTCCTGGAAGAAGGAGGTCGAGACCTCCAGAAGAAGATCGTGGCCGGCAGATAGACTGTGCCCCATGCGCGACGAGGCGACATTCCGGGTCAAGAGCGGCCTGGCGGAGATGCTCAAGGGCGGCGTCATCATGGACGTGGTGAGCGCCGAGCAGGCCAAGGTCGCCGAGGACGCGGGGGCGGTGGCGGTGATGGCGCTCGAGCGCGTGCCCGCGGATATCCGGCGAGACGGCGGCGTGGCGCGTATGAGTGACCCCGAGATGATCGTGGGCATCCAGGAGGCCGTCACCATCCCGGTGATGGCCAAGGCGCGCATCGGCCACTACGTCGAGGCGCAGGTGCTGCAGGCGCTGGAGGTGGACTACGTCGATGAGTCCGAGGTGCTGACGCCGGCGGACGAGAGCAACCACATCGACAAGTGGGCCTTCAAGGTGCCCTTCGTGTGCGGCGCCACCAACCTCGGCGAGGCGCTGCGCCGCATCGGCGAGGGCGCCGCCATGATCCGCTCCAAGGGCGAGGCCGGCACGGGGGACATCGTGGAGGCGGTGCGCCACATGCGCTCGGTCACCGGCGCGATCCGCCGTCTGGGCGCGCTGGAGGAGGCCGAGCTGGCCACCGCCGCCAAGGAGCACGGCGCGCCGCTGGACCTCGTCCGCAGCGTCGCCCGCGAGGGCAAGCTGCCGGTGGTGCTGTTCTGCGCCGGCGGCATCGCCACGCCCGCCGACGCGGCGCTGATGATGTCGCTCGGCGCCGAAGGGGTGTTCGTGGGGTCGGGCATCTTCAAGTCCGAGGACCCTCCGACGCGGGCGCGGGCGATAGTGGAGGCCACGACGCACTGGCAGGACCCCGAGCGCATCGCCGCCGCCTCGCGCGGGCTGGGCACCGCGATGGCGAGCCTCGAGTCCTCGAAGTTGGAGGACGAGCAGCTGCTCGCCCAGCGCGGTTGGTAGAGCCGGCCCTCGTAGTGCCGCCACCGCTGATCGGCGTGTTGGCGCTGCAGGGCGACTTCGAGGCGCATGCCACAGTGCTGCGTCGACTGGGAGCGGACGTGCGCGAGGTGCGTGTCCCCGCCGACCTCGCCGGGCTGGAGGGGCTGGTGGTGCCGGGCGGCGAGTCCACCACCATGACCTTGGGCATCGAGCGCGAGGGGTTGGCGCAGCCGCTGCGCGACCTGGCCGCCGGCGGCACACCCCTACTGGGCTCGTGCGCAGGGCTCATCATGCTCGACCGCGAGCACCTGAGAGTGATGGACATGCGCGCCGAGCGCAACGCGTTCGGTCGCCAGACGCGCAGCTTCGAGGCCGACCTGGAGGTTGCCGGTGTATCGGATCCGCCCGCCCGCCCGCTGCGCGGCGTGTTCATCCGCGCGCCCTGGATCGCCGAGCACGGTCCCGGAATGGAGGTGCTGGCAGAGATTGATGGGCATCCGGTGGCGGCCCGCGAAGGGAACAAGGTCGTAGTGGCGTTCCACACCGAGCTGACAGGCGACGACCGCGTGCACGAGCTGTTCCTGGCGGCGGTGGCGTGCAGGCGGGCGGGCGCGTCGTCCTAGATCGGCGCGCAAACCAGGCGCTGATGGCGGCGCCAGCGATCGGGGTCGGCTGATTGAGCGCTGTCTGCGGTCAGACGAGGCGCGCTTCGTCCATTGCCACCCTGACTTGTCGCCGTGGCCCACCTGGGCCGAAGAGAAGTACGTGGAGGTCGGCGGTGACGTCCATATGGCCAGTCTACGGTCAAGGTCGGAATGCACTGATGGCAGCCCCAACCGTAGACATCAGTTGATGTGGCTCGCGAGTGACCGAACTCTTCGCGCAGCTACGTTTGCGCCAGAGCGGGCTGTATCAGCCGCTGGGCGACACGACTACGAGATCGAGTGGCTCGCTGTAGTCGATCTCAAGGCCCTCCATGTTCGCGAGCGCAGCGCGCACCTGCTCGGTCGCCTTTGCTCCGCGCACTCCCGGCAGCGATACCTGGCAGCGAACCGTAAAGCCGGTCAGCGGTTGGCCATCTCGTAGACCATCTCCGGGAGCACCGAGATCGACCTGCACCCCGGAGGGGAGGGCATTGCGTAGCCGATCCGCAACATCCTCTGCCCATTCCTTGGTAGGTGCAGCAAGCACGACAGCGGCATATTCGCGGTCGGGTAGCGGAGTAGTTGGCGGCGTGCGGGCAAGCTCTCCCAGCACGGCCAAAGTGGCAGAAGTCTGGGCGCGCATAGTCGGAAGCTTGGTGCGCCACTCGCGCGCCGGTGCAGCCTGCGCGTGAACCAAGGACTGCAGCCGCTCCAGGGGAGATGGTTCTGCGTGTGTCGCCATGGAATCGAGTGTAGTCCTTGGGCGGCTTGGTCTCGACAGCATCGACGCGGCGATCGAGCGCAGTGAGCTGCTCCGTGATGACGGGCAGCACTTCGTCGCTTGCTTGCTTGCCTTCCTCCAGTGGGACGAGGCGGCGCTCGATCCGCCGGCCGAGCTCCGCGGTCAATCGCTCAAGCTCATGCTGCCGGTCGGCCACGGGATACCCGATGACGTTGCCGAACTGGCTGGGCAGATGGCCGAGCGAGGTCATGTACGCAAAGATGGATACGACGGATACCACGGCGAGCACAGCACCCGCCCGCTCAAGATGGAGCAGAATGGGGAAGCCAAGCGCGACCCCTGGCAGCTTTGTCGGCGTGCCATAAAGCACGCTGACTGCAGCCGCCGACATAGATGCCGGGGATCACGATTAGCCAGCCATGCCATCGCGGGAGCAGCAGATTGCTTGGCGGGTCCGATCCGTTGGAGATCATCGAACGTATGTTCGCATCGCGGGAGAACGGAACTCGGTCCGGCCGGCGTTCGATCCGCCGTCGGGTGTGGCTGGGGCAGCCGAGCCGGACCCCTTGACTACCTACTCCATGCCAAACCTCCTAGGCGTGTCCCTCGCCGGCACCCACTCGCGCCACGCCGGCCCGACTCCACTCGGGCCGTGGCTGGCCCGGCGCCGACGCCGGAGCCTCCCCCGGAAGACCCCCGTCGGTGGGTGGCAGCGGCGGCTCCTCCAAGAGGCGCAGGACCTCGGCGATAGCAGAGCGAACCTCCCCGGCAAGAAGCCCGGCCTCGTCGAGCTCCTCGGCGTACTCCAGCGACCAGAAGCGCGAGACGTGCATGCCGGGGCGCAGGTGCGCGAAGCGCCGCCCCAGCGAATCGACGAAGCCGCTCACCGCAGCCATGTCCCCGGGCGAGGCGTAGCCGCGCGCCAGCAGCCACGGCCAGAGGTCATCCAAGATGTGGTTGCGGTGGTGGGCGCCGACGCGCTCCCAGTCCTCGCCCTGCCAGCGCTGGGCGTAGGTGGCGGCCGAGAGCGTGCACGTGAGGTAGACCCGCGAGCGCACGGGGGCGTTGCGGTAGCCCAACAGTGGCTGGGGCTCGACGCTCCAGGGCTGGCCGGGCGCGGCCAGCGCGCTCAGCGCCAGCGCACGCGCGTCGGCGTAAAGGTGCTCGGCCTGGTGCTTGAGTTCGCCCGGCCACACGTGCAACACAAGCTGGTCGGCAACCAGGTCCAGGGCGGCGCGCTGGAAGGAGACGACACCGAGCGCTGTGTCCAGGCGCACGTGCACGAACGAGCCCCGCTCGACCGGCACGCCGGTGGCCTGCGCCAGCAGCGAGCGCAGCCGCCGCAGGCGGCGCGTGGGGTCAGAGCCGGCGCGGCGCAGGCTGCCGAAGGGCAGCAGGTGGGCGAAGTCGCGGTTGGCGTAGTCGAGCATGTCGTGCACGAGCGCGCGCTCGGCCGTGGAGAGCACGTCCAGCTCGACGAGCCGCATCCACGACTCCAGCAGATCGTGCCACGGCAGCAGGCAGGTGCGCTGCTCGGCGAAGCGCACGCCCTGCAGGTTCAGCTCGGCGGCGCGGTGCCCGTCGCGGCGCGCCCAGCGCTGGCAGACCTTGCTCTCGACCACCACCACCAGGTCCGGGTCGAAGCGCAGGACCCCATCGAAGCGCTGCCCGCGGTCGGTCTCGGAGACCTTCTCGGCGAGCGCGAAGGGCTCGATGTCGGGCGTCAGGAAGACGCTCACCAGCCGCCCCCGAGCGGGCGCGTCCTCAGAACCCTCGCGAGGGTCCACGACGTGCGTGGCCTGCATGTCGAGCGAGCACTCCGGCAGCCCGCTCTGCGACCCCTCGCCGATCGCCGCCAGCAGCGTCTCCCGCGCCAGGGGCACCATCCGCAGCACGATCATCGCCGCGCGCGTGAGCTGGTCCTCGTGGTGGCTCGCGAGTTCCCGGTAGGGCTCGAACACGTTCAGATGCGGATTGGCCTGCGTGGCCTGTCCGTCCATGTACATCCGCTAGACCACTCCCTCCTACACCCTGTCCAACATATCAAGGACTTTACTGTACTTCTCTGTTCTTTCCTAGGGGAGCGATACTGAGGCCATGCGAATCGCCATCGCGGCCGACGAGATGACCGGCATTGCCACGGTGCTCCCCGACGCGCTACGCAGCCGCGGTCACGAGGTGCAGGCCCAAGGCGTCTTCGCCGAGGGCAAGCGCAACGACTGGGCATGGGCCTGCGAGGCCGCCGCGCGCGCGGTCGCCGACGGTCGCGCCGAGCAGGCCGTCGTCTGCTGTTGGACGGGCACGGGCGCGTCGATCGCTGCCAACAAGGTGGCAGGCGTGCGCGCCGCGCTGTGCGCCGACGCCGTCACGGCCGCGGGCGCGCGACTGTGGAACGACGCCAACGTACTCGCGCTCAGCCTGCGCACGACCTCCGAGGCGATGCTGAAGGAGATCCTCGACGCGTGGTTCGCGGGCGAGCCCAGCGCCGAGGACGAGGACCGGGCGAACGTGGCACATCTATCCGCAATAGAACGCCGGGCGTTAGATACGCGGCGCTAGCCTATGGTCATGCGGATCGAAGGACACTACGACGCCAAGGCGGACATCGCCTGGGTTCGATTCGAGGGGTACGACCCGAGCACCGCTGTGGGCGAGGAGATCGAGTCGGGGCTGCGGGAAGTGGATCCGGCGACGGGCGAGGTCGTGGGCCTGGAGTTCTGGCAGGCGAGCAGTCGTCTGCCGGCCGAGCTGCTGCGTATGCTGCCTCCTCCTCAGATCGAGGTCGCTGCCGCCTGACCCGTGCTGGCGTGGCGTCGGCGGGTGGTGCGTGTTGCGAACCTCAAGTCGCCGCGAAGCGGACCAGGCCGTCCTCCTCCTGCTCCACCACGAGCCCCGCGTTGATCAGCATGTCGGTGTGGCCGAGCACCTCCGATAGGGTCAGGTAGGCCTGGGTCACCGCGACGTCGCCCCACATCTCGTTGGCGACCTCGTGCGCGGTGCGGGGTTGGGTGGCGATCAGCGCGTGGATGCGCTTGGCGCGGCGCTGGTGCATGTGTAGGCGCTTGTCGATCAGCGTCGCGTGGTCGGTGATCGGCTGGCCGTGGCCGGGCAGCACCAGCTCGAGGTCCATCGTGCGAGTCGCCTCCAGCGAGGCCAGGTAGGTGACCAGCGACTGTGGGCGCGGGCCCGTGAAGCCCCTTCCAGCACCCAACGGGCGCGCGAGCAGGGGATTCGAGGAGATGTGCTTGAGCAGGTGGTCGGCGACGAACAACTGCGAGCGCGCCTCGTCCCAGAAGAGCGTGTCCGAGGGGCTGTGGCCGGGGCGGTGCAGCACGCGCAGGATGCGGTTCGCAAGCTTCAGCTCCTCGCCGTCAGCGAGGGTGCGCGTCACCTCGACGGTCGAGCCCCACGCGCGGAAGCTCGCGGAGACCGCGCGCAGCGCGCTGACCACTTCGGCGGGGATGCCGTGGCGCAGCATCGTGCGCTCCGCGAACACGTCGTCCAGTTCGGTCTCCTCGCGGAAGTTGCCCAGGTACGCGTCGAGGCCCGCAAGCGCCGCGACCTCCGCGCCCGAGCGCCGCGCGAGGATCGAGGCCAGCCCGAAGTGGTCGATGTGCTGGTGGGTGACGATGAGCAGTTCGATGTCCTCGATCGTGCGGCCGCGCGCCTTCAGCGCCTGTTCCAGCTCGTCGAGCGCCTTGGCGGAGTTGGGCCCCGAGTCGATCAGCGTCAGCGGCTCATCCTCGATCAGATACGCGTTGACGCGCCCCACCTGGAAGGGCGTGGGGATCGCCAGGCGGTGCACACCCTCCGCGGCCGCCCCGGCGAGCGCCACGTCGGCCTCGTGCCGTTCCTCCTCTGTGGGTCTGAACCCGGCCCGCGGCGCGCTCGCCGGGGGAGTCCCCTCGGCGTCTGCGCCGGCGGGAGGGGGGGTCGGGCCGCCGGCTTCCGCGGACGCGCTCACGAGCGGATCAGCGCCAGCACCTCGTCGCGGCGGCGCTCCATGTCCTCGTGGCTCTCCAGCGACTCCAGGCACAGCCGCAGCAGCGGCTCGGTGTTCGACGGGCGCACGTTGAAATGCCAGCGCTCGTAGTCCACCGAGATACCGTCCAGGTGTGTCTGGCTGGCGTCTGCGTAGCGCTCTTCGATTTCCCTCATCTTCGCCCCCTGGTCCTGAACCTCGGAGTTGACCTCGCCGGAGATGAAGTACTTCTCGTGGTAGGGCCTCAGCAGCTCCGAGAGCTTCTTGCCGGTGCGCGAAAGCAGATCCAACATCAAGAGCGCCGGGATCGTGCCGGAGTCCGCGCAGTAGAAGTCGCGGAAGTAGTAGTGCCCCGAGACCTCACCCCCGAACAGCGAGCCCTCCTTGTGCATACGCGTCTTGAAGAACGCGTGCCCCACGCGGTTGACGTAGGGCGCGCCGCCCGCGCGCTTGACGGTGTCGGGCACCGCCCAGCTGGCGCGCACGTCGTACAGGATCGCTTCGTTGGGGTGCTTCTGCAGCAGCGACTCCGCCAGCAGCGCGGTGAGGAAGTCGCCGTCGACAAACTCGCCCGTGTCGTCGATGAAGAAACAGCGGTCCGCGTCCCCGTCCCAGGCGATCCCCAGGTCCGCGCCGCTCTTGCGCACCCGCGCGACGATCGCCTCGCGGTTCTCCGCCAGCAGCGGGTTGGGCTCGTGGTCTGGAAACTCTCCGTCCGGCGTCCAGTACATCTCGATCAGCTCCAGCCCGAGCCCCTCCAGCAGCGGCCCCACCATCGGCCCGGCCATGCCATTGCCGCCGTCGACCACCACCTTCAATGGCTTCACGACGGATGGGTCGATGAACTTCAGCGCCGCCTCCTGGAACTCCCCATACACATCGACCTGCTCCACCGTGCCGGGCGTCTGAGCCGGCGCGCCGAGCCCGGCCTCGATCGTGCGCCGCACGTCCTGGATGCCCGCGTCGCCGCTCAACGCGATCGCCCCCTCACGCACGAGCTTGGCCCCGGTGTAGGCCTTGGGGTTGTGCGAGGCGGTGCACATCAGCCCGCCGTCCAACCCGCGCGAGCCGACGAGGTAGTAGAGCATCTCGCTGCCCACCTGCCCGGCGTTCACCACGTGCGCCCCCTCGGCGGTCATGCCCGTGCGGTAGCGCGCCGCGAGCTCGGGTGCGCTGAGGCGCATGTCCCTGCCCAGCCCGACCTTCAGCTCGCTCACGGGCTTGCCCGCGAGCTGCCCCAGCACCCGCACGAACGCACGCCCGACGGCCTCGGCCACGTCACCGTCGATCTGCTCGCCGTAGAGCCCGCGTACGTCGTACGCCTTGAATATCCCGGGGTCCAGGGTTGCTGTCATGGGCCGGGATCCTACGTGTTCGGCAGCCCCGGCGACTCCGCACAACGCGGCCCTCTCGGCGGAGCGGAGCGGAGCCTCCTAGAATCGTCGGTCGGAGCGCGACCCGCCGAAACACTATCTTTAGAGCATGTCCGGTCACTCCAAGTGGGCATCCATTAAGCACAAGAAGGCGATCGTCGACTCGCGCCGCGGCGCCGCCTTCACGAAGCTCGCGCGCGCGATCACGGTCGCCGCGCGCGACGGCGGGGGGGACCCCGACACGAACGCCGCCCTGGAGAACGCGGTCCAGAAGGCCAAGTCCGCCT
>Ga0209415_10016004_pt1 | contig 12103 bp, 17 predicted proteins | sample PeaSoiSIISIP2007_FD_187696 | JGI IMG/M metagenome (GOLD analysis project Ga0209415, IMG submission 187696) | Peat soil microbial communities from Weissenstadt, Germany - SII-SIP-2007 (SPAdes) (version 2) | ecosystem: Environmental > Terrestrial > Soil > Wetlands > Peat | place: Germany... | reverse complement strand
GTTGCGGGCCACGCTGGCGCGTTTGCTGCGCCCGCGGGTGCGGGACGGCTTCGACGAGGTGTTTGCAGTGGAGTTCGACGGCTCGGGAGGCTTCATCGTCCGCCCTGCTGGTGAGGAGAGCGACGGTGGATAGCCTGCTTGCAGCGAAAGGAACGGTCCCATCGGGCGGGAAGCACCAGGCAGTCCACAAGCGTGATCGGCACGGGCCTGTAGCGTCAGCTGGGACCTTCGCCCCTGCTGCCCATCAGCTGTGCCCGGCGAGCATGCGATGTGTGATCACATCGGCGGTTACCGCCGGGAACATTCCTAGGCCGAGCATGCCCAGCTGGCCCGGTAGGCCGCAGAGACACTGGACGGCCGCTTCCCGGCCGGACTCGGCATTGACGTGGACGCCGGGGATGCGGAGATGCCCCGGGCCCGAAGCTAGCGACCGGCCCGGGCGTCTACGAACCCGATGTTCTCCTCGCCCGTGATGCCGAAAACGGCGGTGACGCCCTCCCGCTCCAGCAGGTCCGCGGCACCAAGCTGCTGGGCCATTACCGGAGCCTGCCGCCGGACCGCCAAGCCCGGCCTGCGACGGCATCCATGCTGGACCCCGGGGGCATCAGCCGCCGGGACCGTCGGTCAAGGGCGGGCGTTCAGGTTCCGGCGGGGTCTCGCTCGAGGTGCAGCAGCTGCGCGGCGAGCCACCGGGCCTCATCGGTGAGGCCGGCGTCCTCGGCGAACGTACGGAGGCGCCGGTAGCGGCCGGCGACGTCGAAGCCGAGGCTGTGCTGGAGCTTGCGCAGGTCAACAGGGCAGGGGTGCAGCGGGCGGGCATCGCTTTCGGCGAGGTGGTTGGAGCCGTTCATCAGGCACGAGTAGAACACGCAGTGGGCGATGCCGAGCAGGTGGGCGGTCTCGTGCGCCAGCACCTTGCAGGACCGGCGCAGCAGCAGGGGGGCAGCGGCCGCACCCGTCTGAGGGGGCAGGTACCGGGCGAAGCTGTACACGCCCACCCGGTCACGCGGCGAGGCCTCCCCGAATACGAAGTTCCAGGCAGGGTCCGGGTACAGGTCATCCATGGTGATGCCCACGACGCTGCAGGCCCCGGCCGGCCGCCGGTCAGCGAGCAGGGCCAGCAGGTCGCGGGTCAGCAGCTGGCGCTGCCCGGTATGACGGTTGATGCGCATCGTGACGCCGGTGACCGGCGCTGCGGGCAGCACGGCGACCTGGAGCGCGAAGAAGGCCGCCGCGAAACGGGCCAGCAGATCAAGCGGCGGCTCCTGCCCGGTATGAAAGGGGCCGAAGGGCTGCAGGTAAAGGACTCGCCGCACCGTATCCGGGCGCGGCGGGTGCCCGGCCAGGAACGCCGCAAACGTCTGGCCGGGCTCGGGGTGGCCGGCCAGCCAGTCGTGCGGGCCGGGCCGGGGAATCGGGTCGAATCCGTGCTCGTCGAGCGCGCGCTGGAGGATAAGCGGCAGCCCGGCGACCGGGCCCACGGCCCGGATCCGTTCGGCACGGGCTGGCGCTGTGAACATGTGCCCAGTCAACCCCCTGCCGCCCCGGGTCCGAGGTGCGGGCCGGTTCCGCGGGCGGCACCGGTCGGCGTGCGCGGGGCGGGCACCTCCACGTGGATGGTGACGTCGGGATGAACCAGACCGGTACGGGCTCGTTGCGGCCGCGACGGTGAAGAGCTCGCCAGGCCGCAGCCCCGGCGGCCCGTTCCGGCGCGGGAGTGGGTTCGAGGTAGCGTGCGCGCCGCGCTTATGGAGGCGTACGCACAGCGACTTGTCCTGACAGCCCTGGCACGGACCGCGGACAGGCTCCGGTCGTCATGAGAGAGTTCTCATCTGGCCGCGTGCACGACAACCCGATCTGAACGACTCCAGTTACGATCCGTATCAAACCGGCATACGCACATAGCGACTACGTGAACCCACTGATGTCAGGTGAAGCTCACATTCGGTGACCACCGCCGGGGCCCGCTAGCGCGATCGAGGTATCTCCCTCACCGGGGCTTACGTAGCTGGAACCCGCAGCAGCCTCAGGTCGTGGGCGCCGTCGGCGCACGTCATCTCATAGTAGATCCACCATTGGCCGTCCACGACGACGGCGTCGAGGTAACGGGTAGCGCCGCTGCCGTACGGGCCGGTGAGCCAGGGCCGCCCCGTGGTCAGCCGCTGCCAGTGCCGCAGATCGCCCGAGACGGCGACGCCGCAGCGTTCCTCGTAGTTCTCGTGTGCGCTGGCCGAGCCGTCATAGAATCCCAGATAACCAGGGCCGATAGGGATCACGCAGGTCAGCCGGGACTGGTAGGCATCCCAGCGCAGGCCGACATCTAGTACCGGACCGTGCCAGTCGAAGCTGACGCCGTCCAGGCTGGTGGCAAGCCCGGTCGGATACGTGGTGACCCCGGTGTCGTAGATGTCGGCAGTGCGGTGCGCGCGCTGGCGCTGCTCCGCCGTAAACGGGCGCGCGGCCGCGAAGCTAGCAAACACGTACGTAACCGGGCCGACGCGCAGCGCGTAGGGATCCTTGACTCCCTCAGTGTCCGTGCCGGCCGCGGTCAGCACCGGGCGCGCAGACCGCGCCGCGAAGCCACCGGGGTCCGCGGCCTCCAGCACGTCGATCCGCCACCGGGAATCGGCCGGATCAACATAGCTGATGTAAAGGTGATACCGCCCGCCGGGCGCCGGGATCAGCGAGAACCGCTCCATCGACGCCGTCGCCAGTTCCTCCTTGCGGATCTCCCAGACGTCGTCGAAGACCACCCCGTCGCTGCTGGCGGCCAGGGCGCACCGCCATCCCCGGTCCGGCGCAGTGCCCCGCGGCCGACGCTGGCGGTAGCTGAGCAGGAATCGCTGTTGGTCGGCCTCGTACCAGACCGCCGGGCATCCGGCCCAGTAACCCGGCTCTTCCCGCTCCGGCTGCCGCACCACGATGCCGCGGCCAGGATCCAGCGGCGGCAGCGGCGCCATGACACGATGCACAGATCCTCCTCGCGGCTACATGTCGCACGGCGCCCGCCAGCAACCTGCCCGCGGCGCCGTCACAGCGTGGCTGAATACTGCGAAGGTCGTCCACTGTACAGACGCCCGCAGCCACAGGCCTGCGCGGGCCCTGGCCGGGACGCCAATGCGCTTGACCGGCCCTCCAGGCGCACCTGAGCGTCGTTCCGCGATCTGGTCCGTGCCTTTTGCCGGGACTACGCGCATGCGCCTGATCTGGTGGCGTTCCCTCGCGGCGAGGGCGAGCTGGTGTCGGTGCTGGAGTGGTGCAGCGATGCCGGGGCCGCGGCGATCCCGTTCGGCGGCGGCGCCAGCGTGGTCGGCGGGGCCGAGCCCGATGTCGGTGACGGTTATCACGGCGTGGTCAGCGTTGACCTTCGCCATCTGCAGGGGGTGCTGGAGGTTGACGGTACCTCGCGGGCCGCGCGGATCGCGGCGGGCACGCTGGGCCCGGTGCTGGAGGCGCAGCTGAAGCCGCATGGCCTGACGTTGCGGCATTGCGACGACGAGGTGATCACTCACTACTGCTGGTTCGCGGATCTGTTGCGGTGGATCGCCGAGGTCCTCGCCGACCCGCGCTCGCCGTCGCGGTCGAGCAGATCGAGAAGGCCGTGTACGCGGGCACCGCCAGCACCGCCGAGGCCAGGATGAGGCTGATCGACGTTACCCACCGGCGCTACCATGAGTAGCCGCAATCAGGAAGGAGGCCTGCGATTGCGGCCGGTAGGTGGCTGACCAGTTATACAAGCGCGGCGGTGCTGGTGACCTCGGCGCCGTAGTAGATACGCAGGTAGCTCAGCGCGTCCTTTTGGGCCTGCTGGTAGCGTCCGGCCGCGAAGGGCTCGTAGACGGCGGTGGCACCGGCGACGGCGGTCACCGTGATGCCCCGGGCGAACGCGTCGTAGCTGGTATGCCGGCAGCAGCAGTCGGTGTGCTGCCCGGTCACCACGAGCCGGGTGATGCCACGCACCCGGCAGGTGGCATCGAGGTCGGTCTGGGTGAAGGCAGAGTAGTAGCGCTTGGGAACGATCACGTCGCCGGGTTGGGGAGCCAGCTGGTCGATGACGGCGGCTCCCGGGCTGCCCGCCATGGCATGCTCGCCGAAGACGGCAAGCTCGAAGTCGCCGGGTCGGTGCGCGTCATTCCCGTAGATGACCACCCAGTCGTCGCGTTCGCGGGCCGCCCGCGTCAGCGCTGCGATCGGCTCGATGATCTGGGCGGCGGCCGGGTTGGCGAGCTTACCGCTGGTGAAGTCGGTCAGCATGTCGAGCACGAGCACGGCGGTTGTCATCGGAAACTCCTCCCGTGAAGGGCCTTGTGCCGCGCGGCGTTCCGCAGCGCCTGCGGCGCCGTTGCGGGCGTGGCCGGACGCTCAGGCCACCGGGTCGCGGTTGCGGGCCAGGTGGGTGATGAACCAGTCTCGGGCCAGGGCGGCGGCGTCGAGGGTGCCCGGCTCCTCGAACAGGTGGGTCGCGCCGGGCACGACGGCGAGGTGGTTCTCGCAGCGCAGCAGGGCCTGGGCGCGGCGGTTGAGGTCGAGCACCACGTCGTCTTCGCCGCCGACGATCAGCAGCCTGGGCGCGGTCACCGCCGCCAGCCGGGGCCGCGCCAGGTCGGGGCGCCCGCCGCGGGACACCACGGCGGCGATGTCGGCGCCGGGTTCGGCCGCGGCCCACAGCGCGGCCGCCGCAGGCGGCCTTCGCCGTGGACCCGGTGGCGATGCCGTCATCGACGATGACGGCGACCCGGCCGGCCAGCGGCTCGCGTGGCCGGCGGACCCGGTACCGCGCGGCGCGGGCGTCCACCTGCGCCTGCTCACGCTCCTGCACCGCGGCCAGCTCGTCCGCAGACACCCCGGCCAGCCAGACGACCTCCCGGTTGATCACCCGCACCCCCGTCTTCCCCGACCGCGCCCATGCGGAACTCGGGCTGGAAGGGCACCCCGAGCTTCCGGACCACGATCATATCCAGCGGTGCGCCCAGCGCCCGGGCCACCTCCAGCGCCACCGGGACACCGCCCCGCGGCAGGCCGGGCACGACCACGGGCTCGCCCCGCAGGTACCCCAGCCGGGCGGCCAGCCGCCGCCCCGCATCCGCAGATCGGTAAACACCATGACGCCCTCCACCGCCAAGCGTTCCGCGGACCGGCCGACGCCGCCAGGGACCTTGGTCACCCATTGCCGGCGTCCCCGGCAAAGGAGACCAACGCCCCTGATCACCTCCGCGGGCGGCGGCGAGGGTAGGCAGCGGAACCATGGAGCGGCAGGAGGGAAGCAGGCCTCCATCCCCGGCGGCATCAATGTCCTCGGCCGCCACCAGGTCGGCCTCGGAGACCACCCCCGCCACGTGCCGCCCCATCGTCAGCACCGGTACGCCGCTGATCCGGCGTCCGGTGAGCAGGCGGACGATCTCGCGGTACGGCGTGAGCCGGTCCACCGTCACCACCTTTTTCGTCATGACATCCCTGACTCTCGGCACGTGCCGGGTATCGCGAGGTTCCTGCCGGGTGCGGCGCATGCCTGGCGGAGCGGTGACCCCGCCGGGGCTTCGCCCCCGGCTGGACCTTGAGATGCTCCTCCACCGCCCCGCACCGGGTTCAAGCTCGAACCGGATCGTCACCGCCAGCTTGCCCGGCGGAGTCCGGTGCAGGTGCACGTCAACCTGGCCGGTCTTTGTCCCGAGAAGCTGGAGCGGCTCCAGCACCCCGGTGATGTCCCACCGCTCTCGGTGACCGCGGACGTAGTCGGCCAGCTTGCGGCCGAACTCCATGCGCCGCTTCTTGTCGTCGCAGACGAAGCTGACGCACAGCTCATCGTCCGTCCGTGAAGGTCCCACGCCGGCTCATCTCCCGCGCTCACATTAAGAGCCCATGGCGCCGCAGGCTGGGACATGGCGGTAGGGCCGGTGGTCCAGAGCGGGACCCATTCCGCGGCCAGCATGCCAGGCGGGGGAGGATCTCCGCATAGTACGGATCGCGCTGGTGCCGTGCGCGGAACCGCAGACTCCGTTTCCCCGCGCCTTTCACGAGGGTCTCGATCCTTCCTCCGTCATCATGAAAAACGCGCTGCGCGGCGGCGTTATGCCTGGTCGCCGCCCGTTTGAAGGTTCCCCGGGCCGCTTTCCCGGCGGGAGCGGCCGGGTGGCGGGGCCGGTCACCACGGCACCGTCGATGATCTTGAAGGTGCTGCCGTGGCAGGGGCAGTCGATGGGTCGTAATCCAGTTCGTGACCTTACTCCCTATCGCGCCGCGCTCTCCGCCGGCATCATGTGCCCGGGCTGTTATGGCTTCAGGGAACGCTGGCGACAGTGAGGGGTTGTGGCCGGGAGACGAGCAGATCCGGGCGCGAATCATGCAATCGCGGCAGACCGTGGAGCTGACCGCGTCGGAGTCCTGGCGGCTGCTGGCGTGCGTGTCGCTGGGCCGGATCGTGTTCACTCAACGAGGAGCGCAGGCATAGCCGAGACAGCACCGGCCTGGCCCGGCGAGCGGCCGGGTGCCCGGGCCGCCACAGCGCCGCGCCTGGGCGTGCTGCTGAGCAGGCCGACCGACATCGGACACATCTGCCGGGTGGATGCGCCCGACCGCGTGCTGCGGATCTGGGCGTTGCTCAATATCGCCGACGACGAGCTGCACCAGGTGAAGCTGCCGCCCGCAGCGGCGGCGCGGCTGCAGCGGCAGTTCGACGCGGTCACCGCCGAGCTGGAGCGATCTGTGTCTCCGGCGCTGGCCTGCGAGCTGCACCGCCTCATCGGCCACAAGCAGGCGGCAGCACCCACAGCGGACGAGCTCCGGGTGGAATACGCGGGCCCGCTCGGGTGGACCGGCAGCCTCGTCATCGGGATGCTCAGCCAGATAGAGGCGGCCGCCAGGCGCCGCCCGGCCACGCCTCCGGGCGTCTCCGCAGGTGGCGGACCCTCCGACGCGGCAGCGCGGGCGGCGGTGGCCGCACGGTGACGGAGCACGGAGGACGCGGGCCGCAGGATCTCTGAGACCTGCTGGGTGACGAAAGACCCTGGCCGCCCGCATCGACCCGGGGAAACCTGGCATCCATGAGCGAGACAGGAGAGCCGGATTCCGCCGCGAAGGCCGCGCTTGACGGGCTGCGCCGACTCGAAGCCCGGGTGGACGCGCTCACTGAGGCTGTCGAGGTGCTCGCGCGCGGGCTTGAGGGCAGCCCGATGGCCGAGCCGGAAAACCACCCAGCCAGGGAAGCGGCACGGCGCGCCCACGAGCTGCTGCTCCTCGCCAAGCCGGGGCGCCGGGACGGCTAGGCAGGCACCAGCCGCATGCCGCCGCGGCGGGGCCGAGGGAGGCTGTGATGATCAGTCACGCGGATGTGGAGAAGCTGCGGGCCACGCGCGCGCCCGGGCCGGTGCTGCTGTCGCTGTACCTGCCGGTGCCGCTGGACCCCGCCGGGCTGCCAGGGCTGGCCGCAGAGGCCGGGGACCTGATGGACGGCGCCGACGCCAGCGGCCCAGACGGCGTAAGCGTCGCCCGGGTCAGCCACGCCGACCGCGATGCCGTGCTCGACGCGCTGCCCGCGCACGGGCGGGAGTGGCTTGGTCACACGGCCAGGCCGGAGACCCCGGCCGAGGCGATCGCCGAGCTGGACCTGCTGGACTACGACTTCCGACCTGTTCACCGAGCGGTCCACCGGGCAAGACAGCGTGATCTACCGGACCCCGGGCGGCTACCGGCTGGCCACAGCGCACCCGAAGCCGGGTCGCCTGGGCCTGCTGCCCGGCTCGGTGACGGTCAGCACGTTCGCGGCGCCCCGGCTCTCGGTCCGGGAGGCGGCCGAGCGGCTGGACGCGGCCGGCCAGCCGTTCACCTTCTTCGTGGACGCGGACACCGGCCGCGGCTGTATCGTCTACCACCGCTACGACGGCCACTACGGCCTGCTGGTTCCCTCCGGCGCGCCGAGGTGGCGGTCGGAGAGGACATATAGGGAGGGGGTGGGTCTCATTCCGGAGACTCCCGAACAGCGCGGCGAGCGCTTCGAGCAGGAGGCGCTGCCCTACCTGGACCAGTTGTACTCCGCGGCGCTTCGGATGACCCGCAACCCCACGGACGCGGAGGACCTGGTACAGGAGACGTTCGCCAAGGCTTACGCGTCCTTCCATCAGTTCCGACCGGGGACCAACCTCAAGGCATGGCTGTTCAGGATCCTCACCAACACCTTCATCAACACCTACCGCAAACGGCAGCGCGAGCCGCAGCGGTCCGGCGCCGAGGAGGTCGAGGACTGGCAGCTTGCGCGGGCGGCATCGCACACCTCCGGTGGCCTGAAGTCCGCCGAGGCCGAGGCGCTGGAACGGCTACCCGATTCCGACATCAAGGATGCGCTGCAGGCGCTGCCCGAGGAATTCAGGATTGCCGTCTACCTGGCCGACGTGGAGGGCTTCGCGTACAAGGAGATTGCCGAGATCATGGACACGCCGATCGGCACCGTGATGTCGCGCTTGCACCGTGGCAGGCGTCAGCTGCGGGAGCTGCTGCAGGATTACGCGTCGGAACGCGGCCTGGTCCCGCCCGCTTCTGATCCTTCCCTGTCCAGCGAGGATACGGAGGCGAGCTGCGGAAACCCGCATGAGACGCCATGCACCGAGGTCCTCGACCGGGTCTACGGTTACCTCGACGGCGAGCTCGGCGGCGTGGACTGTGCGAAGATCCGCCAGCACCTGGAGGAGTGCGGCCCCTGTTTGCGCGAGTACGGCCTCGAAGAGGCGGTTAAACGGCTTGTGCACAAACACTGCGGGTCCGACCCGGTACCGGCAGAGCTACGGGCAAGAGTGGTCCACCGTATCAGACCCGATTCCGCGAATAGCGCGGTGAACTGCTGTCGGCCTCCGTAAACGATCTTGGCGGCCAGGATTCCTGGTCACGGGCATGCTGTCCGCCCGGGATCTGGCGCCGGGTTCGCGGTTTGCGGGCGGCCCGGCCAGGCCGCCGCGCCGCGAACCTTCCGGCTGGCAGCGATGAACGGGCCAATGCGGCGCGCAGATCCGCCGCATGCGCGGCGCTCAGGTCAATCTCGTAGTCGGTCCCGTCAAGGCCGAAGCGGTGGTGCAGGGTACCCGCCGCCGCGAGAACCCCTTCCTTCGATGCGGCCGTGGGTTTCTCGGGCTGGTCCCCGGAAGCGGCGTAGTTCTTCAAGGGCCTTCAGGCTGACAACACCAAGGCCTACGGGAGCGCGCACAAGGCGTTCTACGAGACCTCGGTGCGCGAGCCCATGGCGGCGTTGCTCGATGAGCTGAGCCGGGAGTTCGGCCCGGGACCGATCGCCCGTCCCCACCGGGACGTGCGGTTCCCGGGCCATAAGTCGCCGGGCAAGACCGCCGCGTGCAGCGCGTCATGCGGGCGGGTCGATGGCCGGCTTGATGTCCACCACCGGCGTCCCGTCGATCGCCTCCAGAGCGTCGACTTCAATCCGAAGCCCGGCGCGCGCCACGATGCGGGCACGGTGCAGGCCGACAGGGTTCGGCCGATTGGGCGAACAGGTACTGAACACGCCGGTAAGCGGCTGGCTCATGTCGTCCTCAGGATGCGTGCTCAGTCGTCGCGGCGCGACAGGTGGAGCCAGGTGAGCACCACGATCTCATCGCCCGGGCGCAGGTCCTTGGCGCCCTCCGCCACCTGCTCATCGAAGCGGATCCACGCCCGAGGCGCGCCTTCGCGCTGGTTCGGCGCATCGTCGAGGACCCTCAGGGCCGACTGCACCCACCCGATCGGCACAAGGCCGTAGCTCGTCTGCACAACAACAGTCTGCTGGTCGGCCACGGGCACGGCCCGCGCGGCTGCCCAGATTGATCCATCTGCACTCGCCCGTGTTGGAGTGGCGGACTCGTCGAAGCCGCGCAGATCGACGGGAGTGTGTGCTTCCCCGAGGTCGAGCGCCGATCACACAGAGCGAGCAGGAGCGGGAGTCGCTAGCATCCTGTCCGTGGAATCTGAGGCCAGCGGGTTGCTGCATCACGTTGAGTTGTGGGTGCCCGACCTGGAACGCGGCAAGGCTCAGTGGGGATGGCTGCTAGGTGAACTCGGCTATCAGCAGTTCCAGGACTGGCCAGCCGGACGCAGCTGGCGGCTCGGCGCGACCTACCTGGTCATCGAACAGTCACCTGCCATGTCCGCTGCGGAGCACGACCGGCTCCGGCCCGGCCTGAATCATCTCGGCTTCCACGCCGGAGCACGACGGCGCGTCGATGCGCTGGCCGCAGCCGCGCCCTCGCACGGCTGGACGCTGCTGTTCGCCGACAAGCACCCGTACGCGGGCGGCGAAGATCACTATGCTGCCTATCTCGCCAACACGGACGGCTATGAAGTCGAACTTATCGCGGAGTGACCCTGCCCAGCCAGGTGGTCGAGTTCCCGTCTTATCAGGAGGCGCTGGCGGACTCCGCCCCCCCTGAGACCACGGCGGAAGCCTGGCTTAGCCGCGCGGCCATCCTTGACGCGGGAGATACCCCGGCTGCAGTACGCGCCATCCGCCGCCGGGGCAGCCTCACCGCAGGTACCGGCTTCCAGCCGACCTACCAGGCGCCGCGATCCCCGGCGCACCGGCTGGATGGCCAGATGCTGTCCTGGTTGGCAAGCAAACCCGCCTGACGCCTCGGGTCTGCGGCGCTGGACGCGTCGGCAGTAATAGCAGTCATGCTGCTCACCACTCTTCGGTCGTGGCGAGCGGGTGCGGCTCGCCGGTCAGCGCGGCCACCGCGGCGGCGACCTCGGACAGACTGGCACGCACGTAGGTCGCCGTGGCGCCGGTCTCGCTGCCGCTGTCGGTGTGCCCGGCGTAGGCGCGGGCCACGGCATACCCAAAATTCCGCTCGACCCACGTCAGGGTCGTGTGCCGGATCCAGTGCATGCTGATCTGCTGGGTGCGGACCCAGGGCAGCTGCCGGCCCAGGCGGGTCCACAGGTGGTCATACCGCCGGGCGGTGATCGGCCGCCCGTTCGCGTACCGCAGCAGCTGCCCGTCCGGCGGGGCGTGCCGCTCCCGGGCGTGCTCGATGAGCCGGCCCATCAAGGTGGGCGAGACCGGCTGCCAGCGGACCGTCTCACCCTTCTCCCGCAGTCGGACCAGGCACTGATCCCGGTCCAGATCGGACAGGCGCAGCGCCAGCGCGCCACCCCGGCGGCAGGCCGTCTCAGTGTGCAGCCGCAACAGCAGGGTGTCCAGCTCCGGGTCATCGCCCGTGGCCGCGGCGGCCTGGTTGATCTCCGCCAGCCGGGTGTCCGGCAGGGCCCGCCGGGTGGTCGGCTGGCGCCGCGGCTTGGCCACTTTCCGCGCCGGGTTATCCGCCTCGGCGATCAGCCCGTCATCGACAGCCCGCCGGTACACGCAGCGCAGCGCCGCCACCAGGTGCTCCTCGGCGCTGCGCCCGCCCCGGGCGTTGCGGCGCGCCACGACATGGGTCTTGACGTAGGCCATCAGCTGCCGGATCTCCGACGGGGTCGGTTCGTCCAGGCGGCGGCTGCCCCAGTGCTCAACGACCCGGTTCCAGTACGAGCCGTACGCCCGCCAGGTCCCGGCGCTGACCGCCGCCGACACCAGCGGGACGTACTCGGCGAAGGTCGGCACCAGCTTGCGGGCCTGCGGGACGGCGGTCAGGTCCGCCGGGGACAGGCCCATCCGCTCCAGCAGCACCAGCGCCGCCTCCACCACCGCCTGCCGGGACGCCTCCGGGTTCGCCGCGGTCATGCCTGCCTCCCCCCGCCGGGGACCGGGGCGTGCGCGCGCAGCGCCTGGTCCACCACCGCGAACGAGTACGCAGTCAGCTTGTCCTCGCCGGGCGAGGCGGCCAGCAGCACGTGATCACCGGGCCGCAGCCCACACCGGCGCCGCAGCGCGGCCGGGATCACCAGGTACGGCTTGGCCGGCATGGTGACCAGGCCGCCCGGGTCGCGGCGGGCGATCACCACGCCCGCGGCCGCGGTGAAGGTCAGCCGGTCCCCGGGCCGCCAGCCCAGCGCGCCGGTCATGGCCCGGTCAGCGACCCGGCCCGACTCGTCGATCCGGCCGGTCCCGTATACCCAGGTGAGTGGCCGGGGGGAATCGCACCCCCCGGCTCTCGCAGAACCCGGCGTGAGGGTCTCCCCTCACCGGGCT
>Ga0209415_10016003_pt1 | contig 12104 bp, 13 predicted proteins | sample PeaSoiSIISIP2007_FD_187696 | JGI IMG/M metagenome (GOLD analysis project Ga0209415, IMG submission 187696) | Peat soil microbial communities from Weissenstadt, Germany - SII-SIP-2007 (SPAdes) (version 2) | ecosystem: Environmental > Terrestrial > Soil > Wetlands > Peat | place: Germany... | reverse complement strand
CGACCGCGTCGCGCGTCTGCGGGAGCACGTCGTGCACGAACTCGATGTACGGAGCGTGGTGCTCCTTGTCGAACTGGTCGGTGCACGGGTGGAACACGATCATCGCCCCGCCCTTCCGGACGAGCGGCAGGCCCCGGTACAGGTTGAACAGGTACCCCTGTGCCAGCACCTGCACGAGCAGCGGGTTCAAGAACGAGTTGACGTTGTACGGGCTGATGTACGGGATGCCCGAGACCAGGATGTCGGCCTGACCCTGCACCGGGACCAGGTACTGCGCGTTGCAGCGCTCGAGGGTCTTGTCGTGCACGGCCTCGCACTCGCCCGCGAACACGCCGTTGACGCCGTACGGGCTCGGCACACGCTGGAAGATCGCCTGGCGCGCCGCCTGCGGGACCCTCGACAGAGTGAACGCCATCGCCTTGAAGCTCGCGCGCTCGGTGCCCGACCAGTCGTCCTCGTTCTTGTGCAGGAACTCGAGCGGCCGGTCGAACATCCGGTTGTTCACCGTGGTCTCGATGTGAAACACGTTGAGCGCCTTCTCGACCAGGCGCCCCATCCGCTCCACGCTCGTCGCGAGCGCGCTCTTGCGCGGATCCATGTACGAGTGGCACTCGCGCATGACGAACGGGTTGTGATGCGCGCGCAGGCTCTTGTAGCCGCACAGGCCCACGGCGACCGACTTGTGGCCCCCGTCCATCGGGACCAGGTTCAGGTTCACGTAGATGAGCAGGTCGCTCTCGACGGCCTTGCGATTCAGCTCCACCACCTCGCCCTGATCCGTCGACCCCACGAGCTTCATGCCGCGCGGGTCCTCGGCGTCGTGGTTGTAGAGCCGGTCGGGCCAGTAGGCGCCGAAGATGCGGTCGCCCACGATGTGGCGCACCTCGTCGGCGGTCATGCGCCGGTGGATGCTCGTGGCGATGATGATCTCGACGTCCTCGACGCCGTGATCCGCGAGCAGCTCGAGCACCACGGTGAGCACCCGCTCGCGCACGTCGGGCCGGCGCATGGGCGGAAGGGGCAGCGAGATGTCGTCGATCGCGATGACGACCTTCATCCCGGGCCGAAGCTTCGCGTGGAGCGGATCGCTGCCCAGCGGGTGATTGAGCGCGTAGCGGATGGCGGCGTCGACGTCTTTGAGCGCCTCGATGGGCGGACGCGGGTAGATGCAGCGCGTGCCGGCGGGCAGGTCGACCTCGACGAGCTGGTCGCCCGAGAAGGTGACCCGGGGCGCGCTCTTCTTGTCGAGCGTGACCACGAGCGGGTGACTGCCGCGGGTGCGCGCGCGAGGCGCGAGCTCCGAGGGGGGCGACGACGGGGGCGGAAACGAGATCATGCTCATGGCAAACGCTCCAGGAGCTGCGCGGCGCGCGAGCGCTCGCCCAGCGAGATGACGGGCCATGCGTAGGTCCGCGCGAGCTTGTGAAGACGAAGGTCCGGGTTGACCACGCACGGGTGCCCGACCACGCTCAGCATGGGCACGTCGGAGTAGCTGTCGGAGTACCCGAAGCAGTCGGCCAGATCGTGGCCGTGGTCGCGCGCCCACTCGCGAACCAGGCGCGCCTTCTCGGGCCCCGCCACGATGGGGCGCAGCAGCTTGCCCGTCGCGTAGCCGTCCTTGATCTCGAGCCGGTTGGACACGTGGGCGGTCGCACCCAGGTGCGCCACCAGCCGGTCCATCAGGAAGTCGAGCGCACCCGAGACGAACACGACGTCGTGCCCCTCGGCCCGGCAGCGCTGCACCAGGTCGCGCGCGCCGGGGTAGATGGCCCGCCGGACGACCGTGTCGAACGCCTCGTCGGCGAGCAGCAGCAGCCGGTCCTGCGAGATCCCCGCGTAGACCGCGAAGAGCAGCTCGTTGAAGCGCCGGCGATCGAGCATCTCGGCCACGGCCATGCGCGGGCCGCCCAGGGCCGCGCGCGCAATCGCCCGAAGGCTGCTCAGCGGGTTGTTCTGGTTGGCGAGATAGAAGACCGTCGGGTGCAGCAGGTTGGTGCGCACCAAGGTCCCGTCGACGTCGAAGAAGCTGGCAGGCATCGGCGGACCGAGCTTTCTGCCACCTTGTACGTCACTGTCAACGATTCCCGAGCGTGCGCTCTCCGCAGAATTGTCGGAACGCGTCATGTTTCGCTGACACGCGTGTCAGTGATGCCACCTTGCGCGACGGGCGCCGGCTGGTCTCTTAAGGGATCCGTGTCCGAGGCCCGACGAGAACGCGACCACGATCTGCTGGAGATGGGCGACATGCTCACGCGGCTGGAGAGGGCCCAGATCCGCCTGGTGCGCGCCAGCCTGCGACCGGGCGGCCTCGACCGCGGCATCCGGCTATTGCAGCACACGGTCGGTCAGTGGTGGATCAACGCCGCGACCCGGCGCCTTCTGCACGTGCACCACGCCGAGCGCCTGCCCCCGTGGGACCCCTCGGGCAGCGTCGTGTGCGTGTGCAACCACCGGTCGTTCTTCGACCTGTACATGGTGACGGCGCACCTGGTCGCACAGGGGCTGCCGCACCGGATCCTCTTCCCGGTGAAGTCGTCGTTCTTCTACGACACGCCGCTCGGCCCCTTCGTCAACGGGATCATGAGCTTCTTCGCCATGTACCCGCCCATCTTCCGCGACCCCAAGCGCGCGGCGCTCAACCTCGCGAGCCTGGACGAGATGGCGTCGGTGCTGCGGCGCGGCGGCTTCTTCGTCGGCATCCACCCGGAGGGCACCCGCAAGAAGGACGACGACCCGTACACGTTCCTGCCGGCGCAGAGCGGCGTGGGGCGGGTCATCCGCAAGGCGCGGGTGCCGGTCATCCCGGTGTTCGTCAACGGCCTGCTCAACGATCTGGTCCAGCAGGTTCGCGGGGGCGTCGTCGGCAACGGTCCGCCCATCCACGTGGTCTTCGGCGAGCCGATCGACTTCGGCGGGCTGCTCGACGCCGCCGAGAGTCCGCGGACGTTCAAGAAGATCTCCGAGGTCTGCCTCGAGCGAATCGGGCGGCTGGGCCAAGAGGAGAAGGCGTTCCGGGCTGGCCTGAGTTGACGCCGGCCCCCGGTCGGGCCAGATCGGCAGGCAGTGAAGCAGTACCTCGACCTGGTCCGCGACGTGCTCGCCAACGGCACGCGCAAGCCCAACCGCACGGGCGTCGACACAATCTCGACGTTCAACCACAACTACGAGATTGACCTACGCCAGGGCTTCCCGCTGCTGACGACCAAGGAGATCTCCTGGAAGAACATCGTCGTCGAGAACCTCTGGTTCTTGAGCGGCGAGACGGACATCGGCCTGCTCAAGAAGCACGGCTGCAAGTTCTGGGATCCCTGGGCCGACGAGAAGGGCAAGGTGCCCAGCGCGTACGGCAACTTCTGGCGGCACTTCCCGGTGCACGATGGAGAGGGGCGCATCGCGTTCAACGACCAGGTCGCGTGGGCGGCCGAGGAGCTCAAGCGCAACCCGATGAGCCGGCGCATGGTCGTGACCGCCTGGGCGCCGGGCAACGCGCAGACCTCGAAGCTGCCCCCGTGTCACCTGCTCTTCGTGTTCAACGTGCAGCTCGACGCCAGCGGCGATCCGATGCTGTGCCTGCACCTCACGCAGCGCAGCGCCGACGTGGCCCTCGGCGTGCCCTACAACATCGCGGGCTATGCCCTGCTGCTCGAGCTGTTCTCGCGCATCAGCGGCGTCCGGCCGGGAATCTTCGGCCACACGATGATCGACGCGCACGTGTACACGTCGAAGGCCGACGGCTCGATGGCCGAGTACGACCACGTGCCGGGGCTGCGCAAGCAGCTCGAGCGAGAGCCGAGGGCCCTTCCCAGGCTCGCGATCGATCCGTCGATCAAGTCGCTGGACGACCTGCGACCCTTGCTCGACGCGGACACCGAGACCGTGATGAAGCACTTCGTGCTCACCGGCTACGAACCGCACCCGGCGATCGGCTTCAAGGTCGCGGTCTGATGCGGGGGATGATCTTCGCGGTGTCCCCCGAGGGGGTCATCGGCCTGGACGGGAAGATCCCGTGGCGCCACCCCGGCGACATGCGCCGGTTCAAGCGCGTGACCATGGGGTCGACCGTGATCATGGGCCGCGCGACCTTCGACGAGACGGGCAAGCCCCTGCCCGGCCGCCGGAACATCGTGGTGACGAGCCGGCCTCTCGAGGTGGCGGGGGTCGAGGCCGTGCGGAGCGTGGACGAGGCGATCGCCCGCGCGGGCCACGAGGACGTCTGGTTCATCGGCGGCACGCGCATCTTCGATGACGCCATGAAGCACGCCGACGTCATCGACGTGACCTACGTGCCCGATCGGGTCGACGCGCCGAACGCGGCCCGGGCCCCGGCCATCGACGAAAGCATGTTCGAGCCCGGTCCGCTGCTCGAGCACGAGGACGAGCCTGGTCTGACGAGGCGCGTCTACCGGCGGCGTACGCGGTAAGCTCAGAGCATGCCCTCGCCCGGCCCGGGCACCGGAGAAATCGTCCTTCCCTTCTCGGGACCGCCGGAGAAGCTGGGCGTCGCCACGCGCATCCGCACGACCCTGCTGGTGTCGTCGCTGCAGTCGCTGCGCAAGCGGGGAGCGGTCGACGCCTACATGCGCCTGCTCCCGGCGGAGCACCACATGACGATCAACTCGATGATCGCCGGGCAGTGGCTGCCCATTGCCGTGGGCCTGGCGCACTACGACGCGTGCCAGGGCCTGGGGATCTCGCAGCCCGAGGTGGTGGCCATCGGCCGCGAGGTCGGCGACAAGATCCAGGGGACCTTCCTGGCGACGATGGTCCGTATGGCCGGCCAGGTGGGGGCGACCCCCTGGACCGCCCTGTCGTTCGTGGGCCGCCTGTACGACCGGCTGTTCCAGGGGGGCGGCGGCGTGACCGTCATCAAGCTGGGCCCCAAGGACGCGCGCGTGCAGTTCGTCGGCAAGCCGGTCGCGCGCATTCCGTACTACCGGATGGCGATGAACGGCGTCTTCGAGGTGGGCCTCGAGCTGTTCTGCAAGAAGGCCTACGGGACCGACATCGCGTCCGAGTGCACGGAGACGACGGCCGTGCTCCACCTGGCGTGGGCATGATAGGCATGCCGGCCATGCGAAGGCGCATCGCGATCGTGGGAATCCTGCTGCTGGCCGCCTGCGACAAGAGCTCGGGCGATTCCGCCCCGGCGGTCTCGGCGTCGAGCGCACCCTCTGCTCCGAGCGCCGTCGCGAGCGCCGCGCCCAGCCCCAGCGCCGCGACGTCTGCCAGCGCGAATACGCCCCCGCCGGACACGATCATCGCGCAGCACGTGCTGGTCGCCTACAAGGGCGCCTCCCGCGCGCCCAAGGGCGTGACCCGGAGCAAGGCCGACGCGAAGGCCCGAGCTCAGGAAGCGCTTGCCAAGATCAAGGCGGGCGCGGCCTTCGAGGACGTCGTCAAGCAGTACTCGGACGACGCCGGCTCGCTCGATCGCATGGGCAGCGTGGGCAAGTTCCACCGCACCGACATGGACCCGGCGTTCTCGGCCGCGGCGTTCGCCCTCAAGGTCGGCGAGGTGAGCGATCCGGTCGAGACGCCGTTCGGGTTTCACGTGATCAAGCGCACCCAGTGACCCTGGATCGCTTTACATCCAGTCGCCTGCGGGGCGATCCACGAAATCGCTGTCCCTCTACAGGCAGGCTCGAAAACACGTTCACTTGATCCGGTTTTCCGCGCTCGGGGGGTTCCCTCCAGCGCTGGCGCAAGGGTTGCTCAGGTCCCGAGGATGACCAGGCGATTCCGCAACCCGCTCGTCGCCGCCGCGGCCACCTTGCTCCTCGCGTGCACCGCCACGACAGGAGCGGAGCTTCCGGTTGGAGACGGCAACGTCGCGGGCGGACCCAGCACGAGCTCGTCGCAGCCATCGGGCAACACGGCGGACGCCGGTACTCCTCCGCCCACTCAGCCGCCCCCGAGCGCGACCGTCGACGCCGGTTCGCCTCCGCCCACGAGCTGGCCGGACTCCGGAACCTCGGGCGTGGTCGACAGCGGTCACGGGTACTTCATCGACACCGGCGTCGGAGGCCACGACGCGGGCGTACCTCCTGCTACGGGGCCCCTGGGCTCGTGCGGCAACCCGGCGTGCGCGACGGACCTCAGCGAATGTGGCTGCACGGCGACCGACTCGGCCGGCAACACGGTGCAGCTCGGTTGCCAAGCCGGCGGGCAGTGCGGGTGCTTCGTCAACCAGCAGCTACAGGACAACCCCTTCGACGAGAACGGCGCGTGCACCGACGTGCCCTCGACGCAGCAGCAGTTCCTGCAGTACTGCGCGTGTAACTGAGGTCACGGCGAGCACACGCCACCACGGCACCCCGACCCGGACCCTGATCCCGTCGCTGTCGCTGATCCTGCCGTTTACCCCGACTGTTACACTCCCCGCGTGACCGAGGACCCCCGCGCGCGCTGGGACCGCTTCAAGGCCCTCACCCGCGCCGAGCCCCTGCCCTGCGCCCTCGTCGACCTCGACGCCCTCGAGGCCAACGTGCGCACCGTCACCGCCCCCCTTCTCTCCAGCGGCAAGACGCTCCGGATCGCCACCAAGTCCGTCCGCTGCCCCGACCTCGTCACGCGTATCCGCGAGGCAGCCGGCGACGTCGCGCGCGGCCTGATGACCTACACCGCGGCCGAGACCGCGTACTGGGCCGAGCGCGGCGAGCGCGATCTGCTCCTCGCCTACCCCACCGCGCGCGCCGCCGACGCCGAGGCGCTCGCGCGCGCCAACGCATCCGGGGCGACCGCCGCCGTCGTGGTCGACTCGCCCGAGCAGCTGCAGCCCCTCGCCGTCGCGGGCCGCGCGCAGAAGGTGCAGCTCCCAGTCGTGCTCGAGGTCGACGTGTCCTGGCGTCCGCTCGGCCTGGTGCACATCGGCGTCCGGCGAAGCCCCCTGCGATCGGCCGACGACGTCGTCTCCCTCGCTCGACAGGTGAGCCGCACCGAGGGCCTGCGCTTCCACGGCGTCATGGCCTACGAGGCCCAGATCGCCGGCGTGCCGGACGACGGCGCCGCCGTGCGCGTCATGAAGAACCGCTCGACCTCCGACGTGGCCCACACGCGCGCCCGCGTCGCCGCCGCCCTGCGCGACGCGGGCCTGCCCGCCACGGTGTTCAACGGCGGGGGAACCGGCTCGGTCGCCGCCTGCGTGCGCGAGCCGGCGCTCACCGAGGTCACGGCCGGCTCGGGCTTCCTCGACAGCCACCTGTTCGATCGCTACCGGGGCCTCTTTCTGCAACCCGCGGCGTACTTTGCCCTGCAGGTGGTCCGGCGCCCGGCGCCACGTCTCGTCACCTGCCACGGAGGCGGCTACATCGCCTCGGGCGCCGCCGGGCCCGATCGCCTGCCCATCCCGGCCCTTCCCGAGGGCCTTCGCCTGCTCGGCCTCGAGGGCGCCGGCGAGGTGCAAACGCCGCTCGAGACCGACGGCCGTTCCGCCCTCTCCCTCGGCGATCCCGTGTTCTTCCGCCACGCCAAGGCCGGCGAGCTGGCCGAGCACTTCGCAGAGTATATGCTGGTGAGAGGCGACCGCGTCGAAGGGCGCGCCGCCACTTACCGGGGCCTGGGCAAATGCTTTCTCGGCTGACGCGCAACCTGGTCTGGCTGCTCCCGCTCGCATGCTCGCAGCCGACTGGTCAGTCGACCGCGCCGGTGAGCACCCACATCGTCAACATGCAGTTCGAGCGCGCGAGCTTCTACGACGCGCCGTTCCCGAGCGACGACCTCGTCAAGGCCGACGGGACCATCAACGTCGACGGGTTCCCCAACCCGAACGACACCTCCCTCGTCGTGATGGCCAAGCAGCTCGCCGCCGGCACCCACGGCTTCGCCGAGGAGGGCGCCGTGTACTTCACCCTGAGCGACGCCGTCGACGCGTCTCTGCTGCCCGACATGGCCGCCAGCGTGAAGCCCGGGGCCAACGTGATGCTCGTGAACGTCACGCCCAAATCGCCCGACTACCTGAAACCGGTCCCCATCACCGTGCGCTTCGACGCCGACGGCGGGCCGTTCGGGGCGGCGAACCTGCTGTCGCTGTTGCCTCTGCAGGGCACGCCGATGCGGGCGAGGGAGACCTACGCGGCGGTCGTCACCACGGGGCTCGGCTTCGATCCGTCGCCCACGATGGCGTCGATCGCCACCGGCACGCAGCCCTCGTCGCTGCCGAGCAAGGTGTTCACGGAGTACCAGGCTGCCCTCACCACGCTCGCCCAGGGCGGGATCGCGGCCTCCAGCGTGGCCGGCCTCGCCGTGTTCACGACCGACGACCCCACGGCGCAGCTCAAGGTGGTCCTCGACGACGCGATCACGCACCACCTGCCCAAGCCGGACAAGGCGTTCAAGCAGACCGACCTTTTCCCCACGTACTGCGTCTACGAGTCGACCCTGCCGATGCCCGACTACCAGTCCGGCAGCAGCCCCTACACGTACTCGTGCGCGGCCGACGATCCCACCTGCATCAAGGGCGGCGGCGACTGGCAGTTCGATTCCTCGGGACACCCCATCATGCAGCGCACCGAGGAGGCGGGGATCGTGATCACCATCCCGCGCGCGAAGATGCCCGCGGCGGGGTGGCCGATCGCCCACTTCATCCGCACCGGCGGCGGCGGCACGGCGGAGCCGGGCAAGCAGCTGCGGCCCCTGGTCGATCGCGGCGCGATGGCGACCAACGGGGGACCGACCATCGCGAACGGCACCGGGCCGGCCCTGTACTTCGCCATGGCCGGCTTCGCAGGCGCCGAGGTCGACGGGCCGCACGAGAACATCCGGAACCTGACCAACGACAACGAAGACTTCCTGATGTTCAACGTCTTCAACCCCAAGGCGCTGCGCGACAACGTGCGCGAGTCGGGCGTGGAGTACGCGCTCTTCGCGCACGTGCTGCAGAACCTCACGCTCGACGTGAGCGACTGCCCGGGCGCGAGCAGCCCCGCGAAGTTCGACGCGTCGCACTTCGCCCTGATGGGCCACTCGATGGGGGCGACGATCGCGCCGATGTCGCTCGCCTTCGAGCCGCTCTACGGCGTCATGGTGGCGAGCGGGTCGGGGGCGAGCTGGATCGAGAACGTGATCTGGAAGCAGCAGCCGCTCAACGTATCCTCGGCGGTGAGCCTGCTGCTCGGCTACGCGCAGGCGCGGCGCAAGCTGGTCGAGGAGGATCCCGTGCTGACGCTCTTCCAGTGGGGCGAGGAGCCGGCCGACTCGGACGTCTACTCGCGGGATCTCATCGCCGAGCCGCCGGGCGGCATGCAGCCACGACACTGGCTGATGGAGCAGGGGATCGTCGACCACTACATCATGCCGCCCATCGCCAACGCGATGAGCCTGTCGCTCGGGCTCGATCTCATGGGTACGCCGCTGGACGTCACGAGCGCCGAGCTCAAGACCGACGGCACCCCGACCCTCGAGAGCGAGCTGCAGTACTCGGGCGGCAAGCAGATCGCGACACCGGTGTCCGGCAACCGCAAGTCGCAGGGCAAGACGCTCACGACCGTGGTGACCCAGCACCCCTCCGACGGGATCGAGGACGGCCACGAGATCGTCTTCCAGACCGAGCCGCCCAAGCGCGAGTACCGGTGCTTCCTGCAGACGTGGGCGGCGGGGCAGACGCCCATCGTGCCCTCCGCGGGGGCGGTCGACGGTCCCTGTCAGTGATACCCAGGACCTGCGCGCGCGCTGGTGACGATCAGAACGTGGCCTGCCCGATCACGTTGGTGGTCGACGAGTTGCCGTGGGACGGGGGCATGGTCACCGTCAAGGTGCCGTGCGGGGACGCCCAGAGGTCGCTGCCGTCGAGCATGACCTCGGGCCCGGGTTGGGTGATGGTCAGGGTGAAGTCTCCCTGCGCGGTCGTGCCGGAGGTGTTGCCCTTGGACATGTCCCAGGCCACGGGGATCACCACGTAGACCGCTCCCGCGATCGAGACGTCGGCGTACGTCCACGTGCCCGCTACGAACGACGCAGTCATCGCGAGCTGCGCCGAGAAGGAGAACAGACCGGTGCCGTCTGTGAGCGCGATGGCCAGCTGGTTCTTCGTTCCGCCGCTGAACGCCACGTCGACGATGCAAGTGCCCGACGCGGTCGCTCCACCCGACACCGACCACGTGCACCCGGCCGCGACCCCGTCGGGCCCGCCGCCGCTGTCGGTGAGCGAACCGCCCGAGTCCATGTCGTTCGTGCCGCTGTCCGACCCGCCTCCGCGGCCGTCGGTGCTCCCGCCGTCGGCACTCCCGCTGTCCTCGGTGAAAGAACCATCGAACGACGTTCCCCCCGAGTCGAAATGCACGTCCCCTCCGCCCCCGGGCGGCGCCGAAGACGTGGCGCACGCAGGAACGACGAGCAGGAACGACGCCGTGGCGATGTTACGGACCATGAAGACCCTCCTCTGGGAGTCCTCTGAAGATGCACTGGTTATCGCCCCCTGGCGAGTGCGACGCTAGGGGCGCATGGCCGACGACTCCCCGGAACCCACCTCCGCTCCGGGCCAGGCTACCAACCGGACCCTCGCAGAGATGATCGCCGACACGCTGCGCGAAGCCGCCCTGCTCGTCGCGGTATTCGGGTGGCTCGATCGCGTGGTCCAGCAGGAGCCCTTCTGGGGCACCTGGGCGTGGACGATCCTGGGTGTGGCGATGGCCCTGTACGTGATGGGCGTCGCGATTGAACGGCTCCGGTCGCCGGGCTAGGGAGATTGCAACGTGCACCTCGGACGGCTGGCCATCTTCTTCGGCGTGCTCGCCATCGTCGGCCTGCTCGCTGCCCTGAGCGAGCGCAAGACGAGGGCCAAGCTGCGCGCCCTGCGCAAGCGCTAGATGGAGACGGCGCGACACACGGCACCGCCCCTCTCGCTGCTCCGGCAGGCGGCCGGTTCGCCCGCCGAGGTGCTCGCCAAGGTGCGCCGCCTCGTGTCGGCCATCGCCGCGTACGGCGACGGTGCCGCGCTGGATGGCCGGCTGCGTCGCCTGCAGGAGCTGGGACGGCTCGAGACGATCCCGACGCGGGTCCAGCTCGTGGTGGGCGCGATCGACATGCTCCGCTTCTGGATCGTCCCCTGCTCGGAGGACTACTACCGCGATCAGGGGATCCACTTCGGGTTCCACCAGGTCCTGAGGCTGCTCGACGAGCCGGCGTCGCTGGTCGATCCCGTGGGCTTTCTCAGCGAGCGCGATGGGATCATCGGGCACTTGATGCAGGTGGTGCACGCGAACCCTCGCTACGACCTGCAGCTGCTCGAGTCGCACGAGGACGGCCTGGACGAGCTGGAGCGGCAGATCGAGTCGATGCTCGCGGGCACGCACCCTCGCGCGCGCTCTATCGGGGCGATCGTCGAGGAGCCCGGCTACCACGCACGGCTGCTGGAGTACGTGCGCGCCTACCGCAGGGCGCCCGACGCCGAGGCCCCGCTGCGCGACAACGTGGAGCACAACCCGCGCTTCCGCCGGCTCGAACGCATCTTCGGGTCGCTGCCGGGGGCCATGCGGTACTTCGGCACCCTGCCCCGGTCACCGATGGCGGCCATGTGGCACGTGGTGCGCGCGAAAGAACCCGCGACGGACTGATCACCGGGAGCCGCAGTCGTGGTTCAATGGGTGCCATGCGTCGACACCTCCTCGTTCTTGCCCTTCCGATCGCATGGGTCGCCTGTTTCAGCAACAGCAGCGGAGGGGGTGGCGGGGGACCGTCGTTCGACGCCTCGACCGACAGTCTCGAGTTCGACTCGTCCATGCCAGACAGCGAGCAGGCAGAGGCCGGCACCGATGCGCCGAGCGAGTCGACGTTGCCCGTCGACGCGGTCGCCGACGTACCGGCGGATGTGCCAGCGGACGTCTCCGTCGTGCTGCCCGTCACGGTGACCGTCATCGGGGTGACGGGTCTGGAGTCGGGCGTGACGGTCGTCTACGAGGACTCGACGGGCGCCGTCACCGGCACCGGTACGACCGGCGCCACGGGCACCGCGTCCAAGGTCGTCCCGGCCGGGAGCATGGTCACCGTGCTGCTCGGGACGCCCGCGAACCCCAACCTGTACACGGCCATGGGCGTGCAGCCCGGCAACAACGTGCTGGTGCTGGACTGGGCGGGGCCTTCCACGTTCAGCAACCTGTACGCGAACCTGA
>Ga0209415_10016002_pt1 | contig 12104 bp, 9 predicted proteins | sample PeaSoiSIISIP2007_FD_187696 | JGI IMG/M metagenome (GOLD analysis project Ga0209415, IMG submission 187696) | Peat soil microbial communities from Weissenstadt, Germany - SII-SIP-2007 (SPAdes) (version 2) | ecosystem: Environmental > Terrestrial > Soil > Wetlands > Peat | place: Germany... | reverse complement strand
CACCGACGCGCTGCTCTACCTCCCGGACCGCGACCGTGCGAAGCTGCGCGTCGCCCTGCGGATCCCTGCCCTCAGCCCCGGCTGGCAGGGCTCGTTCCGCGACCTGCTGTCCGCGGCCGACGATGACGGCGCCGCTTCTTCCCCCGGCGCCGGGCCGGCCTGGCCCGGCTTCCGGGCGCTGCGCGTGGCCAGGGTCGTCAAGGAAAGCGGCACGGTGTCCTCCATCTACCTCACCGCCGCCGACGGCGCCGCTCTCCCGGCGGCCCGGGCCGGCCAGTACCTCACGCTGCGGGTCAGCGGCGCCGGCCAGCCGGCCCCGGTCCGCAGCTACTCGCTGTCCGCGGCGGCGGACGGCGGCACTTACCGGATCAGCGTCAAGCAGGAGCCGCACGGCGCCGCAAGCGGCTACCTGAGCCAGGGCCTGCGACCGGGAGCGGTCCTGGACGCCGCCGCGCCCCGGGGCGACTTCGTCCTCGACGACGGTACCGGCCCGGTCCTGCTCATCTCGGCCGGCATCGGCGTCACGCCGGTCCTGTCCATGCTGCACCAGCTCGCGGCGGCCCGCAGCCAGCGGGACACCTGGTGGCTGTACGGGGCACGCGGACCGCGCGAGCATCCCTTCGCGGCCGAGGCGCACGCCCTGCTTGCCTCGCTGCCGCACGCCCGCGAGCACGTGTTCTACAGCGCGGCCACCCCCGCCGAGCGCCGTGGCGCGCACGCCGCCGCCGGGCGCCTCAGCAAGGAGGCGCTGGCCGGGCTGGCCATCCCGCCCGGCGCGAGTGCCTACGTCTGCGGGCCGGCGTCGTTCATGGCCGACATGCGAGACGCCCTGACCGCGGTCGGCCTCGGCCAGGCGGCGATCCACACCGAGCTGTTCGGGTCGCTGCCGCCCGTCAACCCGGGGATCACCGGGCAGGCGAGCAGGCCGCCGCACCAGCCGCCGGGCCCGCCGGGCCCCGGGCCGCTGGTCACCTTCGCCCGCAGCGGCATCACCGCCCCCTTCGGCAACGGCCGGCGCAGCGTGCTCGACCTCGCCGATGCCTGCGACGTCCCCGCCCGCTGGAGCTGCCGGACCGGTGTCTGCCATACCTGCGTCACGCCGCTGCTGTCCGGAGACGTCAGCTACACCCCGGCCCCGCTCGAACCCCCGGCCGAGGGCCAGGTGCTCATCTGCTGCGCCCAGCCAGGCACCGACATCGTCTTGGACATGTAGCGGCGAGCCCCGCTCCTCCTGGACGCCCCAGCACCGGGATGGGAGCGGCCGCCGCGCTGCTTCGCGAGGCAAACGAGGCGCTCGACCGCCTGGGATGCTGGCCGCCTAGCGCGGTCCGCGGGCGCGCGAGGTCGGTGACCAGGGGAATCTGCCGTTGTCTGTGAGCTGCGGCACCGCCGGCCAGTCGTAGGTGAGCGTGACCTCAGTCTCGGACGGACCGAGCTGGCCAAGATCGGGATCAACGCCCGCTTCAAGGAGGTCACGCTCGCTGTCGGCGAGGTGGCCGGGGCCGGGGCAAACGGCCGACGTCATTCTGGGAAGGCGGCTGCGTTCGCGGACTGGTGCGCTCGCAACGCCCGCGCCTTCCCGGGCCTATTGACGCAACCAGATGGTTGCTATATAGTAGCAATCAATCGGTTGCTACTTGACGGAGGCTGTTATGGGATTTCCCGATCGCATCGAGCGGACCGTGGAGCTCGCTCACCCGCCGGCCAAGGTGTGGGCGGCGCTCACCACGGCCGAGGGGCTGGGCACCTGGTTCGGCGACCAGGCGACGATCGACCTGCGCCCGGGCGGATCGGCCCAGATGACGTGGGCCGGCGGTCACGCCGCCGACATGCGGGTCGAACGGGTCGAGGAGCCGACGGTGTTCGGCTTCACCTGGCACATCAACGGCCTGCCGGAGGACGATCCGCGCCGCACCTACGTTGAGTTCACGCTCGAGCCAGCCGGTGCGGGCACCCGGCTGACCGTGATCGAAACCGGCTTCGCGCAGCTGCCGGACGACGCCTACCGCAAGGCGTTCGAGGGCAACACCCAGGGCTGGGCGAGCGAACTTGGCGAGCTGGCCAGCTACCTCGATGCCGCCTGAGCCCGAGGCGATCGCCGAACAGGTCTTCGCCGCGCTGGCCGACCCGACCCGGCGCGCCATCCTGGCCGCGCTGGCGTCGGGCGGCCCGGCCACGGCCACGGACCTGGCCGATCGCCTGCCGATCACCCGGCAGGCGATCGCCAAGCACCTGGGCCTGCTGGCCGAGGCGGGCCTGGTGACGGCCGAACCGGGGGAGCGGCGCCGGGTGCGCTACCGGCTGCGCTCCGCCCCGATGCGGGTGGCCCAGCAGTTCCTGGCCGCGCTGGCCCGCGACTGGGACGGCCCCCTCGACGCGCTCAGGGACCACCTTGACCGGTGATCCCCGGACCTGAACTGGAAGGTGGACCCCATCATGAAGACACCCCCGATCGTTTCGCTGCCCGAGTGGGCCGCCGCGCGCGAGAAGCTGCTGGTGAAAGAGAAGCAGCTGACCCGCGCCCGTGACGCGCTGGCCGCCGAGCGCCGGCGGATGCCGTGGCTGGCCGTGGACAAGCAGTACGAGTTCGACGGGCCCGGGGGCAAGGCGAGCCTGCTCGACCTGTTCGAGGGGCGCCGTCAGCTGATCGTCTACCGTGCCTTCTTCGAGCCCGGCGTGTCGGGCTGGCCCGACCATGCCTGCCCCGGCTGTTCACTGGTGGCCGACCAGGTCGCCCACGTCGCCCACCTGAACGCCCGCCAGACCACTCTCGCCTTCGCCTCGCGCGCGCCGCAGCCGGACATCGACCGCGTGAAGGCGCGGATGGGCTGGGCGATGCCCTGGTACACGATGGCCGACGACTTCGACGCCGACTTCGGCGTGGACGAATGGCACGGCACGAACGCGTTCATCCGCGACGGCGACCAGGTTTACCGCACCTACTTCGTCAACAACCGCGGCGACGAAGCGATGGGCGGCACCTGGAGCTATCTCGACATCACCGCGCTCGGGCGCCAGGAGACCTGGGAGGACTCGCCGGAGGGCTACCCGCAGACCCCGCCGTACGACTGGTGGAACTGGCACGACGCATACGACCAGGCCGAATAACTAACCCCGCCATCACACGAAAGAGCCAGGTACCGTCATCATGCATTCAGTCACAGATAGTGCTGTACTCATCACCGGAAGCAATCGCGGCATCGGGCGCGCGCTGGTCGACGAGGCCCTGCGCCGGGGCGCGAGGCGGGTATACGCGGGCACGCGCGTGCCGTGGGCCCACTCCGACGCGCGGGTCACCTCATTGCCCCTGGACGTGACGGACGCCGAGCAGATCCGGGAAGCCGTCGGCCAGGTCGAGTCGCTCGACATCCTCGTCAACAACGCCGGCATCGCGCTCTACGACGACCTGAGCGACCGCTCGGCGATCGAGCGGCAGCTCGCCGTCAACCTCTTCGGCACCTACGGTGTGACCCGTGCCTTCCTGCCCCTGCTGACCGGGTCCGGCGGAGCCATCGTCAACAACCTGTCACTGAACTCCCTCGCGCCGCTGCCGATCATCCCGGCCTACTCGATCTCCAAGGCGGCGGCGTTCTCCCTGACGCAGTCGCTGCGCGCCCTGCTCGCGGGCCAGGGCGTCAGCGTGCACGCCGTGCTGACCGGCCCGACCGACACCGACATGTCCCGCGGCCTGGAGATACCGAAGCCCTCGGCGGAGTCCGTCGCGCGCGCCATCTTCGACGGGGTGGAGCAGGGAGAGGAGGACATCTTCCCCGACCCCATGTCCGCGGCCATGGCCGACGGCTGGCGCGGCGGCGTGGTCAAGGAGTTCGAGCGGCAGTACGCGGCGATGGCGTCAGCAAGCTGACCGGCCGACATGGGGCCGGTTAAGCTGTCGGCGCCCTGAGTGCTCATGACGGCGGGGGCCGGGCCGCGGCGGGCGGCGGCGGCCAGGTAGACGGCCAGGACGGCCACGCAGGCGCACAGCGCGGCCGATGACCAGGCGAGCGCGGGGCGCAGGCCGACCGCCGCGCCGAACAGCCCGACCGTGAGCCCGCTGCCGATCCGCATGCCGTTGGCGCCGACGCCGTAGACGCCGATCACCTGGCCTTTCTTCTCGCGCGGCGCGCGCAGCTGGACGACCGTCTGGGTGACCGACAGCGCCGCCAGGTTCGCGATCCCGCCGGCGACCAGCAGCGGCGCCGCGATGAGGTAGTCGTGGCTGACCGCGAAGAAGACCGTTGACGCCCCGTAGACGACGGTGGACCACAGCGCGGCGCGGACAGACAGCCTGATCCAGCCGGTGCCCTCGAGGAGCAGGCCGCCGAGCACTCCGCCGAGCCCGTTGGCGAACAGCAGCACGCCGTAGGCGGTGCCGCCGGAGATCCCGGTCGTGGTGCTGGCGATGGCGGGCATGGACGTCTGCATGGCCGAGCCGACGAAGAACGAGCCGAGCCCGGCGAGGATGATCATCGCGGCGAGCACGCGGTCCCGTGACACGTCGCGGAACACGCGCACGGCCGCCAGCACGCTCACCCGTTCCCTGGCGACGATGCCGTGGCGGGAGTGGCCGGTGAACCCGGCGCGGGCCATCAGGATGGTCAGCGGCAGGTAGAAGGCGATGTTGACCCAGATGCCGTGGACCGGGCCGAGGCCGAGCAGGAGCGCCGAGCCGGCCACGGGGCCGCACAGGATGCCCAGCGACCGCGCGGTCGAGTTGAGCCGGATGGCGCTCGGCAGGTCGCGGGTGCCGACGAAGTCCTCAAGCAGGAGCTGCTCGGGCGGGGCCCAGAGGGATCCGGCCAGGCCGTGCAGGATCAGCAGCACGCACGCGTCCCAGACGGTGAGCGTCCCGGTGGCGAACAGGATGCCCCAGCCGAGCGAGACGGCCATGAACAGCGCCTGCGACCCCTGGATGAGCTTGCGGCAGTCGTAGCGGTCCGCCAGGGCGCCGAAGTACGGCGAGAGCAGGAGGAAGGGCAGCCAGTGGCTGATCACCTCGAAGCCGGTCAGCGCGGGCGAGTGGAACTTCTCCCAGACGACCCAGTAGGTGATGACGTGCTCGATGTTGTCGGCCATCATCGCCAGGGCCGCGCCGCCCAGGTACAGCCGGCACTCGGGGTTGCGCAGCGCCGCGAACTTGGCCGGCTGCCCCGTCTCGGGAGGCCCCGCCGCCTCCAGGGCGGCGACGTGCGTGGGCACGCCGCAGGCAGCGCACATGAGTCACGACTCCAGCGGTTATAGGGCCAAACGGTACCGACACGACAGGCGCCGGCCTGGAAGCAGGGTGAGGCCCTGCCTCCGGGCGGCGCGGGTCACGGCGGGGGAGCCGCCGTCAGAAGGTCAGGACCAGGCGGCCGCGGACCCCGCCGGCCTCCAGTCGCCGGTGCGCCTCCGCCGCCTGGTCGGCGGCCAGCGCCCCGGCGACGCGCAGCGTCAGGGTGCCCTTGGTGACCAGGTCGGCGAGCTCGGCGATCCGGCCGCCCTCGTGCAGGTGCTGGCCGACGAGGACCAGGTGGACGGTGATGTCCCGTTCGGTCTCGCCCTGGAACGGGCGGACGGCGAGGAGCTGCCCGCCGTCGCGCACGGCCGGCAGGACCGACGGCCCGAGCAGCGCCGCGTCGATGACCGCGTCGACCCCGTCCGGGTACAGCGCGCGGACCGCCGCGGCCATCCCGGGGCCGCGCTCCACCACGTGCGCCGCGCCGAACGACCCGATGAGCGCGGCGTCGGCGGGCGCGGCGTCGCCGGTCACCTCGAGGCCGAGGTGCGCGGCGAGCTGGATCGCGTACTGCCCCACGACGCCGGCCGACCCGGTCACCGCGAGGGTGGAGCCGGCCGGCAGGGCGAGCATGTCGAGTGCCGTTCGCACGGTCATCCCGTTCATCGGCAGGGTAGCCGCCTCGGTCAGCGACCAGTCGTCGGGGACCTTCGCGAGCTGGTCCTCGGCGACCGCCCGGTACTCGGCCTGCGCGCCGCCGCCGGGCACGAACGGGGAGACCGCGGCCATTACCCGGTCGCCGGCCTGCCAGGCCGCTACCTCGGGCCCGACCTCGTCGATGACCCCGGCCAGGTCCATGCCCGGGATGTACGGCGGCTCGACGCCGGGCGGCAGCGCCCGCCCGCCGTGCCGGAACCCAAGGTCGGTCGGGTTGACCGTGGCCGCCGCGACCTTGACGAGGACCTGCCCGGGCCCGGGCGAGGGCCTCGGCACGGTGACGATGCCGAGGACCGACGGGTCACCGAACTCGGTAAAGCCAACGGCTCGCATATCAGTCATGATGTCCCTCCAGCGGACGGTTGACGGGTGCGGGGAAGGCGCGCATGTCCATGATGGCGTCCCTCCGGAAGCTGGCTGACGGGTGAGCGCGGAGCACGCACCCGTTCGGGCTAACGGTTCTGCTGTTGTTCCCTGCAGAGGGCAAGCAGCTCGTCGATGCCGCGCAGGTGCAGGTGCGGCTGCTTGCCGGGCGGCAGGTGGTCGTACGCGTCCGGGCCGGACAGGCCGGTCTGGACGGCGACGGCGAGGGCACGGCCGCGGTGCGCCATCGGCACTTCGAGGACCGGGTCGTCGCCGACCACCACGAGGTCCCTGGCCGGGACGCCGAGCCGGGCGGCCGCGGCGCGCAGCGCGTCGATCGACGGCTTGCCGGTGACGGTCAGCCGGCAGCCGGTGATCGACCGGATCATGGCGGAGATCGCCCGCGACGTGCCGAGGGCCCGCCCGCCCGCCGCGGCGAAGAACGGGGTCTCCGACGCGCTGTACAAGGCCGCACCGGACCAGACGGCCTGGCAGGCGGCCTCCAGGTGGGACATGGTGAACTCGCGGAACCAGCCGACGAACACCGCGTCCACCCCGGCGGGCTCGTCCGCCGGGCGGGTGTCACCCGTGCTTGGAAACCCTGCGGCCTCGACCGGGGGCACGACCTCGATGCCCGCCGCGCGCAGCGGTCCGGTCAGCCCCTCGCCGCCGAGTACCATGACCCGCTTGTAGCCGCGCTTGGTGAACATGACCACGGCGCTTGACGCCGGGGTCATCATCTGGTCATCGGGCACGTCGAGGCCGCTGTCGCGCAGCACGGCGGCGAAGTGCGCGGGGGAGCGGTTGGTCCCGTTCGTGAACACGAGGTAGGGCAGGCCGCGCTCCCGCACCCAGCGCAGCATCTCGGCGGCGCCGGGCAGCGGGGTCAGCCCGTGGTTGACCCGGTCGCCGAGCGCGAGCGTGCCGTCCATGTCGAAGATGAACCCGCGCGCGTCCCGTAGCCGGCTGATCGCGTCGCCTGAATCGGAGGTCACCGCTGTCATGAGGTCACGAAGCTCCTTTGCTCCTCAAGCGCAGGCGGAACCCCGGCTTGTCCACCGTCAGCTCCCGCGCCGCCGGCCGGTCCGCCAGGGACCGCAGCAGCCGCAGCACCGGCACCGTGTCCGGGTTGTAGCGGGTGACCGCCGGGCCGGCGGCGACCATCGCGTCGACTTCCGCGCCCGGCATCCCGAAGCGCAGCACCAGCTCCTCGTCGCTGACCCGCGTCCCGAACCGCCGCCGGAGCTCAGCGACGTCAAGCGGCGGCGGCTCGTCGGCCAGCTCCGCCGCGCGCGGCCGGCCGAGCACCTTGTCGAGGACCCGCGGCTCGACCGGCGCGGTCGGCTTGCCGAAGGTACCGAGCGCGTACCTGATCACCTGGTCGGGCACGTTGTCGTACCGCGCGTTCCCCGCCTGGGTCGACAGCAGGTTGGCGAGGGCCTGCCCGATGACCATCTGCGGGTACGGCGTCACCATGATCGGGTAGCCGAGCTCGGCCCGGACGAGGGCGATCTCGGCCATGAGCGCGCCGAACCGGTCCGCGAGGCCGAGCTCGGCCAGCTGCCGCCTGGTCGTCGACATGACCCCGCCGGCCAGCTGGTGGTCCATGAACGCCGCGTCGAAGGAGCCCGGCTTGCCCGGCGGCAGCCCCTCGGCCGCCGCGAGCCGGTCGAAGTACCGGGCGACGGCGGACAGCAGCCGGTCGTCGACGTCCACGGTGTGCCCGGTAGCGCGCAGGTTGGCGGCCAGCTGCTCGGCCGACGGCAGCGAGCTCCCGTTGCCGAGCGCGCCGCACCCGACCTGGAGCACGTGCACGCCGAGCTCGGCCGCGGCGAGGCAGGTGAGCTGCGAAAGCCCGAGCGTGGCATGCGAGTGCAGCTCCAGGGGCTTGCCGCCGAGGGCCGCCTGGACGGCGGGGATCAGCGTCCGCGCCCGGTCCGGGGTGAGGATGCCCGCGGGGTCCTTGACGTAGGCGCGGTCGATGTCGGGGCAGTCCCGGTAGGCGGCCGCGATGCCCGCGTAGAACGCGTCGTCGTGCACCGCCGAGATCGTGTACGTCAGCGCGCCGATGACCTCTTTGCCGCCCGCTTTCTTGGCGACCCGCGCGGTGGCCCGGGCCGCGTCCATGTCGTGCGACGGGTCGAGTACGACGAACCGGTCCATGCCGTTGCGCACCAGGCACCGGTAGACGAGCTCGATCACCTCCGGGTGCGCCCGCTCCCAGGAGATGAACCGGAACCCCGTCCCGATGAACTGCAGCGGCGTGTCCGGCATCGCGGCCCGGCTGATCCGCAGCAGCGCCCACGGGTCCTCCCGGTGCGTCCGCACCGACACGCCCATCGCGGTCGACGAGGAGTAGTCGAGCGCCCGGAACCCGACCCGCCCGAGCACGGGCGCGATCGTCGCGATGTGCGCGGTCCGCAGCCCGGTCGCCCCCCACAGCGACTGGTTCCCGTCCCGCAGCGACACGTCAACGAGCCGGATCTCAGCCATGGTGGCCGCCCCGGGCCAGCCAGCGGGCGAGGTAGCCCGTGTCGGCGCCGCCGGCGCCGAACTCGGGGTCGGCGAGCAGGGCGCGGTGCAGGCCCAGGTTCGTGGTGACGCCCTCGACGGCGCACCGGTCAAGGGCACCGCGCAGCGCGGCGAGCGCGCCGCCGCGGTCTCTCCCGTGCGCGATGACCTTGGCGAGCAGCGAGTCGTAGTAAGGCGGCACGGTCACGCCCGCCTGGACATGCGTATCGACCCGCACCCGGTCGCTCCCGGTGCCACCGTCCCGCACGCTGCCGGCGAGGGTGGTCGCCGGGAAGACGGCGCGGGTGATCGTGCCGGGGCTGGGCCGGAAGTCCGCGTCCGGATCCTCGGCGTTCACGCGCACCTCGACCGCGTGGCCGGCCAGGGTCACGTCCGCCTGCTTCAGGCGCAGCGGGCGGCCCTCGGCGATGGCGAGTTGCTCGGCGACGACGTCGATGCCGGTGACCGCCTCGGTGACCGGGTGCTCCACCTGGATGCGCGCGTTGACCTCAAGGAAGTAGAACTCGCCACTGCCTGTGCCGGCGGAGTCGGCGTCGGCGAGGAACTCGACCGTGCCCGCCCCCCGGTAGCGCAGCCGCTCGCCGAGTGACACCGCCGCCGCGTGCAGCCGTTCCCGCAGCCCGTCGTCCAGGCCGGGCGCGGGCGCCTCCTCGATGAGCTTCTGGTAGCGCCGCTGCACCGAGCAGTCCCGGTCGCCCAGGTGGATGACGTGCTCGCCGTCCCCGAGCAGCTGCACCTCGACGTGCCGCCCGCGCTCGACGTACCGCTCCAGGTACACCCGCGGATCCCCGAACGCCGCCCCCGCCTCCGCGCTGGCAAGCGTAACGGCTCGCTCAAGCTCAGCGGGGTCGCGTACGACGCGCAGCCCCCGCCCCCCGCCGCCCCCGGCCGCCTTAACGAGCACGGGGTACCCGATCCGTCCCGCGAGCTCCGCCGGCGGCAGTGCTCTGATGTCATCGGGCGCGGACGTGACGTGGCCGCCGGGGAGAACCGGGAGGCCGGCGGCGATCGCGTGCTCGCGGGCCGCCAGCTTGTCCCCGGTAGCCTCAAGCGTCTCGGGGGCCGGCCCGATGAACACGATGCCCGCCGCCGCGCAGGCCCGCGCCAGCCGCGCGTTCTCCGACAGGAAGCCGTACCCCGGGTGGACCGCGTCGGCGCCAGCCGCGACGGCCGCGCCGGCGATCGCGTCCACGTTGAGGTAGCTGGCGGATGCGGGGGCCGGCCCGATCCGGAGGACTTTGTCCGCGAGCCGGGCGGGCAGCGACCCGGCGTCGGCGTCGGAGACGGTAAGCGCGGTCTCGATGCCCAGCCGCCGGCAGGTGCGGATCACCCGGACGGCGATCTCCCCCCGGTTCGCGACGAGCACCCGCCGGATGACCTGCCCGCCGCTCACGCGTCCCCCGCGACAAGGCCAGGGACGGGGCCAACCCAAGATATGGGATAGTTCAGGCCCCGGGAGGGGCTCAAGCTATCCCGCGTCTCGCGCCCGTCAACGCCCATGCGCACCGACTCAAGATAACAGCGAGAAGCGCTCGCGCTGCCTTCCCGTCCCGCGCGGACCGCCCGGTCGCCGGGATAACAGCAAGTGGCGCTTGCGCCCGGCTCGCGGGTGCGGCGCCCGTTCACGCGGCCGGCTCGATCAGCATCAAGGTGGTACCTAGGGGAGCGAACTCGCCGTTGTCGACGCAGATCCGCGCCACCCGGCCCGCCGCGCCCGCGTGCACCGAGTTCATCAGCTTCATCGTCTCGACGATCGCGACGACGCTGTCCGGGGTCACCTCATCCCCGACCTGCACGAACGGCGCGGCCCCCGGCCGCGGCGCGCGGTAGAACGTCCCCGGCAGCGGTGCCGCCACGACCGCGAGGCCGCCCGCGCCCGCCGCTGCCCCCGGGGTGCCATCCGGGTCAGTCGCCACCCGGCCAGGTTCCGGGGCGGGCGCGGCGCTCGGGGCTGGAGCGACCAGGGCGGGCTCGGCGAGGACCTGGGACTCCTCCGTCCAGCCGCCGGGTGCGCGCCGGAGCGTCAGCCGGAACCGGGGCATCTCCACGTCGAGCGAGTCATAGGGCAGCGAGTCCAGCAGCGCCAGGATGTCCGCGACATCCTCACTCGTCAGGTCCATGCCGCACCTCCGAGGCGAAGCGCTGCCCGCGTCTTTGCATAGCCCGTGACCACTTTCCGCATCTTTGCATACCCGGTGACCATGATCGCGACCGGAATGCCCTGAATATCGCGCCGGCAGCTATGCAAAGGCGCGAGGTTGCAGTAGTTGTACGCCTGAGGTCCGCGGGGGTTCGCTGCGGGCCGTGACCAGGCCGAATGCGCGCTCGGGCCGGCAAGAGCGAGCCCGAGCGCGCATTCAGCGTAATCAGCGGCGGGCAGGCGGCAGCCCGGGGCGCAGCGGTCACAGCGGCTTGCCGAAGAGGGCGAGGACGTGGTCGGCGGCGCGGGGCTTAGGCGCGCCGGCCGGCTTGGCCTCCCGCGCCGCCCACACGGTCTCGGGGCGGGACTGGAGGAGGACGATCCGGGCGGCGGCGTCTCCCTCGCCGCCGAGGAGCGCCCATTCGATGTCCTGCGGCACCCCGTAGTGCGCTTCCACCTGGCGGCCGACGGCGGCGAGCGCGCGGATCTCGTCGTCGGTCAGGCAAGGGTTGTCCCGCAGTTCAGGCGGCGCGTCGATCACCCTTACCCGGCCCGGCACGCCGGGCTGGCCGGCCGGGGAGTCAGGCGGCGGGGCAGACCCGGCAGGGGAGCCGGGCGGCCGGGCAGGCGAAGCGGCGATCCCGTTCGGGATATAGCTGTGGACCTTGACCTTAGGGGAGACGCGGCGGCCGGTGATCTCGCCGGTGATCTTGCTGATCACCCACGAGTCTGGCGTGACGTCGCCGGAGACGAGCGCCGAGCCCAGGCCCCAGGTGCCCTCGATCGCCACGACCGAGCGGTCGCCGGTGACCGGCGACCGGGTGAACAGCACCCCGGCCGCGCGGGGCGCGACCATGCGCTGCACGACGACCGCCATCGCCACCCCGGCCTCGGGCAGGCCGAGGCGCCGCCGGTAGGCGACCGACTCGTCGTTGTACAGGGACGCCCAGCAGCGGCGGACGTGCTCGAGGACCGAGTCCGCGCCTGACACGCCGAGGTAGGTGTCCTGCAGCCCGGCGAACGACGCCTCCGCGCTGTCCTCGACCGTGGCCGACGAGCGCACGGCGACGTCAGGGCCAGCGCCCTGGCCGCTGGTCTCCCCGGCACTGGCCAGGGCGGCATAGCCGGCCTCGA
>Ga0209415_10016001_pt1 | contig 12104 bp, 11 predicted proteins | sample PeaSoiSIISIP2007_FD_187696 | JGI IMG/M metagenome (GOLD analysis project Ga0209415, IMG submission 187696) | Peat soil microbial communities from Weissenstadt, Germany - SII-SIP-2007 (SPAdes) (version 2) | ecosystem: Environmental > Terrestrial > Soil > Wetlands > Peat | place: Germany... | reverse complement strand
CGCGGACCGCGGCTACGTGCTCGAGACCGGTTCCATCGTGTTTTCGGCCGAGGCCGCGACGCTCCTCGCGGACGACCGTGTCCGCTCGGCCTACCTCGGCGAGGACGTCGGCCGTGCGACCGGTCCCGGCGCGGCGAGCTGAGCGTGGTGCCCCGGTCCGCCGCCCCGGGGAGTGTCGACAGGATGACGACGGGACGACGACTGGACTAGCGGTCCTCGCCCGCCGGAGCGTCCCCGCCGGGCGCTCCGGGACCCGCCGCCTCGGTGGGGACCTCGGCGGCCAGGTTGCGATGGTCGAGCTCGCGCTCGACGAAGCGCGGCAGCAGTCGGGCCAGCAGGACGACGCCGAGCACGCACGCGATCCCGCCGGACACAACGGCGATCTCCGGGCTTGAGATCGACGCCACCGCGCCGTGCTCGAGGTCGCCGAGGCGCGGACCGCCGGTCACCACCGCGATCTGCACCGCCTGCATCCGGCCGAGCATGTCCCTCGGGGTCTCGAGCTGCAGGATCGACCCTCGGAAGACGGCGGAGAACACGTCCGCGGCACCCGCGACGCCCAACAGCACGAGCGCGAGCCAGAAGATCGGCGTCAGGCCGAAGAGCGCGATGGCCCCTCCCCAGGCCGCGACCGCGACGAGGACGGCCATCCCCGGCCGTCTGATGCCGCCGACCCATCCCGTCACGAGCGCGCCGGCCAGCGCACCGACGCCGGGTGCCGCGTAGAGGAGCCCGACCGCGGTCGGACCTCCGTGGAAGCGCACGAGGCCGAGTGCCGGGAACAGCGCCCTCGGCATGCCGAGCACCATCGCGTTCAGGTCGGCGAGGAAGATGCCCTGCAGCGGCTGGTGGCCACGGAGGTAGCGCAGGCCCCCGAACATCGCCGAGAAGCCGAGCTCTCGCTCGCCGTCGGGGTGCAGCGGCGCCGGGCGCTCGAGTCGGAGCACGGTGACGAGCGAGAAGGCGTAGGAGGCGACGTCGATCCAGAAGACCGTCTCCACGGGGAAGAACTTGAGGAGCACGCCCGCGAGCGCCGGCCCGGCGACCTGACCCGAGGAGAACAGCGCCTGCCAGAGCGCGTTGGCGCCGACGATCGTCTCTCGGTCGACAACGCTCACGATGAGCGCCGAGCTGGCAGGACTGTCGACGCCCTGGAAGCCGGCCGACGCGGCGCTGCAGATGAAAAGGGGCCAGATCGCGGGATGGTGCGAGCCGGCGTTCAGCGCGAGGCCGATGCTCGTCGAGCCGAGGAGGATCTGCGTGCCGATCAGCACCTTCCGCCGGTCGAACGCGTCGACGATCGTTCCGCCGAAGAGCGACCCGGCGAGCAGCGGGCCGAGCTGGACGAGGCTCACGAGGCCGACGTCGAGACTCGAATGGGTGATGAGGTAGATCTCGTACGGGACCGCGACGACCGTCAGCTGGTTGCCGATCGTGCGGATGAGGAAGCCCGACCAGAGGATCCCGAACTGGGGGAAGCGGCGAAGGGGCGAGAAGTCGATGAGGAGCCTCGACCTCCGCATCGGCGCCGACACTACAAGATGAGCCCCCCCCGCCTGCGAGCCTTGGGAGGGGCGTGAGGGTCTTCGGCGGGGCTACGGCGTGAAGTGGATGCCGTTCTGGGCCTGGGCGGTCGTCATGATCTCGACCCACGTGCGCCCCGGCGCGAGCCCGACCGGCTGGCCGTTGGCGGCGGTGAACGAGGTCGGCGCGAGGAGATCGCGACGGTGCCAGGTGACCGCGATGTACCGCCCGCCACGGAGGATGTAACCCGGGCCCGAACCGAGCGTCTGGCTCTCGACGTCACCCGACCCGCCGGTGCTCTCGATGTACGGTCCGAGCTGGTAGTGGCAGATCTCGACGACGATGTTCGTCGTCGTCACCGGTGTGTTGGTGAGCGTGTCGATGTCGGTCGCCCCCGAGTAGGTGTGGAGCCAGGAGTGACTCGTCGGCTGCCACTTCCAGATGACGTCGGTCCCCTCGGAGAAGTCGAGCGCCGCGTCCGCGGCCGGCTTGGCTCCGGCGGGGAGGGTGCTCGTGAACGCGAACACCGACGGCGGGGGCAGGGTCTTTTTCGGGAAGAGCTTCCAAAGTGCCGTCGTGCTCGTGAAGAGGTTGTCGGGCTCCTGACGCGTGGTCGTGCGGTAGGCGGCTCCCGCCTGGGCGCCGATGAGGTTCGCGCCCGAGAGCCACGCGGAGTCCTTGGCGACGGCGTCGATGTTCGGGTTGATGCCCCCGGCGAAGGCGATGATCGGGTCCACGAATTCGCGGGCGATGTGGTAGTCCACCCACCGGACCGATCGCGTCGGACCGATGGCCGACGCGCTCTGGCACTGGTAGACGGCCATGTAGCGCATGATGAAGCCCTCGGCCGGTGTGTCGAAGACGATGTCGGCCTCGTTGAGGCCGCTCTGGGGCCGCGCCTCGCCCGGCTCGTTGCCGATCTTCACGAGCAGCGCCGGGCGCTGGGGGACCTTGAGGCCCGGTGCGGGGAGGTCGGTGAGCGGGCAGCGGTCCGACGCGAGCACCGGGAGCGTGGACGACGTCGTCGTGGAGTGCTTGGGCGGCGCGACCACCTTCGTCTTGCCCCCGGTCGCGACGACGACGCCCGCGACGATACCGCCGATGACGACCACCAGGAGCCCCGCGGCGATGGCCTGCTGGGGGCGGGAGAGCGCCTTTAGCCGCTCGGCCAGCCGGCTCGGGCTGAGGGTGGTCTTCACGGAGTCGAGAACCGACCGGCTGCTGTGGGCTGGCACGCCGGGCACCGTAGCGGCTGACCAGGCCGCGGTGGTGGCAGAGCGGGGATCACCCGGCGGCCAGCAGCTCCTCGAGCGGGGTGTACTCGAGCCCGAGCGCCTCGGCGACCGCACGGTTGGTGACCGCTCCGCCGGCCACGTTGACGCCCCGGCCGAGTGCCGGGTCGCGGCGCGCGGCGGCGCGCCAGCCGGTCTCGGTGATCTTGATCACGTACGGCAGCGTGGCGTTGGTGAGCGCCTGGGTCGAGGTGTGCGGCACCGCGCCCGGCATGTTCGCGACGCAGTAGAAGACCGAGTTGTGCACCACGTAGGTCGGCTGGCTGTGCGTCGTCGGGTGCGTGGGCTCAAAGCAGCCACCCTGGTCGACCGAGATGTCGACCAGCACCGAGCCCGGCAGCATCGCCGCGACGAGTGCATCGGAGACGAGCCGGGGCGCGCGTGCCCCGACGACGAGCACCGCGCCGATCACGAGGTCGGCCCCGAGGCAGGCCTCCTCGATCGCGTGTTCGCTCGACGCCATCGTTTCGAGCTGTCCCCGATACAGGGCGTCGAGAGCCCGGAGCCTCGCGACGTCGCGGTCGATCGCGACGACATCGGCGTGCATGCCGACGGCGATCGCGGCGGCGTTGGCCCCCGCGACGCCCGCCCCGAGCACGACGACGCGCGCGGCGCGCACGCCCGGCACGCCGCTCATGAGCACGCCCCTTCCCCCGGCGTCGCGCTGCAGGTGCTCGCCGCCGACGATCGGCGCCATGCGACCGGCGATCTCGCTCATGGGGGCGAGCAGCGGCAGGGCCCCGTCGGCGGTCTGCACGGTCTCGTAGCCGATCGCCGTCGTCCCGGCCCCGACGACCGCTCTCGTGCACTCCGGCGACGCCGCGAGGTGCAGGTAGGTGAGGAGCACGAGGTCGCCCCGGAGGCGGTGGTACTCCTCGGCGAGGGGCTCTTTCACCTTGCAGACGAGCTCGGACTCGCCCCACAGCGCGTCGGCTTCGGGGATGATCTCGGCTCCGGCGCGGACGTAGTCGCCGTCGGGAAACGACGATCCTTCGCCGGCCGAGCGCTCGACGAGGACGCGGTGTCCGCGCGAGACGAGCTCGCGAACGCCCGCGGGCGTCATCGCGACGCGGTACTCGTTGTCCTTCAGCTCCCTCGGGATGCCGACCCGCATGCGCCCGCTCCCTCGTCTCGGCGACACGAGGATGGCACAGTCACCCCCGGGCCACGTGCTCCTGGCTCAGGTGCCCTCGTCGAGCAGCTCGGCGAGGAGCGCCCTCGTCTCCGGCGAGGGCTCGTTGCCGCCGAGGCCGACGAGCTCGTCCTCGAGCGCCCCGGCGAGCCGCCGCATCTCGGCATGCTCCCCGGCGCCGTCGAGGGCGACGAGCAGGTCCCGGAGCAGCATCTCCGAAGCGGGCTCGACCAAGCGTCCCCGGGAGGCGGCCCAGGTCGCGAGCTCGAAGTCGTCGGCCGCGATCGCCAGCGTCGCGAGGTGGTGTGCCGCGTCGACGGCACCCGCGACCATCTCGGCGAGCAACCCCTCCGCCACCAGCCAGTCGTACGCCGGGCCGCCGCCGAGCACCACCGGTTCGCCGAGGAGGCGGAGCGCGAACCGCAGGAGTGCGACGGCCGCGTCGGGATCCGCGTCCCGGGCGCGGCCGACCGCGTCGGAGAACCGCGTCCAATCCAGGCTCACGAGGGGGTCGAGGCGCAGCTCCCCGCCCGACAGTGGCGAGAGCGCGCCGGCGCCGTCGATCCGGGCCGGGAGCGCGGCGCGCGCCGCGGCGACGGTGTTCGCGAGCCGGTGCCGTCGGGAGGCCTCGTCCTCACGGCCGTAGAGCGCCGCCGCGGCGTCCGACGGCGTCGCGCGATGGCCGTGCAGGGTGAGATAGGCGAGGAGTTCGGTGACGCGGGGGAGGTCCGCCGGAGCCGGCGGCCGAGCGAGGCCGCTCAGGCTGGCCGGCCCCGAGAGGAGCCGGACCTCTATCGCGCCGGCCTCGAGCGGCGGCCGTGACGGTGTCTCGGTCCGCTCGGCCGGCCCGACGGCCACGACGCTCGCGGCGCTCGACGCGGCGCCGAAGAGCCGGTCGAGGAGGTCGAGCTGGGTCGCGTCCGGCGTCGGGGTCCGCAGCTCCACGCCGAACGGCTCGATCCGTGCGCTCGACTCGCCGAGGACGAGCCTGCAGGTCCCCGTCCCGCGCGGTGCGACGATCCCCGCGAGCGCCCCGACCGCGGCGAGGACGCTCTCGGGGCATTCGGCCTCGGTGCCGCTCCCGACGATGACGAACGGCTCCCGCCGCCACGTCGGCGAGGCGAGCGTGCGGGGCTCGAGCCCCGGTCCGGCGGCGAGGCCCCCGAGCGTGGCCGCCGAGGACGCGACGAGCTGGAACGAGCGCTCGCTCGGTGGGGGTGCGTCGATGCCGATGAGCTCCACCTCGAGCTCGTCCGCCCACGGCAGGGTTCGGAGCGCGGCGGTGATCCCCGCGAGCGCGGCATCGACGGCGCGGCGCGCCCCGTCGAGTGTGAGCCGCCGCCCCGGACCGAGCGCGACGAGGTAGACGGCGTCGCCATCGTCGCCGAGAGGGACGAGCCACGGGACGTACCTCGCAAGGCCCCGTGCCGCGGCGGCGGCCTCGGCGACCGAGAGACCCGCTGGCAGCGTCCACCAGTGTCCGGCGTCGTTCGCGACAAAGGGCCGCGGCGCGTCGGGGATGGGGCGGTCGAGGAGGAACTCGACCCCCTCGGGCCCGGCCCGCACGAGTTCGACTTCGGGCCTCGGCGCCGAAGGTCCGAGCGCGGCCACCGCACCGCCGAGCAGCCTGAGGGCCGCGTCGATCCAGTCGAGGAGGGCCCCCTCGCCGAGGGGGACGACGAGGGACTCGGCGTCGCCGAGGATCTGCGCGGGTGCCGGCGTCCGCTCGCCGGCGCGCCGTGCCGACTCGGCGAGGCGGCGGAGCGCCCGGACCCGGCGCGCGACGGCCGCCGTGGTGAGGATCCCGAGGCCGAAGATCCCGAGCTCCTCGAGGGTCCCCGGACCCCCTCCCGGCGCCGCGACGGGGGCGTGCGACACCGTCGGCGTAGCTCGCCCCGGGGCGATCGCGAGGCACCATCCCGACCGGAGAAGGCTCGCGTCGACGAACCGGGTCCCGTCGCTCTGCAGCGAGTCGAGGTTCGCGCGGGCGATGTCGACCCACGCCGAGCGGGCCCCGCTCGTGCGCAGCGCGAAGTCCGAGAGGCACTCGCCGTCGGAGACGACCCCGGTACGCGCTGGCTCGGGGGCGTTCGTCGCCTCGTACGTTCCCCCGTGCATCGACGGGGACCGATTCTGCCCGGTGGTCGCGACAGCGGTGGCCGCGGGGCGGGACGCGCCGGGCCGGGACACGATGGCGGACGCGGTCGCGGACCCGGCGGTGACGAAGAGCAGGAGACCGGCGATCGACGCGGCCCACCGTGTCGACCACGAGGAGGTCTCCGCCGCCCCCGCGTGGCGCACCGCCGAGGACAGGTCGCGCACGAGGTTCAACGCGGCCCACGCCCAGAGGACCCCGACCCCGACGAGGACGACGTGGACGAGCCCGGCGGTCGACACGAGGCTCGATCCGACGAGCCCGTGGGCGGGGCGCGGGCTCAGGTACCAGAGCCGGATGAGCGCTGCCGGCACGCCCGCCACGAGGAGCGCGCTCTTCGCGACGGCCACGAGTCCGTGACCGAGGATGCGCCGTGGATCGTCCGCCCTCATGGCGACCCGGTGACGAGGGTGGGGAACCGGACGAAGAGGTGGTAGCGGAGCGAGGCCGCGCCGGGCTTGGCGGGTTCGCTCACGACGAGCACGCACGAGCCAAGCGGCGCCTCGACCGCGACGCTGACCGTCCGCCCCCCCACCCGGTGGGCCCGTGCACCCGAGCAGTCCAGGCCGAGGGTGACCCTCGCGTCACCGCCGGTGGCGGTGAGCGTCGCCGACACGCGACCGCCGGAGGTGCGGAACGGGTAGCGCGTCGCCACGTCGTTCGGATACCGGAGCGAGCCCGGCATCGCCAGGCTGGCGAGCTCGGTTCGGGAGATGGCGACCGAGGGTCGTCGGCGCGGCGCCGCCACGGCGGCGTCCGCCGGCGCCGGGCGGGAGGCGGCCGTGGTCGGGGGGACCGCGGCGCCGTGCGCCGGCGCGATCCCGCCGACGTGGGCATGGGCGGTCGTCGTCACCGGGGTCACCGGTGTCGTCGCGGTGGAGGGCGCCGTCGCCGGGACGGTGGACGCCGTGGTGAGGGGGGTCACGGTGGCGGGCGGCAGGTGCGCCGCGGACCGCGGCGGGCGGTCGACGCCGCGGGTAGCGAAGACGAGGACGACTGCGACGAGGAGCCCGAGTGCGAGCCAGGTCGCCGTGTCCGTGGCGCGCCGGCGCGGCCTCGGCGACTCCGGCGCGGGTCCGCCCCCGAGCCGGGGCCGGCCGAGGGTGAGCCGTTCAGCCACGAGGGCGACCGGGTTGGGGCCGATTCGAGGGGACGTCCCAACCCCGAGGGCCGTGGCGTCGCCGCGGCGTTTCGCCGCGAGCCGATCGGATTCCGAGCTCCTCTCTCAAAGGTGCCCGCCTCATGCTACGCGTACCGGGCTTCGTCGCGTTCGGGCAGTTCACAGCGTCGCTCGAGGATCTCCGAGGCGCTTCCCGGCGCACCTACCGGTGGCCGGGAACAATGCGCGACGTCCGACGTTTGTACCGAGAGGTCCCGGCGAACGCCCGGGAAGCCAGTGGAGATGACATGCCAGCTGTTCGGCCCAACGACATCCTCGATCTCGAGCGGATCCGTCGCCCCGACGCGACCGAGCACGAGCGTCCCCTGCGCTCGGTGTCGACCGCGCCCGCGGGCCTCGAGGGCGAGGGCTTCCCGGTGCGGCGCGCGTTCGCCGGGATCACCGACGCGGCGCTCGACCCCTTCGTTCACATGGACCAGATGGGCGAGGTGGACTACGCCCCAGGGGAGCCGAAGGGTACCCCGTGGCACCCGCATCGCGGGTTCGAGACCGTCACCTACATGATCGACGGGACGTTCCGCCACCGCGACTCGACCGGGGGCGGCGGGCTCATCACCGACGGCGACACCCAGTGGATGACCGCCGGTGCCGGCATCTTGCACATCGAAGCGCCCCCCGAGGAGCTCGTCGTCTCCGGCGGCCTCTTCCACGGCGTGCAGCTGTGGGTCAACCTGCCGGCCCGGGAGAAGTGGGTGGCTCCGCACTACCAGGACATCGCCCGCGGCGAGGTGGTGCTCCTCAGCTCCCCCGACGGCGGGACGCTGCTGCGGGTCATCGCGGGTGACCTCGACGGGCACCACGGCCCCGGTGTCACCCACACGCCGATCACGCTCGTGCACGCCTCGCTCGCGCCGGGAGCGCTGCTCGAGCTGCCCTGGTCGGTGTCCCACAACGCCCTCGTCTACGTGCTCGCCGGCTCCGGTTCGCTGACCGGCGAACGCCGACCGATCCGCGAGGGACAGCTGGCGGTCTTCGGCGACGGCGACTACGTGAGTATCCGGGCGGACGACCATCAGGGTTCGAGAACCGCGGACCTCGAGGTCCTCGTCCTCGGCGGTGAGCCGATCGGCGAGCCGGTCGCGAAGTACGGACCGTTCGTGATGAACACCGCCGACGAGCTGCAACAGGCGTTCGAGGACTTCCGCCGCGGGCGCATGGGCAACATCCCGACCGAGTGACCGGCCCGCTCGCTCAACCCGCGAGCAGCACCCCCAGCACGACGGCAGCGAGCGAAGCGAGCCCCGAGAGCCCGCCGAAGGCCGCGAGTCCGGCCTTCGAGCGGGCCTTCTGGTGGAGATACGCCGCCGCACCCGCGACCGCGACGACGACGATCTTCGCCACGAGCACGGCACGCCAGGACCATGGCTCACTGGACGGGTGCACCGCGGCGAGGTTCCAGAACCCCGTCGCGACGAGCACGACGTAGGCGGGCCACGCGAGGCGCGCGAAGCGCTGGGCGACGCGGGCGGTCGCGCCCTCGCCGATCGTGCGGACCGTCGACAACAGCCCCGCGACGGTCAACTGACCGCCGACGAAGACCGCCGCCGCGAGGACGTGGAGGCTGAGGCGCACCGCGGTCTCCGCGGAGGCGAGCTGTGCGAGGAGGAGCGCGTGCGGCACGACGCGACGCTATCCACCTCCGGCTCCCGGCCCGGGGGATCCGGCTCGGCCCCGCCGAAGGCTCCCGAGCGCGGTGAGTAGGCTCTCGGCGGCGCGCACCGAAAGAGCCGCGGCGACACGTGCCGGCCGCGGCGTGAGACGCATCGGATCGAGGACGACATGACCAAGATCGGCCAACTCATCTCGGCGTTCGGGCGCTTCTGGTACGAGTTCCTCGTCGGCGACACGCCGGAGATCTTCGTCGGGACGCTCGTGATCATCGGCGCCGCGCTCCTGCTCCGACACGACCGCACGGCCGCGATCATCATCGTGCCCGTCCTCGCCCTGGTGTTCCTCGTGGGCTCCACCTACCGGGGTCGCCAGCGCGCGTAGCCCTGGCCCCGCGGTCCGACCGGGACCGTCTGGGCCGGACGCCTTCAGCTGCTCCGGCGGTGGACGAGCCCGACGCGGGCCTGGTCGCGGGGGCGGATGACGAGCTGGTCGACGTCGACGTGCGCGGGCCGCGTCGCGATGAACGCGATGCACTCCGCGACGTCGTCCGCGCTGAGCGGCTCGACGCCCGCGTAGACCGCCGCGGCCCGTTCCCGGTCGCCATCGAAGCGGACGAGGGAGAACTCGGTCTCGACCATGCCCGGGTCGATCTCGCTCACCCGGATCGGCCGGCCGACGAGCTCCATGCGGAGCACGTCCATGACGGCCCGCACCGCGTGCTTGGCCGCGTTGTAGCCGGCGCCGCCGGGGTAGGGCTCGATCGCGGCCACCGACCCGACGGTGATGACGTGGCCGTTTCCCGACGCGAGGAGCTTCGGGAGCAGCGTCTTGGTCATCCGTAGCACCCCGAGCACGTTCGACTCGTACATCTGGGTCCACCGCTCCTCGTCGGCCTGCTCGATCGGGTCGAGTCCGAGCGCCCCGCCGGCGTTGTTGACGAGGAGGTTGCACTCCTCGGTCTCCGAGCAGAACGCCGCCACCGAGTACGGGTCGGTCACGTCGAGGCTCGCGAACCGCGCCCGGTCCCCGATCGACCGAGCGACCTCAGCGAGGCGGTCCATCCGCCGCGCGCCGAGGAGGACCTCGAATCCCGCCTCCGCCAGCAGCCGCCCCGTCGCCGCGCCGATGCCGCTCGACGCCCCCGTCACGACCGCGACCCCACGCTCCATTGCCCGTCCTCCTCGTCGACCCGAACCTACCGGCTGTGACCGGCCTTGAGAAGCGCCGGCGCGGCCTCAGCGGGTGAGGAGGAGGAGCCCGACGTCGAGGACCGCGATGACCACGATGGCGCGGAACCCGGCACGGGATCCCCTCGCGGCCGCGACGGTCCCGACAAGCGCGATCACGACCACGAGCGAGAACCCGGCGAGCCGCAGCACCGAGGGATGAGGCGGACCGAGGGCGAGAAAGCTCGAGGACCCCAGCGCCAGCACGGCGGCTACCGCCGCGTTCGCCGCCGGCGCGAGGTGGTGCGGCAGGCTCCGCACCCCGGTGCGCAGATCGCCCTCGCGGTCGGGCGCGACGTTCAAGAAGTGCGCCGCGGACCCGAGGCTCGCAGTTCCGACGATCACCCACCACGGTGGCCACGGCGATCCGCGCCCACCGAGGGTCACGAACGCGGGCAAGAGACCGAACGCGACGGCGTAGGGGACCATGGACCCGAGGCCCGATTTCATTCCCGCGTTGTACGCGGCCGCCGCCCCGACGGCGGCCAGGTGGACGGTGCCGGCCCGCCACCCCGACGCCAGCGAGAGGGGCACGGTGAGGGCGCCCGAGACGAGCGCTGCGGCCCCGACGGTGCGGCGCGACACCCGCCCGCTCACGATCGGCTTGTCGCGGCGATCCGTCAACCGGTCCCGCTCCGCGTCCGTCGCGTCGTTCTGCCAGCCGATCGTGAGCTGGCCCGAGAGCACCGCGAGGGCGACGAGGACGATCCCGACCGCGCTCCGGCCGACGACCGCGGCGTAGCCGGCGGCCGCGGCGGTGACACCGGCGACAGGGCCGGGATGGCTGGCGTCGAGGAGCGCCCTCGCGCTGCGCAGGGCCGTTCCGGGCGCCGGGGCGCTCAGGACGCCGACCGCGCCTCGCTGGCGCTGCGGCGGGCGCTCCGCCGGGCGGCCGCGCCCGGCCCGTACAGGTCCATGCACTCCAGGCACACCGACTCGGGAATGAGGCCGCGCCGCATGAGGAGGCCGAAGATCTGACAACCGACGCACAGCCCGAACGCGGCCTCGAGGGTGGCGGGCACGAGGAGCAGTGCGAGGAACACGTAGCAGGCCGCCGCTTCGCCCGCGAGCCACAGCGCCAGCGCCGTCAGGGTGAACAGCGCCCCGATGCCCTGCGCGAAGCGCTTCGGGGGCCCGGGGACGAAGCGCGCCCGCGCCGCGAGCCGCGGTGCGACCAGCTCGGTCGCGATTCGGCCGAGCGGGCTGATCTTCGGGCCGGCGAGGACCCTCGCGACGAAGCCGTAGGCGAGGGGGATCGTCATCCACGGGAGCTCGAACACGAGTGCGACCACGCTCATCACGATCACGCCGGCCGCGACGGTGCGCGCCGCGACGTCGTTGACGGGGTTCGGGAACGAGAAGAAGCGGCTCGCCATGGTCGCGATGCTACGAGCGGGCGCTCAGGAGACGAGCACCTTGGCGCGCGGCAGCTTGTCGGTGAGGTGCGCCGGAACGGGGTCGTAGTGGTCGTGGGTGACCCGGAACCGGCCGTGGCCGCCCGAGAACGAACGCAGGTCCATCGCGTAGCGGCTGATCTCCGCGGTGGGCACGAGCGCCACGATCACGGTGTCGCCCTCGTCGTTCGGCTCGCTCGACAACACCCTCGCCCGGCGGCCGTTCACGTCGCCGAGCACCTCGCCCACAAAGCGCGAGGGGACGGTCACTTCGAGGCGCGAGATCGGCTCGAGAGCGACCGGGTCCGCCGCGCGCAGCGCCTCGCTGAAGGCGATCGCGCCCGCCATCTCGAAGCTCGCCTCGGAGGAGTCGACCGGGTGGTACTTGCCGTCGAGACAGGTGACCTTCACGTCGACGACCGGGAAGCCGAAGACCCCACCCTGGCGCATCGCCCGCAGCACGCCCTTTTCGACTGCGGGGATGAACTGGCGGGGGATCGCACCCCCGACGACCGCATCGAGGAACACGAAGCCCTCGCCCCGGGGGAGGGGCTCGATGCGGATCGTGGCCACGCCGAACTGGCCGTGGC
>Ga0209415_10015998_pt1 | contig 12106 bp, 8 predicted proteins | sample PeaSoiSIISIP2007_FD_187696 | JGI IMG/M metagenome (GOLD analysis project Ga0209415, IMG submission 187696) | Peat soil microbial communities from Weissenstadt, Germany - SII-SIP-2007 (SPAdes) (version 2) | ecosystem: Environmental > Terrestrial > Soil > Wetlands > Peat | place: Germany... | reverse complement strand
CGACCAACTGACGTACTACATCGATTTCGGACGGCAGGAAGAGAAAGCGAAGTCGGGCGCCAAGGGGCTGGTTACTAAAGACGGCGAACTGGACACGTTCAAGGAGGCGTATCGCCGGAAGAAGTTTACGCCCGCGACGTTTCAGAAAGGGCAGACGGTTGGTGGGTTTATCGGCGTCGACGGCGGATCGACTTCGACCAAGGCTGTGCTGCTGGATGAGCGGGGCGACATTCTTTGCAAGGCTTACCAGCTTTCGAATGGGAACCCGATCCAGGACACAATCGAGATGTTTGAGAACCTGCGCGGACAAGTGGAAGCACAGAACGCGAAGCTGGAGGTGTTGGGAGTCGCGACCACGGGCTATGCCAAGGATATTTTGAAGGAGGTGTTGCACGCTGACGTTGCTCTGGTCGAGACCGTGGCGCACACCGAATCGGCGCTCAAGTTTTATGAAGATCCGCATGTAATCGTCGATGTGGGCGGGCAGGATATCAAGATCATCATTCTGCATAACGGGCGCGTCAAAGACTTCAAGCTCAATACGCAGTGTTCAGCGGGCAATGGATACTTTTTGCAGTCGACGGCGGAAGGCTTTGGGCTGGGCGTCGAACAATATGCGGATCTTGCGTTCGCGGCGCAGGCCATGCCGGTGTTTGGATACGGCTGCGCGGTGTTCATGCAATCGGACATCGTGAACTTCCAGCGGCAAGGGTGGAGGGCCGAGGAGATTCTCGCCGGACTGGCTGCAGTACTGCCAAAGAATGTGTTTCTTTATGTGGCCAGTATTCCGAATCTGGCGGCGCTGGGTACGCGGTTTGTGCTGCAGGGCGGAACGCAGAACAACTTGGCGGTGGTAAAGGCGGAAGTCGATTTCATTCGCAATAGCTTCCGCGCGGCGGGAAAGACGCCCGAAATCATCGTGCATGAGTTCTGCGGTGAGTCGGGCGCGATTGGGGCGGCGGTTGAATCTCTGCGGTTGTGGCGCAAGGGACTGCAAACGTCGTTTGTGGGGCTGGATGCGGTTCGCAAAATTCAGTACCGCACTACGCGCAACGAAGCTACGCGCTGCAATTTCTGTAAGAACAACTGCCTGCGTACGTTTATCGATATCCGAACTGCTCCGCAGGAGGAGATGAGCATCGTTCCGGTTGAGAAGGTCACCAAGGTTCCGTTGATGCATGGGGAACAGCGGCTGATCATCGCCACCTGCGAAAAGGGGCTGGTCGAAGATGTCAACGACATGAAGGACATTAAGGCCGGCATCGAAGAGATCAAGGATAAGTATCCTAACTTCGTGGATTTCGCGGCGCACGAAGTCTTTCGGCCAGTGAATGCTAAGAGCGTGGCCGATCCGATTCCTACGGCGAAATTCTGGAACAAGGCGGCCAAAGAGCGGATTCCGCTGATGGAGGGACGCAAGAAAATACGCATCGGCATTCCGCGCGTGCTGAATATTTATGCGTACGCGCCGCTGTTCAACGGATACCTGGAGAGCCTGGGAGTGCAACCAGAAAACATTATCTACTCCGATTACACGAGTTCGGATCTTTACCGGGCGGGGGCTAGCCGCGGGGCCATCGATCCGTGCTTCCCGGCTAAGATCGGCATTTCCCACGTGTATAACCTGATCCAGGAAAAGCATCGAAAGAAACCGCTGAACGCGATCTTCTTCCCGATGTATGACGTGCTGACTTCACCGTTGGTGAAGATTGTGGCGGCGAATGCTTGTCCGACGGTGACGACTACGCCGGAAACGGTGAAGGCTGCATTCACCAAGGAAAACGACTTCTTTGCCGAGCACAACGTGAAGTACATTGCTCCGGTGTTGAACTTTGCCGATCGCAAGCTGTTTGCTCACCAGATGCTGCTGGCTTGGCAGCCGATTCTGGGACTGTCGCAGGAGGAAAATGACCGCGCGGTGGAGGTGGGGTACAAGGCGCTGGCTGACTACGAAACCAGCATCCGCGGACGTGCTCGCGTGGTGCTGGACCAGTTGGAACGCGAGGACCGCATTGGCATTGTGATGCTGGGGCGTCCGTATCATCACGATCCGGGGCTGAATCACGAGATTCTGGAAGAGTTCCAGAAGTTGGGCTATCCGATTTTTTCGCAGAATACTTTGCCTCTGGACGAAGACATGCTGGAGCGCCTGTTTGGCAATGAAGTTCGCGAGGGCGTGATCAACCACCCGCTCGATATTTCGGACGCGTGGAAGAACTCGTACTCTTGCAGCACGAACCATAAGGTGTGGGCGGCGAAGTTCACGGCGCGGCATCCGAACCTGGTGGCGCTGGAGATGTCGAGTTTCAAGTGCGGGCACGATGCGCCGATTTATGGCGTTATCGAGGGGATCATTGAGCAGTCGGGCACACCATACTTTTGCTTCAAAGATCTGGACGAGAACAAGCCCTCGGGCTCGATCAAGATTCGCGTCGAGACCATCGATTATTTCCTGCGGCGGTATCGCGAAGAAGTCATCCGGAAACGCAAGGCGGTCGAGGACATCGAGGCGCAAGTTGCGGAGTACGCGAATCAATTGCGGGCGCGGATGGAGCCGGAAACGCGATACATGACGGCGGATTGATTGTTCCTGCACGCCTTGCGCGCTTGCTGCACGCCTTGATACATCATCCTTCCTGCGCGCGCAGGGATCCATTTAGCATGACGATATGAAAGCCGAGAAACACATTGGCTTGGCGCGAGCGCTTTCTAAAATGGGGTATTGCTCGCGGTCGCAGGCGACGGTTTTGATTCGCGCTGGACGGGTTACTTGTAATGGGCAGAGCACGCGCGATCCCGAAAGACCGATGCGGATGGCTGAGGGCCGGATCGGCGACCGGATTGAGGTCGACGGACTGCCGCTCGACAAAGCGCCGGCGGTCTATCTGGTCTTGAACAAACCACGCGGCGTGGTGACTACCGCTTCCGATGAGAACGGGCGCGCGACGGTTTACGATTTGCTGGAGCCGGGGTTACCGTGGGTTGGTCCGGTGGGACGATTGGATAAGGCGAGCGAAGGGCTCCTGCTACTAACCAATGATTCGGAATGGGCGGCTCAGATCATCGATCCAGCGAGTCACCTGGATAAGAAGTATCACGTGCAGGTGGACTGGGTCGCGGATGCCGATCTGCTGGCAAGGATTACTCGCGGGTGCATGGTTGGGGACGGCTTCGGCGAACATCTGCGGGCCAAAGGGGCGCGGCTTTTGCGGCATGGCGATAAGAATAGCTGGCTGGAGATTACGCTGGACGAAGGCAAGAACCGTCAGATTCGGCGTCTGCTGGAGGCGCTGGAGGTTCGCGTTTTACGACTGGTGCGCGTGTCGATTGGGCCGATTGAACTGGGCGACTTGAAGAAGGGCGCGACGCGACGGTTGACGGCCGATGAAAAGCGGGACATTGATCGCGCGTTGCGTGCGTGACAACGGCCGTTTTGGGGCTGTCCAGTCGGGCGAAGCTCCGCTCCGCGCTGAATGCGGAGATGAAGCAACGAACCCCTGGCGAGCTTCGCTCGCCTAGGACGGACGAGGGCGTCCGTCCCTGCGTGAGCTTTGCTGGACCACAAATCTTAAAGCGTGCCCTGTTTTTCCAGGTAGTCCTGAGCCTGGCGCAGTACCTTGCGCTCGTTGCTGTAGGCTAGTTGTTTGGCTGCTTCGGCCAGGGGAACCCAGCGGGCTTGCTTGACTTCGATTCGCATGTCGGGGGTCAGGTTGTCGATTTCTCCGGAGACATAGCGCATCAGGTAGAAACTTACGATTTTGAAAACGCGTTCGCCGTCGCCCCAGGTGCGGATGTAAACATATTTGTTGTCCGCGAGTTTGGTGACCGGTTCGGCGGAGATGCCGGTTTCTTCGCGGACTTCGCGTACGGCTGCTGCTTGGGGTTTTTCGCCAGGGTCCACCAGGCCCTTGGGGAGGGCTAACACGGCTCGGGTGCGCCTGCGCGGCGGCTTCGCGGGCTTCTTGTCTTCTTTCTTCAGATCATTCTTTTGCGGCTCACTTTTCTGTGGTTCGATCAGGGCTACTTGCCAGACTCCTGACATCTGCCTTAGCACAACGCCGCCTGCTGAAATTTCCCTAGGCATAACCTACCTTATCGCGACGCTAATGCTACAGTGAGCGGCGGCAGTTGCCGAGCTGCGCTCGGCTGGGACGGACGAATGCGTTCGTCCCTACATGAACAAGACCTTATCAGGAATTCTCTAGCTTCCTCGTCTCTTGCTGGATTCGCTGCCAGGCTTGCTCCACGTGGCGCGCCTGGGTGTTGGTTTGACCTACGCAGAATCGGAGCGTGAGCTTGCCGTCTAGTTTGGTGTGGGTCAGGTAGAGATCACCGCTGGCGTTCAGGCGATCCATCAGTTGCTGATTGGGCTGATCTCCGGCGCGGATGCGGAAACAGACCAGATTGAGATGGGCGGGCGCGGCTAGCTCGAAGCGCGAATCATTGCGCACGCATCCGGCGAATTGCTGGGCGAGGCGCACGTGCTCGCGAATGTGATGCTGCAGTCCTTCGATGCCGTAATGACGGATTACGAACCACAGTTTGAGCGAGCGGAAACGGCGGCCTAGCTGGATATGCCAGTCGCGATAGTCGATCACGGCGCCGGATTCCGTGGCCTGGTTACGCAGGTACTCGGGCAGGATCGAGAGCGTTTCGATCAGGTGCTTGCGGTCGGCTACGTAGAAAACGTTGCAATCGAAATTGGTGAACATCCACTTGTGCGGGTTGAAGGTGTAGCTGTCGGCGAATTCTACGCCATCGTGAATGAAGCGGAATTCGGGGCAGAGGGCGGCGGTGCCGCTCATAGCGGAATCCACGTGGAGCCAGAGATGGTGGTCGCGGCAAATGCGGGCAATTTCGCGGATGGGATCGATGGCGTTGGAAGACGTGGTTCCCACGGTGGCACAGACGAAGCTGGGAATGAGGCCGGCTTTGAGGTCTTGCGCTACTTGGTCTGCCAGGGCTTCGGGACGCATGGCGAAGTTTTTGTCTACCTCGATGTGGCGCAGGTTGTCGGAGCCCATGCCGGCGATCTTCATCGCTTTTTCTATTGAGGAGTGGGTTTGGGTGGAGCAGTAGGCGATGAGGCGTCCATCGCAGCCTTTGCGATTGCTGGCGAATTTTGTGGTGCGCTCGCGGGCGGCTAGCAGGGCGCAGAGCGAGGCGCTGGAGGCGGTGTCTTGAATCACACCACCTCCTGCGCTGCTGGTCGAGAGAAACTTGTCGGGCAAGCCGAGCATGGGGACTAGCCAATCGAGCACCTGCGTTTCGAGTTCGGTGCACGCGGGACTGGTGGACCAGAGCATGCCTTGGACACCGAGTCCGGAGGAAACCAGATCGCCTAGAATCGCGGGGCCGGAGGCATTCGCCGGGAAATAGGCGTAGAAGTTGGGCGACTGCCAGTGCGTGATGCCGGGAAGGATGATGCGATCGAGGTCGCCTAGAATCTGGTCGAAGGCTTCGCCTTGCTCGGGTGCGTCGGGCGGAAGTTTGGAGCGAATCTCTCCTGGTTGCACGCGCGACAGAACCGGGAAGGTTTCGATGCGGGAATGGTAATCGGCAATCCAGTCCACGACGGCGTGGCCCTGGCGGCGGAACTCCTCGGGGGACATGTGAAACGATTTTGAGTCGGACATGGAATTGGCAATTTGTGATTTGTAATTTGAAACCTAATGCGTCTAAATTACAAATTACAAATCACACATTACAAATGTCCGTAATACACACGCGTGTTGTATTCGAATTCTACTTTGCCAGCTACGGCATGGGCGCGAAAGATTCTTTGGAGTTCCTCCATCATCGGCTGGTAGCTAGGATGACCTTCTAGCGGCGCATAGGAAGAAGATAACAGGCGTCCGGCGGTGCCTTCGTAGTCAAATTGCTGGCGGAGGTCGAAGACGCGCTCTTCACACCCCTTGGGCGCAAAAAACTCGTGGATGATGGCGGTCGTGCGCTCGTGGCGCACTTCCTTGTAATCGGTGCCGTAGGTGAGCAGGAGTTGCTCGTAGTCGCGCAGGAAGGGAGTGCTGGCGGTGCGGCGCTCATTCCAGATCAGGACGCACCAGCCATCCGGCTTCAGGACGCGGACGAATTCGGCTCGGGCTCGGGACAGATCGAACCAGTGCGCTGCCTGGGCGGCGGTGACGAAGTCGACGGAGGCGGAACGCAGCGTCGTCTCTTCGGCGATTCCGGCAACGGACACCAGCCTGGGATACGAGTTGAGTTGATGGACGCCCGCCTCGCGCATTTCTGTGTTGGGCTCGACGGCGAAGACGGGATTGCCATTTTCGAGAAGAAGGCGAGTAAAAACGCCTGTGCCGGAAGCGATGTCGGCGACGATATGAGTCGGGTGCAATCCGCATTCGGCGCGGAGCAGGTCGAGAACTTCAGGGGGATATCCCGGGCGATAGCGGACGTAATTCTCCACCCGATCGGAAAAACGGGCTGTTGGCGACTTGGTCATCGCTTTTTAGTGTAACGCGCCCCACTGCCGGGTCGCTGAGCGCGGTACAATTTTGAGTTTGTGCTGGGGGTTATACCGGGCATTGCTGTTGACGGAGTCAGTGATTCTTACAAGGAGCTTCATGAAATTTCTTTCGGGCGTAGTTCTGATGTTGGTGCTGATTGGATCGAGCCTGCAGGCGTTTGATGAGACCGGCAAAGGCCGGAGCGGCAAAGAAAAAGAGCCACCGGACAACTGGTCGATAAGCGGGTTCCACGATGTGGCCGGCGAACGCGCGGTGGAACAGAAGTTCATGGCTGTGCCCGATCCGAAGCTGGCCGAAGAGCATCTGCGGATTTTGACGCAAGCACCGCATATTGCCGGCTCCGCCGAGGACAAGGCGACGGCCGAGTACGTGGCGAAAAGGTTTCGCGAGGCGGGGCTGGATACCGAAATTGTCGAATACAAGGTGTGGCTCAACTATCCGGAGGAGATTCGGGTGGACATGACCGCGCCCGCCGGAGTGGAGATGCATGGGCCGCGGCGGGAGCACGTGGATGATGATCCGGGGCAGGACGATCCGAGGGTGGTGACTCCTTATAGCGGCATGGCGCCTTCGGGCGATGCCGAAGCGGACGTGGTTTACGCGAACTACGGGTCACCGGCGGACTTTGACAAGTTGAAACAGATGAACGTCGATGTGCGCGGAAAAATCGTGATCGTTCGCTATGGGGAGAATTTTCGCGGAGTGAAGGTGTTCGTGGCACAGGAGCGCGGCGCGGCGGGAGTCATTCTGTATTCCGACCCTAAAGACGATGGCTACTACCGCGGCGACGCCTATCCGAAAGGGCCGTGGCGGCCGGCTAGCGGGGCGCAGCGCGGATCGGTCGGATTCATGTTTCAGTTTCCCGGCGATCCGACGACGCCGGGAATAGCTTCGACCCCGGCGCTGCCGGACTCGAAGCGCGTGTCTCCGGCGGAATCGGAGCAACTGCCTAAGATTCCCGTGACCCCACTGTCTTACGAAGATGCCTCGCCGATTCTTGAGCATCTTGGTGGACAGGCTTCGCCGCGCGAGTGGCAGGGGGCGCTGCCCTTTACTTATCACGTTGGACCGGGCCCCACGAAAGTGAAGATACACCTTAAGCAGGACTACCGGTTCCGCACGATTTGGGATGTGATTGGCAAAATTCGCGGAGCGTCTTCGCCTGAGGAGTGGGTAGTGGCGGGCAACCATCGCGATGCGTGGGTGTATGGAGCGGTGGATCCGAACAGCGGCACGGCAGCAATGCTGGAAGCGGTGCACGGGTTGGGTGAGCTGATGAAATCGGGATGGAAGCCGAAGCGCACGATTGTGATTGGAAGCTGGGACGCGGAAGAAGAAGGACTGATCGGTTCGACCGAGTGGGGCGAAGATCATGCGCAGGAACTCGGGAACGCGGACGCCTATTTCAACATGGACGTGGCCGTGTCGGGTAAGAAGTTCGGAGCTTCGGGAGTCCCGAGTTTGAAGGAGTTTATCCGCGAGATCGCCAAGACGGTACCCTCTCCTCAGGGCGGGACGGTGTATGAGGCATGGAAGAAATCGAGCGCGGCGAACCTAGAGAGTAACCATCCCCAGGAAACAGTTAGTTACCGCCCGAACGCCGTGCAGGGCGATGTGCCGGTGGGCGATCTGGGCAGCGGTTCCGATTACACGGTGTTCCTGCAGCATCTGGGAGTGCCTTCCACCGATATTAGTTCGAGCGGCGATTATGGCGTATATCACTCGACGTTCGATGACTTCACCTGGTTCAAGAAATTCGGCGATCCCGACTTCCTGTATGAGCAGCAGATGGCACGCATTTACGGACTGGAAGTAGTGCGCATGTCGAGCGCCGACGTGCTTCCCTACGATTACGAGAATTATGGGAAGGAGATTCTGGTTTACCTCGACGCAGCCAAGAACAAAAGCAAAGAGCGCTTCGGAGACAAGGGGCCGGATTTTTCGGCGGCTTTCGACGGCGCGCGTCACTTACAGGAAGCAGGCGCGAAGTTACTCCAAAAGCAACGGAAAATAGCTGGAGTGCCGGACCGCATGAATGTTAGACTGCGGGAAGCAGAACGGGCGCTGTTGATTCCAGAGGGGTTACCCAACCGTCCGTGGTTTCACCATGCCATTTACGCTCCGGGACAGTACACGGGGTACGCGGCGGTGGTGATTCCCGGGGTGAATGAGGCGATTGATCGGGGTGATCTTCGCCGGACCGAACAACAAATTGCAGCGCTGTCGGCGGCTTTAGATCGAGCCGTTCTAGCTCTGGAGCAAGCGCACTAAGTGCGAGCTCAAGGCAAGGCCTGGACCGTGCGCCGAGGTAACACGAGTTATGGCACTGGCGAGAATTATTACGCGCTCTCAGGCATGCTCGAAAGAGTTGGCGCTGGATCTCATTGCCCGCGGTTACGCCGTCGAAGTTATTTCTCCCGACGACGCGGTTCCCGACAATATCGCTGACCTGGAATTGCGGGTCGATACGGCTGGGGCAGATCGTTTGACTGCGAGCGTGGAAGTGCACGATGGCGTCCGTTTGGCTTCGCTTGAGTTCTTGCATCATTTGAAAGCTCCGATGGCGGACTTCGTGCGCAGGACTCCGGCGCCTGTTATCCCGGCAGTTGCGATTCTGCCAGATCCTGTCGTCGTTCGCCCTCAGTTCGGTCCCCTCGAGTTAGATCGCAAAAAAAGTACGCATCTGAAGTTGGTTCCAGATCCTCTGCCTCTGCCAATGGTGGCGCCACCGGGCTATTTTGCCGTCGAGGAACCTACGATTACCCTGCCCGCAAACGCTGCGCCAATAACAGCGCCGCCACGGCAGCGCGATCGCTCGGCGGGATGGTTCTGGCGCGCTGCTTTGACTTTTGCCGGCGTGGTACTGGTGGCTTTGGTTCTTGGATTCGGCATGCGCCGGGCTGAGAGAGTTTCCGAACAGAGTTTTGGAGCAGCGCCTGCGGAGAAAGTCGCGGCAGCGTCCACCACTTTGGGCTCGCTGAGTAACTTCGATTTTGAGAAAGATCCTGAAAACGACCCAGCGCTGGTTCCGGCATTGGCTATGTCGCCACCAGCTATAAAATCGGGAAGGAATTCCGGGGGAACGGCGAAGGGATCGCGACCTGCGAAAGCGGGCAAGGTAACCGGGGCCGCGGCCTGGAGGTCGCGCGGTCACGGTAACGGCTTGATCGCTCGCGACACGGTTGTCTATCTCGACGAGCGCTACAAGCCTGCGACGAAAGCCAAATCGGCGGAGCATTCTGCTCGCCGCCATCCGCGTTCGCGCAAGCATGGCGGCGTGGTTGCCGCGAGCACTGTAACCTACCTCAATAAGCCGGCCGCAACAACGACGAAGTAAGTCCAACGTTCAGCTTGGTGAGACGACTATTCCTTCACCGTGTGACTCATCGCCGGGCCCAGCGCATTCAGCGCTTCTGAATCACTTTTGCGATGCGCTCGAAGGCCCAGTCGATCTCCTGACGGGTGATGACGAGCGGGGGCGCGATTCTGATTACTTTGTCGTGCGTCTCCTTGCACAGGATTCCTTTTTCTTTTAGCGCTTCGCAGTAGGGGCGCGCGGGACTGTTTAGTTCAATGGCGATCCACAGGCCTTTGCCTCGCACTTCTTTCAGATCGGGACTACGCAGCGTTTTCAGCAAGGTCAGAAAATAGGCGCCTAGTTCGGCGGAACGTTCTACCATTTTTTCTTCGATCAGGACGCGCAGGGCGGTGCGGGCGATGGCACAACCCATGGGGTTGCCTCCGAAGGTGCTGCCGTGGTCGCCGGGTTTGTAGACGCCTAGAATCTCTCGCGACGCCAGGATCGCGGAGACCGGATAGAAGCCTCCGGCTAGCGCTTTGCCTATGATCAACACATCGGGCTTGATGCCTTCGTGCATGTAGGCGAAGAGCTTGCCGGTTCGTCCGAGGCCGGACTGAATTTCGTCGGTCATCAGGAGGACGCGATTCTGACGGCAGATTTCGGCGGCTTCTTTTAGAAATCCTTCGGGCGGGATTACGACTCCGGCCTCGCCTTGAATAGGCTCAACAAGAAAGGCGCAGGTGTTGGGAGTGATGGCTTCGCGAAGGGCTTGCGCATTGCCGAATGGGATTACCTTGAAGCCGGGAGTGAAGGGACCGAAACCGTCGCGATATTGTTCGTCGCTGGAGAAGCTGATCAGGGTTACGGTGCGGCCGTGGAAATTGTTGGCGCAAACTATGATCTCGGCTTTGTCTTCGGGAATGCCTTTGATCTTGTAGCCCCACTTGCGCGCCGTTTTGATTGCCGTTTCTACGGCCTCGGCTCCGGAGTTCATGGGGAGCGCCTGGTCGAAGCCGGTGAGGTCGTGGAGTTCTTTGCAGAGCAGCGGGAGTTGCTCGTTGCGGAAGGCGCGCGAGGTTAGGGTGACTTTCCTTGCCTGCTCGATCAGGGTTTGCAGGATTTTGGGATGACAGTGTCCTTGATTTACCGCGGAATACGCGGCCAGGCAATCGAGGTAACGTTTGCCCTCGACGTCATACACCCACACGCCTTCCGCGCGCTCGATTACTACGTCTAGCGGGTGATAGTTGTTGGCTCCATATTGGTTTTCGAGTTCTACGAAATAGTCGGTGCGCGTGGATTTATCTATTAGTTCGGTGGTCATAAGGTCCCTTTCACCCGTCCTGTCTATCGTAACCACTCAGGAAGCTCGCCGGATAGCAGCTTCAACGGGCCGAATGTTGTTACGCCGAATCCGCTTTGGACTGGCACGACTTCGACCGAGAAAAAACAGACACCTTTCGGATACTGTGTAGTCTTGGCAGCGTAGTAGAACTTTCGCATGGGCTTCTCGTGCCCGCTCACGTACACCTTCATCCCAATTTCGTCGTGCTTGAACTCGTTATCGAGTGGACGACCGCAGTAGTCGAAAAGCTTGCGTATTTGTATTTCAACTTGCTCACGCGTAGCCGACTGAAACATCTCGGGCTCCATTTCGCCGACCGCATCGTTCACTCGATCCGCAACCAGGTGCGCCATGAATGAGTCGCTTACCTTCTTTGCAGCAGTGCGGTCAATTGAAGCACGAGACTTGCACCCGGCTAATGCTAGCGCGCACACAATGACAGCGAGAAGTCCACGTCTGCTAGTCCACGACAATGAGCCGTTGTTCTTCCCTCCTACCACCACGCACTTCCCCCAGCCGGCTCCTTATCCAGCAGCATGGTAAGAAGCGCCATGCGCACATAGAGGCCATTCATGGCCTGGCGGAAATACATGGCTCTGGGATCGGCATCGACTGACTTATCTAACTCGACCGTGCGGGGCAATGGATGAAGGATTAGAGCGTCCGGCTTCATGCGCTGCACGACTTTTGAATCGATGGCGTAACGCCTGAGGCCGTCCGCATCCCGCACTCGCTCGGGCCTGATTCTGGTTTGATACACGACATCTACCTCGCCAATTACACGGTCGATATCCGACTCCAGTTCGTAGCGGATGCCGTGCTCGTCTAGATAGGCCAGGATGTCGGGCTTCATCTGGAGGTGCGGCGGGCTTACGAAAAACATCTTCACCCGGTCGAACTTGGCCAGCAGATAGGCCAACGAGCGCGCCGTGCGGCCCTTGTCTAGCTCGCCGATGATCGCCACGCTTAGTC
>Ga0209415_10015996_pt1 | contig 12107 bp, 10 predicted proteins | sample PeaSoiSIISIP2007_FD_187696 | JGI IMG/M metagenome (GOLD analysis project Ga0209415, IMG submission 187696) | Peat soil microbial communities from Weissenstadt, Germany - SII-SIP-2007 (SPAdes) (version 2) | ecosystem: Environmental > Terrestrial > Soil > Wetlands > Peat | place: Germany... | reverse complement strand
ATTTAATCCCACCGTGGTTGCGGTCGAGCCGATACTCAATCGTCCACTTTTTTTCGAAGTGCATCGATTGGGAGTGTTTACGCCGCGCAGCCTCGATGTCGAAGTGATTTACGACCTGATGATCCACGACCTGGACATTTTGCTGGCACTCGTAAAGGAGCCGGTGACGGAATTGAAAGCGGTGGGCATTCCCGTGTTGACGGACAAGGTGGATATCGCGCACGTGCGGCTGGAGTTCGCGGGTGGCGCGGTCGCTAATGTGACGGCCAGCCGTGTCTCCACGGAGCGCGTGCGTAAGATGAGATTTTTCCAACAACACGAGTACATTTCGCTGGATTATGCGAGGCGCGACGCTTTGCGGGTTGGCGTGAAGCGGCCTGGACCGCAGCCTGAGTTTTCGTTTGAGAAACTGCCCGCGCCTAACATTGAGCCATTGCACGCGGAATTAGACGCATTCCTGGAGGCCGTGCGCACTCGCCGTGAGCCGCGCACCAACGGAGCTGCGGGCCGCGCGGCTCTGGAACTGGCAAGCCGCGTAATGGCGAGCATCCAGGAGCACGGAGAACGCGTCCAACTAGCAGCGTTCGCCTCACAAGAGAAAGCAGGAAAATGATTCCCCGGACCCTCGTGCCGCTTGGTTCCCGTTTGCCCGCCGCGGACGTTACCGCGACACAGCGGCGGCGTCCGACGACGATGGACCAGCGAACGCTTGTACCGGCAATGCTGCCGATCGTCGAGCTGGATGGAAAATCGAGCATTCCCCGGTCGCTGCCGCTGGAATCCATTGCCGCGCGAGTGGTGGTGCCGCGCGATGTGAATCAAGAAGCGTACAACGTAGTCGAAAATACCTCGATCCCGCTCCAACCGACGGACATGGACGAGCGGATCACCGTCCCGCAGGGAGCGGCGCCGCCGGAAAAAATTGAAGGCCCGCTGATTCCGCCGGGGGACATCGTCGATCTCGACGTGTTCATGACCGGCGAGGTGAATCTCCTCACCAAGCCGCAGACGGAAGAAAAAACAAAATGGGATTTGATTACGCGCGTTTCGTCGGTGGTGTTTCACATTGTGTTGATTGCGGCGATCCTGCTGCAGGCAAGGCTCTTTCCGCCTCATGTGCCAACACAGCAGGAAATTGATCTAGCCAACCGGCAGTTGACCTGGATACCGCCGGAAAGTTCGTACGCGCCAAAGCCGAAAGCGCAGCCGCGACCGGCACAGCCGCCCGCCGTGCATGTCGATCCGAAGGTAATCAACAGAGTAGCGCCTCCTGCGCCGCAACCCGCGCCGAGGCCCGAGCCTCCCAAGAGAGAATTGCCGGATGCACCGAAGCCGAAAATTGCGGACACGCCGCGCGAAGTGGAAGCGCCGACGCCCAAGACGGATCCTCCGAAGGCACCGCTAAAACTAGACACGCCTGATATGCCGAAGCCGCAACCCGGGCTGAAGCTCCCGAAGGCTTCCTCGATCGATGACGCCATCCACGAAGCGCTGAAGACGCCTAGCAGCGGAAGTGGCAAGAGCGGAGCGATCACGGGACCAGGGCCGCGCCCCACTGGCACACCCGGTGGAGGCCCTCCGGGGCAGGGGTCAGGCTCGTTCGGAAATGGCTACGAGATATTGACGGACCTGCAAGGCGTCAATTTCGACGACTACATGCATCGCATGCTGGAAAGCGTCCGGCGCAACTGGTATGCGGTTATGCCGCAGTCGGCTTTGCTGGGAGATCGCGGACGCGTTTTGCTGAGATTCAAAATCATGGCGAACGGCAGCGTTCCGAATGACGATCCGTCGCGCGAGATGGGTTCCGGCAAAGAGCCGTTGGACCGCGCAGCCGTTTCCGCCATTCGTTCCTCGAATCCCTTCGAGCCTTTGCCATCGGCTTTCCACGGCCCGTACATCGAGATCCGCATCATGTTTTTGTATAATTTGCCGATCGAAGACGCTTATCGGTGAAACTCGTCCGCCAGCAGGTTCTAGGTAGTCTCCTCCTCGCTCTCCTTGTGTTCGTAGTGCTGCTAATCCGCGCTTGGCATATTCTGTTTCGATGAATCCTGCTGCAGCGGAACTGCCGCTGGTTGCCGTGGTGGGGCCTACGGCGTCGGGGAAGTCCGCGCTCGGCGTGTGGCTGGCGGAGCAATTTGGCGGAGAAGTGCTGGCGTGCGATTCGACGCAGCTCTATCGCGGTTTTGATATTGGCACGGCCAAGCCGTGTCTTTCGGAACGGCGAGGCGTTGCGCATCATCTCATCGACGTTTTGACGCCAACCCAAGACGCAACTGCCGGCGGATACCGCCAAATGGCGTTGGGAGTGTTGGATGATTTGCGCACACGGAGACGGCTGCCGGTTCTTACGGTTGGCACAGGTTTGTATTTGCGAGCGCTCCTTGAAGGATTGGCTGAAGTGCCGCAGCGCTCGGAAGAATTGCGGGAGCGGTTGAGGGCCAGCGCGGAGGAGCATGCGCCAGGCCACTTGCATCGGATACTTGCGCGGCTGGACCCGGAAGCGGCGGAGAAAATCGCCGCTGCGGATGAGCAAAAACTGATTCGCGCCATTGAAGTGTGTGTGCTGGCAAGGCGGCCTGTTTCGGAAGTACACCGCACCGGCCGCACGCCGCTGGCGGGCTGGCGCGCGCTAAGAATTGGATTGATGCCGCCGCGTGAGGTTCTCTACGAACGCATTCACGCGCGCACAGACGCGATGCTGGAACACGGCTGGATGGAGGAAGTGCGCGGGCTGATGGCGAGTGGATTGCCGGAAAATGCCAAGCCCTTCGACTTTATCGGCTATCGCGAGTTGCGTGAGGTTCTTCGGGGAGAGAAGAAGCTCGACGAAGCGCGAGCAGCGATTCAGTTAGCCACGCGGCGTTACGCGAAACGCCAGTTGACGTGGTTTCGCAAAGATCAGGGTGTTCACTGGCTCTCAGGTTTTGGCGATGATCCGCAGTTGCAACGTGAAGTGTTTGCGTGGCTTCGCCAGGAAGGCCTGCCAGAGTCGCCGCTGGCAAGCTGAGCGCGTATAATAGTCCCAGGTAAAGAAAGCCCTCTCCCTGATGACTCCCTCCGCGCAATGGATTCAGGACTGACTCCGTGACCAAAACTTCACAACCCGTGTCTACTTCTACAGCCGATCGCGCTTTGCTTGTTGGCTTGGGCTGGAAGCGCGCGCCGCGCTTTCCTGGGATGCCGGCGGGCGAGCAGGGGCGCGAATCGCTCCTGGAGCTTGAGGAGTTGGCGCGCAGCGCGGGCGCGGAAATTGTGGGAACGGTTTTTCAGGTGCGCGAGTCGGCGGACCCGGCGACGCTTGTGGGGCGCGGCAAGCTGGACGAGATTCGCGCGGAGGCTACCGCGCACAAGGCGCCGCTGATTATTTTCGACAGCAACCTCTCGCCTATGCAGCAGCGCAACATTGAAGCCGCGACGGAGAGGCGCGTCATCGACCGCACCCAATTGATTCTGGATATTTTCGCGAAACACGCGCGCAGCCGCGAAGGACAGTTGCAAGTGGAGCTCGCGCAGTTGAACTACATGCTGCCGCGGCTTACCGGCAAGGGCGCGTCCATGTCACGTCTCGGCGGCAAAAGCGGCGGCGGAGGTTCCGGCGGAGCAGGGGGAGGGGCGGGACGCATCGGCGTACGCGGACCTGGCGAAAAGAAACTGGAAACGGACCGGCGGCGCATCCGCGACCGCGTCGGCAAAATTCAGAACAGCATTGAAGACATCCGCAAGCAGCGCGCTCTGCGCCGGGAAGCACGAAACGCGGTGCCGCTCGGCACGATCGCGCTGGTGGGATACACCAACGCCGGTAAGTCAACATTGTTCAATGCGTTGAGCCGCGCCGAAGTTCTGGTTTCTTCGCGAATGTTTGCCACGCTGGACCCCACCATCCGCGCGATCCGTTTGCCGTCGAATCGACGCGTGCTGGTGTCAGATACGGTTGGATTTATCCGCGATCTGCCAAAAGGATTGCTGACGGCGTTCCGCGCCACACTTGAAGAAGTGCAGGAAGCCGCGTTAATTCTGCAAGTCAGCGACGTCTCGAACCAGCATCACGGCGAACTGGACGAGGAAGTGGACAAAATCCTGAAAGACCTCGGTGTTGCCGATCGACCGAGGCTCCGCGTGTTCAACAAAGTGGACCGGCTCACAAAAGAGCAGAGAGCAGACCTGATCCATCTCAACGGAACGGGAGCTACATCAAATAACGGACCTGTGCTAGCCTCTGGCCTCACCGGCGAAGGCATTGAAGAGTTGTTGAGCGGGATGGACGCTGCGCTGCCGGTCGATCCAGTGATGACGATGTCGCTGCGGGTTCCGCTAGGGGAAGGCCGGACATTGGCTCTTGTTCATGCGCTCGGCCGCGTGTTGCATTCCGAAGTTGAGGATTCGCACATGGTGCTGGACGCGGAAGTTCCGGCGTCGATCGCACGCAAGCTGAAGCTGAACACCTTTACGATTGAGGGAACTTCAAAGCGGACTCGTGCGTAATAGTAGGTGAGGGGGCTGCCATGGCTGGATTCCTACTCTGGTGCATCTTGCTTTTCTTCTGTTGGCCGCTGGCGCTGCTTGCGCTGATACTTTATCCGTTCATCTGGCTGATTCTGCTGCCGTTTCGCATCGTGGGCATCGCCGTGGAGGGCGTTTTGTCGTTCTTGAGGTCCCTCTTTTTTCTTCCGGCGCGGATTTTGCGAGGGCCACGCGCGATTTGAGGCGCTAGCGCCTGTTTGTGCTAGAGTAACCCCCATCTAGGGACGGGTATACTCTCTGTTTTGACGGCTAACTGTGTCTTTCCTTAAGGGTTTGCGAGGATTTGCAAAGCTCCCTCCGCTGTGGAAACCTTGTGGAAACTGAAAACGCGCAAAAAACTTCGACGCGCTTTCGAGTTCCAAGTCTCCTCGGCTTTCACCCCGCAATGCTCTGTAACACACTGAATCTAAGCATGTTGTTGCCAGGTTTAGGGGGCAATAGAGTTCTCTTAGTGGTTCACCACCCTGGAATCGTCCTTTCGACATTTGCACAGGTTTGCAGCACAGTGCTAACGCATTAGTATAGGATTCCTCGCAACTGCAACTCATTTTGCTTGTTGACGTTACAGTACCGACCAGCCCGCTCGTGCGGCCCATCGAGGCCGTTGACGCCTGCCATCGAGGAGTCTATAGTCAGGCGAGCGGCGGTCGAAGCCTCAGGGGCGGCATCCCCTCCGCGACGTTTCTATGAATCTCCCCAACTCGCTGACGGTTCTGCGCATCTTTTTCGTTCCTCTGCTGATTGCCGTCTTGCTCACGAAGAGTCCCAACGTGGAGTTCCGCGGATTCCCCATGCATTTTGAGTTTTGGGGAGTCTTGATATTGCTCCTCGCGGCCGCAACGGATTGGGCTGACGGGTATTTTGCGCGGCGACGCCTTCAAGTGACAACTCTCGGGATTCTTCTCGACCCTATTGCGGACAAACTGTTGATCTCGGCGGCCTTCGTTTCGCTGGTTGATATGCACCTCGTTCCTGCATGGATGGTCGTGATCATCATAGGGCGCGAATTTACGGTGCTCGGTTTGCGGAATATCGCATCCGCAGAGGGGTTCACCATCGCGGCTTCTCTCTTGGGCAAGACCAAGATGGTTTTGCAGGTCTGCGCTGTTGCGGTTTTGATTGCCGGCGCTCGCCATCCTTCGCTGAATCCTCTGGCGCTGCTCCTATTGTGGCTGGTCGTTGTCAGCGCGCTCGTCTCAGCTGCTCAATATTTCCTGAAGTTTTGGGGCCATTTGGACGACCGCATCAAGCAACGCCGCAAGCTGCGCATGTTGGAGAGCCACAAGAAGTCCGAGGATGCTGTTCCTCTCTGAAGCAGATCGCCGCGCAATGCTCGAGTTGGCACGTCGGGCGATCGCTGAGGCTGTTTCTCTACAAAGGCCTCAACGAGATATACCACGCAATGGCGTGTTTTCCGAAAGACACGGAGTCTTTGTCACGATCCATGCGCGTGGCCGATTGCGGGGCTGTATCGGAGTCGTCGAGGCATTCGAGCCCCTTGGCGAGTCCGTTGCGCGTTGCGCGGCCAGCGCAGCCATGCAAGATCCGCGATTCTCGCCCGTGCGTGCGGAGGAGCTTCCAGACCTCAACCTCGAGATATCCGTGCTGTCTATACCCGAACCGATTCGCCCCGAAAACATAGAGATCGGGAAGCACGGTTTGCTTTTCGTCCAAGGTGTTAAGCGGGGGCTCCTCCTCCCGCAAGTCGCAGTAGAACACAAGCTTTCCCGCGAGAAATTTTTGGAAGAGACTTGCCGTAAGGCGGGGCTGAACGCTGATGCGTGGCAGGAGCCAGAAACGCAAATCTTCGGTTTCACTTGCGAAGTGTTTTCGGAGCAGTGAATCGCAGCCACCCAAATACCGCTGATTCTAGAGAGTGGGCACGAGGGCCGGCAAGAAGCACTGGCCAGGCAAAAAAAGCCCGCTGCGAGGTGCTCCTCGCAGCGGGCTGTAATTCTCTAATTCTTGCGGGTATCTTCTATTCGACTTCGATGTAGTCGCCGGCGTAAACGTCCGCCGAGCTAAAGGTGACGAATACCGTCGAAGAGTTGCGGCTTACGTTTATGACCACGCCTTCGCCGAGAACTTCACGCGGCAAATCGTTCCATCTGTAGCGGGATGGCGAACTGCCGAAGCCGTAAAGCCGGTCCTGGAAGTCCTTGGTCTGTGGCGCAAGCTCGGCCAGCGATCCCTGGTAACGGAAGATGCGGAAGAAGTCGCCCACTTTCACGCCCTTGTCCGTGCCCAGGTTTACGTACACCGTGCTGCCTTGCCCGGCGGATTGTTGATAATCCCTTGATTGCACAACCATCGCCACGGGCTTGCCGCTGATCGGCGCGAAATGATCAAACGTGGTAGCGTCCTTGAACGCCGGCTCGGGCCGTTCCTGAAACGGGAGGGCAATATCGCCGCGCTGCATGTAGTCGCAGGAGAGAGTTACTTCCGCGGTAGCGGTCTTTGCCTGTACATTCACGATACGAAGCTGGCCCGCATCCAGATAGTGTGTCCCCATGGCCTTCATCAACTTGGCCTGCCACTTAAACCAGTTCACTTCCGCGGGGTCCACCTCCTGCCGCACAACGGAATAGCGATCACCCACGCGCACACCCTTGTCCTGGCCGCGATTGATGGTCACATAGTCGCCGCGTGAGAAGATGAGCTTGACGTTTGATTGCTCAGCGGAAACCACGCGAGTCGCGTCCGGGACCTTCTGGTCCGTGACAAAGCCCGAACAATAAACCGTGGAATAGCCTGCCTGCGTGGGTGCCGCAGTCTGCGCCGAGCAAACTCCGGCGCCTGCAAAGACAATCGTGCAAAGTGCAGCTAATTTAGCGCGCATTCCGAGACTCCTTCAAAACACGCCCAACCGGCCGTGCGGGGACGATTCTTTGCGAAAATAACAGGGCTGCCCCCACGCGTCAACACATACACCGGGACCGCTTTACACTTTTGACACTGAGGGCTACAAGCCGTATTTTCAATAGTATGCCAAAGAGCGGGAGCCGAAAGGGGTTGTTTGGAGGGGGAGTCCGCCGGATTTGTGCGGTAGCCGCAGCTTCCACGGCGGCCGAAATGGCTCGTTTAGTGCGCGTTGGGCTTCGCGAAACCCCTACCATCGAGCTGCGCTTGGACTGGCTACGCAGCGATTCCGAGCGGTCCCGCTTCCTTGCCTGGCTAAAACGGAACAGGCCCAGCGGGGCTACGTTTCTGGCTACCTGCCGTCGTCGCGTGGGTGGTGGCAAGCTCCCCGGAGGCGTGAAGGCCGAGCTTCACTGGCTCGGGCAAGCGCGTGAGGCAGGCTGTTTGTGGTGCGACCTGGAAATCGAGACGCTGCGCGAGCTGCAAGGCCAATCCCTGCGAAATCTCGATTTGCCGAGCCGCATCCTACTGTCTCTGCACGACTTCGCGCGAACGCCATCCGCGGAACGATCAACGGGTCTCGTCGCGCATTCCGAAGCAGACGCCATCAAAGTCGCCGCCCACGCCCAGACTATCGGCGACAGCCTCCGCCTCCTGCGGATGGCGCATAGTTCACCCAACCTGGTGGCTGTGCCCATGGGTGAAGTTGGCCTTCCAGCGCGCGTACTTGCGCTGCGGGAAGGCAGCGCGTTGGCTTACGCCCCCATTGGGGTAGCTACAGCTCCCGGCCAAGTCTCGCTCCACGACTTGAAGCACCTTTACCGCGCCCATGAACTGACCAGGCGCACACGCGTCCACGGCGTGGTCGGCGATCCGGTCGGGCACTCCCTTTCACCTCTGATGCACAATACCGCCTTCGCCGCCCTCAAAATCGACGCCGTCTATTTGCCTTTTCTCGTAAAGGACCTTCGCGATTTTCTGAAAGCCGCGCCGGAATTCGGGTTGCGCGGCTTCAGCGTGACCATTCCTCACAAACAATCCATCTTGAAGCATTTGAAAGAATGCGAGCCGCTCGCCGCCGAAATTGGCGCCGTCAACACTGTCGTCGTCCGTCGCGATGGCTCGCTTATTGGCAGCAATACCGACTACATCGGGATTTTGCGTGCCCTCGAGAAAAAGCTTCGGCTGCGCGGAAGTCGCGTATTGATCTTCGGTGCGGGAGGTGTCGCAAGAGCCGCGGCATTTGCACTTGCGAAAGCGGGCGCACACGTTGGGATTTGTGCGCGCCGTGAAAGCGCAGCACGCGAATTGGCCTACGCCGTAGGCGGCGAAGTCTTTCCGCGCCGCGCCTTGAAAACCGTAACATTTGACGCCACCCTAAACGCCACGCCGATCGGCATGCACCCCAACGACAAAATATCGCCGCTCACCGCCCGCGAGCTGAACTGCCGCGTCGTCATGGACCTCATCAACCGGCCGCACATGACGCAACTTCTAAAGCTCGCTGAACACAAAGGAATCGCCACCGTTTCCGGCGTCGAAATGTTTGTACCGCAAGGCGTTGCTCAATGGGAACTCTGGACGGGCCTGCACGCGCCGGAATCTCTGATGCAGAAAGCCGTTCTACGCGCTTTGCGTGCGGAAGAAAAGTCCCGCCAGCACAGTTAATCCAGAAATGCGATAATGCCGCCTTCGGGAAAATAAACTTTGGCCTAAACGGACCCCATGATTCAGCCCGACTTCCGCGAATTTGAGCGTCTCGCCAAACAGGGAAACCTCATCCCGGTCTATGAAGTATTTCCCGCCGACTTACTCACGCCGGTCAGCGCCTATCTGCGCATTGCCCAGGGCGCGCGTTATTCGTTTTTGCTGGAGAGTGTTGAAGGCGGCGAGAAAATTGCTCGCTACACGTTTGCCGGAGCGAATCCAGAGGAAGTGTTTCGTTATGGCGGCGGCGCTTGCGTGTTGGAAAGCGCCAACCGCATCCTCTGGGAAGAGCGCGACCCCGTAACGTTTCTTCGAGCGCGCATGGAGCGCTTCCGCCCCGTCCGCTTACCGGGACTGCCTCCGCTTGTGGCCGGCGCCATCGGCTATTTTTCGTACGACATGGTGCGCCTCATCGAGCGGCTTCCCAAACGCCTTCGCGACGATATCGGCCTCTACGACGCGATGTTGATGTTTTACCACGGCATCATCGCTTTCGATCACGTCCAGCATCGCCTCTGGATCGTTCGCAACGTTTACACCGACGGCGAAGGCAGCCTCCGCACGAAATACAATGCGGCGGTGCGCGAGATTCGCAAAACTCGCCAGTTGCTCGAACAAACTTCTCCCGCCGAGCAGCCCAAAAAGAAAACCAGGAAACGCTCCGCGCCGCTGCGCGTCACCTCCAATTTTCGGCGTCCCGAATATCTCGAAGCCGTCCGCAAAGCGAAGAATTACATTCGCGCCGGCGACATTTTCCAGGTCGTGATTAGCCAGCGTTTCTCCGCCAAAACGCACGCCGCCCCGTTTGACGTCTATCGCGAGCTGCGCGCTCTCAATCCGTCTCCTTATCTTTTTCACTTGCAGATGAATGATGTCGCCGTCGTCGGCAGTTCGCCGGAGATGCTCGTCAAGGTGCAAGGCCGCGATGTTTTCTACAGGCCGATTGCCGGGACGCGCTGGCGAGGCAAGGATGAGGCCGAAGACCAGCGCCTCGAAAAGGAAATGCTCGCCAGCGAAAAGGAACGCGCAGAGCACATCATGCTCGTCGATCTGGGCCGCAACGATCTTGGTCGCGTCTGCGAATACGGTACCGTGAAGCCCGAAAAGCTGATGACCGTCGAGCGCTACTCGCACGTTATGCACCTGGTGTCGAGCCTGCGTGGGCGTCTTCGCGAGGACGTCGACTGTTTTGACGCGCTGATGGCTTGCTTCCCCGCGGGAACCGTTTCAGGCGCTCCAAAAGTGCGCGCCATGGAGATTATCGAAGAGCTGGAACGCACGCGGCGCGGCATTTATGCCGGCGGCGTTCTATACTTGGATTTCGCGGGCAATCTTGACTCATGCATCGCGCTGCGCACCATGGTCATCAAAAATGGTGTGGCCCACGTGCAGGCTGGCGGAGGAATCGTCGCGGATTCCACTCCCGAGGGCGAATACGAAGAGTCCGTGAACAAGTCGAAAGCCTTGCTCGCAGCGCTAGAGGCAGCGCATCGAAAAGGGAAGTGAGCGAAGTTTTGAAACTGTAAGGCGAAGGTACCCGATAACGTGATCTTGCTGCTCGACAACTACGATTCGTTCACCTACAACCTCGCTCAGTATCTTGGCGAACTGGGCTGCCAGGTCGAAGTGCACCGCAACGACAAGATCTCCGTGGAAGAAATTGTCCGTCGCAAGCCGGAAAAGATTGTGATTTCGCCGGGTCCGTGCACGCCGCAAGAGGCCGGCATTTCCGTGGAACTGGTCGAGCGTCTTGCCGGGAAATTTCCGATCTTAGGCGTTTGCCTTGGCCATCAAGCCATCGGCGCTGCCTTCGGCGGGAAAATCATTCGCGCGCCGAAACTCTTTCACGGAAAAACCAGCGAAATCCATCACGACGGCAAAAATATTTTCCGCAAGTTGCCAGAGCCGTTCACCGCCACGCGCTACCACTCACTCATCGTCGAGCGCAAATCTCTTCCGCGCGAACTCGCCATCACTGCCGAAACTGACGAAGGCATCATCATGGGCCTCCGCCACCGTCGCCACAAACTCGAAGGCGTCCAGTTCCACCCCGAATCCGTCCTCACCACTTCCGGCAAACAGCTCCTCCAAAATTTCCTCTCTCTGTGATCTCTGTGCTCTCCGTGTCCTCTGCGTAAGATTCTTTTCTTTCACCAATTCAAATCCGCCAAAATCGCGGCATACACTTCCATCCCTCGCCACAGATGCCCCAGCCGCAAATTTTCATCCGAACTGTGCTGGTGATTGTCGTAATTCACGATCGGCACGCCAATCCACGGCAATCCCAAATCCTCGAAAATATACATTGGCACACTTCCGCCCAGCGTGGGCGCAACGACCGTATCGCTGCCTGTCGCCTCTTGCATCACTTTGACCAGCGCTTTCGAGACCGGCAAATCCATCGCCGTTCGCGATGCGCGGTAGCCGCCCTGGTCAACGACTTTCGCGATCAACGCATGCGTGCGCCGTTCTTCCATCGTCGGGTCGCGGTCAATCACGAAATATCCTTGCTTCGCAATAAACGCCGTGATCTGTTCGAATTTCTTGTGCGGGTCTTCTCCCTTCACAAGCCGCGCATCGATGGACGCCTCTGCCTTGTCCGGCACGACGTTTTGCGCGTGCTCGCCAACGTAAGCGCTCGAGATGCCCCGAATATTTAAAGAGGGCTCTTGCAGCAACTCAACCAATTTCTTCCCAGCGCCCTCAGGTTTTGCGATGCCCAGCTCGCGTTCGAGGTCGGCGTCGTTCGCCGGCATCTCTGTGAGTGCTTTCTTTTCCAGGTCGCTCAGCGGCGTTACGTCATTGTAGTATCCGTCGATCAACACGCGCCCATCCGCATCTTTCATCGACGCCAGCAGCCGCGAAAGTTCCATCGCCGGATTTGGCGCCCAATTTCCGTAGTGTCCGCTGTGCAGCGCCCGGACTGGGCCATACACCGTGATATCTAGTCCAATGTCGCCACGGTTTCCGAAAAATACGAGTTGCCGTCCCGATTGATGCACCGGACCGTCCGC
>Ga0209415_10015995_pt1 | contig 12108 bp, 8 predicted proteins | sample PeaSoiSIISIP2007_FD_187696 | JGI IMG/M metagenome (GOLD analysis project Ga0209415, IMG submission 187696) | Peat soil microbial communities from Weissenstadt, Germany - SII-SIP-2007 (SPAdes) (version 2) | ecosystem: Environmental > Terrestrial > Soil > Wetlands > Peat | place: Germany... | reverse complement strand
GATCATGTTGACCCCGTTGAAGTCGGAGTTGTTCACGATCTGGGTGATCTGGGTCAGGATCGACTTGAACTGGGTGTTGTCGGCCGCAAGGCTAGTCGCGTCCAACGAGGGGTCCGAAGCCGACAGAGCCAGCGTCTTCAGCTGGTTCAGAAGGTTCGAAACGCTCGTCCCGGCCGCGGTGGCGACCTGAATGGTCGATTGCCCCCGCTGCAGCGACTGCATCACCGCATTGAGCGAGCCAGCCGTTCCCCGCTCGTTCTGGGCGATGGCCCAGATCGCCCCGTTGTCCTGCGGCGACGAAACCGCAAGGCCCGTGGAGACTTCGTTTTGCGTTTGAGCGAGTTGAGCGGCGGTCGCCGTCAGGTTCTGGAGCGCGATGAGCGCACCAGGATTGGTGTTAACGCTGAGCATTTACAAATTCCCTTTTTCAGGTGTCCGGCGTCGTTTTGACGGCCGGGGGCGTTTTGCCCGACTGCTCATGCACGCAAGCGCCGCGCCAGCCGAGGCAGGCAACAAGCTCAGGCGTAGAGGGCTGAAATGGCGGCGTTATCGGCGCGGTCGCACCCGCCTTGGCCGGCAAAATTCGACCGAGCGAGACGCCGCCTGGCTGATTCTGCCCAGCGAACCCGGCAGATTCTGCCGGTCAGTCCGCAAAAACACGGGGAAACCGAGCCTTGCCGTTTAAGGTAAACGAAAGCGCCGTTTCGGCGCTCCGATTTGGTTAAGACTTCGCTAACGGCCGGGGACGCGCGTGCGTCGCCGCGGCGGCGAGGAAGGTTGTGTGAATCCCGCAGTCGGCGGCGCCGTAGCCGGGCGCTGCGGCGCCGTCGCAGTTGACCATGTTGCAGCCGGCGAGAAGAAGCAGCGCGGCCGCCGCCAGGATCAGCCTGATCATCCGCAAATCCCCTCGTTCCGCGTCAGTCATCGAAGATCGCGACCACACGCGACCAACCGGCCGACGCGCCTTTGATCTTAACCGGGAAGCAGGCGATCTCGAAGCCGAAGGGCGGCAGGCTGGCCAGGTTGGCGAGCTTCTCCATCTGCCAGTAAGGGACCTCCCGGCCGGCCTTGTGGCCCTCCCAGATGATCGAAGGATCGCGCGTCTCCGCCCACCGCTTCGCGGTGTGGCTGAACGGGGCGTCCCACGACCAGGCGTCGGTGCCGACGACGCGCACGCCGCGCGTGGTCAGATAGAGCGTCGCCTCGCGTCCCATCCCGCACCCGGCGTGGATGTACTCCGGCTTGCCGAACACCTCGCCGGCGCGGGTGTTCACCACCACGATGTCATAGGGCTGAAGGGCGTGGCCAATGCGCTTCAGCTCCGCCTCGACGTCGCCCGCAGTCGCCACGTAGCCGTCCGGCAGCGCGCGGAAGTCGAGCTTCACGCCTGGCCGAAGGCACTGGTCCAGCGGCGTTTCGTCGATGGTGGGCGCGCGCCTTTGGCCATGGTCGGTCGTCGAGTGAAAGTGCCAGGGCGCGTCCATGTGGGTGCCGTTGTGGGTGGACAGCTGCACCCGCTCCACCGCCCAGCCCTCGCCGTCGGGCAGATCGGCCGGCGTGAGTCCAGGAAACGAAACCGCCATCTGTGGAACCGACTCGGCGTGGGCGGTGTAGGTGATCCTGGGCTCCATGCCAGGCGGGTCGGACGGGACGCCCATCTCGATGGCGATGGAGAGGTCGACGAAGCGGCGCGCCATGGCCTGCCCCTGTGCTTATGCGGTCTAGCGGCGCGTTCTACGCCAACGGCCGGCCGCGCGCGATGGCGCGTGGAAAGGGCGCCGGGGGGCCGTGGCGAGCGGAGCGTGGCGCAGGTCATCGTTTGGTTACCCCGGCGATCCTAGCCTGGGGCAGCGGCGTGATTCCCACCCGCCGTCGAAGCGCCCATGGCCACAGCACCGCAACCGGACCGCAGTTCCGCCGCCGCGATGACCTCGTTTCTCGCCGGCCGCTACGACGCGGCGACCGCCGGCGCTGAGCAGGCGATCGACCATGACCCTGGCGACGGCCTCGCCTGGCGGGTGCTGGCGCTCTGCCGCGAGCAGGCGGGTGAGCTCGCCGCGGCGCTCAAGGCCTGCGAGCAGGCCCTGGCGCTCGCGCCGCAGGAGCCGGAGATCGTCAACGATCTCGGCCGGCTCAGCCTGCGCCTCGGCCAGCCGGGCGTCGCCGAGCAGCTCTTCGCCCACTACCTGACTATCAAGCCCGGCTCGGTCGAGGGCCTGAACAATCTCGCCTGCGCCCAGCGCGAGCAGACGCACTTCGCCGAGGCGATCGAGACCTTGCGCGGCGCGATCGGCGCTAGCCCCGAGAGCCCGCTTCTATGGAACGGTCTCGGCGCGGTCCTGGCGCAACAGGGCCGGATGGCCGAGGCGCTGGTGTTCTACGACGAGGCCGCGCGCCTCGCGCCGGATCAGGGGTCCATCCTCTGCAATCGATCTCAGGCCAGGTTGGCGACCGGCGATGGGCCCGGCGCGCTCGCCGACCTGACGGCCGCGGGGGCGATGGCGAGTCAGGGCGCGGAGCGTGCGGGCGTCCTGGTGGCCAAGGCGAAGGCTCTCCTGGCGACGGGCGCCCTGGAGGCCGGCTGGGCCGCCTATGCGGCGCGCCTCGACCCGCAATACGAAGACGTTACGCGCTTCGTTGTGACCCTGCCGGCCTGGACTGCGTCGACCGGGCTCGGCGGTCTTCGCCTGTTGCTGATCGGCGAGCAGGGTCTCGGCGACGAGGTGATGTTCGCTGGCGTCTTGCCCGACGCTCGAACCGCGGTCGGCGCCGGCGCGCTCGCGCTGGCGGTTGATCCGCGACTGGTCGATCTCTTCCGACGCTCGTTCCCCGACATCACGGTGGGCGCGCACGCCAGCACGCGGATCGGACACGTCAACGTCCGCCGCGCGCCATTCGCCGACGGCCGTGACGGCGCGTTCGACGCCTACGCGCCGCTCGGCGATCTGCTCGCGCCGTTCCGCTCGCGAGTCGATCAATTCACCGCCCGCGCTTTCCTGAGGGCCGATCCGGCGCGCGTCGCCCATTGGCGCTCGGTCCTGGCCGAGCACCCCGGACGAAAGGTCGGCGTGCTCTGGAAGAGCCTGGTGATGAGCGCCGACCGCGTCCGCCACTTCGCGCCGTTCGAGGCGTGGCGGCCGGTCTTCCAGGTTCCAGGCGTGACCTTCGTCGACCTGCAGTACGGACGCTCTGAGGCGGAGACCGAGGTCGCCCACGGCTGGGGCGTCAAACTTTGGACCCCGCCCGGCATCGACCTGAAGGACGACCTCGACGACCTGGCCGCCCTCACCGCGGCCCTTGACCTGACGCTAGGCCCGCCGAACGCGACGACCAACATCGCCGCCGCCTGCGGCGCTCCGGTGTGGCTGATCACCGCGCCCTTCGCATGGACCCAGCTCGGCCGCGCCGACTATCCCTGGTACCCGCAGGCGCGGGTGTTCACGCCGCCGGCCCCAGGGCGGTGGGACGAAACGATGGCCGCGGTCAGCGCCGCCCTGGCGGCGCAGGCCTGACGGCCGGGCCGGCCCGGCTTATGGCTTGAGCACCGCCGCGCCGGTGAAGGCGCCGCTGCGCAGGTCGGCAAGCGCGCGGTTAGCCTCGGCCAGCGGATAGCAGACCACGTGCGGCCTTACCCCGGCCGCCGCCGCCATCGGCAGGTAGTCGCGGCCGTCCTGCCGCGTCAGGTTGGCGACCGAGACCAGCCGCCGCTCCTCCCACAAGAGATCGTAGGCGAAGCTCGGGATGTCGCTCATGTGGATGCCGCCGCAGACCACGGTTCCGCCCTTGCGCACCGCGGCAAGCGCAAGCGGGACCAGCGCGCCCACCGGGGCGAACAGGATGGCGGCGTCGAGCGGCTCGGGCGGCCGCTCTTCCGATCCGCCGGCCCAGACGCAGCCCAGCGCTCCGGCCAGGCTCTGCGCCGCCGCATCGCCGCCGCGGGTGAAGGCGTAGACCGCCTGGCCCTTGGCGATGGCCAGCTGGGCGAGCAGATGCGCCGCGGCGCCGAAGCCGTAGAGCCCGAGCCGCTCAACCGGCCGCGCCTCGCAGGCCTTGCGCCAGGCGCGGAAGCCGATCAGCCCGGCGCAGAGCAGCGGCGCAGCCTCTTCGTCCGAGTAGCGGTCGGGGATCGGAAAGCAGTAGCGGGCGTCGGCGATCATCTCGTCGGCGTAGCCGCCGTCGCGGGTCCAGCCGTTGAATTGCGGGCTGTCGCACAGGTTCTCCTCGCCGGACCGGCAGTAGCGGCAGACACCGCAGGTGTGGGCAAGCCAGGCCGCGCCGACGCGGTCGCCCAATCGCAGGCCCTCGACGGCTTCGCCCAGCGCCTCGATGACGCCGACCACCTCGTGGCCCGGCGTGATGGGCGAGCGCTTGGGCGCGAGCTCGCCGTCGACCACATGCAGGTCGGTGCGGCAGACGCCGCAGGCCCTGACCTTGAGTCGGATTTCAGTCGGTCCGGGGGCGGGAGTCGGCCGGCGAAGCGGCTCGAGCGGCCGGCCGGGCGCCGAAAGGGCCATCGCGAACATCGGATCGATCCTATCTAGAGGGCGCGGACCTGTCGCGCTTTTGCCCTCGCTCGCGTCGATAGGCCCTGTTCTTGCTCTCTAAGGTGCGGCCATGAGGAATCCCGCTTTCACCGTCCGTATTCAGGACACGCTCAGGGAGATCGCCGAGCAGGGGCTGGAAAAGCCCGAGCGGGTGCTGGTCTCCCGCCAGGGGGTCCGCGTGCGCGTGCGCCGCGCCGACGGGACGGTCCGCGAGGCGCTCAACCTGTGCAGCAACGACTACCTTGGTCTGGCGGGCGATCCGCGGGTGGCCGACGCCGCGGCCGGAGCGGCGCGTGACACCGGGGCCGGGTTCGCCTCGGTGCGCTTCATCTGCGGCACGCATGCGCTGCACAAGGACCTCGAGGCCGCGATCGCCGGCTTCCTCGGCTACGCCGAGGCCATCCTGTTCGCCGCCGCCTTCGACGCCAACGGCGGGGTGTTCGAGCCCCTGCTCGGTGAAGACGACGCGATCGTCTCCGACGCTCTCAACCACGCCTCCGTCATCGACGGGATTCGCCTCTGCAAGGCGCGGCGCTATCGCTATGCCGCGGGCGACATGGTCGATCTGGAAGCGCAGCTTGCCGCCGCGCGCGCGGACGGCGCGCGAACGATCCTGATCGCGACCGACGGGGTCTTCTCGATGGACGGCGTCATCGCCGACCTGAACGCGATCACCGACCTCGCCGACCGCTACGAAGCGCTGGTGATGGTCGACGACTGCCACGCGCTCGGCCTTCTCGGCGACGGCGGACGCGGCTCGCCGGAATACCGCGGCGTCGAGGGCCGCATCGACATCCTCACCGGCACCTTCGGCAAGGCGCTGGGCGGCGCCATGGGCGGTTTCGTGGCCGCCAGCCGCGAGGTCGTCGCGCTGCTCCGCCAGCGCGCGCGGCCCTATCTTTTCTCCAATGCGCTCGCGCCCGCGATCTGCGGCGCGGCGCTGAAGGCGATCGAGATCGCCGGCGGCGATGAGGGCGTGCAGCTCCGGCGGCGGCTCGCCGGCAACGCGCGCCAGTTCCGCGAGGCGATGGCGAAGGCTGGCTTCGATCTCCTTCCCGGCGCGCATCCGATCATCCCCGTGATGTTGGGCGACGCCCGCCTGGCGCAGGAGATGGCGGCCGCCCTCTTCGACGAAGGCGTGTTCGTGACCGGCTTTTCCTACCCCGTGGTGCCGCGCGGCCAGGCGCGCATCCGGACCCAGGTCTCGGCTCGGTTGGAGCCGGACGAGATCGACCAGGCCGCATGCGCCTTCGTCCGCGCCCGCGACCTCTGCGGAGTGTGCTGACAGATGCCCCAGACCATGGCCGCGCTCGCCAAGCTCAAGCCCCAGGAGGGGCTGTGGATGACCCGCGCGCCCGCGCCGGAGCCCGGGCCGGAAGACGTGCTGATCAAGATCAAGCGCACCGCAATCTGCGGCACCGACCTGCACATCTATCGCTGGGACGCCTGGGCGCGGCGCACCATCCCGGTGCCGATGATCATCGGCCACGAGTTCTCCGGCGAGATCGTCGAGATCGGCTCGCGGGTCACCCGCAAGCTCCGCCGCGGCCAGCGGGTTTCGGGCGAGGGCCACATCGTCAACCTGAACTCCACCGCTTCGCGGGCTGGCCACTACCATCTCGACCCCGAGACCGTCGGCGTGGGCGTGAACCGCGATGGCGCCTTCGCGGAATATCTCAGCCTGCCGGCTTTCAACGTCCAGCCGCTGCCCGACAAGGTCAGCGACGACGTCGGCGCGCTGCTCGATCCGTTCGGCAACGCCATGCACGCGGCCCAGCAGTTCGATCTCCTTGGCGAGGACGTGCTCGTCACCGGCGCCGGCCCTATCGGGGCGATGGCCGCGGCGATCGCGCGGCGCGCCGGCGCGCGCTCGGTGATCATCACCGACGTCAACGACTACCGCCTGGCCCTCGCGACTCAGCTCGCCGACGTGACGCCAGTGAACGTGACGAAGGAGGACCTGGCCGAAGCCATGGCGCGCGAGGGCGTCGCGAGCGGCTTCGGCGTCGCGCTCGAGATGTCGGGCGCGAAGGATGCGTTCGAACAGGCGGTCGAGGCGCTGGCCATGGGCGGGCGGCTAGCCATGCTTGGCCTGCCGGCCGAGGCGATGGAGGTCTCCTGGTCGCGCATCATCCTGAAGGCGCTGACCATCAAGGGCGTCTACGGGCGCGAGATGTTCACCACCTGGCAGAAGATGTTCGGCCTGATCCACGCCGGCTTCGACTTGGAAAGGCTGATCACCCACCGCGCCTGCGCGCGCGATTTCCAGACCGGCTTCGACGCGGCCCTCTCAGGCCAGGCCGGCAAGGTCGTGCTGAACTGGCATTGAGCCCGGCTAGCTCGGGCCGAGATTGAGCAGCGCCGGGTCGCCGCCCTGGGCGGCGATGTTGACGCTTACCGCACGCTCGACGGCGAAGCGCGTCAGCGACCATGGGCCGCCGGCCTTTGGGCCTGTGCCTGACAGGCCTTCGCCGCCGAACGGCTGCACGCCCACGACCGCGCCGATCATCGCGCGGTTCACATAGGCGTTGCCGGCCGGGACCAGCGCCCGCATCCGCTCGGAGAATCCCTCGACGCGGGTGTGCACGCCCAGCGTCAGCCCATAGCGCCGGTTGGCCAGCGCACGAGCGGTCGACGCTAGCTGTTCGGGGTCGTAGCGGACGACGTGCAGGATCGGCCCGAACACCTCGCGCTCGGGGACGTCCGCCGCGGCGATCTCGGCCAGGACCGGGCCGAAGAAGGTCCCGACGCCTGGGACCGGCAGCTGTTTGACCACTTTGGCATCGCGCCGCAGGCGCTCGAGGTGGCGTTCCAGCGCCGCGCGCGCGTCCCCGTCGATCACCGGGCCGACGTCCGTCGCCGGATCGGCCGGATCGCCGATGACGAGGGCATCCATCGCTCCGGTCAGCCCCTCGATGATCGCGTCCGCGGTCTGGTTGGGCAGGAAGAGGATGCGCAGAGCCGAGCAGCGCTGCCCGGCCGAGCCGAAGGCCGAGGCGATCACGTCGTCGATCACCTGCTCGCGCAGCGCAGAGGTGTCGACGAACATGCCGTTCAGGCCACCGGTCTCGGCGACGAAGGGGATGATCGGCCCGTCCCGCCTGGCCAGCGCCTCACCGATAGCGCGCGCCGTCTCCGTGCCGCCGGTGAAGGCGACACCGTCGACGCCCGCATGTGCGATCAGCGCCGCGCCGACCGTCTCGCCTCGCCCGGGCAATAGCGCCAGCAGACGCGGGTCGAGCCCGGCGCCATGACAGATACGCACCGCGGCGGCGGCGATCAGCGGCGTCTGCTCGGCCGGCTTGGCGACGGCCGCGTTGCCGGCCGCCAGCGCGGCGGCGACCTGGCCGAGGAAGATGGACAGCGGGAAGTTCCACGGGCTGATGCAGGCGATCACGCCGCGCCCACGCCGCTCCAGCCAGTTGGCCTCGCCGACCGGTCCCTTCAGCGCCTCGGGCCTGGCGAAGTCCCGCGCGGCCAGCATGGCGTAGTAGCGGCAGAAGTCGGCTGCCTCGCGCACCTCGGCGATCCCGTCGGCGAGCGTCTTGCCGCCTTCGCGGGCGAGGATGGCGGTCAGCCGCTCGCGTTCGGCCTCGATGGCGTCGGCAATCCGCCGTAGCGTCTGCGCCCGCGCCACGCCGCCTGCTGCGTCCCAGGCGCCCTGCGCCGCGCGGGCGCTCGCGATCGCCGCGTCGATCTCGTCGGATGAGGCAGGGCGAACCCGGCCGACGATGCGCCCATCGGCCGGCGAACGCACCGGCTCGCTCTCTCCGGCCGGGCCGGCCGCCAACGCTTCCCGGTCGACCTGCGCCAGGGCGCCGGCGAGCCGCTGGCGCTCTACGGCCTGGCTGAGGTCGATCCCCGCCGAGTTCTTCCGCTCGGGCGCATAGAGGTCGACCGGCTTCGGAATCCCGCTGTGGCGATCGGGATGCGCTTCGACCGCGGCGATCGGGTCCGCCGCCACGACCGACGGCGGGATATGCTCGTCGGTCAGCGCGCGGGCGAAGGAGGTGTTGGCGCCGTTCTCGAGCAGGCGGCGGACCAGATAGGGCAACAGGTCCTCGTGCTCGCCGACCGGGGCGTACACGCGCAGGGTCGCCTGCCCGAACCGCTCGGCCGCCGCCTCGTACAGCGCCTGGCCCATGCCATGCAGGCGCTGGAACTCGATGGCCACGCCGCTCTCGGCGGCCATGGCGTGCACGGCCGCGAGCGTGTGGGCGTTGTGGGTGGCGAACTGCGCATAGAGCACGGGCGATGCTTCGATCAGTGCCTTGGCGCTCGCCAGGTAGCAGAGATCGGTCGCCGCCTTGGTGGTGAACACCGGATAGTCGGGGCGCCCCGCCACCTGCGCGCGCTTGATCTCGGTGTCCCAATAGGCGCCCTTGACCAGCCGCACCATCAGCCGCCGCCCGCTCGTGCGCGCGAGCTCGGCCGTCCGCGCGATCACCTCCGGCGCGCGTTTCTGGTAGGCCTGCAACGCCAGGCCCAGCCCGCGCCAATCCGCCAGCGCCGGCTCCGCGCAGAGCCGCCCGAGCAGCTTCAGCGAAAGCACCAGCCGATCGGCCTCCTCGGCGTCGACGGTGAAGTTGAGGTCGTGGGAGGCCGCGAGGCTCGCCAGCCGCGCCAGCCGCGGATAGAGCTCGCCCCATACCCGCGCTTCCTGCGTCGCTTCATACCGCGGCGACAGCGCCGAGAGCTTCACCGAGATCCCGTGACCGGCCTGCGGGCCCGCGCCGCCCGACGCCAGGCCCGCGGCCTCGATCGCGCCGGCATAGGCGTGCTCATAGCGCTCGGCGTCGGCTTGCGTGCGTGCGCCTTCGCCGAGCATGTCGAATGAGCAGCTCAGCCCTTCGCGCGCCGCCCGCGCCAGCGCGTGCTCGATCGTGCGGCCGAGCACGAACTGCTCGCCCATGATGCGGATGGCCTGGGCGACCGCCGCGCGGATCACCGGCTCGCCGAGCCGCCCGGCCAGATGGCCGATGAACCCGCCGATGTCGCTTCGGGCGGCCTCGTCCACCTCGACCAGCCGCCCGGTCAGCATCAGGCCCCAGGTCGAGGCGTTGACGAACAGGTTGTCGGAAGCGCCCAGGTGCCTGGCCCAGTCGGCCGAGCCGATCTGCTCGGCGATCAGGGCGTCGCGCGTCGCCTCGTCCGGCGTCCGCAGCAGGGCCTCGGCCAGGCACATCAACGCCAGCCCCTCGGCGGTTCCCAGTGAGTATTCGGCCAGGAAGCTCTCGACCACGCCCCGCCGCCGCGGCCGCTTGCGCGCGGCGACCACCAGCGCCTCGGCGTCGGCGACGACCGCGGGCCGCTGGTCCGGCGAAAGGGGCGGCGCCTGCAGGAGGCCGGCGATCGCGCCGGCCTCGTCGCGGAACTTGTCGGCGTCGAGTGAATCCCAGTCCATGGCCTTCACGAGCGCTCCACGCGATCGGCCCGCGCCGCGATCACATCAGCTCGCGCGGGATAGCGCTCGCGTGCTCGCGGCAGAAGACCTCGGCCCCGCGCCGGCGCGCCACCAGCCGCTCACGCACCTGGAACGCGGTGGCCGAGGCGGTGATCTCGACCTCGGCTTCGAGCGCGCAGTCCCAATCTCCGCGGGCGTAGCCGACCCCCTGCCGCACCCGCCAGCGGCAGCTCGTTGGGTCGTCCGCCCGCATCTCGGCCTCGACGTCGGGTCCGCTGCGCTCGACAGTCGTTTCGGTGTCCCGGATCACGGCCCGGCTGGCCGGCGCGACTTCGCGGAAGCTGGCGCGGCCGCCTGCGTTGGCGCGCCTCATCTCGATGTCGCTGCGACCGGGCGGCACCTCGACGAGGGGAATCGGGAACGTCGGCTCGCGCGCATCGGACCTGCGCACCGGCAGCGTCAGGGTCGAGAGGGCAAGGTCGATGCTGAGCCGCACCGGCTCCGGCGAGGGCCAGAGCAGCGGCCAGAGGCCCTCGCTCAGCGCGAGTCTCAGGCGGGCGCCGGCCGCCAGCCGTCGCGCGGTCACGTAGAGCGGCAACGCCACGTCATAGAACACGCCGGGCGTCAGGCGGTCGGGTTGCGCGTGGCTCGCGCGGTGGGTCAGGTTGAGAACGCCATAGGTCACCAGCCACGAGCGGCCGTCGGCGTCGACCTCGCAAAGCCTTGCCGCCAGCTTGGCGACCGGGCGGTCGGCGGCGATATGCAGTCGAACGACGGGCGTCCCCAAGATCTCGAGCGCCGCCTCCAGCGGGCCGATGTCGAAAACGAGCGCCCGGGCGTCGTCCGGCGATTGCTCCTGGGCGTACTGCGGGCCTGAGAACGGGCACCACTCGGGCGTCTGCAGCCCGACGACCTCGCCGCCGATCTCCACGACGCCCTTGCCGGCTTCTTGGCCCAACCCTTCGTGGCTTAGCCGCAGGGTCAGGGGTTCGGTCGCCGGCGGCCAGTCCGGCGCGGCGATCCAGCGGCCGGGGATCGAGCCGCCATCGGCTTGCGCGGGCGCCTGCTCCGGCAAGTAGGCCAAGACCCTCGGCCCCTGCATGATCCCGGTGTCCTCGCCGGCCAGCCAATGGCGCCACCAGGCTGCCTCCTCGTGCTCCCACGCCAGCCCCGGCCCCGGCGACGCCGGCGCGGGATAGCCGTGGCCCCAAGGCCCGATCAGCGCCTTGCTCGGGACGCTCAGCGACTGCAGCAGGCGCGGAATGGTCTCGTTGTAGGGGTCGGCCCAGCCGCCGACGAGGTAGGTGGGGCAGGCAATCCGTTCGGGGGCGAACCCCACCGAGCCTTGCCGCCAGAAGTCATCCTCCCGCTGGTGGGCGAGCCACTGGGCGGCGATGGGCGGGGCGGCCTCGAGCCGGTCCATCCACGCGCGCTCCCAGTCCGGCCCGAAGATGGCCGGATCCGGCGGGCCGGCCATCACCAGCTTGAAGCTGGTCGCCCACTTCAGCCCCGTCAGCGCGAAACTGCCGCCGACGTAGTGGGCGTCGTCGGTGTAGCGGCGGTCGGAGGCGCAGAAGCTCATGATGGCCTTCAGCGCCGGCGGCTGCAGCGCCGCCGCCTGCAGCGTGGCGAAGCCACCCCACGAGACCCCGCGCATGCCGACCGCGCCGTTGCACCAGGGTTGCGCCGCCAGCCAGGCGATCGCGGCGGCGTTGTCCTCCTGCTCAACCGGCAGATACTCGTCGACGAGCAGCCCTCCGGAATCGCCGGACCCGCGGCAATCCAGCCGCGCGTAGGCGACGCCATGCTGCGCCAGCCGCCGACCCCAGAACCGCGAATAGCCGCGCGTCGAATCGCGCTTGCGGTAGGGGATGGCCTCGAGCACGACGGGGCAGGGGGCGTCGGTTTCGGGCATCCAGAGCTGAACGGCCAGTCGCACGCCATCGGGCGCGGTGATCCAGTCGTTCTCGACCTCGCGGACGCCGACCGGCGTGGGCAGCGTCCAGGCCACGCTCATGCTATGGCCCCTGCCGGCGGAGACGAGAGCGAGGGGCTCGGGCGATGGAGCATGTGCGGTTCGGGGCGACCGGCCTGAAGGTCTCCCGACTGTGCCTCGGGACCATGTCGCTGGGAAGCTCGGCCTGGAAGGGCTGGGTCCTC